>Ga0334899_1000138_pt1 | contig 109497 bp, 111 predicted proteins | sample GraSluR3_MG_FD_207219 | JGI IMG/M metagenome (GOLD analysis project Ga0334899, IMG submission 207219) | Sludge microbial communities from methane-producing bioreactor in Wageningen University, Netherlands - Granular Sludge_8_08-R3 | ecosystem: Engineered > Bioreactor > Anaerobic > Unclassified...
CGGCGGCGGCGCCATCTCTGGAGCATAATTCCACAACAGCTTCCTTTTTCTGCTCGTAAGTGTACTTTATCATTGCATGACTCTTTAAGCAAACTTTTCGATACTCGGAAGATATCTCGTTAAGCCACTCTCTCAGGGTATCTCGATGGGGATATCCAATCGCATTTATTGTCCGGGAGATGCTGCGTCCATGTTCTAGATAATAATCGATCACCGCCTTCTTCTGTTCAAAAGTGTATTTCGGCTTCTTGCCGTGCTTCTCATGAAGTCCACCAGTTTTTATGTATTCCTGGTGCCATTGCCGCAGCATATTGCGCGACGGATAGCCGAGCTCATGCACAACAGCAGCTGCATTAAGGTCATATTTTATGTAGAGTTCTACTGCTTTCAATCGATCTGTGTAAGAATACATGGACGACCCCCCGTTCCTTTACAGGTCCAGATTTTCGTCCGCATACCCTTTCGGTCAAATCGATTCCGGCGTTGACACCTGCAACCGAGCAAACTGGAAGGGGATTAAAAAATAAGCCCAGGGACATAAGTGATAGCGGCATTTATGGTGAGTATGTCCAGGCACCCGTGCCGATAAAAGAGCGAAGAAACTGCTGGTGAATCAGCGGCGATGTTATGCACCAAATGGCGGATAGCCGTCACACCCAAGGCAGATCAACCCGTCGTGAGGTATATACCCCAAAATATATTCTGTGTTCTTTTACGCTTTTTCGAAGTTTACACAAAACCGTGGATAATCTTACATTTATTCAAAGAGCTCCTTATCTTCCGGGGTAGGCGGCAAGAATACAACGCCGACAGTGAAATCCTCTTCCGATTCTGAATGCACCTTCTGCTCGCACAACAACAAACGTTTCTCCGCAATATCCATGGCCACCTGTTCCTTTATGGTTGGCAGCCCGTAAACATCGCGGATAATGTTCACAAGGTCTTTCAGGGCGCGCGCGAATTCGCGAAGGGCTTTGGTATCATACTTTTTGAAGGTACGCTCCTGCACGTCCTGGGCCCCCTCTGCGTTGCGTACCTGAACAGTATGGCGCTGGAACTGTTGATCGTCGCCCATCATGCGTTCTATCGCCCGCGTTGCTAGCTCTGCAGCCTTCCCCACGTTTGACAACTGCTCCGCACACGCGGCAGCCTGGTTGGAAGCGGTCTTTTGGATGGTTGATTTCATGAGTTTATCACGATACTCTTTGCGCGCTGTCCCCCACTTATCTTTAAAAGACCTGTCTCTAATGGTATTATAAGGAACATCATATTTATTAGCCATTTCCCTGAGCGTTGTGTTTGTCACGGCGTATTCATTTTTCAACGGCATCCAATCGCGTCCTGCCACGACAACGGACCTCCTACCAAAACGGCAATTACGAATGTTTATGATCATATTGTCATTTGTTGATCCTGTAGTTCCTATTAACGCCCTTGATGTCGATACAATAATCGCCCGCTCGTTCGTATATACGGCCGCCTATAGCCGAATCAATTTTTATGATTTCTCTAAGGCAACGCTGTGATGAAATGATAGTAGTCTTATCCGACGAATAGCGATAATTCAGGAGTTCAAATGCAAGCCTAATATCCGCGGATGTCGGGTATGTTGGTTTCTTACCTCTTTCGTCTATTCTATCACCCGTTTTGAACAAGTCATCGATGTATAGTACATCCGCGTTTTTTAACGGTAGTATCAAATCCTGATAATCCTCGGCCTCGGTAGTGTTGGCTTTCAGTTGCGACGATGCATCCAACCACATCATGTGGTGAACGGGTATTCTTTGTTCAAAAAGTCTGCCTACTATTGCGGTACATATATGCGTTTTCCCGGATCCATCTTGACCGCCTATAAAGAACCATCGGCCATTATTGTCTGTGGCAAATTGCTCAGCAAGGACTTTTATTTTTGACTGCCATTGTTCGGTCGTTTTGTAGTTGTCAAACGTGTATGTTTCGATAGCTTTTTCAAGATTGCTTTTTTTGATGGCAGCCCAGGCACGCTTCATTTTACGACATTTGCATTCTCTCGAGTACAGATATCCGCCTTTTATATTATCTAAATAACCGGTGTCGTTGCAGTCTTTACACATCGGCTCAGAGTTCGTGCAGACGACTAAGCTTCGGAACGTCTCGATTGCAGCTGCTATTCTTTTGTCCATAGTTTTTGTCACCCCTTGGCTTATTCTGCTCCTTTGCCAGCCAACCGTTAATAAAGCGCGGTATCCCGCCTTTTGTTTTTCGCCGTGTCGTGTTGGCGTTAAGCCAGCCTTTCATGCTTCGAAGCTCTTGAAGAATGTCTACAGCAGGGTATAGAATCTCCCACTCGTCGACGTGTGCCTGCGTTATAGGGTATTCGGTTTTATCATTAAGCGGCAACGAAATGATTGGCGGTTCGGTCGGCGGCGCAGAAGCCTGCTCCGCGCATACATCTTCTTTACTTTCCTTTACTCTCCTTTCCTTTACTTTACTTTGTGTACTTATCGCCCCGGAAACCTCACGTAAACCCGTGTTTTCGTCACGCAAACTCGGTTTCCGCTCCGGTAATTCAGGTTTCTGTGGAATTAATGTTTTACGTTTGTCGTAGACAGGAGCAAGGCGATCAACGAATTTTTGCACCCATATGATGCGATGCTTCCATAATTCCGCATCGATTGCACCCAGCCGAGCTAGCAGATCGAGAGTTTCGGATGCTTTCTCTGCAGAAACCCTGGTTTTCGTCACTAAAACTAGCCAATCGTCATCGTTGTCGGCACTGAAACTTAACGTCTCGGACGTACCCAAGATTTCGAGTAACTTGAACCAGAACGCATAACCGTCGTTTCCGAAGCGCTGTTCGAGGATGGTCATTGTTTTTTTACTGCAGGTGTCAACATCGTGCGAGAAATAGTCGACGCCATGCTTCATTGGTCTTGCCATTTTTGAACTCCTTTATCTATTGCGAGGCGGTGCCGATAAACTCAACATTTCAATCTGTGAGTAGTCCTGTGCTACGCAGCACCGTCACACAAGTCACCGCCCAACCTCTTTCTCGCCAGTTCCAACACTCTCCAAAAGCCATTTATGAAACGCGTCAACAGGGATAATGATCCGCTTGCCTAAGCGAAGGGAAGGGAACCCTTCTTGCTTTGCCAATTCATACGCTTTTGGCATGCTTATCCCTAGTTGATATGCCATCTCATGGACGGTCATGGTTAGTTTTTTTTCGCCAGATTTCATGATGTACACCCCCCCTTTTCAAAACGTTGACAACATCATACCCGAACGTTATACTTGTAGTAAATCATTCGCTCAGCTACATTATATAACTGCTTCACGGAACATGCAATAGATATGTAGCGGGAAATGGATGAAGGCTACGAAAATAAAGAGAGGTGCAGAAACATGATACCAAAAGATTTGCCCGGCCGTTACCGGTTTTTACGGGCAAATAAAAATCTATCCATTTCCAAGCTAGCAACAGAACTGGGCTGTAACCCGAAAACAATATCGTTTTACGAGAATGGGGATAGAGAAATGCCTCGCGGTGTGCTGATTAAATATGCTGATTATTTCGAGGTGACTACAGACTTCTTACTTGGTCGGACCAATGATCCTGATCCGAAACCTTCAGCGGTTGATGACCTCAAACTATCAAAAAAAGCCGTAGAGGTAATTAAGGAGTATTCACCTGTTTACCAATATAAATCAGGCCCTGTATTCAACATTCTGCTTGAGCATGAGGAATTCATAAAAATCATAGAAGTGTTTGCCAATATTTTGGAGTATGCCGATCGAGTTAATGCGGGAACATCATATAAATCAAATGAATGGGATGTATCTGAATTCCTTCCTATGGGTATTGTTCCAGACATTTTAGAAAAAAAGTACAATAAATCTTTTGAAGAAGTTTTTGAGTATTTTGGTACGTTAAGCGGAATAATTGGTGGGAAACATCTCTTAGAATACAAAGCATTTAAAGCAAAAAAAGCTTTTGATATAATCCTTCAATCAATAATAAATAGAGTAACAAGCAAATATAAAGGGGAGTAGTTCCATGGCAAAGCGTAACGCACAGGGTTCCGGTAGTATACGAAAAAGACCTAACGGCCGTTGGGAGGCACGCTATACAGCGGGGCGCGACCCGGGTACAGGGAAACAGATACAAAAGTCCATTTTGGTCAAACGCAGAAGGAAGTGCGGCAAAAGCTCCAACAGGTGTCTGTTGCTATTGATGAAGGGGCTTACGTGGAGCCTTCGAAACTGACATTGGGGGCTTGGCTTGATACCTGGATAGGTGAGTATTGCGGACACCTGAAGGAAAGCACGCTGACCTTGTACAGGCTTCATATTGATAAGATCATAAAACCTGCTCTCGGCTCCGTCAAACTTACTGCGCTTACAGGACCTTCAATTCAAGCTTTTTGCAACAGCTTGCAGCGAGGTGATTCCAGCACTAAACCGAAATCCCCGAAAAGCATAAAGAACATACACGGTGTTCTTCACAGGGCTCTTCAACAGGCCGTTGAACTAAGCCTAATTCGCTTTAATCCAGCTGACGTTTGCTACTCGCCTCTTATGCTCCTTGCCTTTGATAGCGTCAAGAAAACGCGCGATGTCGGCTTGAACTGAAGCTGATGATACAAATGAATTGTACCACGCTGAAAATCTATGCAATCCCATGTTTTACCGGCATGCGCCAGGCGGAGATTCTCGGCCTTGCTAACGAGCTTAAAAAATGATAAGCCCCGCATCATCACACCAGCGCAATTCGTAATGAAGACTTTACAGGAACAACGACGTTTACAAGCAGAGTGGCGCTTACTTGCAGGCCCGGCATGGCAGGAGGGCAACTTTGTATTTACGAACCAGTTAGGGGGGCACTTGCGCAAGCAGACAGTTTATAATCGCTTCAAGTCCATTGCCAGAAGCATCGGGATTCCGGAGGCGCGTTTTCACGATCTGCGCCATACTTATGCGGTCACATCCTTACAGGCCGGGGATGACGTGAAGACCGTCCAGGAGAATCTGGGGCATCATACAGCGGCCTTTACGCTTGATGTCTACGGACACGTAACGGATCAAATGAAAAAGGATAGCGCGGCGCGCATGGACACCTTCATTAACCGCATCAAAAGCTGTAAAGGGTAAATTAAAGGGTCAGTCATTAATTTTTCATATATAAAAAGCCCTAAACACTGATGATCAGGGCTATTTTTCTGGCAGCGGAACTAGGATTCGAACCTAGACAATACGAGTCAGAGTCGTAGGTGCTACCGTTACACTATTCCGCTACATTATGAAGGACAACTGGTATTTTAACAAATCCCCGGCTGCCCTGTCAATAATAAACAAAAAATCCCACGGTGCCGTTCACTCGATTTAATTACCCGCCTCAAGGCAGGTGGGTGCTCCGCCTGCGCCCTCAGCCTTCCCCCTAAAAACAGGGCCTGACTTCCTTTACAGGACAGTTGCTCCCAAAGTCACAATGTGGGAATTAAACCTAAGCGTAACCAACACCCCAGGATTTTATCGTAGTCTTGCTCCCGGCAAGAGGGAGCGCAACTTTATTCTAGTGCATCCGCGCGGCGTTGTCAATAATCGCGCCGCCTGCAGCCGCTCAAATATCGACGGGAGCATCAGCCATTTTCTGCCACCGGTAAGAACATCTTATTCGGGCGCCACAAAAAGTTTCCGGTTGCGGCGCATGCCGCATAAATCCCACCGGTTCGAAGAATCCGGTAGGCGCACGCGCCCGCCGACGGAAACGGATGCGTCCTTACGCAAATAGCAGTCTTTGTTCCCCGGGACCGCAGCCGCTCTTTCGTGTACGATTATATAAAAAAGACGCTCCAAACCCTGAACGCAGAAGTCGCCTCGGAAATGGGCGGCGCCGGCACCACGCTGGTCTTTTTGCTCACGGTCGGGGAAAGGGCGTTTTTCGCAAACGCGGGAGACAGCCCCGGTTTCCTGTACCGGGACGGCAGGCTGACCAAGATGACGCGGGACCACAACGTGGCCGGCGTGCTGGTCGATATGGGCAGGCTGACCGAGGAGGAAGCGCGGGTCCACCCTTCCCATAACCAGCTCACTTCCTACATCGGGACGAGGGCGGAGCTGGAATCGAGCGTCAGGGACACCCTGATTTGCGAAGGCGACCGGCTGCTTCTATGTTCCGACGGCCTGACCGGCATGGTGCCCGGCGAGGCGATCGCGGGCGTCCTGGCGGCCGAGGCGGACACCCGCGCCGCCGTGGAGAAGCTGGTGGAGATGGCCAACGAGGCGGGCGGACACGACAACATCACGGCCGTGCTGGCGGACGTGACGGGCTGAACCGAAAAAGAGGAATCGTTCAAGGAGCGTGCGCGGATGGCTAAGGAAAGCGAGACCTTCAAACTGATAAGCAACCTGGGCACGGGCGGGTTCGCCCAGACCTGGAAAGCCCTCGTACTGGACCCCTACCTCGCGGAAAAATGGGGGGCCGAGGAAGTCGCGATCAAGATACCCCTGAGCAGGGAAAAGGAACTCGCCCTCATCAACGAGATCCAATTAAACGGCGCGCTCTACATGAAGCTCACCGAGATAGAGAGCAAGCACATCGTAAAATACCTGAGCTTCGACAAATACGACAACTGGATCGTCATGGTGATGAAATACGTCGAGGGCGGGAGCCTGAGGGACCTGATCGGCAAACCGGGCAGGGGGAAGGGGATGGAAGACGAAAAGGCGGTCGGGATCATCCGGGGCGTGCTCGAAGGCCTGTCTTTTTTGCACAAAAACAACATCATCCACCGCGACAAAAACCCGAAAACATCCTGATGGAAGAGGGCGTACCGCAGATCAGCGACCTGGGCATCGGCAGGATTTTAAGGACGAACGAGATGGCCTCCACGACGACGGGGACCATCTACTACATGGCGCCCGAGGTCCTGCACACCGACTACGAAGGGGCGCACGCCACGTTCAACGCGGATATCTGGTCCGTGGGCGTCACGCTATACGAGATGCTCTACGGCGTATATCCGTTCGGGATCGATTTAAGGATGCCGATCGGCGATATCGTCAGGGTCATCGTCGATAGGGAAAGGGCCCTCGACTTCCCGAAGCAGGCAGCCGCGAAGCTGAAAAATGTGCTAAAAAAAGCACTCGAAAGGTGCCCGCGGGAGCGCTACGCGAACGTGGACGAGATGCTCGGCGATCTGACGAAGCTCACGAAGGCCGAAGACGAAGAGATCGACAAGGCCATCAGCGAGATACAGCTCCTGTATGAGGCGGGGGAGATCGAAACCGCCGAAGCGGGGTTTAAGGAGTTGCTCGGGAAATACCCGGACAACGCGCGCGTCTATCTCAACCTCGGCGAGTTCTACAACAAATGCGGGAGCTACGTCAAGGCCGTCGATACGTTCAAAAAAGGCCTGGAAATAGACCCCGAAAGCGCGATCCTGCACTGGGGGATCGCGATGGCGTACCAGAAGAAGAAGAACAACGCCCTCGCGCTCAAGTCGCTGAGGAAGGCGCTGGACTGCGGGCTGGAGGCGGGCCTGGAACGCTACGCGAAAATACTCATCGGCACGCTTTCGCACCAGAAGGGCAAAGGAGGCGAAGGAGATGGCCGGTGAAGAGGCCGCGCGCCGCGGATCCGTTGGCGGGGAGGACGCGTGTGAAACCCCGGGCGGGGCCGAGTTCGACCCCCTTTTTGAGATAGAACAGGACGTCAGGCGCCTGCTCAAAGACTACAGCGTGCTCAGGCAGGAGACGGACGAATACAGGGAAAAGACCGAATCGGACTTCAAAAAGCTGCTCCTGAGCTTCATCGAGGTGGCGGACGCGTTCGAAAACGTATGGAGAAACATCAACCCGAAGCTTAACGGGGCCGACCCGCAGGCGAAGAAGTGGGCGGCGAGCTTCAAAACGGTGTACAGGATGCTAATGAGGGCGCTGTCCGGGTGGGACGTCGTCCCGATCGAAACGATGGTCGGGGAAAAAGCGGACCCGCTGTGGCATAAGGTGCTGGAGACAAAGGAGGATCCGGGCCGCGAAAACGGGGCCATCCTCGAAGAGATCAAAAAAGGGTACCTATGGAAGGGCAGGCTGCTGCGCAGCGCGGAAGTGCGGGCGGTCAACAATCCGTAGGGCAGGCCCGGGGCGTTTGACGTAAATACGGGGGAGTGCGCTCCCCCGCGGAACATAGTTTTATTTTTAGGGGGGAAAGCCATGGGCAGGATCATCGGCATCGATCTGGGGACGACCAATTCCGTGGTGGCGACCGTGGGCGCGGGCGGCTGCAAGATCATACAGAACAAGGAAGCGGAGCAGATGACGCGCTCCGTCGTCGGCGCGTACAAGAACGATTTCCTGATCGGGACGCCGGCCCTGAACCGCTGGCCGCTTGCGCCCAGGGACACCGTCATCTCCATCAAGCGTCTCATGGGGCGCTCCGCGTCGGACCCGGAGATCGAGAGCGTGAAAAAGAGCCACCTTTACGAGATCACGGAGCCGTCCGACGGCTCGCGGGAGGCCATCTGCGTGAAGATGGCCGGGGAGGAGTACACGCCGGTGGAAATCTCCGCGATGATCCTCAAAAAGCTCAAAACGGACGCTGAATTCGCGCTGGGCGATCCGGTGACGCACGCCGTCATCACGGTGCCCGCCTACTTCAGCGAGAAACAGATCGACGCGACGCGGGAAGCGGGCATCAAGGCCGACCTGACGGTGATGAAGATCATCGACGAGCCGACCGCCGCCGCCGTGGCCTACGGGATCGATTCGCGGGAGCAGGAGGCCAAGACCATCCTGGTGTACGACCTGGGCGGAGGCACCTTCGACATCTCCGTGCTGATGATGTCGGCCGGGGCCTACGCGATCCTGGACCGGGAAGGGGACATGTGGCTGGGCGGCGACAACTTCGACCAGATCATCGCTGATTACGTGATTGACTGCGTGAAAAGCGAGTTCGGCGTCGACCCCACGGAAAACCACCGGTTCATGGCGACGCTCAGGATGGAGACGAAAAAGGCCAAGGAGGCGCTCAGCTCCGCGCCGATGGCGACGATACTGATCCCGGGCCTGCTGCGCGACGACGACAACGATATACTCGACGTCGATTTGGACATCACGCGCGACTACTTCGTCGAGAAGTCCCGGCCGCTGGTGGCCAAAACCGTGGCGCTCTCGAAGAAGGCGCTAAAAAACGCCCACCTTACGATGGAGGACATCGACTACGTGCTCATGGCGGGGCGCCGGTGAACGGGAAGCCGTATTTCTCGCAGCTAATAGCGTCCAGATCGCCCGTGACCGCGCCGCATTTGGGGCAGTCGATGCCGCGAAGCACCACCGCCGCCATGGCCGCGCCCATGGCGACGCAGTTTTTGGGGTGGATGTTCCTGAGGATCTTATCGGGGCCGAAAAGCTCCTCCATCGCCTCCTGCACCATGGGCATGCAGGAACGCGAACCCGACGCTCCAGGTGTTCGTGGCCATGACGCTGAGCATATTCGGCACGGTCAGCCCGGCGGATCCCGTGCTGGCCAACGACCTCATCGAGGAACTCGGCGTCCTGGCCAACGCGATCAAAAACAACGAGCCGGACGCTTCTGCGCGGTTCCAGGCCTATTCCGACAAGCTGGTCGGGATACTCAACAGGATCGAGAAGGAAGGCAACAAGGAGAGGATATGCCACGTGTGCAACGCGCCCAACAGACCCGGCGCAACCGTCTGCGCGAGCTGCGGGGCGACGCTGGACGTGCTGGGGTTCGGCGGGATTCGGAGCATCACGTCCAGCGAGAATCCGTGGAGGTAGGACATGAAGGACCCCTTGCAGAGAAGCCCCACGCCCTACGAGATCCTGTAGATCGGGGAAGAGGCGGGGCTGGCGGAGATCAACCGGGCTTTCAAGAAAATGATGCTCGCCGGCGTGACCGACGAGATGAAGGAAGCCAGGCAGACGCTGTGCGAGCCGGAGGACAGGGCGTTTTGCGACGTTTTCCTCTATTCCGACGCGTATCTTGATCAGCTCAAGCCCGCCGTAAAAAACGACCCCGCCGCGCTCGTTTACAGGCGGGCGAACACCCTCGAAGCCTGGAGCAACATCCAGGAGAGGCTCTTCCCGAACGCCCCCTCGATGCACAGCGTCGCGGTCCTCAGCTACTGGTGGGCGCTTGACAGCGAGGAACGGGAGCAAAACGGCGAAGCCACGGAGGAGATGCCAAAAGCGCCCGGCGACCTGTGGACCAGGGTGATCGGCAACTGGGCCAACATCATCAGCAACACGGACTTTTTGAAGGCCTGGGCCGCCGGCCGCGAGGGCGTGAACGCCGGCAGGCTGTCGTCGAAGCTCGAAATGCATTTCAAGAACGTGTTCGAAAACCTCGCGAAGCGGAACCGGGAAGCCGGCCGGGAGGAGAGGGCGGAGCTTTACAAGGACCGCCTGCTGCGGTTCGTGACCGAGGTGGATACGGGACGGAGCCTTATCAAACAGCGGCTCAAGGTCAATGCGGGGATCGAAAGCGTGTACCTATGCGGCGGCAAGGTGTTCCTGGAAAGCATCGGGCTGCTGGACGCCGCCGTCGACGAGGTCGGCAGGGCCCTTGAAGCCGACCCGAAGAACGAGGGCCTGAAATCGCTCGCCCTGAGCCTTTCGGAATTCGGCCCTATCGCGCTGATGATGCAGAACAAGGACTACGGCGCCGCGCTCGAGTTGCTGGACGCCCTTTCAGAAGAGCAGAAGAAGGAGGGCGGGGCCGTACGCCTCGCCGTCGGCGCCTGCCTCGAAAAGGGACGCATGCATTTCGAGGCCAACGACTTCGACGAAGCGTTCGCCCTCTGGAAGCGTGCGGCAAAGTCCTGCGGGCTCGGCGCGAGGAAAGCCAGGCCGTCCGCGCATAAAACGAAGGCCCCGCCTGCGCCGGAGGCGCAAATACCCGCCCCGAAGCCGGAACGGTCGGACGAGGCGCTTATTGCACGGCTGATCAGCGACCCCAACGAACGGGTATTCATAAACGTGCTGTTCATTATGGACAGCGTGGGCAGCGCCGAGGAGGAGTTCGTCGCGCTCATGTCCCGGTCGATCCTCGAGAAGCTGAAAAAGGAGGATCAGGCCGCGATCGTGCGCCGGATACCGTCGGACGCGGTGCGCAACAGGATGATGAAGGACCTGGGTGTGCGTTAAGGCCCCGTACAGGGATAGAGCGGATGTAAAGGAAGGATGAACATGGCAGGTCTGAGTCGCGCCGAAAAGAACTATCTCGCCGATACCCTGCAAAAGACGGTGACGGAACTGGTGAAAGCCAAGGCCGCGGCCCTGCAGCACAACGACCCGAAGACCGCCCTTGACATACTGGACAAGGCCGTCAGTATCGTGCACAGCACCGAACTCGAGCTGCTGCTCGGCGAGATCCTGAACGTACAGAGCGTCAAGGCCATCAACGCGGTCATGGAAACGTCCGGCGCGGGCAAGAACCCCGCCGATGTGCTGGAAGCGGCGGCAAAAGACCTCGAAAGGGCGGTGGCGCTGGGCTGCAGGAATGCGCAAAGGAACCTCGAAGGCGCGAGGAACCTGCTCGCACAGGCGAAGCGGGGGATGCTGGGCATCAGTGCCGGCACGGCGGACGCCATCGAGCTGGCCACCCTGGCCGCCAAAGGCAACGATACCGACAGGGCAGTCGCCATCCTCGAAACCGCGCTCAAAAGCGCCGCCCCCGGCGACAAGGCCGCCCTCAGGGCGTTTTTGGCACAGATGCTCAACCAGCGCGGCGTGCAGAAAGCCAACAGGGTGAACGACGCCATAGGCGGCCGGTCGGGCCACGCGGCGGCAAAACTGAAAAAACTCCTCACGGGCCGGGGCAAGCCGGACCTGTGGGTCATCGGGCTCTTCCGGTTCGTGTTCACGGGATTCGGATACTTCGGGAGCATCTTTTACGTCATGCTGCTGCACTATAGCGCCGCCTGGCTCCTGTTGACGGCCCTCGACATCCAACACTCGTCGACGCCGGGAATCCTTATCACGATCGGGGTCATGGCCGTCTTGTTCGCGGTCTTCATCTCCGCCTGCGTGCGCAGGCGGGGGCGGTCCGTCTGCGGGGTGAAACTCTGCGCCGCCCCGGCGAAATTCGCCCATACCATCCCGGGACACGGCCGGGTGGAGGTGTGCACCGCGGTCATACGGCTGGGATCTGACGGGATAGACGCCTTCTTCAGCCAGATGCGCTGGGACAAAGAGGCCCTGTTAAGCGCCGTGCTCCCGCCTTCGCAGCCCGCCGAGCCTCCGGCGGAGGACGGGGAGCCGGCTCTGGAAGGCGCCGGGAAAGCGCCGAAGCGGAGCCGTACCCCGTATCTGGACAAGTTCGGCAAGGACTACACGAAGCTGGCCCGCGAGGGCAGGCTGGAGACGGCGATCGGCAGGCGCGGCGAGATCAGGAAGGTCGCGCAGATACTGGTGCAGAGGAAGAAGAACAACCCTATTCTCGTAGGCGACGCGGGCGTTGGCAAGACCTGCATCGTCGAAGGCCTCGCGCACCATATCGTACAGCCGGACGCCCCCGAATCCATCCGCAGCCTGAAGATCATAGAACTGGGCATGGGCGCGCTGGTTGCCGGGACGAAGTACAGGGGAGACTTCGAGGAAAGGCTGGACATGCTGCTCAAGGAGGCGTCCTCGGACCCGAACATCGTCCTGTTCTTCGACGAGGTGCATCTGATGGTCGGGGCGGGCGCTTCGGGCGAGGGGGGCATGGACGCGGCCAACATCCTCAAGCCGGCGCTGGCGAGGGGCGAGATCAAGTGCATCGGGGCGACGACGACGGCGGAATACCACAAATTCATCGAAAAGGACGCGGCGCGCGAGCGGCGGTTCCAGATCGTCTGGGTGGACGAGCCGACGCCAACGGAGGCCGTGCAGATACTCAGGGGCATCAGGCCGAAGTACGAGGAATACTACGGCATCTCCATCCCCGACGAGGCCATCGAAGCCGCGGTGTCGCTTTCCGTAAGGTACCTGCCCGATTTCAGGCTCCCCGACAAGGCGATCGGCCTGATCGACCAGGCCTGCTCGGCGATCCTGCTGGGCACGGTATCCGGCGAGAAGGCGGCGGAGGCCAAAGAGGACCGGACGCTGAAAGCAGGCGACGTCGCCGCGGTCGTGTCGGTGCGCTGCCGCATCCCGGTGGAGGAACTCACGGCGGAGGAAAGCGAGAGACTCCTTGCCATGGAAGACTTCCTCAGGGAGAGGATCGTCGGCCAGGACCACGCCGTGAAGGCCGTTTCGGAGACGATCCGCAGGACGAAGGCCGGGCTGAAGGACCCGCAAAAGCCAATAGGGGTCTTTTTGTTCCTCGGCTCGACGGGGATAGGGAAGACCGAGCTTGCCAAGGCCCTCGCCGGATTCCTGTTTTGCGACGAGAGCAGGCTCGTCGCCATAGACATGTCGGAGTACCAGGAAAAGCATACCGTATCCAGGCTGCTCGGGGCGCCTCCGGGGTACGTCGGGCACGAGCAGGAGGGGATCCTGTCGCAGAAGATCAGGGCCAACCCGTATTCGGTTGTCGTGTTCGACGAAGTGGAGAAGGCCCACCCCGCCATTTTCGACATCTTCCTCCAGATATTCGACGAGGGAAGGCTCACCGACTCGCACGGGCGGCGGATCAATTTCACCGAGACGATCATCATCCTCACGTCCAACCTGGGCACCGGGAAGGCCGTGCGGCACCGGCAGCGCCACATCGGTTTCGGGCAGGAGACCGGCGGGGGCGGCGACGCAGAGACCCAAAAGGCCGAACAGGACCGGTCGGAATACGAAGCCGGCGTCTTCGCCGCGGTGAGCTCGGCGCTCAGGCCCGAACTCCTCAACCGCATCGACCAGAAGATCGTCTTCTATCCCCTCGGAAGGGACGCGGTCCGCACGATCATCGACAATATCGAGGACAGAGTCAACGAGAGGCTCGCCGGGCGGGGGATCGGCATCGCCCTCGAAGAAGGCGCCCGAGATTTCCTCATGGAGAAGGGGTACAGCGAGGCGTACGGCGCGCGGGAGATGGTGAGGGCGTTTGAAACGCACATCACCAAGCCCCTATCACAGCAGATACTGGAAGGCTCGATAAAACGGGGAGACAAAGTGATCATCGGCTGCGCAAACGGGCGGCTGACCATGGACCTGATGCGCTAGGGCGCGGCGGCCGCACGAATTGCCAAGATATATTATTGAATTTATGCACTATACGTGGTATCCTAGGCAATAAGAAACGAGAACAATTTTGCCCGGAAAGAGAAAGAGATTCAACGGGTATCCATTGGCGCTTTTTGGCGGAGCGAAAATGGATACCCGTCTTTTTTGAGGCCCGAAAGCGACAGCGTAATAACCGGGGGGAGGTGGTAAACAATCAAAGAGAGCCGGCAAAACGGTTGCCTGGTGTTGATAAGTCAAGTTTGGTTGGGTCAGACGGTTTTAGATGAGGAGGAGCCATGAAAAAGATCATCAATAATCCCGAGCAGGTCGTTACCGAGATGCTCGAGGGAGTTGTCAAAGCACATCCTGACTACGTAACCTGTATTACCGACAAACACGTACTCGTACGGAAGAACCTGACCAAGAAAGTGACTCTCGTGAGCGGCGGCGGAAGCGGGCACGAGCCTTCGCACGGCGGATACGTCGGAAAAGGGATGCTGGACGCCGCGGTCGCGGGCGAAGTCTTCACTTCGCCGACGCCCGACCAGGTTTTCGAGGCGATCAAGGCGATCGACCAGGGAAAAGGCGTGCTGATGGTCATCAAGAACTACACCGGCGATATACTCAACTTCGAGATGGCCGGCGAGATGGCGGAGGCGGAAGGCATCGAGACGGCCAGCGTCGTGGTGAATGACGATGTCGCGGTGGAGGACAGCCTTTACACGACCGGCCGCAGGGGGATCGCGGGGACGGTCCTGATCCACAAGATCGCGGGGGCCGCCGCCGAAAAGGGCATGGAGCTTGCCGAAGTGAAACGTGTCGCCGAAAAGGTGATCGCGAACGTGCGGAGCATGGGCATGTCCCTCACGCCCTGCACGATACCGGCGGCGGGAAAGCCGGGCTTCGACCTCGCCGAGGACGAGATGGAGATCGGCCTGGGCATCCACGGCGAGCCGGGGACGCACAGGGACAGGATCGCCGACGCCGCGAGCATCGTGAAACAGCTCACCGACAAGATACTCGGCGACATGAAACTCGCGTCCGGCGACGAGGTGGCGCTCATGATCAACGGCCTCGGCGGGACGCCGCTGATGGAACTCTACATCGCGAACAACGAGGTTCGCAAGATACTCGATCCTCTGGGGATCAAGATCGCCAAAACGCTGGTGGGCAACTTCATGACGTCCATTGAGATGGCGGGTTTCTCGGTCACGATCCTGAAACTCGACGCTGAAATCAAGGAACTGCTCAACGCGCCCGCGGACACGCCGGCATTCAAACAGGTCTGAAGCTTTTAAACGCCCGGGGCAACGGGGCCGCCGCGCCCCGTTGCCCCGGCCTGTAATCCCATAATAATCCACAATAGAAACGAGGAAACAAGATGGGTTCTGCGCAATCATTGAAGAAGATCATCGACGCGATAGGCGATGCGATCATCGAAAACAAGGAGTACCTGACGGACCTGGACAGGCCTATAGGGGACAGCGACCACGGGTTCAACATGGCCAAGGGCTTCGGCGTAGTGAAGCAAAAGCTCCCGGACATGGAAAACGAGAGCGTCGAGAACCTGCTCAAGACGGTGGCGATGGCGCTCATTTCCACGGTGGGCGGGGCTTCCGGCCCGCTGTACGGGACCGCCTTCCTGCAGGCGTCCAAGGTGATGAAGGGCAAGGATGAGATCGGCAGGGAGGACGTCGTCGCGATATTCGAGGAGGCCACCCAGGGCGTCGCGAAACGGGGCAAGTCCCACCAGGGCGAAAAGACCATGCTCGACGCCCTGATACCGGCGACGGAAACGCTCAGAACCGAGATCGCTGCCGGAACGCCTCTGGCCGAAGCCTTCGAAAAGGCCGCGCAGTCCGCGCTGGAGGGCGTGGAGTACACCAAGACGATCATCGCCACCAAAGGCAGGGCGAGCTATCTCGGCGAGCGGAGCATCGGCCACCAGGACCCCGGCGCGACGTCGAGCTACATCATCATCGACACAGTAGCGAAAGCGCTTAGCGAGGGCTGAAACGATGGTGGGCATCGTCATTGTGTCGCACAGCGACAAGATAGCGCAGGGCACGGTCGAACTCTGCGAGCAGATGTCCCAGGGACTGGTGAAGGTGATCCCGGCGGGCGGAACGTCGGACAACGATATCGGGACGGACGCGACGAAGATCGAAAAGGCGATTGTGCAGGCCGATTCGGGCGAGGGCGTGCTGGTCTTCGTGGACCTGGGCAGCGCGATGATGAGCACCGACGTGGCTTTCGAGCTCCTGGACGGGGAGCTGAGGAAGCGGGTCGTCATCGCGGACGCCCCGCTGGTGGAAGGGAGCGTCGTGGCCACGGTGCAGGCGTTGATGGGGAGCGATCTGGAGACGGTCAGGGCCACGGCCGAGGAAAGCAGGGAAATGTCCAAGCTGGAATAGGAACCGCCGGCCGGCGCGAAAAACCATTACTGATCCGGCCGGCGGGTTCGCGCACATTTTTTTCAGGAGGTCGAACGGTGAAAGGAATCCCGGCGTCGGGCGGCATCGCGATCGGGAAGGCGTTCGTGTATTCGAAGGACCCCGTACGGGTGTTCCCGGAAACGATCGCCCCCGAAGACGTCCCCGCGCAGCAGGCCGCGCTGGACGCGGCCGTCGAAAAAAGCCGGGAGCAGCTCCTGGCGATAAAATCGAAGGCCGGGCAAGCGCTGCCCGAAAAAGAGGCGGCCATATTCGAGGCCCATCTCATGTTCCTCGACGACCCCGAATACACGGGCATCGCGCGCGAGAAGATCGGCATGGAACTCGTACCCGCCGCGTACGCCGTCAAGGCGGTGACCGACGGCTTCGTCGAAGAGTTCAGGGCGATAGAGGACGAATATTTCCGGGAAAGGGCGGCCGACATCGCCGACGTGGGGGAGCGCATCGTGCGCAACATCCTGGGCGCCGCCGAGGCGGACCTGTCCCTGATCGACGCGGGCAGCGTCGTTATAGCGCGCGACCTCGCGCCTTCGGACACGGCGCAGCTGGACAGAACGAAGGTCGCCGGTTTCGTGACGGAAGTCGGGGGCAAAACGTCCCACACCGCGATCATGGCGCGCTCGCTCGAGATCCCCGCCGTGCTGGGGCTCACGGACGCCACGCAGGAGATACGTTCGGGGGAGACCGTCATCGTGGACGGGGACGAGGGGACCGTGATCGCGGCCCCGGAAGAGGCCGAGATCGAGGCGTACGCGAAAAAACGAAAAGCGCATGAAGCGGAGCGGGAGGAACTCAGGCTCCTGACAGGCGCCCGGTCCGTCACGGCCGACGGACACAGGGTGCGCCTCTTTGCCAACATCGGGCTGCCCGCGGACGCCGAGCACGCGGAAAAACACGGCGCGGAGGGGATCGGGCTCTACCGCACCGAGTTTCTGTTCATGGATACGGACGCGATGCCGGACGAGGAAAGCCAATTTGCCGCGTACAGGCGGGTCCTCGAAACGATGCGGGGCAGGCCGGTCGTCATCAGGACGCTGGACATCGGCGGGGACAAGGAACTGCCGTATCTGAAGATGGAGCACGAGGAGAACCCCTTCCTGGGGGTTCGCGCGCTGCGCCTGTGCCTGAAGGAGCCGGCGCTTTTCAGGACGCAGCTCAGGGCCATACTGCGCGCCGGCGCCCACGGCGACGCCAGGATCATGTTCCCGATGGTCTCGGGGGTTGATGAGGTCCGGCAGGCGAAGGCCGTCTTGGAGGACTGCAAGCGCGAGCTGGCCGGGGAAGGGGCCGCCTTCGACCCGGAAATCAAGGTGGGGATCATGGTCGAGATTCCGTCGGCGGCGCTCACGGCGGAGGCCATCGCGAAGGAAGTGGACTTTTTCAGCATCGGCACCAACGACCTGTGCCAGTACACGCTGGCGGTGGACAGGATGAACGCCGGGGTCGGTTACCTGTACGACCATTTCCACCCGGCGGTCCTAAGGCTCATCAAGCTGGTGATCGACGCGGCCCGGGAGGCGGGCGTCCACGCGGGCATGTGCGGCGAGATGGCGGGGGACGAGAAGGCCGCGGCGCTGCTCCTTGGCCTGGGCCTCGAAGAGTTCTCGATGGCCGCCGCGTCGCTTTCGAGGGTGAAGCGGGCGGTGCGGGCAACGGACCTGTCGAAGGCGCGAAGGCTGGCGGACGAGGCGCTCGGGCTCGAAAGCGCCGGGGCCGTCCGCGCGCTGCTGGAGGCCGCAGGCGGGACCGGAAGCCGAGGATAAGAAACAGGCATAAGGCGAGGAGGGCACATGGTAAGCGAACAGGTGAAAATCATCAACCCGACGGGGCTGCACGCCCGGCCGGCGAGCGTGTTCGTCAAGGCGGCGAACGGGTTCAAAAGCGACGTCGCCGTCATCAGCGGGGACAAGCGCATCAACGCCAAGAGCATCGTTAAGGTGATGTCGACGGCTCTGAAACAGGGCACCGACATCGTGATCGAAGCGAGCGGAGAGGACGAGGCGGAGGCCGTGCGGGCGCTGGTGGACCTCGTCAAAGGCGGCTTCGGCGAGGTATAGAGGCGCCCGATTTTTCGATGGTTATATGCGGAAACGCCGCCCAAGACGAATTTCCTGCCGCGTGGGGTGGAGCGGAGCGTTGCGAAGAATACCCGGAGCGCGCAGCGCAAAGGGGATTACGAGCGGAGCGAAGTTTGCTCCGGACATACGGAGCCCTTCCCGAACAAAATCGTGCAAAGCGCAGCTTTGCACGGAAGAGGAGGAGCAACGGAACGAGCGAGCCTTTGCGCCTGCGCGAAGGTGAGCGGTGTGGAGTTTGCTCCGACGAGGAGTAGGCCCCGGCCGTTTACGCGGCGGGGGCTTTTGGTGTCCGAGCGGTTTTGGCATAAAAAAAGAAAAACGGAGCGATGCGGGCGGGGTGCGGCCAAAAGCATTGTTATCGGGGGGAAAGGCGGCATACCGTAGAGCATGGGAAGCTGAAGCGTAACGTCCGGCCTTTCAAGGCATAGAAGGAGTGCGAGCATGCGGCGTACGAAGACACCGGCCGGGTCGAAGGCCATGAAACGCCACCCGTTTTTCGTCGTTTTCCGCGCGCTTTTCAGGCTGGTGTTCCCGAGGCACCGGATCGTCTGCTCCGCGCCCGTCCCTTCGGACAGGCCGTGTGTGTTCGTGTGCAACCACGCGGGCATCTACGCCCCGATCGTGATTGCGACGTGGTTAAGGCGAAGGTTCAGGCCGTGGGTGAAAAGCGACACCTGTTTCATGAAAACGGCGAGGGCGCAGATCGAGCGCGACCTCTTCAAAAGCGAAACCCGGGCGGACAGGGTTTTCCACAAGATCCTGAGCGCGCTTATCACCCCCGTGGCCGTAGCCATTATGCGCGGCGTGGGCGCCATCCCCGTGTACGGCGATATCCGTATCGTCACGACGTTCAGGCAGAGCGTACGGGCGCTCATGGCGGGGGCGAGCCTGGTCATCTTCCCCGAAAACGAAGAGCCGTATTCGGAATACACAAAAGGGTTCAGCACGGGCTTTGTCCATGTGGGGCGCAAGTTCTGCGCCGAAACGGGCGAAAGGCTGGACTTCTATCCGGTGTACGTGAGCAAGAAGACCCGCACCGTGCGCATCGGCGACCCGATCGCCTACCTTCCCCGACTCGGGTTCAACGCGCAGCGTGCGCGGGTGGCCGGCGCCCTGCGCGACAATATCACGCGTATGGCGAGGGAACTCGAAGAAGGCGCCGCGAACCGGAGCGCGTAAACCGGCCATCAGCGTTTTTCCTTCAGGCTCTGTTAAGACTCCCTGTTGATTTCAGGTATGCTTACATGCCCCGGGGAGAGGCTGGGAGAGGGCGTCAGCCCTCTCCCTTATCGGGCCCCCTCCCGCACCGGTATCGCATGTATACGGATGTTTTTTTTGCGCGGGAGGGGGCAGGGGGTGGGAAACCCTACAGTTTTTTATTCAAAAAGTTTGTCCAAAGGTCAGGGATAATATCATGCAAGATAGTTAAAATGTCATTTGGTATATTTGTCGGAAACCTTGCGCATTCAAAAGACGGGATTCCTGCAAATGTCAACATTAGGCTTTAACAGAGCCTTCCTTCAAAAAGCCTTGACGGGCTCCGTCGTGAAGACGAAGCGGACCGAGCCTGAGCAGCCCTCGGGCAGGAGCGAGAAGTTGTCGTACGCCTCCCCGAGCGCGAGGACGGCGTCCCTGCGCGCGTTGAAGCCGTCGATGGAACCGTTTACGCCGGCGCTGAATTCGTGCACGCCGCGGCTGTACCGTTCCATGCCGGCCGCCAGCTCCGCCGCGTGATCGGCGAGGGAATTCGCGCCGTCGCCGAGCTTCGAGCCGTTCTCGAAGAGCCGTTTCAGGGCGCTATTGAGCCGGGCGGCGCCCTTTTCCATGTCGGCGAGCCCGTCGAAAAGGCCGCCGATGCCGTCGGCGAGCGCCTGCGAATCCTCGCTGAGGACGGTTAGCGCGTCGATAAGCGGTGCGAGCCTGTCCTGTGTGGCCTGAAGCTGGGCGGCGAGGGCCGTCAGGCCCTCTGCCGACGCTGAAAGGTCCGTGCGGGCAGAGGTGGCGGAATGGAGCGCCGCGATCGCCGCCGGGTCGATCCCGAGGGCGGCGAGTTCGGCGGGCGTCATCGCGGCGAGGGCCGCGCTGAGCGGCTCCAGTCCGGCGAGCAGTTCCGAAAGCGAGGACAGGGATTCCGACAGGCCGCCGAGGGAGTCGATCTGCCCGCTCGCGTCGTCCAGGCCGCCCGTGCTATCAGCGGCTTCCTTCAGGGCGTCGGCAAGCGCCTGCGCGCCCGCGTGCAGCTCGCCGCTCCCGCTCCCGGACCGCTCGATGGCGTCCAGCAGGCCGGCCGCCCCGCTTTCGGCGTCGCCGAGGCCTTCGACGTAGCGCGAGAAGCTCCCGTTAAACTCAGCCATCCCGCTGCTGAATTCGTCCGCCGCGGTTTTGATCTCCCGCCCGCCGCCGTCGAGGTCATAAAGGCCGCTCTGGAGGGAATCGAAGAACTCGGGCTTGCCGATGTCCTCCGCCGTGAGGATGCCGGGCACGGCCAGCGTGGTCATCGCGTCCAGCGCGAAATCCTTCGCGGTTGCCGTCAGCGTGAAGCCGTCCGGGATGTCCTGCCCGTCGTCGCCGGTGTTCAGGCTCCCGGCAAGGCCGGGCAGCCCGAAGCCTATTGCCATCACCGAATCGCCCTGGTCGATGAGCCTGCCGTTGTCCACGGCGACGTCGGTGAAAACGGCGGACGGCAGCTCGATCGCCGTCATCAGCGTGAACGGCGTGTATATCTCCTCGAGGGAACCGTTGATGCGCTCCATATGCCGGTCGAAGTTCTCGTATTTCCCGGTGATCGTCACCCTGCCGCTCTTTCCCGCGAGCGCGCCGGGGCCGATAGGCTCCCCGTCGAGGGTGTAGGTGAAGCTGCATCCCACGGGGAGGGCTTTGAGGCTGGCGCCCTGGTAGTACACGTCTTCGCCGTCGGCCTGCCACAGGGCCGTCTCTCCGTCGATCACCGGATTCGCGCCCCGCGTGATGGACACGATCCCATCGAGGTCGGACCGGTCGCTAAGCCGCTTAGCGCCTGCGGGGGCGACGAGGTGCACGCTCACCACGATAGAGTTCACTTTTCCGTCCGTGCCGGTGTCCGCGTAGACCGTTTCGTGCTTCTGTTGGGGGGGGACGGGGTCCGCGCCCGAATACGCCGTGTTCGCTCCGGGGGCGCCGGAGGCGAACGCGTACGCCCCTATCATGACGGCGGCCGCGGCGGCCAGATAAGCCCTTCTTTTCTCCATGATGATCGCTCCCCTTCGCACTGGCAGGCATGTACACTTGTTCATCCATCGTAGCATATTTTCGGGCCGCCGGAAACACAATGGGGACAAGATTGCGGACGCGGGCGGGCCCGATGCCACAGCAAGTCCATTTTTGTTCGGATTTTATCTGTTTTTGTTTCGCCCTCTCGCCCCATTAATAGGGTATAGATAAGTAAAACGGGAAGGAGAAGACGGCATGGAGCAGGGACCGAAACACAACAAACCGCGGGTCAGCGGGAGCGTGAAGCTCAGCGAGGACAGATAAACGGGCGGCGGAGATTGCCCGGTTTGCGTCGTACCCCGGCTCATACCGGCCGGGGAAAATCCCAGCGCAACCTCGGGCTTGTCCCCGCTTAAGAATTAAGGCTTGTAATCCGAATATTAAAGTGGTACACTCAGGTTAGTTTAAAACGAGGAAGCAATTTCCAAATGATGATCGCGCTCGCCACAATGTTTTTCCTGTTTACCAGCTTTAGCTATTACGGCTACGGCTATTTCTGGTTTAACGGAAAAACATCGTTGGCTTTAGCGGGAGATTGGCGTCTGTAGATCAGGCTATCACGGGAAATTACCGCGAAGGCTCACGGTGTGAGGCTTCGCGGTTTTTGTTTTATCCGAAAAAAGGAGGAGAAACGATGATCGTCATAATGAAGCCGGGGGCGGGTGAGGAACAGATCGCCCCTATTGTGGAGGAGCTGAACCGGCAGGGGATGCAGGTGCAAATGAATGAAGGGGTGGGATGCACGGTGTTGGGGGTATTGGGCGACACGATCGTGCTGGACAGGGAGAAGCTCGAGCTGCGCGAAGGCGTCGAACGGGTGATGCCGGTGCAGGAACCGTACAAAAAGGCCAACAGGAAGTTCCATCCGGACGACACTGTGGTGGACGTGGGCGGGTTTGCGGTCGGGTCGGAGGCGCTGGCAATCATCGCAGGGCCGTGTTCGGTGGAGAGCTTCGAACAGCTCTCGAGCGTCGCGCGGTCCGTGAAGGCGTCGGGGGCCTTCGCGTTAAGGGGCGGGGCCTATAAGCCGCGCACCTCGCCCTACGCCTTCCAGGGCCTGGAAAAACAGGGCATCAACCTTCTCTACCGGGTGCGCACGGAGATGAAGATGCCCATCGTGAGCGAGATCATCGCCCCGCGTCAGGTCGAGACGTTCGAGTTGATGGTGGACGTGATACAGATCGGGACAAGGAACATGCAGAACTTCGACCTGCTCAAGGAAGTTGGCCGGACGGACAAACCGATCTTGCTAAAACGCGGAATGTCCTCTACGATAGAAGAATGGATCATGTCCGCCGAATATATCATGGCGCAGGGCAACCAGAACGTGATCCTGTGCGAGCGCGGGATCAGGACGTTCGAGACGTTCACGAGGAATTCCCTGGACCTGAGCTCTATACCGGTGGTCAAGCGCATGTCGCATCTGCCGGTGCTGGTCGACCCGTCCCACGCGACGGGGAAGGCGTGGCTGGTGCCTCCGATGGCCGCGGCCGCGGTGGCCGCCGGCGCCGACGGGCTGCTCATCGAGGTGCACAACGACCCGCCCAACGCCCTGTGCGACGGCTCGCAGTCCCTCACGCCGGAGCAGTTCGACTCTCTGATGGCGCGCCTGAGGGCGCTGGCCCCGGTGGTCGGGCGGACGGTGGCGCAGAACAGGCAGCAGGAGGAAAAAGTGGGCGCATGAAGCATCTTGTGACGGTGGAAGCGGCCGGGAGCCGCTACGACATCATCGTGGAAAACGGCGCGATCGCCGGGGCGCACGCGTATCTTTCGGCGTACGCGGGGCGGAGGGCGGCCGTGGTGACCGACACGAACGTGGCCGCGCTGTACGCGCCCGCGCTGGTCAATGCCCTCGAAAAGGCCGGGATGCGGGCCGAGGTGGTCGCGGTGCCGCCCGGCGAAAGCAGCAAGAGCCATCGTCGGCTTCTCTACCTTTACGAGCGGTTCATCGAGGCCGGGATCACCCGGGCGGACTGCGTGTTCGCGCTGGGCGGCGGCGTCGTCGGCGACCTCGCGGGTTTCGCGGGGGCGACGTACCTTCGCGGCGTCGACGTGATACAGGTGCCGACAACGCTCCTCGCGCAGGTGGACAGCAGCGTTGGCGGGAAGGTGGCGGTCAACCTCGAGCAGGGCAAGAACCTCGTGGGCGTGTTCGCCCAGCCGAAGCTCGTGCTCTGCGACACCGGCGCGCTCAGGACGCTGGACCCGCGGCAGACAGGCGCCGGGCTGGGCGAGGTGGTCAAGTACGGCTGCATCGCCGACGAAGGGCTTTTTTCCCGGCTGGAGCGGGCGGGTTCCAGGGGGGCGCTTGCCGGGGCGATGGACGGGATCGTCAGGGACTGCTGCGCGATAAAAGCCGGTTACGTGCGCCGGGACCCCTTCGACGGCGGCGCGCGGAAGGAACTGAATTTCGGGCACACGCTCGGGCACGCGCTCGAACAGGCCCTGGGGTACGGGAAACTGCTCCACGGCGAGGCGGTGTGCGTCGGGATGGTGCAGGCCGCCCGGTGGGGAGAGAGGCTCGGGGTCACGCCCCGGGGCACGGCCCGACGGATCGAGGCCCTGCTGGTGAAGCTGGACCTGCCGGCGCGCGCGCCGGAGGCCGGCATGCAGAAGGTGTGCGACGCGGTGATGGTCGACAAGAAGGGCCGCGGGGACGAGATCGACGCCGTGCTGCTGGAACGGATAGGGAAAGCCTGCCTGAAACGGATGAAAAAGACCGAGCTCGCCGCGCTCATGGCCGGAGGTGGAGCCTAGATGGGGTGGATGGCGCTCTCGCCGCGAAAACTGAAAGGGAACGTATCGGCGCAGCCTTCCAAGAGCGCCGCGCACCGCGCGCTCTGCTGCGCCGCGCTCGCGGACGGGGTCTCTACGCTCACGGACATCGCGCTATCCGACGACGTGCGCGCGACGTTGGCGGGGATACAATCGCTCGGCCTGGCCGAGGCAAGGGCGGACGGTAACCGGATAATGGTGAGGGGAGGGCTAACCCCCCCCGGCGGACAGCGGAGCGTGGACTGCAACGAATCGGGGTCTACGCTGCGCTTTTTGCTGCCCCTGGCCCTCGTTTCGGGGGAGGGCGCGAGGTTCACGGGCAGGGGCCGGCTGATGCAAAGGCCCATGGACGTCTACCGCGACGTCTTTTCAAAAAGCGGCGTAACCTGGTCGGCGGGCGGGAAGGCCATCGCCGTCTCGGGCAGGCTCAGACCGGGCGACTACGCCATGCCGGGGAACGTGTCCTCGCAGTTTCTCACCGGCCTGCTGCTTGCGCTCCCGGTGCTCCATGGGGATTCGAATATATATTTGACGTCGCCGCTTGAATCGCGCGGGTACGTGGGGATGACGCGCGAGATGCAGGCGCGCTTCGGCGTGCGTTCGGCGTTTTTCGGGGATTCGGCCCTAAATATCCCCGGGGGCCAGCGCTACGAGCCCGCCCGCGTGCGTATCGAGGGCGACTTTTCGCACGCGGCGTTCTTCCTGGTCGCCGGGGCACTCGGCGGGGACGTCACGGTGACGGGGCTCCCCGAAAAGACCCGGCAGGGCGACGGCGCGATCGTCGGCATCCTGAGGGAGATGGGCGCTCATGTGGAGGAAGGCCCGTCTGGCGTGCGCGTTGGCGGGGGGAGGCTAAAGGGGGTCGAGATCGACGCGTCGCAGATCCCCGACCTCGTGCCCGTGCTGTGCGCGGCGGCCTGCGCGGCCGAGGGAGAGACGCGCATCCTAAACGCGGCGCGCCTCAGGTTCAAGGAAAGCGACCGCCTCAGCGCCGCCGCGGGAGAACTGGGCGCGCTGGGCGCCGACATCCTGGAGGGCGCGAACGGGCTGGTGATCCGCGGGACGGGGACGCTCAGGGGCGGCGCGTGCTCGAGCCGCGGCGACCACCGCATGGCCATGTCACTCGCCGTCGCGTCCTGCATCTGTGAAGAAGAGGTCATAATAGACGGCTGGGAATGCGTGCGCAAGTCGGCGGCGGCATTCTGGGACGAATTCAGGAAGCTGGGAGGGAGCGCTGTTGAGCGGAACGTGGGGGAACAGGCTGAAGCTGAGCATCTTCGGTGAATCGCACGGCGAAGCGGTCGGGATCGTGGTGGACGGGCTGCCGCCCGGCCTCGTAGTCGACCCTGCACTCATCGAGAGGGACATGGCGCGGCGCGCGCCCGGGCAGGGCTGGATGTCCACCAAACGGCGCGAGCCGGACAGGGTGCGCATCGTGAGCGGCGTGTATGAGGGGCGCACCACCGGGACGCCCGTGTGCGGGCTCATCGAGAACACGGACACCCGGCCTTCCGACTACGGCGGGCTCGAAGACCTCGCCCGGCCGGGGCACGCGGACTACACGGGCTTTGTCAAATACGGGGGCTACAACGACAGGCGCGGCGGCGGGCATTTTTCGGGCAGGCTCACGGCGCCGCTCGTGTTCGCGGGGGCGCTCGCGCGCCGCTTCCTTTCGGACAGGGGCGTGACGGTGGCCGCGCGCATCGCCCGGCTGGGCGGCGTGGACGACGCGCCCGTCGAAAAAGTCGACGAAGCGCTGCTAAGCGGCTGGCTGAAAAGCGGTTTCCCCGCCTGCGACGCCCGGCGCACCGAGGCCATGCAGGAGCGCGTCCGCGAGGCGCAGGCCGGCGCGGACTCGGTAGGCGGCGTCGTCGAGTGCGTGGCCGCAGGCCTGAGAGCGGGCTGGGGCGACCCGTTCTTCGATTCGCTCGAGAGCCGTATCGCGTCGCTGTTGTTCTCCGTGCCCGCCGTGAAGGGCGTGGAGTTCGGGGCCGGGTTCGCGATCGCCGACATGCGCGGCTCCCAAGCCAACGACGCGTTCGCAACCGAGGACGGAAACATCGTCACAAAGACCAACCACAACGGCGGCGTGCTCGGCGGCATCAGCACCGGTATGCCGCTCATCGTGCGCGCGGCCGTCAAGCCCACGCCCTCCATCGGGAAGAGGCAGCGGACCGTCGACATGAAGACGGGGGCGCCGGCCGAGATCGGGATCAAAGGCAGGCACGACCCGTGCATCGTGCCGCGCGCGGTCCCCGTGATCGAGGCGGCGGTGCTCCTGGCACTCGCCGACGCGGCGCTGGAAAGCGGGGTTTAATATGGATATTGACACGTTGCGCGAGCGCATCGACGAAGTGGACGCGAAGCTCCTCGGCCTGTTCGAGCGGCGCATGGAAATAGCGCGGGAGATCGCGCGCTACAAGGAGGACAACGGCCTGCCCGTGACCGACGCCGGGCGCGAGCGCGCGCTGCTTGACGAGCGCGCGTCAAGGGTGAAGGACAAGCGCTTAGCGGGGGCCGCGCGGTCGTTTTTCCGCTTTCTGATGGACATGAGCAAGGAGGAACAGCGGCGCGTGAAGGAAGCGGCCGGGGGGCCCGCCGCCCGGACCGCCGGCGCCGCGTACCAGGGCGTGCCCGGCGCGTACGCCGAGGAGGCGCTGATCGCCTGTTTCGGGCAAGGCAGCCCGAGGAAGCCGGTGCAGCGCTTCGAGGACGTGTTCGCCGCGGTGGCGGGCGGGGAAGCCGCGCACGGCGTTCTGCCCATCGAGAACACGACGACGGGCGCCGTGATCGAGGTGCACGAACTGCTCGAACGCTATCCCTGCCACATCGTCGGGGAGGCCGTCATCCGGATAGAACACTGCCTGCTGGGCGTGCCGGGGGCGGACGTAGGGGACGTATTAAAAGTGTATTCGCACCCGCAGGGGCTTTCGCAGTGCGCGCGGTTCCTGGACGCGCACCCGGACTGGGAGCGGATACCCTACTACAACACGGCGGTCAGCGCGCGGTTCGTCGCCGAAAAGGGGGACAGGGCCCTGGCGGCCGTGGCCTCCCGGCACGCCGCCGCCATCTACGGCCTGGACGTGCTCAGGGACAATATCCAGGACGCGCCCGACAACCACACCCGCTTCATCGTGATCGCCGGGGAGCCCGACGCCGCCGGGAGCGACAAGGTGAGCATCCTTATTCGGCTCGACAACACGAGCGGCACGCTCTACAACGCCCTAGGGCCGCTGGCGGAAGCGGGGATCAACATGCTGCGCATCGAGGCGCGGCCGGCGAGGGACACGAACTGGGAGTACCTGTTCTTCATCGATTTTAAGGGAGAGGAAGACGACCCGCGCATCGCGCCGGTGCTCGCGGAACTCGAAAAACGCAGCCGGTCGGTGAGGGTGCTTGGACGCTATAAGAGCGCGGAGGGCGCGAAATGAACGTGTATCTGACCGGGATGCCCGGCGCGGGGAAGAGCACCGTCGGGAAACTGGTGGCCAAAGCACTCGGTCTCGGGTTCCTCGACCTCGACGCCGAGATCGAAAAAAGCGCGGGCCGCACGATCCCCGAAATCTTTGACGCCGAGGGGGAAGAAACGTTCCGCGACATGGAGAGCCGCGCGCTCGAAAGCGCCGCGCATATGGACGGGCTCGTCGTCGCCACGGGCGGAGGGTGCGTGCTTCGCGAGGCGAACCACGCCGCGATGCGAAAAAGCGGCTTTGTCGTATTCATCGACAGGCCGCTCGAAGCCATCCTCTCGGACATCGAAACCGGGCACAGGCCCCTTCTTAAGGGCGGCGCGCAGGCGCTCGCCGGGCTCTACGAAAAACGGATCGCGCTCTACCGCGCGCGGTGCGATGCGCGCGCCGATGCGTCCGGGGACCGCGAGGACACGGCGCGCGCCGTCGTGGCCGAGCTCAGGGCGCTGGGTTTCAGCCGGGCCTGACGGTTATCATTCCTCCCCGATTTTGCGCTCCTGCTTCAGGCTGAGCCGGACCGCCGCCATCTCCTGTTCGCCGGGCATGATGCCGAAGAAATGCTCGAACGCCGCGAACGCCTGGTATATCAGCATGTCCAGGCCGTTGAACGCCGCGTGCCCCAGCGCGCGCGCCTCCCTGAGCAGGAGCGTCGCGGCCGGGCTGTAGATAAGGTCGCAGACGGCGGCGCCCTTGGGGAGCGCCCGGAGGAAACCGGTGTCCCCGAACTGCCGGCCGGAGCCGTGCATCCCCAGCGGCGTGGCGTTTATCAGCAGCGTCGCGCGCGAGGCGAACGACACGAGGTCCGTTTCGGTTAGCCCCCCCGCGGCGGCTTTTTTCCCGGTCTGTTCGTACACGCGGGCGGCCAGCTCCGCAGCCCGCGATTCCGTGCGGTTGAGGACCGCCATGCTGCGGGCCTCGTGCGTGGCGGCGTACAGCGCCAGCGTGGCCGAGGCGCCGCCCGCGCCCAGGATCACCACGTCCTGCCCCTCGACGCTCAGGCCGCGGCCGCTTAAAGCCAGCGCGAACCCCTGCGCGTCGGTCGAGTGGCCGGTGAGCCGCCCGTCGTCCACGCAGACCGTGTTCACCGAGCGGTAAAACAGCGCCTGCTCGTCTATCACGTCGAGCAGGGGGAAGACGGCCTGCTTGTGGGGCATCGTGACGTTGAAGCCCCTGAGGCCGAGCATGGGCACGGCGTCGCGCATGCATTCGATCCGGCCTTTGGGGACGTACAGCGGCTGGTAGAAGGCGTTGATGCCCAGCGCGGCGTAGAGCGCGTTGTGGATCACCGGCGAGAGGCTGTGGGCGATCGGGTCGCCGATAACGGCCAGGCGCCGGGTTTCGTGGTCGAATCGTATGCGCATGCGCGTCCCTCCCCTGCTGTTCTGGTTCCCAGTTTACCATGCGCGGGGGGCGTTATCAAATACATGTACGGAGGGATACCGATGAAGACGATCTGGATCATAAATGGGCCCAATCTGAACATGCTGGGCAGGCGGGAGCCGGGCGTGTACGGCACGCAGACCCTAGAAGAGATCGAGGAAGCGATCGTTGAAAAGGCCGAAGCGCTGGGCCTTAAGGCGCGGTGTTTCCAGTTCAACGGCGAAGGCGGGATCATCGACAAGCTGCACGAGGCGGCCGACGCGGCGCAGGGCGTCATCATCAACCCGGGCGCCTACACGCACTACAGCTACGCGATCCGCGACGCGATCGCCGCCGCGGGGGTGCCGGCCATCGAGGTGCACCTGTCCAACATCCACGCCCGCGAGGAATTCCGCCGCCGGTCGGTGACGGCGCCCGTGTGCGCCGGGCAGATCTGCGGTTTCGGCGCCCTCGGGTATTTGCTCGCGCTGGAGGCGTTTGCGTCGTCGGAGCAAACTCCGCTCCGCTCGTAACCCCCTTTGCGCTGCGCGCGTCGGGGATTCCTCGCAACGCTACGTTGCTCCTCCTCTTCCCTGAAAAGCTTTGCTTTTCAGGGATGCTCGGGCGGATTTCTTTGGAATTTTCCGGGAAGGGCTCCGGAGTTTGTTCGGGAAAGGCTTTGTGGGAATTGTTCGGGCAAGGCTCCGCAGGAGTTTCCGGGAAGGGCTTTGTTGGGATTTTTCGGGTAAAAATCGGGCTTCTGCCGGCGCAATATTGCCGGCCAGAAGCCCGTTTATTTTTGGCCCGCACCGGAGGGAGTACTATTGTAGAGGATATTGTTTTGGCATTTTGCGGGAAAGGTTGATTGAGAGAATACGTGTTGCGTCTTGGACATACGGGGCCCCCGGTTCGTTCGGTCTTACCTTATTATAATAGGCGGGAGGACGCGCCGGACAGGGAAACGGGTGGGGCGAAACCGTAGGAATCATGGGCGCGGCGCGGCGCATAGGAATGAACACAGGCGGCAACCACAGCCGTTTTCTCCGGGCCCGCGCCCGGCCCAAGAATTTCTTTCTTTAGAAAGGAGCATGTACCGTGAGAAGGAACCAGAGGCAGGCGGCGCTGGTGTGCGTCACCAACCAGTACAGCTGCGAGAGGCTGATCCTAGCGGGGAAAAACCTCGCGCAGAGCGAGGGGCTCGAACTCAAGGTGCTGTGCGTCCAGCCCCCGGAATGCGCGAGCGGCAGTTATCTGGCCGAGATCGAATACCTGTTCGCCGTATCGCGCAGGGCGGGGGCGGAGATGATCGTGTATTACCGCGACGACCCCGTCCGGGCGGCCGTCACGTTCATCCACGCGAACCGTATCGCGCATATCGTGCTCGGCGGGGTCCCGGACCCGGCCGGCAGCGCTTTCATCTCCGGCATTCGCGCCCAGTGCCCCCGGATACCGGTGTCCGTCGTGGACGAAACCGGCGGCCTCGTCCTCCTGGGCGGCGGGAAGAGCCGGGCGGAAGTCATGGGCTGATCTACAGCAAAAACCTTCCGGGGCAGGCCGCAGTTTGCCCCGGCTTTACCCTTATCGGAAGAAACGGCGCAAGGCGGCCGTCGACAAACCCTTCGGGATTTGTTGACGGTTTTCTGTGTGGTTAAAATGACTTTTTTTCCGCCAATCTGACGCACATGTTGTCAGATTGGATTGAAAGCGGGGGATTGCATCCCCCACACCCCCTGCCAGTATGCTTTTTTGACAGCCTGGAAACGGCGCGCTAACAGCGCCGTTTCTTCGCGTCCCCCGGGAGCTGTTTCGGTTGCCCGTCACGTAAAAAATCAATAATTAAGGCCGAAACATTAAATATTTTAATATTAATATTAAAATATTTAATTATTGTATTGACAACGTAAAAGGTTGGGCGTATTATAATGCGTGAAGGAGGTGGCGGAAACGGAAAAGTACAAGGCGCCGTCGACATGTCCGGTGTGCGGCGGAGAATACGAGATTACCTCGCTGACGTGCAAAAGCTGCAAGAGCGAACTCAACGGCCGGTTCGAGGGCTGCGAGTACTGCGCGCTGGACGAGAGCGAAAAGAGTTTTCTGTCGACGTTCATCAAATGCAGGGGAAACATCAGGGAAGTGGAAAAGGAACTGGGGATCTCGTACCCCACGGTCAGGAACAGGCTGGACAACATCATTTCCAGGTTGGGCTACGAGGACCGGCGGGTGGCGCAGGTCACCGAGGAGAGGAAAATCATTATTAAACGGCTCGAAGACGGGGAGATCACCGCGGACGAGGCCGCGGAGGCCCTCAGGAGCCTCAAGTGAAATGAAGAAAGGAAGAAGACCCATGAACGAAGAAGCCCTCAAGGTCCTCAAGATGATCGAAGAAGGGAAGATCACGGCCGAGGAAGGGAAAAAGCTGATGGATGCCATGGAGGAAGAGCCCGCGGAGCCGGCGCGGACCAGCGCGGCCCCCGAAAAGAAGAACCGCATCCTGCGCGTCGTGGTGGACACGCGGGGCCAGGGAGAGGATGACGCGAAAGTCAGGGTGAACATCCCTCTGGACGTCGCGAGGAAGATGGCCAAGTTCACGGCCGTCATTCCCAAGGACGCGAAGAAGGAAATGCAGGACAAGGGCATCGACATCGACGCGATCGACCTCGAAGGCCTCATCGAGATGTTCGTCAACGGCGAGATCGACGAAAACCTCGTGGACATTGAGACGGGGAATAACGGGAAAGGCGCCAGTGTGAGAGTCTATGTCGACTAAGAGAAGCCATTTCGTGTACGCATATATGAAGTTGAAGCGGTTCAGGCTGCCGTTGCTGATTCCGCTTCGCATCCTGTGGGAACTGCTCGACGCCCTGGAGGACCTGACCTCGCTGTGCGGGAGGACCAGGGCCAAAGTCGATCCGGCCGGCGCGGTGCGGTTTGCGTCGGGGACGGTGTACGCGCTCGCGAAACTGGGGCGGTTCGACCTGATTGATGTCGACGCGGGGCGCGAAGGCGAACGGGTGAAGGTAAAGGTTTGTTTAAGGTGATTGCCATGGTGAAATTGATAATCAGGTTTTTGGTGTATTTTTTGATGTTCTTGGCGCTGTCGACCTTCGTTCACGGCGTGGCCGGAGACGTCCCCGGCTTCGCGCTGGTAGCCGCGCTGCTGGCCGTCGCGAACCTGCTGATAAGGCCGCTGCTCACCGTCGCGGCGCTGCCGTTCAACCTGCTGACCTTCGGGCTGGCCAGCGTGTTCGTGAACATGCTCACGCTTATTATCGCCGACGCGATCGTACTGTCGGCGGGCTTTGCCGGGTTCTGGACCCTGGCGCTCGTGGCCTTATTGGTGATGGCGGCGGACGGGTGCATCCGTGCCGCGCGCCACGCAAGGATGTTCAGGGGATGAGTACGCAAAACGCTTTGCCGGATAAAATGCCGCTTTAATATTAAAGCGGCATTTCGCGCTCAATCGCGCATGGTCGTATCTGAGCCGGAAGGATCGGCCGGCGGATTCTGACGTAAAATCTAAACATTTAAATGGATATATCCGCGCATATATTGACTCGGGGACGCGTCATGGGATAGACTACAGGTAAAGACTGGTCAATACAACATATTGGCGAAATTATAAAGGAGGAACCATCAAATGGCTGTGGATCTGTCGAAAATGGATAAAAAATCCCTGGGCAAGTGTTTCGACCACTCGGTCCTGCCCAAGAACACGCAGGAGAAGGACATCCGCGAAGGCTGCCGCGAGGCGGTGAAGTATAACTGCGCCTCTTTTTACAGCGCGACGATCTTCTGGACGCCGGTCGTGCTGGAAGAACTCGAAGGTTCCGACGTGCTGCCCGCCACGGGGATCGATTTCCCGTTCGGCGCGAACCCGGCGAGGCTCAAGGCCATTGAAGCGGAGATGGCCGTCAAGGCCGGGTGCAAGGCCCTCGACATCGTGATGAACATAGGCGCCCTCAAGGACGGCAAGCATGACGTGGTGCTCCAGGAGCTCAAGGACTTCAAAACGGCGGCGCAGGGCAACCTCACCAAATGCATCCTCGAAACGGGGTTTTTGACCGACGAGGAGATCGCCACCGGCTGCAAGCTCGTAGCCGAAGCGGGCCTCGATTATGCCAAAACGGCTTCGGGGCAGTTCGACGGCCCTTCGATGGAACAGTTCCTAATTATGCGCGAAACGCTCAAGGGCACCGGCGTGAAGCTGAAGGTGGCCGGCGTGAAGTTCCCGCGCCCGCAGAACGCGTACTGCTTCATACTGGCGGGGGCGGAACTCATCGGGACGCGCGCCGCGCCCGCGATCATCGACGCGCTCGACCAGATGCGCGATCTGGGCATCGTTCCCCCGTACCGGCCGTAATTATGCCGCTTGGCGGCAAGCGAAAGCGAAAGCCGTAATTCGCAAAAAGAGCCGCCTGTCTGGCCACAGGCGGCTCTTTTTGCCATATCGCGCTGGTGTTGCCAGATGTTGACATTTACAGTCAATTCATATACTTTAATCATAACAACAAAACTTAAAATCCTTGGAGAAATAAATGGGTTCAGATCGTTTCGACCTGATGCTGGAACTTTTGCGGGAGTGTCACTGGGAGTTCAAGTGCCTTTCGGAGAACACGCGGCGCCAGATCCTCATCACGCTCCTGGAAGAAGGGCCGCTAAATGTCAGCCAGATAACCCAACGCACTTACCTGTCTCAGCCGGCTATTTCACATCATCTGAAGGAACTGCGTCTGGCCAGCCTGGTCCATATGAGGCCGGTGGGCAGTGAAAACTACTATGAGGCGACGCTGGATCCGTTTTTGGAGAAACTCAGCAACATCGTGCAGCAGTTCAGGGGCGATGAGGAAAGCGTTTCGGCGTTAGAAAACCAATGATTTCCGGAGGAATTCGTGCATGGGCAGGTATCTTGTAGGCATATGTCCCGCGACGGTGGGAACGACCGCGAGCGTTTACGACATCGAAGGGAAAAAGATAGGCTCCGGGTTCGTGGAATCGGTGTTTCACTACCCGCAGCCGGGGCACATCATCAGCCGGGAAAAGGACGTGCTGGACGGCGTGTTCACGGCATGCAGGAAGGCGATCCGCACGTCCGGGATCGACCCGAAGGAAGTTGTCGCCGCGGCGTTTGCGTCGCAGGCCTGCGTCCTTACCCTTCTCGACAAGGACGAAAAGGTCATCGGGGACATGATCGGGTGGCAGGACGTGCGCTCCACCACCGGCATCGACCTTGATGAGTACATGGACCGCGAAAAAATCTACGACATCACGCTGCTTAAGCCGGACGCGGGGCCGAGCAGCTTCCTGCTCAAGCTCCTGTGGCTCAGGGAGAACGAGCCGTACAAATACGAGAAGACGCGCATGTTCGCCACGCAGCAGGATTATTTCCTGCAGCGTTTCGGCGTGGGCGGCCACAGTGCGGACATCGCCTCGCTCGCGCGGCAGAACATGGTCGACGTGAAAGCGCGGGAATTTTCTCCCCTGATATTCGACAGGCTCGGCTTCGACGTCGGGAGGTTCCCCGCCATCAGCGCTTCGGGCGTGCCCATCGGCAGGGTCTCCCGCGAGGCCGCCGGAAAGAGCGGGCTCAAAGAGGGGACGATGCTGTGCGTCGGCGCCCACGACCAGTCCTGCTACCAGATCGGCGTGGGGGCGCTCTATCCGGGAGACAACTTCATGCTTATCAGCACGATGGGCACCTGCGCCGTGGTCTGCGAACAACCGCTGCTGGACCCGAGGCGCAGCCTGACCGTCAAACCCAACCCCGGCTTCGGGCGCTGGTCGATGGAAGGCCTCACGTCCTGTTCCGCCGGCAGCTACCGCTGGTTCCGCGACGCCTTCGGCTACAGCGGGAAAGGCGAGGACGCGTACGATGCGATCAACGTCGAGGTCGCGCTCTCCGCGCCGGGGGCGAACGGGGTCACGTTCATTCCTTATCTGCAGGGCGCTTTCGGCGCCAAGCCCAACACCAACGCCCGCGGCGCCTACGTGGGCATGACGGCCGGGACGACCCGCGGCGACATGGCCCGCGCGGTCATGGAAGGCATAACCTACGAGCTTTACGACATCATCGAATGCGAACGCGCCGCGGGCGTCGTGCTCCATAAGATACGGCTTACCGGCTTCGCCGCGAATTTTCCGCTCTGGTGCCAGACGGTGGCCGACATCCTCCAGATTCCCGTGGAGGTCACCGGCATCTCGGATACGGGGACGCTGGGCGCGGCCATGCTCGCCGGCGTGGGGGCCGGTGTCTACAGGGACGTTTACGAGGCGGCGGACCAGTTCGTGAGCATCACGAGGGAATACCTGCCCGACCCGGCGATGGCGCCGCTCTACGCCGAGGGGTTCGAGCGCTATCTGGCGATCATCGAAGGGTTGGAGTTCTCCAGAGTATATTAATACATCCGTAGAATATGTGCATGGAAAGCCGGCCGCTCCCCTTTTTGGGGATCGCCGGTTTTTTCGCTGTGGCCATGAGGCCCGTTTTTGCCGGCGTTTCCTTTGCCGGCCTGCCCTGCATGCTGCCATGAGCGCAGTCTTTAGGAAAAACCGGAAAATCCTTGCGCTGTTAAGTATATTGTTATATATAACATTATATAAACAAGTAATGAGGAAAACAGGGGTGGAGGCGGATGGAGATCGAAAGGGAGATGCTCAAGGGCTATATCGACATCATCATCCTTTCCGTGCTCATGGGCAGGGACTACTACGGGTACGAACTCGGCAAGCGCGTTAAAGAGCTTACCGGCAACATCTTCGGACTCAAGGAGGGCACCCTGTACGTCGCGCTCAAGCGGCTGGAGCGGGGCGGGCTGGTCGTCTCCTACTGGGACGGCGAGAACTACGGCGGGCGGAGGAAGTATTACAGGCTCCTTCCGGCCGGCGTCAAGCATCTCGGGGAAAAGAAGAAACAGTGGAAACTCATCAAAAACGTGATCGATCTGTTTTTGAAAGGCGTAAACACGAACGGGGAAGACGCCGTGCCGTGAGGCGCGGCCGGGCGGGTCAGGACCTGCCGCGCAGAGGGCCGCCGCCCTCTCCCCAAAACTGCCCGCGAAGCCCTTCCTGAAGAAATTCCTGCGAAGCCTTGCCCGGACAACTGCCTGCGGAGCCTTTCCCTAACAAATCCCTGAAAAGCGAAGCTTTTCAGGGAAGAGGAGGAGCAACGGAGCGGGTGCGAGGAATCCCCGACGCGCGCAGCGCAAAGGGGGTTACGAGCGAAGCGTAGTTTGCTCCGACGAGGAAGCGTAGTTTGCTCCGATGCCTGCGGAGCCATGCCCCAACAAAGCCCGCGAAGCCTTTCCCGGAAATTCCTGCGAAGCCTTGCCCGGACAACTGCCCGCAAAGCCTTTCTCGAACAAATCCCTGAAAAGCGAAGCTTTTCAGGGAAGAGGAGGAGCAACGGAGCGGGTGCGAGGAATCCCCGACGCGCGCAGCGCAAAGGGGGTTACGAGCGAAGCGTAGTTTGCTCCGACGAGGGAGCGGGTGCGAGGAATCCCCGACGCGCGTAGCGCAAAGGGGGTTACGAGCGAAGCGTAGTTTGCTCCGACGAGGAAGCGTAGTTTGCTCCGACGACAGGATGCGCTATAATATGGGCTGAAGAAACCGAAACCGGGGTGGTCGATTGAAAAATATAGCGAGCGCGTCCGAGGCCGATACGAAGCAGGCCGGGGCCGCAATCGGGAAGGCCGCGGGCCCGGGGTGCTTTATCGCGCTCTACGGCGGCCTGGGCGCGGGCAAGAGCGTTTTCGCGCGCGGCGTCGCCCGGGGCCTGGGCATACTGGCGCCGGTGCGGAGCCCCACGTTCACGCTGCTCAACGTATACGGAGATGGGCGTCTGCCCTTGTATCATTTCGACGCGTACCGGCTGGATTCGGAGGACGAACTCGAGGCGCTGGGGTACGAGGACTGCTTTTTCGGTCCGGGCGTGGTTGTGATCGAATGGGCGCAGCGCGTCATGGGGCTGCTTCCCGGGGACCGGCTGGACGTCGCGATCCGGGAGGGCGAAGACGAAAACCGGCGGATCATACGGCTGACCCCGCGAGGGGAACAGGCCGAACGCCTGCTGAAGGAGGCCCGCCTGTGAACATACTCAGTGCAGACACGTCGGGGGCGGCGGCCGGCGTGGCGATATTCAGGGACGGACGGCTCGTTTTCGAGGCCTGCGTCGACCACGGGATGACGCATTCCGTCGTCCTGATGCCGATGATCGAACAGGGGCTCGAAGCCGTGAAAATGGGGCTTGATGAGGTCGGGTGCTTCGTGTGCACGCGCGGGCCGGGGTCCTTTACCGGCGTGCGCATCGGCGTGAGCACAATAAAGGCGCTCGCGTACGCCGCCGGCAAATCCGCGCTGGGCATCAACACGCTCGACGCGCTCGCATACAATGTAGTGCCCCATAGAGGGCATATCTGCGCCGCGATGGACGCGCGGCGCGCGCAGGTCTACGCCGCGCTCTACGTTTCGGACGGGGAAAGGCTCACGCGCGCCGGGGAATACGCCGCCCTTCCGGTGGAGGAATGCGCGGCCGCCTGGCCCGCCGGGGAGGACGTCCTGCTGGTGGGCGACGGGGCGCAGGCCTACCGGAAGGAATGGGAAGCCGCCGCTTCAGGACGCGCCGTCTTCGCGCCGCCCCACCTTGTAAGGCAGCGCGCCGCGGCCGCGGGCGCGTACGCCCTGGCCCTCATGGCCGGCGGCGTCCGGCCGGGCGGGCCTTTTGACCTCGAACCATTTTATCTGCGCCTGCCGCAGGCGGAAAGGGAATACCGGCGGCGGCTGAAGGAGCGGGAATGAACAAACCGATCGTCCGCGGGATGCGGCAGGAGGACCCGGCCGCCCTCGAAAGGCTGGAGCTTGAATGCTTCGATCTCCCCTGGTCGCGCGCGGCGTTTGAAGCGGAACTCATCAATCCGTGCGCCCATTACGTCGTGCTCGAAAACGATGCGGGCATCATCGGGTACGCCGGGATGTGGATCGTTATTGACGAGGCGCACGTCACCAACGTGGCGGTGAGCCCGGGCCACCGGCGCCGGGGATACGGGCGGATGCTGATGTGCGAGCTGATGCGGCGCGCCGTAGAGGCCGGCGCGGAGATGATGACGCTGGAGGTGCGCCAGAGCAACCACGTCGCCCAGTCGCTCTACAGGGACCTGGGCTTTGAATGGTGCGGCCTGCGCAAGAGGTATTATTCAAACAACGGAGAAGACGCCGTCATCATGTGGAACAGGCGGATAGGCGCGGCGCTGCAGGGCGGCTGCGAAGCGCGGTGAACGTATAACGCCGAATTGCTACCGGGCGGCCGTTGTTATATAATGAATACCAGCATGCAACCTTTCTTGCGGGTGGGATGAACATATGATGATGGACGCGGGCGGGATGCGCCTGCACTACGCGGTATCGGGCGAAGGGGACCCCGTGCTCCTGCTCCACGGATGGGGCGGGTGCATCGGGAGCTTTGCGCCGGTCGCCGCGGGCCTGTCAAAGTACAGGCGCGCCGTTTCCGTCGACCTGCCGGGCTTCGGGCAGACGCTCCCGCCGCCCGTGCCGTGGTCCGTGACCGAGTACAAGGAGGCCGTGCGGGAGTTCATCGAACGCCTCGGCATCGCGGGATGCGACGTCGTCGCCCATTCGTTCGGCGCGCGCGTGGCCATCCTGCTGGCCGCCGAGCACCCGGGCCTCGTCTCGAAGCTGGTGCTGGTGGACGCGGCGGGCGTGCGGCCTAGGCGGACCATGAAATACCACCTGAAAGTAAGGGCGTTCAAGCTGGGCAGGCGCATCGCCGGGTGCCGGGCCTGCATGCGGCTGCTGGGGCCGGCCGGGAAACGGCTGAAGGCGCGCGTCGAGGCGGCGGGGTCGAAGGACTACCGGGCCTTGAGCGGGGTCATGCGGCGCACGTTCGTTAAGGTCGTGAACCAGGACCTTCGGCCGGTGCTCAGGCGTATATCGTCGCCGACGCTGCTGGTCTGGGGGCGCGACGACACGGAAACGCCGCTGTACATGGGGGAACTGATGGAAAAAGTGATACCGGACGCGGGCCTGGTCGTGCTGGACGGGGCCGGGCATTTCAGCTATCTGGACCGGTTCGACCGCTTCATGCTCATATTGCGCAGCTTCTTGGGGGGAGGCGTCTGATGCCGTCGGTGGTACTGGCCGTCATGCTCGTGCTGCACGTGACGATGTGGATCTGGCTTTCGGCCAGGTTCGTGCACCTGTTGCAGCTGGAGAGCTACCAGAACAGGATGTATCTGCGGGCGATCGCGCGCAATCCCCGCACGGCGCTGCTGCCCGTCCTCTGGGCGGGCGCCGCCGCGCTTGCGGCCGAAGGCGCCGTCTGGCTGCTGGTGAAGGACGCCTTCGTCGCCGCAGTGGCCGCGCCCCTGTGCGCGCTGGGGATCGGGTTCGCCGTCGCGCTCATGCTGTCCGGGCGCAGGCAGAAAAAGCCGCTCGTGTTTACGGCGCGCGTCAAGCGCCTGACGGCCGCGCTCGCGCTGGTGTGTATCCTCTACGCCTGGGGGGCGTGGGCGCTTTTCGGCGCGGCGAGGCCGGTCGCGGCGATGGAACTCGTCCTGGCGGCGGGCATCGCGCTCGTCCCCGTCTTCGTGTTGCTGGCGGCGCTCGTCAATTATCCGTTCGAACAGCTTTTCAAACGCAGGTACTTCCTCAGGGCGAAAGCGAAACTGGCCGCGTGCGAAGGCCTGATCCGCATAGGGATTACCGGGAGCTACGGCAAGACCAGCGCCAAGCACATGCTGGGGACCATCCTCGCCAGGCGGTACAGGACGCTCATCACGCCCAAGAGCTACAACACGCCGATGGGCGTTTCCCGCGTGATCCTGGAAAACGACCTCGAAGGCTTGGAGGTCTTCGTCTGCGAGATGGGCGCGCGCTACAGGGGCGACATACGCGAACTCTGCGGCCTCGTCCGGCCGCGGTACGGCCTCATCACGTCCATAGGCAAACAGCACCTGGAGACCTTCAATACCCTGGACGCTGTGGTTTCCACGAAATTCGAGCTGGTCGAGGCGCTGCCGGAAGACGGATGCGCGTTCTTCCCCGCGGACAACGAAATCTGCCTCGGCCTCTACGACAGGACGGAGACGGACAAGGCGCTTTTCGGGTTCGACGGGCAGGGCAGGATGCTGGACATCGCCGTCGACGATTACCGCCCGGGCCCAAACGGGAGCTCGTTCACGCTCATCGACCGGGAGGGCTCGACGGTGCGGTGCACGACCGCGCTCCTCGGGCGGCACAACGTGCAGAACATCCTGGGGGCGGCCTGCGTCGCGCGGAAGCTGGGCCTCACGCTCGACGAGATCGCGGAGGGGATCGCGCGGATCGAGCCCGTGGAGCACCGTCTGCAGCTCATCAGGGGCGCAAACGGCGTAACGGTGATAGACGACGCGTTCAACGCGAATCCCGAGGGCGCGCAGGTCGCGCTGGAGGTCCTCGCCTCGTTTACGGGGGGCAGGCGCATCATCGTCACTCCGGGGCTGGTCGAGCTGGGGAAGGAGGAGGCGGAGCTCAACCGCGGGTTTGGGCGGGCAATGGCCACAAGCGTCGACGAGGCGATCCTGGTGGGCGCTCCCGCGCGCATCGCGCCGCTGAGGGAAGGCCTCCTCGAGGAAGGGTTCGACAGGGAGCACATACACGAAGTCCCCGGCCTTCAGGAGGCCACCGAAGCGATCGCGCGCCTCGCCCGGCCGGGCGATACGGTCCTTTTCGAAAACGACCTGCCCGACAACTACGACGGTTGACGGCGCGGGCCGAATTGTAGCACGGAAAGTGAGGCAACAGCATGAAACGTAACCTGGCCGTCGTCTTCGGCGGCAAGTCCGTGGAGCACGACGTGTCCATCATCACGGGGCTACAGCTGATGGACAACGCCGACCCTGAAAAATACAACGTCGTGCCCATTTACATCTCGCGCGAAGGAAAATGGTTCACGGGGCCAAGGCTCCGGGACGTGAAGTTCATGCGGAACTTCGATCCCAAGGAAAAGACCGTCAAAGAGGTTTACATATCGCCGGCCGCCGGCGCGTACAGGCTGATGGAAGCGGCCGGAGGCAGGTTCTCGGGGCCAAAGGAGGTGTGCAGGATCGACGTGGCGATACCGGCGATGCACGGTATGCACGGCGAGGACGGCACGCTGCAGGGCCTGTTCGAACTCGCCAACCTCCCCTATTCGAGCCCCGGTGTGCTCGGTTCGGCGGTGGGCATGGACAAGATCGTGATGAAGGCCGTGTTCAGGGGCTGCGGCCTGCCGGTGCTCGAGGACGTGCACTTTACCCGCAGCGAGTGGAAGGCCGGAAAGGAAAGAGTCGTCGCGCGCGTGGAGGCGGCGCTTGACTACCCCGTGTTCGTCAAGCCCGCCAACCTCGGTTCGAGCATCGGCATCGGCAAGGCCGCGGACAGGGACGCGCTCATCGGTGCGGTCGAAGTGGCCTTGTTCTACGACCGGAGGGTCCTGGTCGAAACCGCCGTGCAGGACATCATGGAGATCAACTGCTCGTGCCTCGGGTTCGACGACGACGTGCGCGCGTCGGTCTGCGAACAGCCGGTCAACTGGGAAGAGTTCCTCACCTTCGAGGACAAATACCTGCGGGCGGGGAAAAGCGCCGGCATGAAGTCGATGGAGCGCCGCATACCCGCCCCGATCGACGACGCCCTGCGCGACGAGATACAGGGCCTCGCCGTAAAAGTTTTCCAAACGTTGGATTGCAAGGGCGTGGTGCGCATAGACTTTATCGTGGATAAGGCGGCGGGCAGGACGTACGTGAACGAAATAAACACGATACCCGGTTCGTTTTCCTATTACCTGTGGGAAGCGGCGGGCGTCCCGTTTGCCGAATTGGTCGAAAGGCTGGACGCGATCGCGTGCCGGGCGCATGCGGAGAAAAACCTTAATTCGTACGCGTTCGATTCCGGGGTCCTCAAAAAAATGACGAATGGTGCAAAAACAGGCAAATGATGAAAATATTGCCCGGATTTCCTTTACAAAACGCGTGTTTCAGGATAATATAATCACCATATAGGATATTTGAGGAGGCATTTTTATGAGTTATAATGCAAATGGCGATCTCACAAAAGCAACTCTGGCGTATATCCCGATAGTTGGAATTATCCTGTTCATCGTCGAGAAGGAGGACAATTACGTAAGGTATCATGCGATGCAGTCCATCCTCCTGAACGTCGTCGAGGTGGTCGTGTGGATCCTTTTGATGATCCTCAATGCGATCTTCTGGACGCCGTATACGATAACGACGTATATCTACGGCGGATGGGGCTTCCTCGCGATCCTGGGCCTCATCGTCTGGCTCGCGTTCCTCGCGCTCACGGTCTACTGCATGATCAGGGCTTACAAGGGCGCCTGGTTCAAGCTGCCGGTCATCGGCAACATCGCAACGAACATAGTCAACAAGTAACGGCTGCAACAGAATATCAACAGGTCCAACGGTGTGGGCCGGCACACCGTCTGATTTTCAGCGTCGCAAACCCTGGGTTTACGTCGGCTGCGGCCCGGGGCGAACCTATGGTTTGCCTCGGTTTTTTATGGGCGTAAACACGCCTTTTTCCGGGCGGGCGCCTTCGATCCCGGAGCTTGCGAAAAAGCGGATTCTGTTTTAAAATGTAGTCTGTGTAAATAATGGAAGGGGAGGCAGCGCATGACCCGGATCGCCATGCCCGTGCCCGTCGTCGAGATGGACGGCGACGAGATGACCCGCATACTCTGGCGGATGATAAAAAAATCCCTGTTGGAACCCTTCGTCGAACTCAACACCGTCTACTTCGACCTCGGCCTGAAGAACAGGGACAGGACCGACGACAGGGTCACGACGGAGGCGGCGCTCGCCATCAGGGAATACGGCGTCGGCGTGAAATGCGCCACCATCACCCCCAACGCCCGGCGCGTGGAGGAATACGGCCTGAAACGGATGTACAAAAGCCCCAACGGCACGATCCGCGCGATACTGGACGGGACGGTGTTCAGGGCCCCCATTACGGCCGGCGGGATACGCCCCATCGTCTCCACCTGGAAAAAGCCGATCACCATCGCGCGCCACGCCTACGGCGACGTGTACAAGAACACCGAGATGCGCGTGGAGGGGCCAGGCCGGGCAGAACTGGTGTTCACCGGGAGGGACGGGAAGGAGCGGCGCATGGAGGTGTTCGATTTCGAGGGCCCCGGCGTGTTGGGCGCGATGCACAACCTCGACGCCTCGATCGAAAGCTTCGCGCACGCCTGTTTCAATTATGCGCTGGACGTCGGGCAGGACCTGTGGTTCGGCACGAAGGACACGGTCTCCAAAACGTACGACCAGCGGTTCAAGGCCGTCTTCGAGGAAATCTTCGAAAACGAGTACAGGGACCGTTTCGGGGAAGCCGGCATCGAGTTTTTCTATACCCTGATCGACGACGCGGTCGCGCGCGTGATGCGCTCCGAAGGCGGCATGATCTGGGCGTGCAAGAACTACGACGGCGACGTGATGTCGGACATGGTGGCCACGGCGTTCGGTTCGCTGGCCATGATGACGTCCGTGCTGGTCTCGCCCGGCGGGCAGTACGAGTACGAGGCGGCGCACGGCACCGTGACGCGGCATTATTACAGGCACCTCGCGGGCGAGAAGACGTCGACCAACTGCATGGCCACGCTCTTTGCCTGGACCGGGGCGCTGAAAAAGCGCGCGCAGCTCGACGGCAACGCGCCGCTTGGCGCGTTTGCGAAAAAGCTGGAGGACGTTTCAATGGACTTGATCGGAAGCGGCACGCTCACGCGCGACCTGGCCGCTATCAGCACCGTTAAAAACAAGAACGTCGTGGACACGCAGGGTTTCATAGAGGCGATCGCAGACGGACTTCAGACGCGGGGAGGCTGACCATGGGCTACTACGACGATTGGGTCGAACTGGTAAAGGCGCAGGACACGAAGGAAAAGCAGGACGTGTTCTTCAAGGACTATTACGACAGGGAAAAAGCGGTCTACGAGGCCGTGCTCTCGCAGCCCGGCGAGCCGATAACCGGCACGTTCGCCGCGCTGTCCGACCGTTTCGGGATGGACCGGCCGGCTTTTGCCGCCTTCCTCGACGGCATCAACGCGAGCCTAAAAAAGGGCTACGAAGTCAAAAACGTCAAGGGCAACAGCAAGATCGTGCTGGACGCCGACTTCGAGAAGCTGTATTATAGCATGCTCGAAGCCAAGGCCGACTGGCTCTGTACGCTGGAGCAGTGGGACGGCGTCCTCAGCCCCGATGAGCGCGCGGAGATCGAGCGCCGGTGGAAACGGAGCCGGATCGCGGTCAGCAAAAAGGTCGGGCGCAACCAGCCGTGCCCGTGCGGGAGCGGGAAGAAATACAAGAAATGCTGTGGTGTCTAAGCCGGTGGCAAGCCTGCGGCTTGCCACTGGCTTTTCCGGCAGGTTAAAATCCGGCCAACGCAAACTTCGTTTGCGTTGTTTTTTCGGTCGGTTGAAACGCGCTCCCTCGTCGGAGCAAATTTCGCTTCGCTCACGCGTTGTCGCGGATTGCGCATCACTCGCCTACACGCAAAGCGTGAAGGCTCGATCGCTTCATCGCTCCTCCTTTCCCCACAAAGCTTCGCTTTGCGGGGGCCTCACCCCTTTGCGCGGCGCGCGTCGGGGATTCCTCGCCCGCTCCGTTGCTCCTCCTCTTCCCTGAAAAGCTTTGCTTTTCAGGGATTTGTTTAGGAAGGGCTTTGCTTTGTTCGGGCAAGGCTTTGCGGGAGTTTTCCCGGGCAAGGCTTTGCGGGATTTTTCGGGAAAGGCTTTGCAGGAATGTTAAGGGGAGGCGCCGTACCTTAGGGTTTGTCTGTTTAAAACAATGTTTTAAACAAGACTTAGTGCGAAATGGCGTTTAAATCGCCGCCGTTTTCCGGCGGTTTTTTTGCGGTATGTTGCCCGTATTGAAAATCCGCCGCCTATCCCGTATGATAGTTACAGGTTTATGAGACGATGGAGGGGACCGAATGCCGGGAGGGAAACAAAAGAACATCCGCAACTTCTGCATCATCGCGCACATCGACCACGGCAAGTCCACGCTGGCCGACCGCATGCTCGAAATGACCGGCGTGCTCAGCGAGCGCGAAAAGCAGAACCAGTTCCTCGACGCGATGGAGCTGGAAAGGGAACGCGGGATCACGATAAAGTCCAAGGCCGTGCGCATGATCTATAATAAGGACGGGGAAGAGTACGTCCTCAACCTCATAGACACGCCGGGGCACGTGGACTTCACCTACGAGGTGTCGCGCTCGCTCGCGGCCTGTGAAGGGGCCGTGCTGGTCGTGGACGCGACGCAGGGCATCGAGGCGCAGACGCTGGCCAACACCTACCTCGCGCTGGACAACAACCTCGAGCTGCTGCCGGTGATCAACAAGATCGACCTGCCCAGCGCCGACGTAGAGGGCGTGCGCAGGGAAATAGAGGACGTCATAGGGCTGGACGGCGCGCAGGCCTGCGCCGTATCCGCCAAGGCGGGCGTAGGCGTAGGGGACGTGCTCGAGAGGATCGTGTCGGTGATTCCCGCGCCGGGGGGCGACGGGGAGGCGCCGCTTCGGGCGCTGATCTTCGATTCGTATTACGACAACTACAAGGGCGCGCTCTGCTACGTGCGCATCGTCGACGGGCGCGTGCGCGCGGGGGACCGCATACGGTTCATGGCCGCGGGCGGGGTGTTCGAGGTGACGGAGGTCGGCATCTTCACGCCCGCGCCGCTGCCCGTGCCCGTGCTTTCGGCGGGCGACGTCGGCTACGTCGCGGCCAGCATCAAGAACGTAAGGGACGCGCACGTGGGGGACACGATCACCGGCGCGGACCGGGCGGCCGAAACGGCGCTGCCCGGGTACAAGAAGATACAGCCGATGGTGTTCTGCGGGATTTACCCGGCCGACGGCGACAAGTACGACCTGCTGCGCGACTCGCTCGAGAAGTTGCAGTTAAACGACGCGTCCGTCTCGTTCGAGCCCGAGACCTCGCTCGCGCTAGGGTTCGGTTTCAGGTGCGGGTTCCTGGGCCTGCTGCATATGGAGATCATCCAGGAACGGCTGGAGAGGGAATATGACCTCGACCTGGTCACGACGGCGCCGAGCGTCGTCTACCGCGTGCGGACGGTGAGCGACGAAGAGCGGCTGATCGATAATCCGGCCAGCCTGCCCGAGCCGACCACGATAGAGTATATGGAAGAGCCGGTGGTGGAGGCGCACGTCATGACGCCCTCCGCGTACGTGGGCACGGTCATGGAACTGTGCCAGGAGAAACGCGGCGTCTACCTGGACATGAAGTACATCGAAGAGACGCGCGTCGTGATCCGGTACCGGATGCCGTTGAACGAGATCATCTACGACTTTTTCGACGCGCTCAAGTCGCGGACCAAGGGCTACGCGTCCTTCGACTACGAGTTTGACGGCTATTTCCGCGCCGACCTTGTAAAGCTGGACATCCTTCTAAACGGCGAGGTCTGCGACGCGCTCTCGATCATCGTGCACCGCGACAAGGCCTACGCGCGCGGCCGCGCGATCGCCGAGAGGCTCAAGGAGGTCATACCCCGCCAGCAGTTCGAGATACCGATACAGGCGGCGATCGGCAGCAAGGTCATCGCGCGCGAGACGGTGAAGGCGCTGAGAAAGGACGTGCTCGCCAAATGCTACGGCGGGGACGTCACAAGGAAGAAGAAGCTCCTCGAAAAACAGAAGGAGGGGAAAAAGCGCATGCGCCGCGTCGGGTCGGTGGAGGTCCCGTCCGAGGCGTTCATGTCCGTGCTGAAGCTGTGATGGAACGCGCGGGGCTCTACATCCACATCCCGTTCTGCGTGCGCAGATGCGCCTACTGCGACTTCGTATCCTACGCCGGGCGCGAGGACGCGATGGGGGCTTACGTCGCGGCACTTCTTAGCGAGATGGAATCCGTATGCCGGCGTTTTCCGGTGCTTGCCGTGCCGACGGTGTACGTCGGCGGGGGGACGCCGTCGAGCCTGTCCCCCGGGCTTATAGCGCGCGTGCTCGGAAGGGCAAGGGAGCTGTTCGCGATAGGGCCGGACGCCGAGATCACCGTGGAGGCGAACCCCGAAACGGCGGGCGCGCGGAAGCTGACAGAGTACGCGCGCGCGCGCGTGAACCGGCTGAGCCTCGGGCTGCAGTCCGCGAACGGCCGGATACTGAAGGCGATCGGGCGTCTGCACACAGCGGAGGATTTTGAAAGGGCCGCGGCCCTTGCGCGGGAGGCGGGCATCGAAAACATCGGCGCGGACGTGATGTACGGCCTGCCCGGCCAGACGACCGGGGACCATGCGCGCGCGCTCGCGGCGGCCGTGGACGCAGGCGCTAAGCACGTCTCGGCGTACGCGCTCACCCTCGCGGAAGGCACGCCGCTCGACGCGGCCGTTAGGGAAGGGGCCGTCTCATTGCCAAACGAGGATGAGCAATACGCGATGTATTTGGCGGGCGACGATTTTTTGGAGGCGCACGGCCTTTTGCGCTACGAAGTGTCCAACTACGCGGCGCCGGGATGCGAATGCCGGCACAACCTGTCCTACTGGCGAAACGAGCCGTACGTCGGGCTGGGCGCCGCCGCGCATTCGTGCATAGATGCGGGGGACGGCGCTATTCGGACGGAAAACGTCTCCGGCCTCGACGAATACGTCGCCCGGGCGGCGCGGGGGGAATCCCCTATTATGAGGAGCATCCGCATCGGGCGGGAGGAGTCGATGTTCGAGACGATGATGCTGGGCCTCAGGCTGGTGGACGGCGTCGACACGGACGCTTTTTTCGCGCGCTACGGCGCGAAGGCCGGGGAGGTCTTCGCCAAACCGGTCGAAAGGCTCGCGCGGTCCGAAATGATACGCATGGAAAAGGGAAGACTAAAACCTACGGGAAAAGGGCTGGATTTTCACACCCTCGTGGCGTTGGAATTTCTGGGAAAATGAACTTGACAAAGACGGATTACGGTGGTATTTTTATAGCAGTGATTAGCACTCGTTAGGTTAGAGTGCTAACAAACTCGGGGAAAGGGGGCGCGTCCGCGTGAAACTTGACGAGCGGAAAATGAAGCTTTTGAAAGCGATCGTCGACGACTATATCGATACGGCGGCGCCGGTCGCCTCGCGGGCGTTGTCCAGGCGCCACGATTTCGGCCTGAGTTCTGCGACTATACGAAACGAGATGTCGGACCTCGAGGAGATGGGCTACCTGGAACAGAGGCATACATCGTCGGGGCGCATACCCTCCGAAAAGGCGTACCGCCTGTATGTCGACAGCCTGATGCGCCTGCCCAAGCTTTCGGCCAGGGAGATCGCCGTGATGCGCGGCTATTTCAGGGAGCGCATGGACGAGATCGAGAACGTCGTGCACCAGACCGCGAAGGCCCTGTCCGGCCTGAGCGACTACACCGCCCTGGTCCTTGCCCCGCAATACAGGAAGATAACGGTGCGCCACGTGCAACTCGTGCCCGTCGGGGTCGGGAAGGCCCTGCTGGTGGTGGTGACCGACGTGGGCGTGGTGAAGGACGCGCTATTGCACGTCCCCGAAGACTTCGGCCTGCCCGAGCTCGAGGGGATCTCGCACCGGCTGAACGAGTGGTTTTCCAACCAGCCGGCGTCCGCGATACAGGACGTGCTCGACTCCTACGTGCAGGACGAGATGAGCCGGTACCGTTCCACGTTCGAGAAGATCATGGAAACGATCGACCTGAGCCTGCGCCCGTCAGAGCAGAAGGATGTGGTGCTGGACGGGGCGAGCAACATGTTCAATTACCCCGAATACAAGAACCCGGAGAAGGCCAAGTCGTTCCTTATGGCGCTGGAGCACAAGGAAATTCTGTATAAGCTGCTATCCGACGCGACGAAGATGGAGGTGTGCATCTCCATCGGCGCGGAGAACCCGCTGGATGAGATCAAGGACTGCAGCATCGTCACGGCCACGTACCGCGTCGGGAGCACGACCTACGGGTCCATAGGGCTGATCGGGCCGACCCGCATGAACTACGCCAGGGCCGTTGCGGTCCTCAACCAAGTAGGCAAGAGCCTCAGCGAGGTCCTCAAGGGCATAAACCAGGGCGAATAAAAATAACGGATGGAAGATACGATGGAAGAGAAAAACAACGTGAGTCCGGAACGGAACGAACATACGGAACAGAAAGAAGACGCCGGGGTCGCGGCCGAAGCGAAAGAGGCTCCGGACGAGGCCGGGCGGAAATGTCAGGAATACCTCGAGCTGGCGCAGCGCGTACAGGCCGATTTCGAGAACTACAAGCGCCGGAACGCGAACCTGTATCAGGAGGCCTACCAGCAGGGGCGCATCGACGCGGTCATGGCGTTTTTGCCCGTGCTCGACAACATGGAGCGCGCGCTCAACGCTTCGCTCGAGGCCGGGGAGGAAAGCAAGCTGTCCGAGGGCGTGCAGATGGTCTGCAAGCAGTTCTGCGGCGCCCTCGAATCGCTGGGTATAGAGGAAATACCGGCTGTCGGCGAGGCGTTCGACCCGAACCTGCACGAGGCCGTGCTGCGGGAAGAAACCGGCGACCCGGCCGATGCCGGGAAAGTGATAGACACGATGCTCAAGGGCTACCGCAGCAAGGACCGGGTGCTGCGCTTCGCAATGGTGAAAGTGGCGCAATAACGCGTCGGAGCGTCGTCGGAGCAAACTCCGCTCCGCTCGTAACCCCCTGTGCGCTGCGCGCGTCGGGGATTCCTCGCCCCGCTCCGTCGCTCCTCCTCTTCCACGTAAAGCTGCGCTTTACGTGGATTGCCCGGGAAGGGCTTCGCGGGGAATGCCTAAAGCCAACGGCAAGGAAGCTACTGCCAAACCAAAGGGTTTGGCGGCGGCAAGGATACATAACGAACACAATTTTTCACAATATCAGGAGGACTATTCATGGGCAAGATAATCGGAATCGATCTGGGTACGACAAATTCCTGCGTCGCCGTGATGGAAGGCGGGGAACCCGTCGTCATACCCAACGCGGAAGGCGGCCGGACGACACCGTCGGTGGTCGCTTTCTCGAAGACCGGGGAGCGCCTGGTCGGCCAGGTGGCCAAACGTCAGGCGATCACCAACCCGGAACGCACCGTGCTGTCCATCAAACGCGACATGGGCACGGAAAGAAAGATCAACATAGACAACAAGACCTATACGCCGCAGGAGATCTCGGCGATGATTCTGCAGAAGCTTAAGACGGACGCCGAGAGCTACCTGGGCGAGAAGGTCACGCAGGCGGTCATCACCGTACCCGCCTATTTCTCGGACGCGCAGCGCCAGGCGACCAAGGACGCCGGCAAAATTGCGGGGCTCGAGGTCCTGCGCATCATCAACGAGCCGACGGCCGCGTCGCTGGCCTACGGCCTCGACAAGGAAACGAACCAGAAGATACTGGTCTACGACCTCGGCGGGGGCACGTTCGACGTGTCCATACTCGAACTGGGCGACGGCGTGTTCGAGGTGTTGGCTACGCAGGGCAACAACCGCCTGGGCGGCGACGACTTTGACGACCGCGTCATGCAATACCTCTGCGACGAGTTCAAAAAATCGAACGGGATCGACCTTAGGGGCGACAAAATGGCCATGCAGCGCTTGAAAGAAGCCGCGGAAAAGGCTAAAATCGATTTGTCGGGCCTTGCGACCGCGAACGTCAACCTCCCGTTTTTGACGGCCGATGCCTCGGGGCCGCAGCATATGGACATCACCATCACGCGCGCCAAGTTCGAAGAACTGATAGCGGACCTGGTGGAAAAGACCATGGAACCGATGCGCAACGCGCTACGCGACGCCGGGCTGAAGCCCGAGGGCATCAGCCGGGTCATCCTCGTGGGCGGCTCGACGCGCGTCCCCTCGGTACAGGAAGCGGTGAAAAAGATCACCGGCAAGGACCCGTACAAGGGGATCAACCCGGACGAGTGCGTCGCGCTGGGCGCGGCGATACAGGCGGGCGTGCTGGGCGGCGAAGTCAAGGACATCCTGCTTTTGGACGTCACCCCGCTTTCGCTGGGCATCGAGACGCTGGGCGGCGTGTTCACCAAGCTGATCGAGCGCAACACGACCATCCCGACCAAGAAGAGCCAGGTATTCTCCACCGCGGCCGACGGCCAGACGAGCGTGGAAGTGCACGTGCTCCAGGGCGAGCGCGAGATGGCCGCGAACAACAAGACGCTCGGGCGCTTCCACCTCACGGGCATAGCGCCGGCGCCGAGGGGCGTGCCGCAGATCGAGGTCACGTTCGACATCGACGCAAACGGCATCGTGCACGTGTCCGCCAAGGACCTCGCGACCGGCAACGAACAGAAGGTGACCATCACCGCTTCGACGAACCTCAAGGATGACGAGATCGACAAGCTGGTCCACGAGGCGGAAAAGTACGCTGAGGAGGACAAGAAGCGCAAGGAAGAGGTCGAGACCCGCAACCAGGCCGAGTCGCTCGTCTACCAGACGGAAAAGAGCATGAAGGACCTGGGCGACAAGCTCGACGCGGCGGACAAAGCCCGCATCGAGGAGAAGATCGCGGAGCTGAAAAAAGCCCTGGAAGGCGCGGACACCGCGGCGATCAAGAAGGCCATGGAAGAGGCTTCGAGCGTCTCGTACGAGGCCTTCGGCAAGGCGTATCAGCAGGGACAGGCCGCTAAGGCGGGGCCTGAGGCTTCGGCGGGCGCCGGGGCCGGCGCGGGCCAGGGCCAGGACCCCAACGTCGTGGACGCCGATTACGAAGTGGTCGACGACGACGAGAAGAAAACTGAGTAACGCTACATAAAACCCGTCAGAGCCAAAGCGCCGGCTGGCCGCGTGCTTTGGCTCAGGGCGTTGACAGGCCTTCCGCTTGCGGGGGGTCGGCGGTTCCCGTGTGTGTTCCGGCAGGACGGCGTCCTATGCGTCTGAGCGGCAAAAAGAAGGCGGCGCGAAAGTGCCGTTATTGGCCCACACGGGCACACGGCGGCAGATCGAAGGGGTTTGTCGTCGTTCCGGGCCAAAGCAGTGCTTTGGCTTTTACAAGGTTTGGCCCGCAGAACGGGCAAACCTTCCCCCGGGAAATACCCGGAAACCCCAAAAGGTTTGGCGGCGGCACAGATAGCGAGGCGGTGGATTCTTGGCAAAGCAGGATTATTACGAAGTGCTCGGCGTTTCCAGGGACGCGTCCGAGGACGAGATCAAAAGGGCGTTCCGGAAGAAGGCGAAGGAGTGCCATCCCGACATCAACCCCGGCGACAAAGTAGCCGAGCATAAATTCAAGGAAATAAACGAAGCGTACGAGGTGCTCGGCGACAGCCAGAAGCGCAGGCAGTACGACCAGTTCGGGCACGCCGCGTTCGAGGCGGGCGCGGGCGCCGGAGGCTTCGACGGTTTCGGCGGCTTCGGCTTTGAAGACGTGTTCGATTCGTTCTTCGGAGGCTCGATCTTCGGGTCCCGTTCGGGCAGACAGCGCAGGGGCCCGGTGCGCGGGCGCGACATCCGCTTCGACCTGACCGTAGAGTTCGAGGAGGCGGCGGCCGGGGTCAAACGCGATATCGAGTACCAGCGGACCGAACGCTGCCTCGAGTGCGACGGCAGCGGCGCGCGCAAGGGCACGGACGCGGTCGCCTGCACCGTATGCAACGGCACGGGGCAGGTCGAAACGGCGCAGAACACCGTCTTCGGCCGGTTCGTGAACGTGACGGAGTGCCACGCCTGCAACGGCGAAGGCAGGATCATCAAGGAGCCGTGCCCGAAATGCCGGGGGCAGGGCCGTGTACGGCGCAGGCGCACCCTGTCCGTCAGCGTCCCCGGGGGAATCGACGAGGGGCAGGTGCTCTCAGTGGCCGGGGAAGGCGACGCCGGCGCCAAGGGCGGGCCGCCGGGGGACCTGCGCATCGTGGTGCACGTCAAGCCCCACAGGCTGTTCAAGCGCCGCGACTACGACCTGTTCTACGAACTGCCCGTCTCGTTTGCGCTGGCTTCGATGGGCGGCGAGATCGAGATCGAGACCCTGGCCGGGAAAGTGCGGTACAAGGTTCCCGAGGGCACGCAGCCGGGCACGACGTTCCGTCTCAAAGGGAAGGGAATCAAGCACCTCAACCGCAACATGTACGGCGACCTGTACGTGCAGGTGAACGTCCGGGTGCCCAAAAAGCTCACCGCGGAACAGAGACAGGCGCTGGAGAAATTCGACAGGTTACTTAGCAGTGAGAAGGCGGGGCACGAGAAACATAAGAAAGATAAGAAGATCATCGACAAGGTGAAAGACGTGTTCGGCGGGTAAGCCGGTGCGGGAGGGCCATGAACTATCTCGAGGTAACGGTATATACGACGACCCAGGCCGCCGACGCGGTCGGGGAAGTGCTGATGGAAGCCGGGGCCGGCGGCGTGGCCATCGAGGACGCGGCCGATCTCGCGCTGCACCGGTCCGAAAAAGGCGACTGGGACTATATCGACCCGGACATTTTCAGCGGCCTCGGCGGCGAGGTTCGCGTGATCTGCTACCTGCCCCAGGACGAGGAACTGCGGGGGCGGCTGGACCAGATCAAGTACCGTATGGAGGATCTGCTGAAGCTCTCGGATAAGGACTGGAACGTCGGGAGCGGACGGACAGCCACGCGCGCCGTGCGCCAGGAGGACTGGGAAAACGCCTGGAAGAAGCACTACTGTTCGATGAAGATCGGCCGGGACCTGGTGGTTGTTCCCACGTGGGAGCATTACAAGCCCAGCGGCGGCGAGATCGTTATCAACCTCGACCCCGGCATGGCCTTCGGCACGGGCACGCACGAGACGACGGTGATGTGCGCGCAGATGCTGGAAAAGGCCGTGTGCCCAGGGGATACGATGCTCGACGTCGGCTGCGGCACCGGCATCCTTTCGTTATGCGCCGCGCGGCTGGGGGTGAAGAAGGTCATCGCCATCGACAACGACCCCGTCGCCGTGCGCGTGTGCAGGGATAACGTTAAGCTCAACGGCCTCACGGACAGGATCAGGGTCGTTATGGGCGATCTTCTGGACAAGCCCTACCCGAAGGCGGACATCCTGACCGTGAACATCGTCGCCGACGCCGTGGCTAAAGTCGTCAGGCAGGCGCAGGGCGTGGCGCACCGGCATACGCAGCTCATCGGCTCGGGCATAATCAGGGAAAGGGAACAGGACGTCCTCGACGCGCTCGGCGCGTCGGGATTCGGGGTGGCCGAACGCATGGAGATGGGAGAATGGGTCGCGCTCAGGGCGCAGCCCGTGTGATCCGCGGCTTAGCGCCCAGGTGCTGAGCGGGGGCAGTTTTTTTATTTTTGCGCGACGCGTGGGGAAAAATCTGGTACGATGGGGTTGTCGGATGGACAGGACGGTGGCGTTTTGCACGCTCGGATGCAAGGTGAACCAGTATGAGACGCAGGCCATGGCCGAAAGCATGGAACGCGCGGGCTACCGCGTGGTCGATTTTTCGGGCGCAGCGGACGTATACATCGTCAATTCGTGCACGGTGACCGGCACGGGCGACAAGAAGACGCGGCAGATGGTGCGCAAGGCGCACCGCAATAACCCGGACGCGGCCATCGCCGTGGCGGGGTGCTACGCGCAGCGCGCGGCGGCCGAGCTGTTGAAGCTCCCCGGCGTCAGGGTCGTGGTCGGGACGACGCGCAAGGGCCGTATCGCCTCGCTTATAGAGGACGCCGTCGTAACCGGGAGGCAGGTCGATGCGGTGGAGGCTTTCGGGCGGGTGGCTGCGTACGAGCCGCTCACGGTGACGAAGAAGCCCGCGCGCACGCACGCCTACGTCAAGGTGCAGGACGGGTGCGCCCGCTACTGCAGCTACTGCATCATCCCGTTCGCGCGCGGGCCGGTGCGCAGCCGGCCCGTGGAAGACGTGGTGCGCGAGGTCCGCACGCTCGCGCGGGGCGGCTGTATCGAGGTGGTGCTCACGGGCATCCACGCCGCGTCCTACGGGACGGACCTTGGCGGCCAAACGCGGCTGATCGACGTCATCGAGGCGGTCCACCGCGTGGACGGGATAAGGCGGATCAGGCTGAGTTCGCTCGAACCCCCGGCCCTGACCGACGAATGGATCGAAAGGCTCACGGCGCTCCCCGGGGTCTGCGACCACTTCCACCTCTCGCTCCAGAGCGGGAGCGACGCCGTCCTGAGGCGTATGCGCCGCAGGTATACGGCGGAAGGGTTCATGGACCGCGTGCGCGCGCTCCGGGAGGCGTTCCCCGGGTGCGCGGTAACGACCGACGTCATGGCGGGGTTCCCGGGCGAGACGCAGGAGGAATTCGGCGAGACCGTCGCGTTTGTCAAGGCGGTCCGGTTCGCGCGCTGCCACGTGTTCCCGTATTCGAGGCGCCCGGGCACCGACGCGGCCGATATGCCCTGTCAGGTGCCAAGGGGCGTGAAGGAGGAGCGCGCGCGCGTCCTGATCGGTGTCGCCAGGGAACTCGAGCTGGATTATACGGCCGCCCAGACGGGGCAGGTTAAGGACGTGCTCTTCGAGGAACACACGGGCGGCATGCTCGAAGGCTATACCTCCCGTTACGTGCGCGTGCGGTCGCCCGGTCCGCCGGCCCTGGTCGGAAAGCTTCTGCCCGTTCGTATCACCGGCGCCGGCCACGGCCTGGCCTACGGGGAGACGGCCGGGCCTTAGTCCGTGAACGGCGGGGAACGCGGACCCCGTCCCCATAAAAGGTTGCCGGCCGGGCTCAGGCCCGGTTCCGTACAGACAGGAAAGGAGTGGGACCGTTGCAGGAATGCATTTTTTGCAAGATCGTTAACAAAGAGATCCCGGCGGACGTAGTCTATGAAGACGAAGAGGTCCTCGCCTTCAGGGACATCAACCCGCAGGCGCCCGTGCACGTGCTGGTGATCCCAAAGGCGCACCACTCGGACCTTGCGACGGCGGTGCGCGCGGACGCCGGCCTTGTGGCCCGCATGCTCGCGGCGCTATCAGGGATCGCGAAGGACCTCGGCCTCGAGGAAACGGGACACCGGGTGGTGGTGAACACCGGCGAGGACGGGTACCAGACCGTGCCGCATCTGCACTTCCACCTGCTCGGGAAACGCAGGCTCAGATGGCCTCCGGGCTGAGACCTGTCCGCGCATTCGTATTGACATCATAAAATCGGCTGGAGTATAATAGGAGCGAGTTTACGGAAAAACCACATGCCCGGAATGCTGTAAGCGGAGGGGGGGAAGAGTACATGTCCGAAATACGTGTTGGTGAGAACGAGACCCTGGAAAGCGCGCTGAAGCGGTTCAAACGCAAGTGCGCGAGGTCCGGCGTCCTGGCGGAGGCACGCAGGCGGGAACACTATGAGAAGCCCAGCGTGAAGAGGAAGAAGAAAGCCGAGGCGGCCCGCAAACGCAAATACTAAGAATCAGGCATCGGAGACGAACCCCCGACTTTGGCTAAACAGGAGAACAGACATTTTTCAGGGCATGGGAAAATGCAGCCGTAACAGAATAATGGAACGAACCGCCGGCAGGCCATAAGGCCACCGGCGGTTTTTTAACCCTAATCTCCAGTATATGTATATCCGAGGCTTGTAAAGTATTCTACTGGGTATTTGCTGATCTTATTGTTCGTAAATAATTCTAGATATTTTGGAATTTCTCCATCTTGAATATCAGGGAACATATTATAAATAGCTTTCGTTGCTTTTACACGAATGATAACATAATCTTCGTATGATTTTACTTCTTTAAAATAATTGACGTATGCATTTAATTCGGCTTCTGTGTAATATTCGTCCGTTTTTCCTTTACTATATCCGAGATTATAGCCGTCGTTATATGCTTTATGTATAGCCGAATCGGCCAAAATAATCCCGACAACAATCAGGACTACCCCTATGCACCCTATTATCCAGTAAAGCAAGCGTTTTGATATAGATACGGTAATTTTGGGACGCGAAGGTTTAGGATTAGATGCATCATTATTTTCCAGCTCCATAATGAATACCTCCTTATGTATAAGATACTTAAATATACCATTATTTGTAATTATTTGGTAAGGAAAATAAACGAATAGCCCAATAAAGAAATGACGCTAATGATGATACCAAAGAAAACGGCGCAAATGGCGCCAAAAAAACAAGCATTGTTTTCAGGCCGATTTTCGGGATTCGCATAGTACCATGGATTTGGTTCAATTTGTTAAGCATTTCGACTATCTGAGCGAACTGACCGCCTGAGCGATTTTCTCAAGCCGTCTTTTCATTTTTTCTTAAGAATTGCGCCAACGACGCCTTCAAAGTCCATTTCGGAACCGGCGAGTTTTCCGGTGCCGGCCCGCAGCCAGCCGTAGAGCAGCAATTCGTTCCCGGCGTATTCGAATTTGGCATACTGTATATCCGTGGCCATTCCCGTTCCCTTTTTCCAGCACGCTTCGCCGATGTCCTGACGCGCGTGTCGCCGGGATTGGAATGAAGCCTGGGGGCTGCGGCCTCCAAACCCCTGGGGCAAACAGCGGTAAACACCGTCCTTTGGCGCGTTCCCCTATCATGCAGCCGCCTTCCCCCGCATATGGATATGTAGGTAATTCGCGCGGGAGGGAAACGGATGAAGCCGTCGTCCGGGAATACGCCCGAGAAGGTCAGGGCAAAGCTCTCGAACATATTCGAACTGCCGGCCGACGTGGTCTTGGACCTGCCCCGGTTCATGCTGGTGGGCAATTCGAGCCTGCTCATCGAGAACCACGAGGGCATCCTCGAATACAGCGAGATGCTCGTGCGGGTGGCCACGAAGGAGGGGACCGTGGCCGTGACGGGGCAGGAACTCGAACTCGAAGAAATAAGCACCGACCAGATCATGATAAGCGGCCGTATCAGCGCGCTAAAGTGGCCCGAATGAGGCGGTGGGAGGCCGTTTATGAGGATATGGCATTCCCTCAGGGGATATGTTATTATTAGAATCGAAGGCGTGTATCTCGAGCGCTTCCTGAACCTGTGCATGGCCGAAAGGATCGGCATCTGGGGCGTTGGCAGGAAGTCCCGCACCGTCATGACGGCCAGGGTCGGCGTGAAGGATTTCCCGCGCCTTCGAAGCGTGGTGAGAAGGACGGGCTGCCGCGTCTCGATCACGCGGCGAAGAGGCGGGCTGTTCCTGTTCACTAGGTTCAGGTTCCGCAAGTTCCTGCTGGGCGGAGTGGCGGTGGCCGCCGCCGTCGTTTTCCTGCTGTCCTCCTACGTTTGGTCGATCGGCATCATCGGCGTGTCCGGGACGGAGCACGCTTCCTATATGCGGCAGCTGGAAAGCCAGGGCGTGCACATCGGCATGTTCAAAAGCGCGCTCGATCTCACGCGGATCGAGGAAAGCCTGGTCGTGAACAACGAGGACGTCGTATGGGCCTGCGCGCGGCTCTCGGGCGTCAGGCTGACCATAGAGGTCGTCAAGGGCGAACAGGCGCCGGAGCTGGTGGACACGCAGACGCCCACGCGCGTCATCGCCACCAAGGACGCCGTCGTGGACTCGATGGTCATCCTCGAAGGCAGGCGCATGGTCCAGAACGGACAGACGGTGGAGAAGGGGCAGGAACTCATCGGCGGCGTCATCGAATACGAGGACATGCCGCAAAGGTACGTGCACGCTCGGGGCAAGGTCTACGGGCGGGTCTGGTACTCGAAGAAGGTCTCTTTGCCCTTGAACACGGTCACGGCCACCGATACCGGCAGGACCCTCACGGTGCGCTACCTCCGCCTGGGGGGCTGGACGATCCCTATAGACCCCGAAGACGTGCCCTACCAACACGCGCGCACGGAAACGAGGGACTACGAACTCATAGGCGAGGGCCTGTTCGTCCCCGCGCGTGTCGAGGCCGTCCTCTACATCGAACAGGACGTGCAGCAGGTCCCGGCCGACATGGAGGCGCTCAAGGCCTCGGCGCAGCTGAAGGCCTGGGAGGCCGTGAAGCAGGAACTCCCCGCCTCCGCGCTCATCGAAAACCGGGACTATGTTTTTAGCGTCGTGTCCGGGAGCCTGGTCTGCGAGGCGCGGGTGGAAACGCTGGAACAGATCGGCAAGGTCGTCAAACTCAACGCCCCGTAAGGAGGAAAACGCTTGGAGCTAAAAGGAGCCCAGCTGGGACAGGCCGTGGAGCGCACGCTTTCGGTGGACACGGTCGAGCAGTTGATCGCGCTGTTCGGCAAGTTCGACGAGAACGTGCGCATCATCGAATCGGAGACCAACGTCGTCATCAACGCGAGGGAGCGCGAGATCAGCATCATCGGCACGGAGGAAATGGCCGGCGTGGCCGCCGAAGTGATGCAAAGGCTCCTTAACATGATCCGAAAGCACGAGGAGATCGACAAGGGCCGCATCCGCTACGCGATCGACCTCGTGAGGGAAGGGCGCGGCGAATGCGTCGGGGAACTGATGTCCGACGTCGTGGCCTTCACGCAGAAAGGCCGCCCCGTCCGCTGCAAGACCCTCGGCCAGCGTAAATACGTACAGGCCATACGCGACAACACCGTGGTGCTGGGCATCGGCCCGGCGGGCACGGGCAAGACGTTCCTGGCGGTGGCGATGGCGGTGCTTTCCCTGAAAAATAAGGATATTTCCCGGATCATACTCACCCGCCCCGCCGTCGAAGCGGGGGAGAAGCTCGGCTTTCTGCCCGGCGATTTGCAACATAAGGTGGACCCGTATCTAAGGCCTCTCTACGACGCGCTCTACGATTTCCTCGGCGACGAGGCGTTCAACAAGTTCCTCGAACGCGGCACGATAGAGGTCGCGCCGCTCGCGTACATGCGCGGGCGGACGCTCAACGATTCGTTCATCATACTCGACGAGGCCCAGAACTGCACGATCGAACAGATGAAGATGTTCCTCACCCGGTTCGGCGAAGGCTCGAAAGTCGTGGTCACCGGCGACATCACGCAGACCGACCTGCCTTCGGACCACAGCAGCGGCCTCAGGCACGCGATGCAGGTGCTCAAAGGCGTGGAAGGGCTGGAGGTCGTCATGCTCTCGCATAAGGACGTCGTGCGCCACGAGATGGTCCAGAGGATCGTGCGCGCCTACGAACGGGCTGAAAAGCGAAAATGAGGAAAGAATATGCGTGTAGAGATAGATGATACGCAGTCGGCCGTCCCGGTGGACGGGCATATCATTTCGGCCGTCCGCCTGGCGACCGAAAAGACGGTGGACGTGACCGGTTTCGGGTTCGATACTACGGTCGACGTCGTGTTCACCGACGACGCGGGGATACGAGCGCTCAACCTCGAGCACCGCGGCAAGGACGAGCCGACCGACGTGCTTTCCTTCCCGATGCTCGAATTCTCCCGGCCCCTCGCGCCCTCCTATACCGAAGCGGACTCGGACGGCGAAGGCGGGCTGCTTTTAGGGAGCATCGCCGTCTCGCTCGAGCGCGTCCGGCGGCAGGCAAAAGAGTACGGGCACGGCTTCGAGCGGGAACTCGGGTTCGCGGTGGTCCACGGCATGCTTCACCTGCTGGGGTACTGCCACGACACCCCGGATGGGGAGCGGGAGATGTTCGGCCTGCAGGAAAGCGTCCTCGGCTCTATGGGCCTCGGGCGCCGGTAAAGAGGGAAACCGGCATGCTCAAACGCATCATCCACAGTTTCAATTACGCGATCGGCGGCATCATGTACTGCTTCCGCACGCAGCGGAACATGCGCGTCCATTTCGCGGTGGCCATCATCGCCGTGATCATGGGCGTGGTACTGAACATCACGAAGAACGAGATGCTCATACTGGTGCTGACCATATTCTTCGTGCTGTTCGCGGAGATGGTCAACACGGCCGTGGAAGCGCTGGTGGACATGGTGACCAAGGAATACCACCCGCTCGCCAAGACCGCGAAGAACATCGCGGCCGGCGCGGTGCTCATCGCGTCGCTCGCGGCGGTCATCGTGGGCTACCTGATCTTCTTCAACAAGATCGTCCGGTTTTCGTCCTTCTCGCTCAACTACGTGCGCAGCCTTCCGGTCTACATCACGCTGGCCAGCCTGCTGGTCGTGTTCCTGGCCGTCGTGATGCTCAAATCCGGGGTGAAGAAGGGCACGTACCTCCGCGGCGGGCTCCCGAGCGGGCACACGGCGCTGGCCTTCGCGCTGTTCACGTCCGTCGCGTTCGCGAGCAAGGAGCCGATCACGACGACGTTTGCGGCGATCATGGCGTTGCTGGTGGCCGAGAGCCGGATGGAGACCGGCGTGCACTCCTTCATGGAAGTGTTCCTGGGGGCCGTGATCGGGGTGCTGCTCACGGTAGTGATGTACCAGGCGAGCACGCTGCTTTTCGCATGAAAGGAAGGTTGTCCATGGACGTGAAACCCCTGGTCGAAAAAGCGCTGCAGGCGCGGCAGAACGCCTACGCGCCCTACTCGGGCCTCAGGGTGGGCGCCTGCGTGCGCGCCGCCTCGGGCCGCACCTACTCGGGCTGCAACGTCGAAAACGCGGCGTTCGGCGAGACCTGCTGCGCCGAACGGGTCGCGATCTATACCGCGGTCGCGGCGGGGGAGAGGGAATTCACGCACCTCGCCGTCGCTTCGGACGGGGAGGCCGCCTTCCCGTGCGGCGCCTGCAGGCAGGTCATCATGGAGTTCGCGCCGGATGCTCAGGTGGTCTGCGCCGATTGCACCGGCGCGCATGAAGTCCATGCGATAAAAGACCTGCTCCCCCGCGCGTTCACGTTCGATCCGATGAAGGAGGGGTGCGGCGATGCCTGAAGACGGCGGGTTTAACTCGGGGTTCGTTACCATTGTCGGCTGCCCCAACGTGGGCAAGTCCACGCTCCTCAACCGGATGATCGGGCAGAAGGTCGCGATCGTGTCCGACAAGCCGCAGACGACGCGCTCCAACATCCGCGGCGTGCTCAGCGGCGAAGGGTTCCAGATCGTGTTCATCGACACGCCGGGCCTGCAGAAGCCGCGCAACAGGCTGGGCGAACACATGGCGCGCGAGGTCCGTCATGCGCTGGACCGCGTGGACGCCATCGTGCTGGTCGTCGACGGCACGCGGCCGCTGGGCCCGAGGGACAGGGCGACGCTCGACGGCCTCGCTTCGGCAAAAACCCCCGTCGTCATCGCGGTGAGCAAGGCGGACGCGGTGGAGCGGAAGGACATGGCCGCCCTTTTGTCGAGCCTGGCGGACTACGGTTTCGCGCAGCACATCGTCCCCGTTTCCGCGTTGGGCGGCACGAACGTGGACGTGCTCCTCGGAATTTTAAAAGGGTATCTTAGGCCGGGGCCGCGGTATTTCCCCGAGGACATGGTGACCGACCAGCCGGAGCGCGTGCTGGTGGCCGAGTTCATACGCGAAAAGGCGCTGGAACTCCTCATAGAGGAGGTGCCGCACGGCGTCGGCGTCGGGATAGAGCAGATGCGGCGGCGCGAGCGCGACGGGCTTTACGAGATCTACGCCACGATCTACTGCGAACGGCCGGGCCACAAGGCGATCATCATCGGCAGGCAGGGGAGCATGCTCAGGGAGATCGGCGAGCGCGCCCGCGCGGACATCGAGTTCCTGCTGGGCGCGCGCGTCTACCTCGACCTGTGGGTGAAGGTACAGGAGGGCTGGCGCAACAACGAGAAATTCATCCGCGGCCTGGGGTACTCTTGACGGCGCGGCGAAACGGAGGGGGCGGGGTATGGCTACGGTGAAAGTGACGGGCGTGGTCCTTCGCGCCGTCAACTACCGCGATTACGACAGGATCCTCACGCTCTTCACCCGCGAAAGGGGGAGCCTCACCGTTTCCGCCCGGGGCGTGCGCCGCACGAACGCACGCTACCGCGCCGGGTGCCAGCTTTTTTCGGCGGGGGAATTTCTGCTCTATTCGAAGGGCACGCGCTACTATCTCTCGCAGGCGGAGGCCCGGGGCAGCGCCTTCGAACTGGGCAGCGATCCCCGCGCGCTCATGCACGCCACGTTCGCCGCCAACGTGGTGGAGGCGGCCATCGTCCGCGAGGAACCGAACGAGGAGCTCTACGCCCTGTTCATGAGTGCGCTCGCGCTCTACCGACATCCGGGGACGGACCCCTCGCGCGTCACCGCCTTCTTCCTCGTTCAGGCCATGCAAAACCTCGGTTTCGGCCTACAGCTGAACGGGTGCGCGCGCTGCCGCGCGAAAGGGGACGGCCTGTTTTTCTCCGTCGCCTCGGGCGGGACGGTCTGCAGGGAGTGCGCTCGGCACTGTCCGGACGCGGGCCCCCTGCCGCCCGTGCTTTTTGACGCGCTCCATGCCCTGTCCGCCGCGGGCCCGCGCGGCCTTACTTCCATGAAGATTTCCCCACAGACCGTCGCTGGGGTGCTGCCCCTGCTCGTTTCCTACGCCCAGTACCACCTGGACAGGGTGTTCAAATCCGCGTCGCTCCTCGATGCATTTTCTTCCTAGATTGCAATATTTTTCAAGCATAACGGGTCTTTCGCTTCACAAGACTAAACCATGGACAAAAAAAACGCGGCGAAAAAACACGGGCTCATGGGCGTCCTGGTCATCGTCTGCTTCGTGTTCATTCTCCTGTGTCTGCTTTTCGTGATCCTGCTTGAATCCGGGCACGCGCTTTACGGCGGCGCCTTTTTTGTGCGGTGCGGGGAGGGAGAGGCTTGGCTGTGCTCTATGTTGGCCTGAAGGCCAGCGTGAAAAAAGCGCAGGGCAGCGAGCTGAAGGCGGGGGACGTGGCGGAGCTGTTCATGGAAGGCGAAAGCACGGCGGAACTGGGCGAAACGCCGCTGGGCCCGGTCTGGCCCGGGTGGCGGGCCGTCATGCCCGTGCAGGTCGTGCGGGCCCTCATAAAAGAACTGCCCGAGGGCACAAAAATCCAGATGATCGGCGAGAGGAAGTGCATGGTCCAGGGCGTGCCCGCCAAGCGGAAGAAACGGCCGCTTACCTGGCTCAAAACCGCCGCCATCGCGCTGCTGCTCTTCTTCGGCGGCGGGCTGACGCTGATGAACTTCCACGCCGACGTCAACATGCCCGGGGTGCACAGGATGATCGCTTCGCTGGTGACCGGCCAGGAGGACGCGGGCGTGATGTGGATCAGCATCCCCTACTCCATCGGGATCGGCCTCGGCGTCGTTTTTTTCACGGGCTTCGGCAGGAGGCGCGCGGGCCCGAACCTGCTCGAACTCGAGGAGCAGGAGTACCGCACCAAGGTGGACCAGTATCTCCAGAAGAAAGAAACGGGAGAGACCGGCGATGGCTGAACGCGCGGTCCTCGCCGTCGCCGGCCTGGGGCAGGGCCTGCTGGTCGGCGCCACCGTCATGCTCATCGTGACGATACTCGACATCCTGCCGCGGTTTTCCGTTATCTCGGGCGCGGGCTGGGGGGTCAACGCCTGGGCCGCGATCTTCACCGCGGGGCTGGGGTTCGCCTGCCTCGGCTCGCTCTTCGGCGTGCGGCTCGGCTTGCCGATGTGGGCGGGGGCCGCAGCCTTCCTTTTCAGCGGGGCGTACCTCGGGGCGCTGCTGATGGCGCTGGCCGAAACCCTTGATTTATTTCCTGCGAGTTTGGGCAAAATATTACCGTCGGACGTGATGAAAGCCATACTGATCATACTGGTGGCCGGCAAGATCGCGGGGTCGGTCCTGTACTGGCTGATGCCCCAGCTGTGGAAATGAAGAGGTGGTAAACATGCGGAAAAAACCGTATCAGACGGTACCCCTCGCCGACGTGACCAACACGCAGAACCCGGCCGAAAAGGAGACGCGGTTCAAACAGTTCCAGGAAAAACTGCATCTGAAGAAGAAAGGGTGAAGGCATGGACCCCACGCTGAGACCGGAAAACTACGACGCCTATATCCAGAAGAACATGCCCAAAAGCAACCTGATATGGGACCTGGCGCGCGCCTTTTTTGTGGGCGGGCTGATCTGTACCCTGGGCCAGGGGCTCAACGCGCTGGGCATGGAGGTTTTCAAACTCTCCGAGGACCAGGCGGGCATGCTCTCCATCGTCGTGCTGATCTTTTTGGGGGCGCTGCTCACGGGGCTGGGCGTCTACGACGTCTTAGGGAAGTTCGCCGGGGCGGGCTCGATCGTGCCGATCACGGGGTTCGCCAACTCCATCGTGGCGCCCGCGATGGAGTTCAAGCGGGAAGGGTACGTGTTGGGCGTGGGCGCGAAGATGTTCGCCATCGCCGGCCCGGTGCTGGTCTACGGGACCATCCTCTCGGTGGCCGCAGGCATCGCGGCGCTCTTGTTCTAGGAGGCGCCGAATGAGCAGAAGGACCGGCAAACGCACGTTTGCGCTCACCGGGGTTTACGCCGTCGCGGCGGGCACCGTCGTGGGCGACATGGAGGGCAAGGGCCCGTTCGGGCCGTACTACGACAGGGTCCTCAAGGACGACCTGTTCGGGGAAAAGACCTGGGAAAAGGCCGAAAGCAAGATGTTCCAGTTCGCCGTCGACAAGGCGATCGAGAAAGCCGGCCTAAAGACGGGCGACGTCGACTGCCTCATCGGCGGGGACCTGCTGAACCAGATCATCTCGTCCAGTTTCGCGGCGCGCGAACTGCATATCCCGTACCTGGGCATCTACGGCGCCTGCTCGACGTTCAGCGAGGCGACACTGCTCGGGGGCCTGCTCATCGACAGCCGGAGCATGGACTGCGCCGTCTGCGCGACGTCCACCCATTTTTCCACCGCGGAGCGCCAGTACCGCATGCCGCTGGAACTGGGCACGGGGCGGACGCCCACAGCCCAGCGTACGACGACGGCGGCGGGCGCGTGCGTGCTCAGAAGCCGGGGGCCGGGCGTACGGGTCACCGGCTGCACGCTGGGCGAAATCGTCGACTGGCATATCAAGGACGCCAACAACATGGGCGCGGCGATGGCGCCCGCGGCGGCCGATACGATCGCGGCGCACCTGCTGGAGACCGAAAGGGCGCCCGGGTACTACGACTGCATCCTGACGGGAGACCTGGGGCACCACGGCAGCGAGGTGGCGATAAAGCTCCTCAGGCAGCGCGGTTTCGACATCTCGAAAAACCACGCCGACTGCGGCATAGAAATCTATCCCGCCGACGCGGATGTGCAGTCGGGGGGGAGCGGCTGCGGCTGTTCGGCGGTCGTGTTCGGCGCGTTCTACCTGAAAGAGCTGATGAATGGCCGCATCAACCGCCTGCTGCTGGTCTCCACAGGGGCGCTGTTGAGCCCGACGAGCACCCTGCAGGGCGAGACGATCCCCGGCATCGCGCACGCGGTGGCGTTCGAAAGCGGCGAGGAGGGTTAGGACTTGGACTACGTATACGCCTTTTTGGTCGGGGGCGCGATCTGCGCGGTCGGGCAGGTGCTGATCAGCAAGACGAACCTGACGCCCGCGCGCATCCTCGTGATGTACGTGAGCGCGGGGGTGATCCTCACTGTACTCGGGCTGTATCAGCCTCTCGCCGACTTCGGCGGAGCGGGGGCGACGGTGCCTTTAAGCGGGTTTGGCTTCTCGCTCGCCAAGGGGGCGATGGAGGCCGCACAGCAGGAGGGCATCGCCGGCGCGATCACCGGCGGGCTCTCGAAGACGGCGGCGGGCATCACTGCGGCGGTCCTGTTCGGGTACCTGGCCGCGGTGCTGTTCAACCCCAAAAGCAAAAAATAGCAAATGCCGGCGCAAAAAAACTCCGTTTGCGCCGGTTTTTCAAGGCAGGCAGAAACGGCGCTCGCGGCGCCGTTTCTCTGCCGTTATCCTGCCGGCCTTGGTATAAAAGGCGTCAGTCCCGGCGGCCGTTTCCGTTCCAGCCGTACTTGCCCTTCATTTCGACGAAAGCCACCCTGCAATACGCTTCGGACCGGATTCGCCCGTCCGGGTCCTTGGTGATGATCAGCAGTTCCTGAAGCCCCGGGAGGCCGACCGGAATGACCATCCTGCCGCCCGCCTTGAGCTGGGCCAACAGCTCCGGGGGCGTCTTTTCGGCGGCGGCGGTGACCATGATCCTGTCGTAGGGCGCGTGCTCGACGCATCCTTCGCTTCCGTCGCCGACGATGTACGTGATATTCCCGTACCCGAGCCTATCCAGCCTCTCCCTGGCTTTTTCGGAGAACTCCGGTATCCTCTCCACCGTGTACACCGCATCCGAAAACTCGGCCAAAAGCGCGGTCTGGTACCCCGACCCCGTCCCGATCTCCAGCACTTTGCTGTCCTTGCCGGGGTCGAGCAGCCACGTCATTTCCATTACGAGGCTCGGCTGCGAGATCGTCTGCCCGTAGCCGATGGGCAGCGGCCGGTCCAGGCGCGCCAGCTCCTTATACCCGTTGTCCACGAAGACGGAGCGGTCCAGTTTTTCAAAGAAGTCTAAGAGTTTGTCCCTGTCCATGAGTTTCACCCCCAACGGGCCCGCCACGGCATTGAACATCGTAAGTCCTTTTTAAATTGTGCTGAAGAAACAGGGGAAATATGCCTTGAGGATCACGGTCGTCCTGATCGGACGATGTTAGTCGAACTTCAAACTGATGTCCATCGCGCGGACCGAGTGGGTCAGCGCGCCGACCGAGATGAGGTCCACGCCGGTTGCGGCCACTTCCATGAGGTCTTTTTTGCCCATGTTGCCCGAGGCCTCCACGACCGCGCGCCCGCCCACGCGCCCGACGGCTTCGGCCATTTCCCCGATGGACATGTTGTCGAGCATGACGATGTCCGCCCCGCAGCGAAGCGCCTCGTCGAGCATATCGAGGTCCTCGACCTCCACCTCGATGCGAAGCGTGTGTGGCGCCGACCTTCGCGCCGCTTCCACCGCCTTTTTTATGCCGCCCGCCGCCCGGATGTGGTTGTCCTTGATGAGTACGCCGTCCGAGAGGTTGAAGCGGTGGTTGACGCCGCCGCCCGTTTTGACGGCGTATTTTTCGAGCACGCGCAGCCCGGGCGTGGTCTTGCGCGTGTCGGCGATCCTGGCTTTCGTGCCCCGCACGGCTTCGACCAGGCGGCGCGTATGCGTCGCGATGCCGGAGAGGCGCTGCAAAAAGTTGAGCGCCACGCGCTCGCCGGTGAGGACACCGCGCGCCGGCCCCGATATTTCCGCTATTACCGCGCCTTCCCCGACGGCGTCCCCGTCAAAAGCGCGGGGGGTGAACCCGACGGCGGGGTCGACGAGTTCGAAGACGCGCGCCGCGACGGGCAGCCCGCAGACGACGCCCGCCTCTTTCGCGATGAAACGCCCGCTTACCACGGTGGCTTCGGGGACGGTGGACAGCGTGGTGACGTCGCCCGTCCCGATGTCCTCGCGAAGCGCCGCCAGAAGGATCGGTTCGATCATGCCGGGTCCTATTTCAGATCAGTCCCTTCCTTTATTTTTATCTCGTCGCTGCGGTAATGCGCGCCCACGCTCCTGTCCCTTTTCAGCGCCGCCCGGAGCACGTTCAGCGACACGGTGGCCATGTTGAGCATGATGATGCGGGTCTGGGAACGCATCGGGAGGCGTTCCAGCACGGCGTAGAGGGCGCCTATTTCGGCGATGGCCTCCGTCAGGTTCGTTTTGTTGCGTATGATCCCGCATTTCTGCGTCATGATGCGGCGTATCTGCGTGCGGATGGTGCTAAGGTCGACGGAGGCTTCGGTTTCGCTGTGCGGTTCCATCGGCACGTCGCCGGGCGCCGCCATCGCGGAACCGACGATGCTCTCGGCGCAGCGGCGGCCGAAGACGAGGCATTCGAGCAGGGAGTTGCTCGCGAGCCGGTTCGCGCCGTGCACGCCCGTGCTGGCCGCTTCCCCGCAGGCGTAGAGGCCCTCTATGTTTGTTTTGCCGTCCAGGCCGGTCGTGATGCCGCCCATGAAATAATGCTGCACCGGCACGACGGGAATCCAGTCCACCGCGATGTCGATGTCGCGGCGCAGGCACTCGTGGTAGATGGTGGGGAAACGGTTTTCGAGGAAGGCCCGTGGCCTGCCGGTGATGTCGAGGTAGACGTGGGGCAGGTCGTGGTTCTTCATCTCCCAGATGATGGCGCGCGACACGACGTCCCGGGGCGCGAGGTCGGCCATCGGGTGGGCCTCGCACATGAAGCGCTGCCAGCGCCGGTTCCGAAGGACCGCGCCCTCGCCGCGCAGCGCCTCGGAGATCAGGAAATAGCGCCCGTTCTTGTCGGGGTGGATGAGCGCCGTCGGGTGGAACTGCACGAATTCCATGTTTTCGACCTTAGCGCCCGCGCGGATCGCCGCGGCGATCCCGTCCCCGGTCTGCGTGTGGGCGTTGGTGCTCTTTCTGTAGATGCGCCCGATCCCGCCCGAGGCGATGACGACGTGGGGCGCGCTGAAGCGGGTGAAAGCCCCCTTCGAATCGATGGTGATGACCCCGGCCGCCCTGCCGCCGGAGTCGGTGCAGATGTCGGTGAGGCATTCGTTGTCCAACACTTCTATGTTTTCGCGGGCCTGTACGGCCTTGAGGAGCGTCATCGTAAGGTGGAAGCCGGTCGCGTCGCCGCCGCAGTGCACGATGCGGTCGTGGCTGTGCGCGCCTTCGCGCGTGACCTGGATGTTGCCCTCGTCGTCCCGGTCGAAGGGGACGCCGAGCTCGACCAGCGCCCGGATGTCGCGCGGGCCCTCCCGCACCAGCACCCGGACCGACTCCTCTTTGCAGAGCCCGGCTCCGCTGAAGAGCGTGTCCCTTATGTGGTCCTCCATGTTGTCCGTGCTCTGGATGACAGCGGCGATGCCTCCCTGGGCGTAGATGGAGTTGCTCTCCTTCGGCCCCTCCTTGTTGATGAGGGCTAAGGAGAGCCGCCTGTCCAGGCTGAGCGCGGTATAGAGCGCCGCCACGCCGCATCCGACGATCACCACGTCGAAGGATTTTTTTCGAAGCGTGCCGATGTCCCCGGAAAACATGTGCCTTCGCATAATAAGCCTATCTCCTAACGGGTTTCAGGTGTTGAGCATCCTGTCAAGGCTGCCCAGCGCGCCCTCGATCGTTTTTTCGTCGAGCTCCACCCGGTGGCGCATGTGCTCGAGGGAATCGGCCACGTCCTCAAGGCGCGCCTTCTTCATGTCCTCGCAGACGAAATCGAGCGCGAGCATGTGGAAGGTCTTGTCCGGGTTCTGCTTTTTGAGCATGTGCAGAATGCCGTTTTCCGTGCCGATGACGAATTCCTTGTCGGCGGACCTTCGCGCGTAGTCGATGATTTGGGAAGTGCTGCCCACGAAGTCGGCGGCGTCGGACACCGGAAGCGGGCATTCCGGGTGCACGAGCAGGGGGACGCCGGGGTGTTCGGAACGCGCGCGCGCGACGTCGCCGGGGGTGACGTTGTCGTGCACGGGGCAGTATCCGCTAAAGAGGATGAACCTTTTTTCCGGCACGGCCTTTGCGACGTAGGCGCCCAGGTTCCGGTCCGGGACGAAGATGATCTCGTCGTCGGGTAGCGCTTTTGCGAGCCGGACGGCGTTGCTGGAGGTGCAGCAGATGTCGCTGGCCGCCTTCACCTCCGCGCTCGAATTGATGTAGGTCATCACGACGGCGTCCGGATGCCCGCGCCTGAGCTCGGCTATGTCCTTGGCCGTCATCATGTCGGCCATCGGGCAGCCTGCTTCCAGCACTGGCATGAGCACGGTCTTATGCGGGCTGAGTATCTTCGCGCTCTCGCCCATGAATAAGACGCCGCAGAACACGATGACGTCGGCATCGGTGTCGCGCGCGCGCCTGCTCAGATCGAACGAATCGCCGACGAGGTCGGCAGCGTCCTGTATCTCGGGGGGCTGGTAGAAATGCGCCAGTATGACGGCGTTCCTGAGCTTTTTGAGTCGATTTATCCTCTCGGCTGTCTGCATGCCGCTCGCCTCTTTCGGTTGGGTTTCTGAATTATAGCATTTTTTGGCTGCCGTTTCAATGTGTGCGGATAGTTTGTCCGCAATCAGGCGAAACCATCATAACGCCGGAGCGCTTATGCTCACAATATAACGCCGGAGCGCTTATGCTCACAATCCCTGAATCGCCTCCCGGTTCCAGGGATCGTTCGTCCCGCCCGCCTGCAAAACCCCCCGCGCCGCCCGTCTAAAAAAGCAGATTCGTGCGAAGCCCTTCATGAAAAAAAACACGCAAAGTGCAGCTTTGCGTGGAAGCGCGCGATGCGAAGATAAGCGGCGGCTAGGGGCCGATCCCGTAGAAACCGCCCCGCAGGTCCATGAAGAGGGGCAGGTGCGGCGGGAAGAACGTGAACAGGACGAAGAAGGCCCCCCAGACGGCCAGCGTGACGAGACCGGGCAGGGCCGGATAGAACCTGCTCTTTCTCAGCGTGCTGTCGAGGATGCGGTAACCGGCGAATACGGCCGCGATGAACAGCAGTATGTCTGAAACGAGGCTCGAAAAACCCAGGCCGCTGAGCAGGAAGTAGTATACGAACGGGATGAAGAGCACCGAGGCGCTGACGCTCACGGCGAGCGGGACGGCCCATTCGCGCACGCTGTATCCGAAGCGGATGCACGTGAGCGCCCCCGTGGCCAGCATGGGCCAGAAGCACAGCTTCATGTGCTCCCAGACGCTTTCGTTCACGGAGGCGAAGACGCCGGCGGCCGGGAACCTCCAGAGCAGGGCGAAGGCGAAATGCAGCGCGCTCCCCAACAGCACGGCCGTTACCGCGGGGACGATCCAGCGCGTTCTGGACGGGTGCAAGGGCGGCACCTCCCTTAGACGGGTACTGTTAAATAATATGATACAGCATAACGCGTCAGAAGTACAAAACATCGCGGCAATAGCGAAGCGTTTTGCCGAAACCCGGGTGCTTTTGTCGAACGCTTCCGCGGCGCCGGGCTGAATCAGACGTTGAACGTGCCCAGCGCCGGCGCAAATAAAGGCGCGCCCCGCGGCCGGTTGCCAGAATTACCCACGGGCACGGCCGAAAACTATGGTTTGCACTTATCGCCCAAACAGCGTAAAATAGATGCGAGCATGAAACGGGCGTGCCGGTGCCGCCCGGCGATAAAAGCGGCTGTGGACCCGCAATCGCGGCGCCGCGTCGACGGCGCGGGCCGGAGCGACGGACGACGGAGAGGAAGCGCAAGGTTGGAGCCAAAGCCGGACATCAGGGGAAAAGCCGGCATGCCGCGGGCGCTCTGCGCCTGGTACGACCGCGCCAAACGCGACCTGCCCTGGCGGCGCACGCGCGATCCGTACGCCGTCTGGGTGAGCGAGGTCATGCTGCAGCAGACGAGGGCGGAGACTGCGGCGCCCTACTACCTGTCGTTCATCGGGAAATGGCCGTCGGCCCGTTCGCTCTCGGGCGCGGCGGAGGAAGACGTGCTCAAGGCGTGGGAAGGGCTGGGGTACTATTCGCGCGCAAGGAACCTTTTTAAAGGCGCGCGCTCAATCGTTAAGCGTCACGGCGGCTGGGTTCCCTGCGACGCGGCGGCCCTGCAAAAGGTGCCTGGCATCGGGCTGTATACGGCGGGCGCGATCATGAGCATAGCGTTCGACCGCCCTGTACCGGCCGTCGATGCGAACGCGCTGCGGGTGTTCGCGCGGCTCCTGACGCTCGATACGGCCGGCGCAAAGCTCCACAGGACGGTCGCGGAGCACATCAGGGCGGCCATGGACGGATGCAGCCCCCGCCGGTTCAGCCAGGCCGTGATGGAACTCGGGGCGCTCGTGTGCCTGCCAAGGACCCCCGACTGCGGGAATTGCCCGATAAGCGCCCACTGCGCCGCGCTGGCCGCGGGGCGGACGCAAGACTTCCCCCAAAGGGCCGCGAAACCTGAAAGGCGGGTCGTCCGCCTGGCTGTCGCCATCGCGACGGAGCCCGGCGGCCGCGTGCTGGTCCGCAGGCGCAGTCCCCATGGGCTGCTCGGCGGGCTGTGGGAGTTCCCCGCGTGGGAGGCCGAAGAGGACCCGGAAGCGGCGGTGCTAAAAGGCCTTTACGGGGCGGGAGTCCCCGGAGGCGCGCCGCGGGCGGCGGGCGTGGCCCGGCACGGTTTCACGCACCTCGTCTGGGAAATGCAGGGCTATTTCGTGCAGGCGCAGATGGCGCCGGTCCGGCGGGGATGGGCGTGGAAAACGCCGGAGGAACTCGAGCCCCTGGCCTGGCCTTCGGCGATGCGGCCGTGGCGAGAGCGCGTGCGCGCCCTCGCGGACAAAGCCCCCGCGGAAAAACACGCCAAGTAAAAAAGAGGATTTGATATGGATCTGACCGAACTTGTCAGAAAGGTGAAAGCCGGGAACCTCGAGGCGTTCGAGGAATTGTACGGCAGGTACGCGCATAACGTTTATTACCTGGCCAACAGCGCGCTTAGCGACGCCACGCACGCCGAGGACGTGCTCCAGGACGTCTTCGTGGACGTGTTCCGCTACCTGCCTTCGCTCAAGGCGGAACACGCGTTTGAGCAGTGGCTCTACCGGCTGTGCATGAACCACTGCAACCAGGCGCTCAAACTCGGCGGGGAACCGCTTTTCTTCGAGGAGGAACGCGGCGCGTATTCCGAGAGCAATCCGGATTACGTCCCGGCCGGCGACCAGACGGAGGCAGCGGAACGCCGCAGGCTCGTGGAGCACATACAGGGGCTGAGCAGGGTGGAGAGGCTGACCTTGCTGCTCACCTACGTGTTCGGCCTCGACGTCCCGCAGGCGGCCTATGTCCTCTCGTGCACCGGACTGAGCGTGCTGCGGCGCCTGTATTCGGCCCGCAAGGCGCTCGAACCCATGCTCGAGGACACGCTCCATGCGCCGGAAGGCGAGCCGGGGGTGCTCGCCCTCACGCTGCAGGAAGACATGCGAAGCCGCGCGCTCACCGACGAAGCGAAGTCGTCCCTGTTTTTCCTCGTGCAGCGGGCCGCCCGCCAGGCGGGGGGCACCACGCGCCGCGGCCAGCGGAGTTCGCAGGCGGCTTTGGCGGCGTCGGCCGCTTCCGGAGGGGAGCAGAAGCGGTCGAAGAGCACGCTGGTGATCGTCCTCGCGGTGACCGCGCTGCTGGTCATCGCCGCGGTCTCGTTCGCGGTCATCTCGACGCAGAGCCCGCTGACGGCCCCGCCCGCAATGCCGACGCCCCCGGCGGCCACGGTCCGGCCCGTAAAAACGGCCCGGCCGACGCCTACGCCGACACCGACGCCGACCGAGGAACCTACGCCGACGCCGACCGAGGAACCTACGCAGGAACCGACTGAGGAGCCTACGCCGGAACCGACGCCGGAGCCTACGCCGGAGCCTACGCCGGAGCCGACCGAGACGCCGGTCGCGGCGGAGACTTTTTCAGGGGAAGCCGATTAGGCGCCCTGAGCAGGAGAAAAAATTAAGGACCATCGAAGCGCCGGAAAAAACAGCCCGGCGTTTTGACAGATATTTATGTGAGCGGACGGACACGTCCGGAATAGAAGGAGGATCCACACTTGAGGAAACCCATTATTGCGGGAAACTGGAAAATGAACATGACCAACACGGAGGCGAAAAAGCTCATAGGGGAGATCATGCCCCTGGTAAAAGGCGCCGATGTCGAGGTCGTCGTGTGCCCCAACTTCACGTGCCTGGCCGCCGCGGTCGAACTGACGCGCGGGACGGGCATCGGCGTGGGCGCGCAGAACATGCACTGGGAGCCCAAGGGGGCGTTCACAGGGGAAACGTCGGTCGCGATGCTCAAGGACATCGGGGTCACGCATGTGATCATCGGCCACAGCGAGCGCCGGGCGTACTTCGCCGAAACGGACGAGACCGTGAACAAGAAAGTCCTCGTCGCGCTGGAAAACGGCCTGACGCCCATCGTGTGCGTCGGCGAATCGCTCGGGCAGAGGGAAGCGGGAAAGGCCGCGGACGTCGTGAGCCACCAGACCGCGGCCGCGCTCAAGAACGTGCCCGCCGGCAAGGCGGAGCGGGTCGTGATGGCCTACGAGCCGATATGGGCGATCGGCACGGGGAAAACGGCGACGGCCCAGGACGCCAACGAGATCAACACGGTCGTGCGCGAGACGCTGGCCTGGCTCTTCGGCAGCGAGATCGCGGACAGGGTACGCATCCAGTACGGCGGGAGCATGAACGCGAAAAACGCCGCCGAGCTGATGGCGCAGCCCAACGTCGACGGCGGGCTGATCGGCGGGGCTTCGCTCAAGGCCGCCGATTTCTCGAAGATCGTTTATTTTGAAAAATAACCGGACGCAATCAGGGTCGCGGCTGGTATCCGGCGCACCCGGCACGAAACCTGCCGGGGTGCGCTTGCCAGTTCTGTAAGAAAAGTGTAGAGTAGTAATTGAAAAAACCGATTGAAAATTATGTATTATTCTGTATAATATTATAATGTATTCATCATCAAGTATTCATCATGGGCTTGAGGAGAGATCGTGGTGCCAGTAATGATTCCGGACAACCTGCCGGCGACACAGGTACTTACACAGGAAAACATATTCGTAATGACGCAGGAAAGGGGGATTCACCAGGACATCCGCCCCCTTCGCATCGCGATACTTAACCTTATGCCCACAAAGATCGTGACCGAGACCCAGCTTTTGCGGCTCCTGGGGAACACGCCGTTGCAGGTGGAGGTCGTGCTGCTCCAGACGGCCAGCTATACCGCGAAGAACGCTCCCGAAACCCACCTGAATACATTTTACAAGACGTTCGACGAGGTGAAGGACGAGCGCTTCGACGGGCTCATCGTGACGGGCGCGCCGGTCGAGTTGCTCAATTTCCAGGAGGTAATATACTGGGAGGAGCTCAAGCGGATCATGGACTGGGCCAAGCGCCACGTGTTTTCCAGCATGTACATCTGCTGGGCCGCGCAGGCCGCCCTCTTCCACTACTACGGGATAGACAAATACGAGCTGCCCCGGAAGATGTTCGGCATTTTCCGGCACCGGGTCACGAAGAAGACATCAAAGCTCATGCGCGGGTTCGACGACACGTTCAACGCGCCGCATTCGCGGCATACGGAGATACGGGCCGGGGACGTGCGCAGGGTGAAGGGCATAGAGATACTGGCCGAGTCCGACGAGGCCGGCGTGTTCATAGCGCAGAGCGCGGACAGGCGGCACGTGTTCGTCACCGGCCACGCGGAGTACGACTCGGACACGCTGGCGAAGGAATACTTCAGGGACATCGGCAAGGGCATGGACATCGCGGTGCCCGCCAACTATTTCCCCCACGACGACCCGGCGCAGCCCCCCATCGTCAGCTGGCGCGCCCACGCGCACCTGCTGTTCGCGAACTGGCTGAACTACTACGTATATCAGGAAACCCCCTACGACCTGAGCGAACTCAACCACACGGGGTGAATTTACTTGCTTCGGCAGTTTAAATAGATCATCTGGCAAAAAATCAATAAAGGCGTCTTCTTTGTATGCAAACGGTCTAGAGAAGCTGAGACATGGCTGTTTGAGAAATGGCCCTGTTTGTTTTTTTGGCGTACGCTCAGTTTCTTTTTAGAACCTGTATCCATTATCCGTTACGGAAATCTTTGCATATCGTGAGGAGGCTTACTATGCTGGATGTACTTATTATCGGAGGAGGGGTTACCGGCTGTTCGATTGCACGCGAACTATCGCGCTATAAGCTGGATGTAGCGCTGGTAGAAGCGAAGTGCGACGTTGGGAAGGGGACGTCGAGCGCGAACTCCGGCATCGTCCACGCGGGGTACGACCCTAAGCCGGGGACGATGAAGGCGAGGTTCAACATGCTGGGGAATCTCATGTTCGACCAGCTTGCCGAAGACCTCCAGTTTGCGTACACACGTTGCGGCTCGTACGTCGTCGGTTTCGACGACAACGACATGAAGACCATCGACAAACTGCTGGTCCAGGCCACGCTCAACGGGGTGGACGGGTGCTACAAAGTGTCCCGCGAGGAGCTTTTGGAGCGCGAACCCAACCTGACCCCGGAGGTCACGGGGGCACTGTATCACCCTTCGGGGGTGTGCGCGTCCTATGAGATGGTCATCGCGCTGGCCGAAAACGCCATGCAAAACGGCGTGAAAATCCACTGCAGCAACGAAGTGACGGCTATCAAACAGCTGCCCGACAACAGTTTTGAAGTCACCACCACACAGGACGTGTACCACGCGAAGCACGTGGTCAACTGCGCAGGACTCTTTGCCGACATAATCAGTGAAATGGCCGGGGCCGAGGTTATCAAACAGAAACCGCGGCGCGGCGATTATTTTATCTACGACAAAAAACACGCTGGTTTTGTCAACACCATCATCTTCCCCTGCCCGGGGCCTATGGGCAAAGGCGTGCTGGTGATCCCGATGCCCGAGGGGAACCTCGTCATCGGACCCAGTTCGACCGATACGGACCTGAGGGACAGCAACTACACCCTTCAGGAAGAACTGGACTTCGTCTGGAACAACGCGACGCGCTGCTGCCCCGACCTGCCGCGCACCGACGTGATCGCTTCCTTTATGGGGCTGCGCTCCGAGGGCGCGGAATACCACGATTTCTACATCAAGGCATCCGACAAGCTCAAGGGCTTCGTCAACCTGAGCTGCATCGCTTCGCCCGGGCTCACATCCTCCCCGGCGATCGCCAAGTACGTCGCCGGGATATTAAGGGACGAACTGCACCTTAATATGCAGCCGGACCCGGACTTCAACCCGAGGCGCGAAGGCATCAGCCATTTCTCCCACATGAGCTGGGAAGAGCGGGCCGGGATCATCGAGAAGGACCCCAGTTACGGGCGCATCGTCTGCCGCTGTGAAACGGTGACGGAGGGCGAAGTCGTGGACGCGATCCACCGCACGCCCGGCACCGTCACGCTCGGTTCCGTGAAATACCGCACGCGTGCGGGGATGGGCCGGTGCCAGGGCGGTTTCTGCACGTGCAGGGTCATGGACCTCATCAGCCGGGAGACAGGGATGTCCAAGGAAGAGATCACGACCCGCGGCGAAGGCTCGAACATCGTCATGGGCAGGATCAAGGAGTTGGAAATGGAGGGAGGGGCGGAAGATGATAAGGAATGCTGACGTTGCCATAATCGGCGGCGGCCCCGCCGGGCTGGCCGCGGCGGTGGAGTGTTACGAACAGGGCGTAAAGGACGTCGTGATAATCGAGCGCGACGTGAAACTCGGCGGCATACTGCAGCAGTGCATCCACAACGGGTTCGGGCTCCACATGTTCAAGGAAGAGCTCACCGGGCCCGAATACGCCCAGCGCTATATCGACAAGGTGGAACGCTACGGGATCGAATCGCTTCTGGACACGATGGTGCTCGAGATCACTCCCGAAAAGCTGGTCTACGCCATCAACCCGAGAAAAGGCCTGGTGTGCATCCGGGCGAAGGCGGTCATCCTCTGCATGGGTTGCCGCGAACGCACGCGCCACAACCTCAAGATACCCGGGACGCGGCCTGCCGGCGTCTATACTGCGGGCATGGTCCAGCGCCTCACCAACCTCGAAGGGTTTATGCCGGGAAAGGAGATCGTGGTCCTCGGCTCGGGTGACATCGGGCTCATCATGGCCAGGCGCCTCATGTTCGAGGGCGCGACGATCAAGGGCGTGTACGAACTCATGCCGTATTCCACGGGCCTGCAAAGAAATATCCACCAGTGCCTGGAGGATTTCGACATACCGCTGTGGTTCAACCATACGGTGATCAACATACACGGACGCGACAGGCTCACGGGGGTCACGGTGGTGGAGGTTGACGAAAACCGCAACGTGATAAAGGGCAGCGAGAGGCGCGTCGATTGCGATACCCTGCTCCTGTCGGTCGGCCTGATCCCGGAGAACGAGGTCGCGACGGTGGCCGGCGTGCAGCTCGACGCGGTCACGGGCGGGCCGGTGGTCGACGCGGCGCGCCAGACCAACGTGCCCGGCGTCTTTGCGGCGGGGAACACGCTGCACGTACACGACCTGGTCGACTACGTGAGCGAGGAAGCCGAGATCGCGGCGAGGGGCGCCGTGCAGTACGTGCGCGGCGAGGCCCTGGACACGGCCGGGGACATACAGGTCAGCGCGGGCAAAGGCGTGCGCTACATCGTGCCCCAGGTGGTGAACGCCGGGCAGGAGAGCGAACTCTATTTCAGGCCCGACGATGTGTACAGGGACGGCGAGCTCAAGCTCTGTGCGGGCGATGAGGTGATCTTCAAAAAGAAGTTCATCCGGCTCACGCCGGGCGAGATGGAGCGCATCCGGCTGAACACCAGGCTGCTCGACAAGGCAGGCGGGCGCGCCCTCAGCCTGCGTTGTGTGTGAGGGGAGGTTTGAATGATGAAACTGACATGCATATCCTGTCCGAGGGGCTGCCGGATGGTGGTGGAGCGCAAGGGCGAAGAGATCGTCGTGACCGGGAACGAATGCAAGCGGGGCGAGGAATACGCGGTGGCGGAGATGACCTGCCCGATGCGCACTATCACCAGTTCGATCTTCATCGACGGCGGCGATTACCCGCTCGTGTCCGTAAAGACGAAGGACCCCGTCCCCAAGGCGAAGATAAAGGCGGTGCTGGACACCGTACGGACGCTTAAGGTAACGGCCCCGACCGACGTGGGGGACGTGATCGTTCCCGATATCGCGGGAACGGGCGTGGACCTGGTCGCTACCAGGAAAGTCAAAAAAGTCGGATGAATGACCGCGGGTGCCTCCCTTATGCCGGAGGCACCCTTTCGGTTTGTCCGGGTTTGACACCCGGTAAAAAAGTCGATAAAATGTTATCCGTCGATACGTCCGCGTCAGAACGGAGATAACAGCGGAGATTGCGGTTCCCCCGCCCCCGGACGGGGCCTTTGAAGAAATGGCGCGTTTCGCGCCATTTCCGGTTGCCGGCGTCTTTTTACCGGCGGGGGAAAGCCGGGACCGCGCCCGGCGGCCGGGGCGGATTGCGGGGCTTCCTGAGCGGAGTCCCTTTTATGCGAAGACGGGGGAGGATAAGGATGATAAGCGCCCTGAACCGGATGATCCGGGAGGCCGGGAAAACGGTCTTCTTCGGCGGCGCGGGCGTTTCCACGGAGTCCGACATACCGGACTTCAGGTCGTCGTCGGGGCTTTATACCAGGCTGGGGGAACGCTACGCAAACCCGAAGGAGATCTTCAGCCACGCCTTCTTCGCGAACCATACCGCCGAGTTTTACAGGATACTGCGGGGGGAGGTCATGGCGCCCCGCCTTCTCCCCAACAGGGCGCATCATGCGCTCGCGCGCATGGAGCGCGACGGCGTGCTGCACTCTGTTATCACGCAGAACACGGACGGGCTGCACCAGAAGGCCGGGAGCGTGCGCGTCTACGAACTGCACGGGTCGTCGCACCGCAACCCCTGCACGGCTTGCGGCAAGGTGTACGACAGGGATTTCATCCTGAACGCGCCGGGGCCGGTGCCCTTATGCGCGCGCTGCGGCGGCGTCGTGCGGATGGGGGTGGTGCTCTTCGGGGAAGCGCTGCTAGCCGATGTGCTCGAACAGAGCATAAAGGCCGTCGAAGCGGCGGACCTTTTCATCGTGGGCGGAACGTCTTTGAGGGTGCAGCCCGCCGCCGGGCTGCTCAGGCGTTTTTCGGGCAAAAGCCTCGTCATCATCAACCGCGAGCCCACGCAGTACGACGACAGGGCGGACCTCGTTTTCCGCGAGAGCATCGGCGGGGTCTTGCAGGCGGCCTGGCCCGGATGACCCCTTGGAAGCGGCCGCCTTCAACTGACCAGCGAACAAATGAGGAGGGGAAACCCGATGATAAGCACCTTAACGCAAATGATACAGGGAGCAAAGCGCGCCGTCTTCTTCGGCGGCGCGGGCGTTTCCACGGAATCCGACATACCGGATTTCAGGTCGGCAGAGGGCCTGTATTCAAAGCTGAGCGACCGGTACGTCTCGCCCGAGGAGCTGTTGAGCCGCTCGTTCTTCATCAGCCATCCGGCCGAGTTCTACAAGTTCTACAAAGAACAGCTCCTCGCGCCTAACGCGCGCCCCAACCGGGCGCATTACGCGCTTGCCCGAATGGAGCGGGACGGTAAGCTCGCGGCGGTCATCACGCAGAACATCGACGGGCTGCACCAGGAAGCGGGGTCGGGGACCGTATACGAGGTACACGGGTCCACGCGCCGCAACTACTGCATGAAATGCAGGGAAGAGTACGGCCTGGATTTCGTATTGGAGGCCCCCGGGCCCGTGCCGCTGTGCGAGAAATGCGGCGGCATCGTGCGGCCCGACGTGACGCTCTACGAGGAGGCGCTGCCTGAGGCCGCTCTCGCGCTGAGCGCGCGGGCGGTGCAGGAGGCGGACCTTTTCATCGTGGGCGGCACTTCGCTTGTCGTGTATCCCGCGGCGGGGCTTTTGGAATACTACAGTGGGGAGAACCTCGTCATCATCAACAGGGAGCCCACTCCCTACGACGGCAGGGCGTCGCTTATATTCCGCGATAGCATCGGCGAGGTGCTAGAGGGCGCGTGGCCCGAAAAGGCGCGGTAGGGTCCTAGGCCCGCGCGGCGGCGAGCAGGGTCGAAAGCCCGAGCTCGATCATTTCGTTAAGTGATGTTTCGCGCTCCGCCGGGCTGAGGCGGGCGCCGTCTGCGAACTGGTCGGTGACGGTGAGAATGGAAAGCGCCCGCGCGCGGTGGCGCGCCGCCACCGTGTAGAGCGCGCAGGTCTCCATTTCGACGGCCATCACGTTGTAGTCCGCCCAGTTCTTCCAGTCGTCGGGGTCGGCGCCGTAGAACGCGTCGGTGGTGAGCACGTTGCCGCACCAGACGGTGAGGCCGCGCTGCGCGGCGATGCCGTGCGCCGCCGACAAAAGGCCGTAGTCGGCGCAGGGGGCGTAGGTGCCGCTGAGCCTGTAGCTGTTCATCGCCGAATCCGTGGACGCGGACATCGCGAGGACGAGGTCGCGGTTTTTGACCTTGTCGAGCATGGACCCGCAGGTGCCAATGCGAATCAGCGTGTCTACGCCGTAGTCGCAGATGAGTTCCCGGGCGTAGAGGTCCATCGACGGCATGCCGACGCCCGAGGTCTGCACGGAAACGCGCAGGCCTTCATACGTCCCCGTATATCCGAACATGCCCCGTATCTCGTTGTAGCGTACCGCGTCTTCAAGGAAGTTTTCGGCGATGTAGCGCGCCCTGTACGGGTCGCCCGGCATCAGCACGCACCTGGCGATCTCGCCGGGGCCGGCTCCTATGTGCAGGCTCATGAGGGTCCCTCCTCTTTAGCGTGATCTGTACCCCATCATACCAGTTCCCCTGCGGCGGCCGCAAGCCCTCGTAGGGTTCTGCCTGCCGACAGTTTGTCAGCAGGCGGTCCGTCGACAAATCCCTTCGGGATTTGTCGACGGATTTGCCGGTAGGTTGAAACGCGCTCCGGGCGCGTGGGGCACACGCTAAACGCGAAGCTTTGTGGAACGAAGGACGAGCGAAGCCTAACCCAAACAACACCCGCAAAGCCTTGCCCGGGCAACTGCTGCGGAGCATACCCGAGAAAAACCTGCGTAGCCTAACCCGAAAAACTCCCGCAAAGCCCACCTGAGAAAACTCGTTACGAAGCAAAGGCTTTGCGGGAAGAGGAGGAGCAACCCGGGGCCCCCGCGCGGCTTGCCGCGTGGGGTGGAGCGCAGCGGGGCGAAGAATCCCCGTAACGCGAAGCGTGAAGGGGCGGGGTCCCCGCTAAACGCGAAGCTTTGTGGGGAAAGGAGGAGCGACGGGGCGATCGAGCCTTCACGCTTGCGTGGAGGCGAGTGATGCGAAGTCCGCGACGACGCATGAGCGGAGCGTAGTCTGCTCCGACGAGGGTTGACTTTTAACCGGCGATGCTTTACCTTAATCAATAGTGTGGGGCCCGGCGCATCCCGGACTTCCCTGAAAGAGGAGGCAGCCCGTTGAAGATCGAAGTAGACACGCATGTACACACCGTTGTGAGCGACCACGCGTACTCCACGATCACCGAAGTGGTCGCTGAGGCCGCGGCGACCGGCCTGAAGGGGATCGTGGTGACCGAGCACGGGCCTGCAATACCCGGCGCCCCGCCGCCCTTTTTTTTCAGCGTGTCGCCCATGCCCAGGGAGAAGGCCAGGGTCCGGCTCTACTTCGGCTGCGAGGCGGACATCCTTTACAGCACCGGCGAGCTGGACATATACGCCGACCAGCTCAGGCGGCTGGATTTCGTCATCGCAGCGCTGCACCAGCCGGTGACGCCGCCGTCGAAGCGGGAGCGCCACACGCGCGCGATCGTCAACGCGATCAAAAACCCGCTGGTGGACTGCATAGCGCATCCGGAGAACCCCGCGTACCCGGTCGACATGGACGTCGTCGTCAGGGCGGCCGCCCGGTACGATAAGCTGCTGGAAGTCAACAACAACTCCTTCCTCGTGCGGCCCGGAGGGGAGCGGGCGTATCGCGACATGCTCGGCGCCTGCGCGGACCAGGGCGTGCGTATAGCCGTGGCCAGCGACGCGCACATCGACAGCGAGGTAGGGCGCGTGGGCCGGGCGTTCGAACTGCTTCGCGACATAGGTTTCCCCGAGGACCTGATCGTGAACGCAACGTTCGACGGTTTCGAAAACTACCTTCACGAACGCCGCGCGCGGGTCGAAACTTTTGTGGCGCGAAACGAAATCTTCTTCGAGGGCTGCCGTTTTGAGTTTTAAAAGCGGCTATGGTACAATTTGACTATGCAGGGTGTCTATGCAAAAACGAATAGACCCGTACGCGTGCTCCATGTTTCCAACACAGACTTTTTTCTGACCAGGCTCCTGATCGGCAAGATGAAAGGGCTTGTGAAAGCGGGCTACGAAGTCGACGCCGCCGCGCCCGACAGCGGCTTTTCCGGCGAACTGAAGGCCTTAGGCATACGCTTCATCGACGTGCCCATCCCCCGGAAGATCTCGGCCTTCAGGGATTACGCGGCCTACCGCCGGCTCGTAGGGGTGATCCGCGAGGGCGGTTACGATATCGTGCACACGCACAGCGCAAAAGCGGGGTTTATCGGCAGGCTCGCGGCGCACAGGGCAGGGACGCGCTGCATCCTGCACACCGCGCACGGCCTGCCTTTTTATGAAGGGCAGCCCCGGCTGAGGCACCGCGCGTACCGGTTCCTCGAGCGGTTCGCGCAGAAACGGGGGCATCTGCTGCTTTCCCAGAACCGCGAGGACATGCGGGCGATGGTCGAATTCGGGCTGGAGAAGCCCGAATGGATACTCTACGAGGGGAACGGCATAGACATAGAAGAGGTCCGCCGCGAAGCGGCGCTCGCGCCGGAGGGCGGCGTGCCCGGCACCGAAGGCAGGAGAGTCATCGGGTTTTTTGCGCGCATCGAACCGGTGAAAGGCCACCGCATTTTCCTTAGCGCGTTACGGGAACTGGTCAATGAGAGGCAGGACGTCCTGTGCCTGATGGCCGGGGCCAACATGGGCATGGAAGACGGTTATGCCCGCCGCGTGATGGACGACATCCGCGAACTGGGGCTGGAGCGTTTTGTGTGCTGCCTCGGCTTCCGCGACGACGTGATCCGCCTGATCACGCTGTGCGACATCGTGGTCCTACCCTCCGAAAAGGAGGGGATCCCGAGGGTCCTCATGGAGGCCATGGCGCTGGGCAAGCCCGTCGTCGCCACCGACGTGCCGGGGACGCGCGAACTCGTCGAAGACGAAAAGACGGGCCTGCTCGTGCCCTACGGCGACCCGGCGGCGCTGGCCGGGGCGATGGGCCGCCTGCTGAGGGACGGGGAACTCGCTTCGAGGCTGCGCGAAGCGGCGAGGCTGCGGGTCGAGCGGGAATTCGACGAAAGACTGGTCATCGGGCGTCTGGAAGCGGTCTACCGCGACGCGCTCGAACGGGGCGCCAGGGCGACGCCGGGATGTGACGGAGGGACGGCATGCAAACCATACTGATAACGGGGTGCAGGGGGCAGCTGGGCCTGGAACTGACCAGGAAACTCGGCGCCGACTGCCGCCTGATCCCGGTCGACATCGAGGAGCTGGACATCACCGATTCGGCCACCGTATTCGACCGGGTGAAAAAGGCGAAGCCGGACGCTATCATCAACTGCGCCGCCTACACCAACGTGGACGCGTGCGAGCACAACGTCGACCTCGCCTACAGGGTCAACGCCATGGGCGCGCGTAACCTCGCGTGCGCGTCCTTCGAAGCGGGCGCGAAGATGGTGCAGATCTCCACGGATTACGTGTTCAGCGGCGAGGGCGTACGCGACGAGGACGGCTCGGTCCGGGCGTACGTGGAGAACGACAGGCCGGGGCCTATCAACGTGTACGGGAAGTCGAAGCTGGCGGGCGAGGAGATGGTGCGCGCGCACAACCCGCGCCACCTCATATTCAGGACGGCCTGGCTCTTCGGCGAGGGCGCCAACTTCGTAAGGACGATGCTCAGGCTGGCAAAGGACCACGATTCGATCACGGTGGTAAACGACCAGTGGGGCAATCCGACCAGCACGAAGGAGCTGGCCAGGCTCATCATCGACGTGATGCGGCGCCCCGAGTACGGGGTCTTCCACGCCACCTGCGAAGGCGTGTGCACCTGGTACGAATTCGCCTGCGAGATCTTCCGCCTCAGGGGCCTTGAAACCAGGGTCGTGCCCTGCACGAGCGCCGAATATCCGAGGCCGGCGCCGAGGCCTCGGTATTCCATGCTGGACAACCGCGCGGCGCGTTTATGCGGCGCGTATTCGATGGCGCACTGGAAAGACGCCCTTTTCGAGTATTTGGAGGCGCAGGAGGGACCATGCTGACGTATCTGGTGACCGGCGGCGCCGGATTCATAGGCTCGAACTATATAAGGCACGTGCTCCGAAACACGGAGGACGTGCGGGTCATCAACGTCGACGCTCTCACGTACGCGGGCAACCTGGAAAACCTCAGGGGGCTCGAGGGCATGCCGCGCTACGCCTTTGTCCGGGCGGACATCTGCGACGCGGACGCGCTGGGCGGAATTTTTTGCCGCAACGACGTGGACGTCGTCGTGCATTTCGCGGCCGAAAGCCATGTGGACCGCAGCATCGAGGAACCGGACGTGTTCGTGCGGACCAACGTGCTCGGGACGCTGAACCTGCTCAACGCCGCGCTTGGCGCCTGGGAAAGCGAAGGCATGGAAGGCAAAAAGTTCGTGCACGTCTCCACCGACGAGGTGTACGGGTCGCTGGGGCCGGCGGGGTATTTCACGGAAAAGACGCCGCTTGACCCGCACAGCCCGTATTCGGCGAGCAAGGCGGCGTCTGATCTGCTGGTCAAGGCCTACGGCGACACCTACGGCCTGCCCGTGAACATCACGCGGTGCTCCAACAACTACGGCCCGTACCAGTTCCCCGAAAAGCTCATCCCCCTGATGCTCAACAACGCGCTGTGCAACAGGCCGCTGCCGGTATACGGCGAGGGCCTGAACGTGCGCGACTGGCTCTACGTCGGGGACCACTGCGCGGCCGTCGAACTCGTGGCGCGCGAAGGGAAGCTGGGCGAGGTCTACAACATCGGAGGGCACAACGAAAAGACCAACATCGAAATCGTGCGCCTTATCCTGGCGGCGCTCAAAGAGATGCTTTTGCAAAGCGACCCGCGCCGGGCCCATATCACGGAGGACCTCATCACGTTCGTAAAGGACAGGAAAGGCCACGACCTGCGCTACGCGATCGACCCGTCGAAGATCAGGCGCGAGCTGGGCTGGGAGCCGAAGACGGCGTTTGAAGAGGGCCTTCGCGGCACGATCGCCTGGTACCTCGACAACGAAGACTGGCTCAGGCACGTGACCAGCGGGGAGTACACGCGCTATTACGAGCGCATGTACGGCGGCAGATGACCTTGCGGTGGGAGGGGGAACATGAAAGGAATCATACTCGCGGGGGGCGCGGGCACGAGGCTCTATCCCGCGACCATGGCGATCTCCAAACAGATCCTGCCAGTTTTCGACAAGCCGATGATCTACTATCCGCTCTCGGTCCTGATGCTGGCCGGAATAAGGGAAGTGCTTATCATCTCGACGCCGCGCGACATCGGCCTGTTCAAGGACCTGTTCGGGGACGGCTCCCAGCTCGGGATGCGTTTCGCGTACGCCGTACAGCCCGAGCCGAGGGGCCTTGCGGACGCGTTCATCATCGGCGAAGAATTCATCGGAAGCGATCCGGTCGCGCTTATACTGGGCGACAACATCTTCTACGGGCACGGTTTGAGCGGGCTGCTGAAGAAGACGGCGAAAAACGGCGACTGCGCGACGATCTTCGGGCTTTACGCCAAGGACCCCGCCAGGTTCGGCGTCGTGGAGTTCGACGACGCGGGGAACGTGGTCTCCATCGAGGAAAAGCCCAAGCGCCCGAAATCGAACTACATCGTTCCCGGCCTGTATTTCTACCCGAACGAAGTGGTCGGGATCGCCAAGAACATAGAGCCGTCCGACCGCGGCGAGATCGAGATCACCGCCGTGAACAACGAGTTCCTGCGGCTGGGCAGGCTGCGCGTAGAGCTCCTGGGACGCGGCATGGCCTGGCTGGACACCGGCACGCACGAGAGCCTGATGGACGCGTCCAACTTCGTGGCCGCGATCCAGAACACGCAGGCCGTATACGTGGCCTGCATAGAGGAGATCGCCTACCAGCAGGGGTACATCGACGCGGAAACGCTCAGGAAAAGGGCGCTGGCCCTCGGGAAGACGGCGTACGCGGAATACGTCCTCCGGGTGATCGACGAGGGGACATAGGGAGGCAGCATTATGGGCAGATTCACTTTCGAAGAAACCGGAATAAACGGCGTATATATCATCGACCCGCCGGTGTTTACGGACGCGCGCGGGTTTTTCATGGAGTTCTACAACGGCCGCGACTTCACGGAAGCCGGGCTGGACGTGACCTTCGTACAGGACAATCATTCGCTGTCCGCTAAGGGCGTTTTGAGGGGGCTGCACCTGCAGCCCGGGCATCCGCAGGGCAAGCTCGTGCGCGTGCTGAGGGGCGAGGTCTTCGACGTGGCGGTGGACGTGCGCGAGGATTCCCCGACCTTCGGCAAATGGACGGGCATGGTCCTTTCCGGGGAAAACAGGCGCCAGCTCTACATCCCGCCGGGGCTGGCGCACGGGTTCCTCGTGCTCTCCGACGATGCGGAGTTCATGTACAAGTGCACGGATTTCTATTATCCCGGGGACGAGTGCGGTATCATATGGAACGACCCGGACCTGAACATTAAATGGCCGTTGCCCGAAGGCGGCGCGCCGCTGCTGTCCAAAAAAGACATGGCCTGGGGCACGTTCAGGGATTTCATCGGCCGCGTCGGCGGCCGGGGAGGCCTGGTTTGAAGAAGGTTCTCGTTACAGGCTGCGCGGGGTTCATCGGTTCGCATGTCTGCGAGGCGCTGCTCCTGCGCGGCGTGGACGTGGCGGGCATCGACGACCTCGACGAGTATTACGACGTGTCCATGAAACACGACAATCTCGGTCAGTTGCGGGCGGCGGCGGCGTCGGGCGGCGCGCGGTTCTGCTTCGCCAAGGCCGACGTCTGCGACGAGAAGGCGGTGGCGGCGGCGTTTTCGGAACACGCGCCGCAGGCCGTCGTGCATATGGCCGCGCTGGCCGGGGTGCGGTCCTCCGTGAAACATCCGGCGCGGTATGCGCGCGTAAACGTTGAGGGGACGGTCACGCTCCTCGAAGCCTGCCGGAATAACGCCGTGCGGCGGTTCGTCTACGCGTCGTCGTCGTCGGTGTACGGCAACGCCGAAACGGTCCCGACCGCGGAGGATGACCGGACGGACCGGCCGGTCTCCCCCTACGCCGCGACCAAGAAGGCGGGGGAGCTCATGTGCCGCGCGTACTGCGAGCTGTGGGGGATGCGCGCGGCCTGCCTGCGTTTCTTCACCGTTTACGGGGAAAGGCAGCGGCCCGACCTTGCCATACACAAGTTCGCCCGGCTGATGCTGGCCGGCATGGAGATCCCCGTGTTCGGGCCGGGCGACACCGCCCGCGACTACACCTACATAGCGGACGCGGTGCGCGGCGTGATGTCGGCGCTGGACTGGACCGCCGAGCCGGGCGGGGCCTTTGAGGTTTTCAACCTGGGGAGCGGGCGGCCCGTCGCGCTCAACGACATGATCACCGTCCTCGAGGGCGCGCTGGGGACGGTCGCGCGCATCGCCCGCCTTCCCCTGCAGTCCACGGACCCGCGCGTCACCTTCGCCGACATCTCAAAAGCCCGGCGCGTGCTGGGGTACGAACCGTCCACGCCTTTTGCGGAAGGGATCGAAAGGTTCGTTGCCTGGGCGCTATCGCGGCGCCCGTGACCCGCGGCGCCGCCCTTTTATAAATCAATAGCGATTAGGGAATTCCGCCCGGAACAACCGGCGCACCTTTCGGTTTGCGCCGCTCGTTCCGTATTTGTTTCTGCCGTATTGTGAAAGTCGCACGTTTTATGATACTATAAGACGAATATTTTGTTTGGTATTTCTTATTTGAACCGCCAAAACGGAGGTACTGTCATGGGTACTCTGGATTTATATCTTCAACAGTTGAAAAAGGACGAGTCGTTCCGGGGGTATTTCGGCCTCGTCCGTATGCACGGGTCCAAGGTCGCATCGGAAATCCTCGAAGGCGATACCATAAAGAAAATCACGTACGCTGAGCAGGTGACATACTGCTATGCGACGGCCAGGCGCATCAGCGAGAGGGTGCACGCCGAAGCGGGGACGCGATTTGTGGGATTAAGGATGGGCAACGGCCCCATGTGGCCGGTGGTGTTCTGGGGAATCGTCATGGCCGGCCTGAACCCGATCCTCATCGACGTGCGCTACCAGCCGGAACAGGCTGACCACCTGCTCCGCCAGGTGAACGCGCTCGCGTTGTTCACCGACGACGCCGGCTTCGACGTCGCGGCCTGCCAGTGTATCCCGGTAAGCGAGGTGCTCGACGACAGCGGCGAGGAGTGCGCGTACGAGCCCAGATGGGCCACGCATTACGCGCTGTGCACCTCGGGGACGACCGCCACGTCCAAGGTCTACTATTACGAGGCGAAGACGCTATGCCAACAGGTGAGCTGCATCAGCTCGCTGACCAAGGACTTCGCCTATACCGACGCGCCCTACAAATCCCTCGCTTTTCTGCCGTTCCACCACGTGTTCGGCCTTTTAACCGTCTTTTTCCTCTGCAACCTCTTCGGCGGGACGGTCGTGTACCTCAAAGAGCTCACGCCCAACGTGATCCTGAACGCCTGCAGGCGTCACGGGGTCACGCATATCTTCACCGTGCCGCTATTCTGGAACAACATCGCGCAGAACGTGATGCGCAAGGCGAAGCTGGGCGGGCCGGAGCGCGAGGCCATGCTGCAAAAGCTGATACGCGTGAGCACGATGATCCAGCGGCGCTTCCCGAGGATCGGGCGGAAAATAGTGAGCCGTTTCGTGGCCGGGAAAGTTCAGGACGCGATTTTGGGGCGCGACATACGCCTCACGGTCACGGGGGGCGGGCACATCCTGCCCGAGGCGATGAAGCTCATCAACGTGCTGGGCTACCAGCTCGTAAACGGCTTCGGCATGACCGAGATCGGCATCACCTCGGTGGAGACCACCTCCGATTTCGACCTCCGCAACGCCGCCTCGACGGGCAAGCCGATGCCTCGCGTGGAATACTTCGTCCAGACCGACGAGGGAATCAAGACCGAAGGCGTCGGGGAGCTGCTGATAAAGACCGCGTATATCCATACCGGGCGGTATATCGACGGCAAGGACATCGGGTGCGAGGCGGACGAAAAAGGGTATTTCCACACCGGCGACGTGGGCCGCATCGACAAGACAGGCCGCCTCTGGCTGGAAGGGCGCGTCAAGGAAGTCATCATCAACGAATCGGGCGAAAACGTGTACCCGGACGAGCTCGAGGACGCGTTCCTCGAACTCCCCCACGCCGAGCAGATGTGCGTGACCGGCATCGACGCCGGCGGGACGTACGAAGAGATCACTCTGGTGCTGCACCTGGGGGACGCGCTCGGCGACAACGGGCGCATCGCCGAGCTGGCGGAGGCTTTTTCGAAGGCGAACGCGCCGCTGCCCGTATACAAGAAGGTGCGCAGGGTCATCGTTGCGCACGAACCGCTCCCGCTGGCCAGCGGGATCAAGGTCGCGCGCCAGCGGCTGCGGCGCATGATCGAGCAGGGCGCCATCGCGTTCGACGAACTGGACGTGCGTGGGGGCCGGCTCATACTGTCCGCGGGGAAAGTGCATGCCCCCGAGGTGCTGTCCGCCGGGGTGGAGGAGGCGGATCTCAGGGCCATCAAGGACGAGATCAAGGCCATTTTTGCCGAGGTGCTCTCCCTCAGGCCCGAGGACATCTCCGACACCGCCCATTTCGTCAACGACCTGGGGGGCGACAGCCTGTCCAGCCTGGCCGTGTTCATCAAGGCGGAGGAAAAATACGGCCTGCTCATCAGCGACACGGACTACTACGGCTGCGAGAACGTGAACGACCTGGCCGAACTGATGTACGCAAAGCTCAGGGGGGACCGGGCCGCGCCGCAGAAGGCCGACGAGGCGCCGCGGCAGGTCCGCCGCGTCGAGACGTTCGAGCAGTCGCGCGAGCACGACGAATTCATGGTCCAGCTCAGGATCGCGGAGGTGGTGGGGAACCCGTTTTTCATCGCGCACGACTCGGTGCTCAGGGACACGTCGGTCGTGGGCGGCAGGCGCGTTTTCAACTTCGGGTCCTACAACTACCTGGGCCTGTCGGGGCATCCCGAGACGATGCGCGCCGCCATCGAAGCGATCGGGGAATACGGCACGTCGGCGAGCGGGAGCCGCCTGATCGCGGGCGAGAAGACGCTTTATAAGGAACTCGAGAAAACGATCGCCGAGTGGAAGCACACCGAGGACGCGCTGGTGCTGGTGGGCGGGCACTCCACCAACGTGACCTTCGTGGGGAACTTCTGCAACAAGCGCGACCTGATCCTCTACGACGCGCTCTCCCACAACTCGGTCACGCAGGGCTGCCAGCTTTCCCCGGCCGAGACCAAGGCCTTCCCCCACAACGACTACGAAGCGCTCGAAGGCATCCTCAGGGCCAACCGCGACCGGTACGAAAAGGTGCTCATCGTCGTGGAGGGCGTGTACAGCATGGACGGCGACATCGCGCCGGTCAAAGAGTTCGTCCGGCTCAAACGCGAGTACGGCGCGTTTTTGATGGTGGACGAGGCGCACTCGAGCTGCGTGATCGGCGAGAAGGGCGGCGGAGTGGACGAGTACTTCGGGCTGGCGCCCGACGACATCGACATCAAGATGGGGACGCTGAGCAAGGGCCTGGGTACCTGCGGGGGGTATCTGGCGGGCAAACGGTCCATGATCGACTATCTCCGCTACAACGTCCCGGGCTTCGTGTTCTCGGTGGGGATCAGCCCGCCGCTGGCCGCGGCGGCCAAGCGGGCGATCGAGCTGCTTGGGGAGAACCCGCAACTGGTGAAGAACCTGCAGGCGAACATCCGCGCGTTCGTGGAGGCCGCCAAGGCGAAGGGGTTCAACACCTGCCTCGCGAAGGAATCGTCCATCATCCCGATATTCGTCGGCAGGGACGAGGACGCGGCGCTGCTCAGCCGGCTGATGCTCGAAAACGGCGTGTTCGTGCCGCCGGCCGTGTTCCCTGCGGTCCCCCGAAACCAGGCGCGGCTTAGGTTCTGCGTGACCAGCGAGCACAACGAAGGGCAGATCAAAACGGCCCTCGACACGCTCGAGAGGCTCGCGGGCGAACAGGGCATCAATCTGACCGAAACGGCCTGACGGCCGGGGCGGGACAACGACGACGGGGGTGTATGAGCATGGGCTGTGTGATGGTGGCCGGCGGCGCCGGATACATCGGGAGCCACGCCGTGCGCGAACTGCGGCGGGCGGGCCGAAGCGTCGCCGTGCTCGACAACTTGAGCACCGGGCACCGGGCCGCCGTGGAGGGTGCTGAGTTTTTAGAGGCGGACATCCGGGACACGGACGCCGTGTACGAGGCGCTCAAGGCCTGTGAGGCGGAGGCGGTGATGCATTTTGCCGCCGACAGCCGGGTGGGCGAGTCGCAGGTTGACCCCGGGAAATACTACGGCAACAACGTCTGCGGCACGTTCAGCCTGCTCTCGGCCATGCGCCGTGCGGGCGTGAACAGGCTGGTGTTTTCCTCGACCGCGGCGGTGTACGGGGACGCGAAGGGCCTCATCACGGAGGATTACCCGAAACAACCGGCCAACGTATACGGCCGCACCAAGTGGATGATCGAGCAGATGCTCGCGGACTTCGACGCGGCCTACGGCCTGAAGGCCGTCGCGCTGCGTTACTTCAACGCCGCCGGCGCGGACCCGGAGGGCGACATCGGCGAGGACCACAGGCCCGAGACGCACCTGATCCCGCTGGTGCTGCGGGCCGCGGTCAACAGGGAGCCGCTGACGGTGTTCGGGGACGACTACCCGACGCGCGACGGCACCTGCGTGCGCGACTACATCCACGTCAGCGACCTCGCTTTGGCGCACCTGCTCGCGCTGGAAGCGCTGGAGGGCGGGGAGGGGAGCCGCGCGTACAACCTGGGCAACGGGAAAGGGTTTTCCGTGCTGGAGGTCATACGGGCGGCAGAGCGCGTGACCGGGAAGGAAGTGCCCTTCGCCGTCGGCGCGCGCAGGCCCGGCGACCCGCCGAGCCTGGTGGCCGACAGCTCAGGCATCGTGCGCGAACTGGGGTACGCTCCGCGGCACGCCGCCCTCGAGGACATCATCTTGTCGGCCTGGCGGTTCCATCAAAGCCACGAGAACGGGTACGGGGACTAGATATATGGCCTTCCGGCCGGACGGATAACGCCGATCTGCGGAATGTTTTTCCGCGGATTTTTTTGTTCGGTCCGGGAACGCCCCGCCGGTTGCTAAAGGCCGGCGTATGCATATATAATGGATATACGAGAAATTTGACGAAACAGCGCTGAGGAGGGGGAACATGGATTACGTCATCATGACGGATTCGGATTCGGAACTGGATTACGCCTATGCGGCCGGACACGGGGTGCTGATGCTGTTGATGCCGTACACGCATATGGGGCAGGAGCACGCCTACCGCCCTTCCTACGATTTCGACACGGAGAAATTCTACGGGGAACTGCGGCGCGGGGAGGTGCCCACGACGGCGTGCCCGAACCCGCACGACTTCCTCACGCTGTGGGAGCCGCACCTTAAGCAGGGAAAGGACATCGCGTACCTGGCCCTGTCCTCGGCGCTGAGCAATACGTACGAGAACGCGCTGATGGCCCGGGAGGAAGCGCTGGAAAGCTATCCTCAGCGCACGATCCGGGTGGTGGACACGCTGCGCATCTCGATGGCGATGGGATTGCTGGTGATGATCGCGGCCTCTATGCGGGAGCAGGGGAAAACGCTCGCCGAGGTGTGCGACTGGGTCGAGGAGAACCGGCTGCGCGCGCGGGCGTGGTTCATCGTGGACGACCTGCATTACCTGAGCCGCGGGGGCAGGCTCTCCGGGTCGGCCGCGTTTTTCGGGACGATACTGGACGTCAAGCCGGTCCTGACCATCGACGACGCGGGCAGGCTCGTCCCGGTCGAAAAGATCAAGGGGCGCAAGAAGGCCATACGGTACATGCTCGAACAGATGGACAAGGAGGCGGCCGGGCCCGGGGAAGGCTTCGTGGCCATATGCCAGGCGGACTGTTACGGCGATGCGAAATCCGTCGAGGAGAAGATAGGGCAGCGCGGTTACGCCGACACCGTCGTCAATCCGGTGGGGCCAGTCGTGGGGTCGCACGTGGGGCCGGGGACGCTGGGGATATGTTATATGAAAAAGGGAGACAGTGTTTAGATGAGGATACGGTTTTTGGGCGCGGCGCGCGCGGTAACGGGGTCGTGCCACATGATCGAGACGGACAACGGGAACCTGCTGGTCGACTGCGGGATGCACCAGGGCAGGGACCAGCACGACTGGAACCCGCTGGCGCCCTTCGGTTTCAACCCGCCGGAGATCAAATGCGTGCTGCTGACGCATTCGCACATCGACCACTCCGGCCTGATCCCGCTGCTCGTGAAAAACGGGTTCACGGGGAAGGTCTACTGCACGGGGCCCACGGCCGACCTTTGCAGCATCATGCTCCCCGACAGCGGCTATATCCAGGAGATGGAGGCCGAACAGCGCAACCGCAAGCGCCTGCGCGCGGGCAAGCAGCCCGTTGAACCGCTTTACACCGCCGCGGACGCCGACGCCTGCCTGGGGAGCTTCGCGCGGCTCGACTACGGCGAAACGGCCGAGGTGCTCCCCGGAGTGCGCGCGCGTTTCGGGGAAGCGGGGCACCTGCTCGGCTCGAGCACGGTCGAGTTGTGGGTCGAGGACGCGCACGGGGACGCGAAGCTCGTGTTCTCGGGCGACATCGGGACGTACAACCGCCCGATCATCAACGACCCCGGCGTCATCACCGAGGCCGATTACGTCGTGATGGAGAGCACGTACGGCGACCGGCTGCACGACATGCACTGCGACGCGAAAAAGCAGTTCAGGGAAATCGTAAGAAGCGCGATCGCCAAGGGCGGGAACCTGGTCATCCCGTCGTTTGCCGTGGGACGCACGCAGGAACTCCTCTACGACCTGAAAATCATGATGCTCGGCGGCGATGTTCCCGGGCTGGACAAAGTGCCCATCTACGTCGACAGCCCGCTCGCGACCCGGGCGACAGAGATCTTCAGGAAGGACTATTACAAGTACTACGACCCCGAAACGATGGCGCTGATGGCAAGGGGCGAGGACCCTTTGAACATGCCCAACCTGCAGTTCTCCGAGACGACCGACCAGTCGCGTGCTATCAACGAGGCCGAGGGCACGAACATCATCATCTCGGCCAGCGGCATGTGCGAGGCGGGGCGCATCCGGCACCACCTCAAACACAACCTCTGGCGCGAGGAAGCCACCGTGCTGTTCGTGGGCTACCAGGCCGAGAACACGCTCGGGCGCCTGCTGCTCGACGGCGCGCGAAGCGTGAAGATCTTCGGCGAGGAGATCTTCGTGCGCGCGCGCATCTGCAACATACCGGGGTACTCGGGGCATGCCGACAGGGACGGTTTGATCGAGTGGATAAAAGCGTTTGACCCGAAGCCGCGCAAGGTCTTCGTGGTGCACGGGGAAAGCGCGGTCTGCGACGTTTTCGCAAAGGCGCTGCGCGACCGGCTCGGGCTGGACGCGGCCGTGCCCGACGAAGGCATGTGCTACGACATCGCGATGGAGGCGTGGGAAGGAGGGCGCGCGCCGAAGGTGCCCGCCGAAGAAACGCTGCTTAGGATGGAAGGCGCCCTGCGCGACCTCATCAGGGACGGGAGCCGCGCGATCCGCGAAGGCGGGGAGAAGGCCGTATCCGCACAGCAGATGCAGGAGGAGCTGGAGAGGTTCCTCGGGCGGTGGATGGGCAGGATCGCGTGAGAAAAGAAGCGGAACATCCGGGGGACCTACGGCCGTCTTTGAATCGGATTGCACGAAGATCGCGTGATTTTTCGGGTAACTTTGCGTATCTTAAAGGGTTGTATGTTATAATATAAAGGACTTTGATTAAGAAAGGAGGTTAAATATGGAAAAGAGAGAAATGAACCGCGCCGATAAGACTGCGTACCTGCGCAGCAAGAAGGGCTTCATCTGCGACATGGACGGCGTGATCTACCACGGCAACCAGGTGCTGCCCGGCGTCGTGGATTTCTTCGAGTGGCTGCAGAAGGAAGACATAAAGTTTTTGTTTTTGACCAACAGCAGCGAGCGCACGCCGACGGACCTGAGGCAGAAGCTCCTTCGGATGGGGCTGGACGTGGACGAGAGCCATTTTTACACCAGCGCGCTCGCTACCGCCAGCTTCCTCGCGAACCAGACGCCCGAGGCAACCGTGTTCGTCATCGGTTCCGCGGGGCTCACCCACGCGCTCTACGACGCGGGGCTGTCCATGAACGACGTGAACCCGGATTACGTGGTGCTCGGCGATACGCGTACCTACAACTTCGAGCTTATTGAGCACGCGGTGCATCTTGTGCACAACGGCGCCAAGCTCATCGGCACCAACTACGACCTCACCGGCCCGACGGAAAAGGGAATCGTGCCTTCCGTGCGCGCCCTGATCGCGCCGATCGAGTTCGCGACCAAAAGGAACGCGTATTTCGTTGGAAAGCCCAACCCCATCATGATGCGCGAAGGCCTAAAGAGGCTGGGCGTCGACAACGACGACGCGGCGATCATCGGCGACAGGATGGATACGGACATCGTTTCCGGCCTGGAGGCGGGGATCGACACCGTGCTGGTACTGAGCGGCGTGACGCGGGAAAAGGACCTTAGAAAGTTCGCTTATCAGCCGAACTTCATCATCGACGGCGTCGGCGACATCCTGAGCTAGGATACGCAAGACGCCAAAAACCGTTTGCGCCTTATATCGCGCGATGGTTTTTTAATTTTTGGGAAGAAGACACGTACAGGAAAGCACGGGGGAGCGCCGTTTCGGTCTTACTTGAATCCTGGCGTTAAAAGATTTTGACGGTCAGGGAATGAATTGCTGGGTCATGGAAACGATGACGCTGCCGACTACTTTCACATGCATCAGCGGTTCCTCGACCATCCTCGTCCCGAATTCGTCGAACGAGACGGTTTTGGTGAGGTTGCCCGGGTCCTTGGGGTCGACTACGCTGATCGTGCAGCCGGGGGCGAGCGGGAACGTCCGGATCAACGTGTTCACGTTACGGATATAATAATCGTTGAGGACATAATAGTTTCCGTGTTCGTCCTTTTCCACGGCGTCGGAGCCGTCCGCGAGCGCTTTGGCGACCGCCTCGTCGCCGGTGTACATGTCTACGTAGTCGATCCTGATGGTGTTGACGCCGCCGCTCACAAAGGCTTCGGTCACGATACCCAGCCTGGTTTCCGTCACCCCCGCTGTCGCCGCGGCGGTGGATACGGCCGGGGACGGCGTTACCGGCAAGGCCGTTACCTCGGCTGAAGAGGCGGACGGGACCGCGGGCGTAGCGTCGGGCCCGGCGGGCGCGGCGCACGCCCCCATGACCGCGGTTGTCAGGACGCAGAGCAGCACGACGAAAACTGTTTTTTTCACGTCAAACCCTCCTTTCAATCGTGTAGTTCCTGTGTCGCGGCAAACGAAACCAAAGCCGCAGATGGTTATCGGCACAATCCTGCGCCGAATTACTTCCGTATTCGCGTAATACGTTGCAAGCCTTAAAAATCCGCTCTTAATATGAAATTATATAGGCAACAGTCCCGCAGGGCAACCGTCACATGGATTATTCCGTCATCCTGAAAAACAGGAAATACGCGAAGCCATTTTCGAGGTCCTGCGGATTACGGTTGCCATGCATGGCAAAGGATGCCCCGGTCATGCGCCGGGAATCGCTGGGCCGGGCCTGTTGAAGAAACAATGCGGTCACGCAAACATACTATAAAGTCAATCAGTGGCGAGGGCATGAGCCCTATTTTCATGATTACGGGACGGTGAATGAAAAGATGAGCATAACGACGGAGGAACTCGCGGCGTTTGTGAAAGAGGCGGCGGCGGAGAAATGGGGATACGTCTACGGCGGACAGGGACAAATATATACCCCCGAACTCGCGAAAAAATGGGCGGGTCAGGGGCGCGCGGGAAAAAGCGCCGACTATTTCCTCAACGATTGCAGGCGATGGTTCGGCAAAGTGGTGGTAGACTGCAGCGGCCTGCTGGTCGAAGCCTTCCGAAGCAGGGACAAAGGTTATTACGACAGGACGGCGAACACGTTCAGGGCGCAGGCGGTGGAGCGCGGCAGCATCCATGACATGCCGGGCATGCCGGGATTGGGCGTTTGGCGAAGCGGCCATATCGGCATCTATATCGGGGCGGACAAGGTCATCGAAGCGGGCGGGACGAGAGTGGGCGTAGTAAAGACCCCGTTATCGTCTCCCGCCACGGGGAAGGCATGGAAGGAATGGCTCCATTTGAGAGGCGTGATCTGCGATTGCCCACCGGGAGAGCACGAAGTCCCGGAAGACGCGTTCAACGTGAACCGGCTGCTAAAACTGACAAGCCCGATGATGTCCGGCGACGATGTGCACGACGTGCAGGAAGAGCTCATGGCCCGGAAATACAGCGTCGGCGGCGTGGGCGCGGACGGCGTATACGGTCCGGATACAGCACAGGCCGTGCAACAGTTCCAGCGGGACAAGGGGCTGCAGGCGGATGGCATCGTCGGCCCGAAAACGACGACGGCCCTGGGAGGCCTGTGGGAGGACGCAAAGACGTCATTCGTTGTCGCAAGGCTGCTAAAACTGACGAGCCCGATGATGTCCGGGGAAGACGTGCAGTCCGTGCAGGAGGCGTTGATGGCTCAGGATTACGATGTGGGCGTGAACGGAGCAGACGGCGTATACGGCCCGGACACCGCAAAGGCCGTGCAGCGGTTCCAGCGGGACAAAAAGCTGCAGGCGGACGGCATCGTCGGCCCGGAGACGGCACAGGCCCTGGGAGGGCAGTGGATCGGGTGACGGTGCGGGCACCGGCGGTTGCCTATAAGATAATATGGCATAAACGGCGTGATACCGGCGCCGTTTTTGTTTTGCGGGCGCGGGCTGGCTCCTAAGTTGATTGTGAAGTGGCTTCCGCCTATTCCGGTTAATCTGGACGACACGGAGTTGCCGACGACCATTTACCCGATTAAAAGGTGATGCGGTCTTGACGCACCTGCGCGAAACGGTATAAACTGGCCAGGAGGGAAATGGAATGAAACGATTAATAATATTTGGGCTGGTACTGTTGGTACTGGCCGGATGCAGCGCGGGCGAGCCGAGCCGGACGGAGACGGCGACGGTGGCGCGTTCTGACCCGTTCCCGGCAGAATGGATCGGGGAGTGGGTTTGCACGAAGTCGGAATGGCGGGGTTTCATTAAGGAAGGATATGAAGTAGAGTTTTCGGATTATAAGAATAAGATTGTCAAGACGTGGGATAACGAAGAAGGGCATATTAACAAGGTCAATAATTGGGCGAGATATAATGCTGATGAAAACACTCTTTGGGTCTATACTAACGAAGACTTAGAGGGCGAAACGGACAACAAGTTCGAAATCGCAAAGCAGACAGAGGCTCAAATTGTGTTATATGTTACGGGTTACGGCAGTGAAATTATTTTAGAGAAGAAATAACACAGAGATTACCAGAGCGCCCCCGAGCGCCTTACCGGACAGGGAGGACGCTCTTTTTATGCAATCCGAATTAAATAAATTAAAACCATACCTCCAGCGCGACCAATACGACCCGTATCGGTTATATTTCGACGCGCTCCGGCTGCTCCCGGATAAAACCGAATCGTATAAATTTAATCATGAGCTTCGGGCGGCGACCCTGAACGCGGCGAGGCGGACGAGCGGGATTTCACGTTTGCGCGGAAGCGGGCGGTATGAAGTTTCGCGACGACGCGTGCAAAGTTTGCCCCGGCGAGCCTTGACGAGGTTGCACTGCCCAAAGAGATGGTTTACTATAGAGTTGCAGCAAGCGTTGTTTGAGAGAGGGTATGAACGTTGTTCAATGTGCCAAACATCCTCACGATGATCCGGCTCGTACTGGTCGTCGTGTTCTATTTCGTGTTCAATATCCCCGACCACATGCTCGCGCTGGCCATTTTCCTGGTCGCCGGCGCGACGGACCTGCTGGACGGCTACATCGCCCGCAAATACGACCTCGTCACGGACCTGGGCAAACTCCTCGACCCGCTCGCCGACAAGCTGCTGCTGATCGTGGCGCTTTTCTGCCTGTATTCGGCGGGCTACGTCCCCCTCGTTTTCCCGATACTGGCCACCATCAAGGAGGTCGCCATGGTGGTGGGCGGCGCTTTGCTGTTGACCAGGGAGCATAAGGTGGTGTATTCTAAGACCATCGGCAAGATAGCGGCGGGAACGTTTTTCCTGGGCGTCGCGGCTTCCTTTTTCAAGCCGCAGATCGACCCGTACCACATCGTGGTGCTCATCGTCGGCCTGGGGCTGTCGGTCGTCGCGATGGTCAGCTACGCCGCCGAGAATATTTTCCGGCGCAAAACCGAAGAATAGTCGGAAACGGCCGGACGCAAACGAATAGACGCAACCGATGGAGGATGAGGAAGTACGCGCTCACGCATCCGCGAAGATAGAGAGGGCCGTCCGCAGGCTGGAAGGCGGCCCGGGCGGGCTGGCGCGGAAGGGTCGCGTCCTCATGGCCGGAATCGTCCGGCATAAGGTTCCTGGCACCCCGGGCGGCGAAGCGGCCGTTATCGCGACAAAGGGGCGCGTGAGCGCCTGAAATAAGGTGGTACCACGGAACAACCGCTTTCGTCCTTAAGATGGGGAAAGCGGGTTTTTTGTATGGGGGACGGAGCTTATGCAGTGGTTTTTGAACGCCGGCGTTTCGGGCGTGATCGGGCTCGCGCTGCTCGCCTCGGCGGCGGCGTGTGCGTTCGGCGCGCGCCTGTTTTGCAGGCGCAGGGGCTACGACGAAGAAAAAACGGCGGACGCGGTGTTTTGCGCCAAGGTGCTGGCCATCGTACTGGCCGTCGCCGGGACGGCGCTGGTCACCGACGTCGTCCGTTTCTGAAATTTTTACCGGAGGTTTTTTATGATGCCTGGACGAAAGGAAATGGAGAAGGTCTACGACCCCGCGCGGGTGGAAGAGAGGCTCTACGGCTGGTGGGAGGAGCGCGGGTACTTCCACGCGGAGCCCGATCCCGGCCGCGAGCCGTTCACGATCGTGATACCGCCGCCCAACATCACGGGGCAGCTGCACATGGGCCACGCGCTGGACAACACGATGCAGGACGCCGTCATCCGCTTCAGGCGCATGCAGGGGTACTGCACGCTCTGGATGCCGGGCACGGACCACGCGAGCATCGCGACGGAACTCAAGATCGTCGAGCAGCTGGCCGAGGAGGGGCTGACGAAAGACGACGTCGGGCGCGAGGGCTTTTTAAAGCGCGCCTGGGAATGGAAACAGACCTACGGCAGCCGGATCGTCCTGCAGCTCAAGAAGCTGGGCACGTCCTGCGACTGGGCGCGCGAAAGGTTCACGATGGACGAGGGCTGCATAAGGGCCGTGAACGAAGCCTTCGTGGACCTGTACGAAAAGGGGCTCATCTACAGGGGGGACCGCATCATCAACTGGTGCCCGGACTGCTGCACGGCCCTTTCGGACACGGAAGTGGAGCACGAGGAGAGGGAGACGCACCTGTGGCATGTCCGGTACCCGGAAAAAGGCGGCGGCGAAGGCGTTGTCGTGGCCACCACCCGCCCCGAGACGATGCTGGGGGACACGGGCGTGGCCGTGAACCCGAAGGACGAACGCTACCGGCACCTGATCGGGAAAACGCTGGTGCTGCCCTTGCTGGGCCGCGAGATACCGGTGGTGGCCGACGAATACGTGGACATGGAGTTCGGCACCGGGGCCGTGAAGATGACGCCCGCGCACGACCCGAACGACTTCGAGGTGGGGATGCGCCACGGCCTTGACACCATACGCGTGCTGGACGACACGGCGACGGTCAACGAAAACGGCGGCCCGTACGCCGGGCTGGACCGGTACGAGGCGAGGAAGCGCATCGAGGCCGACCTCGACGCGCTCGGCCTGCTGGTGAAAAAGGAAAAATACAGCCACAGCGTGGGGCATTGCTACCGCTGCCAAACCCTGATCGAGCCGATCGTCTCCAAACAGTGGTTCGTGAGCATGAAACCGCTGTCCGTTCCGGCGCTCGAGGCCGTGAACGACGGCGCCATCCGGTTCATACCCGGGCGTTTCGCGCGGGTGTACCGCAATTGGATGGAGAACGTACGCGACTGGTGCATCTCGCGCCAGCTCTGGTGGGGGCACCGCATCCCCGCCTACTACTGCGACGGCTGCGAAGAGGTCGTCGTCAGCAAGGCGCCCGTGGCCGCCTGCCCGAACTGCGGCGGGCCGGTACGCCAGGACGAGGACGTGCTGGACACGTGGTTCAGCTCCGGCCTCTGGCCGTTTTCCACGATGGGCTGGCCCGACAAAACGCCCGAACTCGAGTATTTCTACCCGACGAGCGTGCTGGTGACGGCCTACGACATCATCTTCTTCTGGGTGGCGCGCATGATCGTGTTCGGGTTCTCGCAGATGGGCGAAAAGCCGTTCGGCGAGGTGCTCATCCACGGGATCGTCCGCGACGAGCAGGGGCGCAAGATGTCCAAGTCGCTGGGCAACGGCATAGACCCGCTGGAAGTGATCGACAGGTACGGCGCGGACGCGCTGCGCTTCTCGCTCGTAAACGGCACGTCGCCGGGCAACGACATGCGCTTTTCGTGGGCGAGGGCGGAGGCGGCGCGCAACTTCGCGAACAAACTGTGGAACGCTGCGCGGTTCGTGCTGATGAACGCGGGGGAGGAAACGCCCATGCTCGACCCGGCCGCGCTGGACGCCGCGGACAAGTGGATCCTCACCAGGCTGCAGCGGTTGGTCCCGGAGATCACGGCGCACCTGGAGAAATACGAACTGGGCATGGCGGCGCAGAAGCTTTACGACTTCATCTGGAGCGAATACTGCGACTGGTATATCGAGATGGCCAAGGCGAGGCTCTACGGGAAGGACGAAAAAGCCAGGTCGGCGGCCCTGTCCGTGCTCGTGCACGTGCTAAGCGCGTTATTGAAGATGCTTCACCCCTTCATGCCCTTCATCACCGAGGAGATATACCTTCACCTGCCGGGCACGGAAGGCACTATCATGACGGCGCCCTGGCCCGAGGCCGACGAAGCCCTGACGTTTGTGCTTGAGGCCGGGCAAATGGCCGTTGCCATGGAAGCGATAAAGGCCGTGCGCAACGTAAGGGCCGAGATGAACGTACCCCCCTCGGCGCGGCCGCGGATGGTCATAGTGGCCAAGGACCCCGGGGCGCTTGCGGAACTGGTGCCCTACATCGAAAAACTCGCGGGGGCCGGCGACGTTTCGCTCAAAACCGACAGGGCGGGCGCCGAAGAAAAAGCGGTGGCGCTGGTCTGTGGCGGCTGCGAGGTCTTCATACCGCTCGCGGAGCTGGTGGACGTAGAAAAGGAACGCGAGCGCCTTTCAAAGGAAGCTCGCAGGCTGAAAAGCGAGATAGGCCGGGCGCGCGCGAAGCTCGACAACCCCGGTTTCGTCGAAAAGGCCCCCGCGGCGGTGGTGGAAGCGGAGCGGGAAAAGACGGAAAAATTCGGGCGGATGCTGGAAACGGTGCGCGAACGGCTCGAAGCCCTGCAGGGATGAATCGCGTATGGGCATAGAAAAGACCATCGGATATATATACGGGCTCAGGGGAGAGCCGCGGCCGGATCAGGAGCGTTTCCAGGCGCTCCTGAGCGCGCTGGGCGATCCGCACAGGGCTTTTTGCTCGGTGCATGTGGCGGGGACCAACGGCAAGGGCTCGACCTGCGCCTTCCTCGCCTCCATACTGGCCGCGCACGGGAAAAAGACGGGCCTTTACACGTCGCCGTACCTGGAACGCTTCAGCGAGCGGATGCAGATCGGCGGCGCGCCCATAGCCGACGATGAACTCGCCGGTGCAGTGGAGCGCGTGCGCGCGGCCGCGGAGGCGATCGAACCCGCGCATGGCGCGATCCGCCCGTACGAGGCGATCACGGCCGCGGCTTTCTGGTGGTTCGCGCAAAACGGCGTGGAAACGGCCGTCATCGAGACGGGCCTGGGCGGGGCGCGGGACGCGACCAACGTGCTCTGTCCGTCGCACGTGGCCATCACCAGCATATCGCACGACCACACGCGCCAGCTGGGTAGCCGTATCGAGGACATCGCCAGGGAGAAGGCGGGGATCATCAAGCGCGACGCCTTCGTGGCCGTGCATCCCCAGGAAAAGACGGTGGAGGACGTGCTCCTCGGTCGCGTGGGGCAGACCGGCTGCCGCGCGCATTTCATCCGGCCGCATGACGTGGCCGTCGTCGAGGACAGCATGCGCCGCCGGGCGTTCGACCTCATATGCGGCCCTTCCACGCTGGGCGGGATCGAGGTGCCGCTGCTGGGGCGGCATCAGATGGACAACGCGGCGAGCGCCGCGTGCATCGCGCTGGACATGGGCGTCCCCGCCGAAGCGATACGCATGGGTATAAGGCGGGTGCGGTGGCCGGGGCGGATGGAGCTCATCTGCGGCGAACAGGGGTGCGCGGTCATAGACGGTGCGCATAACCCGGCCGGCGCCCGGGCGCTGGCACAGTCCCTGGAACGTTATTTTGCCGGGGTCCCGAAGGTGCTGTTGTGCGCCGTATCCGCGAACAAGGACGTCGCCGCCATGGCGCGGATATGGGCGAAAGCGTTCGACGGCGTCGTGGCCACGACCTGCCCACGCCTGATGCCGGCGGCCGAAACGGGGAGGTATTTCGCGGCGGCGGGGGCGAGGGTCACGGTTTGTGAAGACGCGCGGCAGGCGATATTCACGGCCCGTGAAAAACGCGGCGCCCTGGCGGTGGTCGCCGGTTCGATCTATCTCGCGGGTACGATGCGCACCCTCCTTCGGCAGGCGCCGGGTCCCGCGCATTAGCCGGGCGGTGCCCTTTGCCCGGTCCCTTGCATATGATGGCGCAAGGATGATGCAGGGGGGCGGATGCTTATGGCGGGACAGGTGTGCATCGCATACGCGGGGGAAGACGCGCTCGCTTTCTGGGAAACGGACCCGTTGCGCGAAACGGGACGGATGGACATCGCGGCGATGGCGGGGATGAAGGGGCTGGGGCCGAGAAGGCTCGCATGGGACCCGCTTTATAAGCGGCTCTACGTGTCCTGTTCGTTCGCAAACTGCGTCGGTGTGGTGGACATGGAAAACAGGGAATGGCTCATGACCGTCTTCGTGGGATCGGCACCCACCGACGTCTGCGTGTGCGGAGACCGCGTGCTCGTATGCTGCTGCGAGAGCGAAAGCCTGTGGGCGCTGGACAGGGAGGACCCGTCCGCGGTGGGGTGCGTAAGGCTCCCCGGGTTCCCCTATTCCATGGACAATTCGAACCATACGCTGCTGCTGTGCTGCATCACGCGGCCCGCGGTATGGAGCGTGGACAAGGATCTCGCGATCGCCGGAGTGCTGGAACTCGCCTGCGCGCCCATGCACGCCACCAAGCTCCCGGGCGGGGACATGCTCGTCACCTTGCTGCCGGGGAACGGGTTCGACGCGGGCAGGCTCGTCCGCCTGGACCGAAAAGGCAGGGTCGTTTACGCGCTGGAGATGGGCGAGATGCCCGGCGTCGTGCGGCTCTCGGAAGACAACGGCCTGGCGGCCGCGGTGAACATGGAAGAGAGCGAACTGTTCCTCGTCGACCCGGACACGTTCTCGCACCGCAAACGCAGGGTGTGCGCCATGCCCGACGACGTGCTCTTCCTTCCAAACGGGGCGGGGATACTGGCGACGTGCATGATCGACAACAGGGCCGTGCACCTGGACATGAAGGGGAAACCGGTGCAGTGCGCGACCGCCGGGAAAGAGCCGCGCGGCATGGTATGCCTCGACGCCTAGTCGTCGGGAGAGAGGAGAGAAGTCAGGATGCGCGCGTACAACGCCGACGACTGCGACTGCCACCGGCTGCACAGCTTTCGGGCCTCGTCCGCCGTCGGGACGTTCAGTTTTATGCGCATGATCTCGATGGTGCCCTCGGTCATCCAGAGTTCGGCAAGGTACTGGCCGTGCGCGATGCAGCGGTAATCCGCGCCCGTCTGCGCCTGGAGCCTGAGGTTATCGGCGTGGTCCTGCATGTACTCGTTCAGGCGGCGGTGCAGGCTGCCGGGCAGGGTGGGTTCGAGGTTGTGAAGCACGTCTTTGCCTGCGGGGAGCAGGCGCAGCGCGTTGCCGGCCGACGTGCGCTGTTCCTGGATAAGGTTGGAGGAGACGAGCTGCGCGACCGCGAGCGAAACGTCGAAGAAATGCAGGTGAAGATGCCCGAGCAGGATGTCCTCGAGCTGTTGCCTCGTCAGCGCGACGTTCGCGCGGTGGAGCACGAAAAGCATGCAAAGTTTGGCCGTATTTAAATCGGTAAGCCCTGACGCCATCTGAACCCAACCTCCGATATATTCATTATAGCATACATGGGTGCATACACAAAAAGGCTTGCATTTCCGCGGTTTTTCGGTATAATAAATGTTGCATGCGGCGCGGGGTTATAGCTCAGCTGGTTAGAGCGCTACGTTGACATCGTAGAGGTCGTTGGTTCGAGCCCAATTAACCCCACCAGCGCATGGAATCAGGGTTTTCGCCTTTTTGGCAGGCCCTGATTTTTCGTTTGGCCTGTCCGATTGGGGTGCGCAAAAGATGTATGCCGTCACGCCTTAAAATAATGGTTGCGAGTTCTTCCGGCCCCTGTTCCCGTTGCCTGCGCGTTGGTTTTTTAAAGCATATGGAGAACCGTTGAAACAGTACCTTTGATTACTTTTAGAATATGATTATTAGGCAACCGCAAAAGTAAGAAAGGAAGTTTCAAAGATGAAAGACGGCAAATGTGTAGATTACTGCAAAGTGAATAATATATGCAACGACGAACACTGTCACCACGATTGCAAAAACGAAATTCTTTGCTGTGAGGCAAAGGCATGCAAATGCGCCGCAGAGCTTTTTTGCACGGTTGCGGAAAGATTGTCCTGCGAAATCAAGATGGCCAGGAGTTCGCGGGAGCTGGCGTGCCTTATCGAATTGAGCAACAGCTTTTTGATCGCCAGTGCGCAGAAAGAAAACGCGCTCAGCAGCGTTTTATGTTGCCTCGGCGTTAATGAAGAACAGATGCTGAAATGTCCATAAGCGTTGTTGTTTAATAAGAAGGGAGCAAACGCTCCCTTCTTTCCTGCTTTTCTTCGGAGGGCCCCTGCCCATCAGCGCCACAAAAGCATGGGCCAAAACAGGCCGGTCAAAATAAGCCCGAAGAAACTGCGGGGATTCCTTCTGCAAGGGGCGCGACGGGCGGGAGGTATCCCTTCTTTCTTTTTCGGATCACATCGAACCCCCGTTGGTTCCGCCGCGGCCGTTGCGGAAATTTTAATTGGGAAACGGACGCAGACCAGCTGGCTGACCATATAGGCGCAATCATCCGAGGGATCACATATTCTTTCTATGTTGGGTGCGCCGACGCAGCAGGATGTAATGTCACCGACTTCAACATCGGGCGATATGGTTATTTTGCCTTCGATATCGACCAGTTTATTTATATTTACCGGACAATCCATATCCATCACCGCTTCCAATTTCATGTTTATGGTAAGAACATAAAATGGTGACCTTTTGCGGCGCCATCCTTATCCTTCTTCTCATGACAGGAAACCGTCGACAATCCCCGAAGGGGTTTGTCGACGGCATAACGGACCATTCTTAGAAGGGCCCGAATCCGAAATCTTATTCCTCGGGGCAATGGCCGGGGCATCCCGGGGCCAGCCCTTTGTTATACGTGTCCAACGGGCCTCCGTAAGTGCCGGCGCCCGCGGTCCCGCCGGGAGGAGACGTTGCGAGGAATTCGTTGGCCGCTTCGATCGCATCCGTTGCGTAGTCGCAGCCGGCCTCGCTCAGGACGTTCAGGTTCGCAGCAAGGAGCTGGGCGTAGAGATTCTGATATTGCCCACTTAGCGGAGGTGACTCCGGCGCCGGCGGCGAAGGAGTGTTAAAGTCAAGGACTTCGTCCGCGTTTTCGGTTGTGACCGTGAAACTGAGGCCGTCCTCGTCCGACCCGAGTATTATAGAACCTCCGGCCGCTTCAATCAGCGCATTCGTTTCCGTCGGATGGTTTTTATAGTATCCGATAGTGCGCGTGCAGGCGGTCGTGAGAGGGCATTCGCCGGTATCCGCCGTTTCGCATACGACCCCGGCCGGGTCGGCCGTGGCCGTCGCTGAAAATACCAGAGGAACCTGGACGCATATCCGTTGGCTTACGGTAAACGAACAGGTCGGTTCCGGCGTTCCCGGGCAGACTCCGATGACGGGGCCGCCCACGCAGAAGGATTCGATTTCTCCGTCGACTTGTACGTCGGGAGTGATCGTTACGTCCGCGCCTATGCACACGGTATCGTGTACGGTTGCCGGGCAAGCCATGATTGTTTCCACCTTTCCTTTGTCATATTCAATTATATTCCTGTAGAATCCGGATGTACTGTTTAAACGGTTCTTCTTCGACTCGCAAAGCGCCTCATAAGCCGGCCGATGCTCCGGAAACCAACCGAAACGAGGGTTTTTTTCGTCTCCTTTTCCTTATGTGATATTCATCCTGCGGGGATAGAGTACAATAATGTTTGCAATTTATATGTGGATATGGAAAGCCACCGGGCACTCCGATAGAATGAATGGTGCAAGCAAATCATTCAAAAGGAGAAAGAACCGATGGCT
>Ga0334899_1000140_pt1 | contig 109110 bp, 87 predicted proteins | sample GraSluR3_MG_FD_207219 | JGI IMG/M metagenome (GOLD analysis project Ga0334899, IMG submission 207219) | Sludge microbial communities from methane-producing bioreactor in Wageningen University, Netherlands - Granular Sludge_8_08-R3 | ecosystem: Engineered > Bioreactor > Anaerobic > Unclassified ...
AAGTTGTTAGAACTAAATCTAGAATTACTACATTAATCAATAATAATGAATATTCAGAAGATCATCCTGAAATTATTAAATTAAACCGAACACTAGATAATTCTAAAGCTAAACTAAATGAAGAAATTAAAAAAACATTAAACATTAAAACAGGTTCCACAGATTTACTGAACTATCGTAATGAATTAATTCAACGTATAGCCGAAGCTCAAGTAAATGAAAATCTTTCTTACGCAAAAGTCATTAGTTATCAAAATATTGTGGATTCTTACGATAAAAAAATGAGTATTTTACCGGATACAGAACTAGAATTAGCAAGACTTCAAAGAAATTACAGTATCGATGAAAAAATATACAGCCTATTAACTGAAAAATACGAAGACGCAAAAGTAGCTGAACAAGCAAAAATGGGTAACATTCGTATTGTTGAACGTGCCGTTATGCCAAGAATACCCATCAAACCAAAAAAGAAAATGAATTTGCTTATTGGTTTTGTTATTGGTATTGGTTTGGGTGTCGGTGCGGCTATGATGATTAATTCTACCGATACTAAAATAAGAACTTTAGACGATGTTGAAAGATTTATCAAATATCCCGTTGTAGGTACTATTCCTTTTATGTCAATTAACGATACAGAAGAAACCAAAGAAATTAATATGGAAACCGGCGAAGAATTAGTCTCACTTAATAAAAACGACTCCGAAGGCAAAAAGATATCTTCTCGTTTAATTTCTCATTATGCTCCAAAATCTCCAGTTGCAGAATCTTACAGAACATTAAGAACTAATGTTATGGCAAAAAAACAACCCGGTCCTCTAGCTCTGATTATTTCATCATCCGGCCCAAGTGAAGGTAAATCAACGTCTCTAGCAAACCTTGCAATCACTCTCGCTCAAATGAAATCAAAAGTCATCATAGTGGACTTTGACTTGAGAAGACCAATAATTCATAATATATTTGAATTACAAAGAAATAACGGATCAAGCGATTTCTTATCCGAAGAAAGTTTTAATATAAATACAATAATAAAATCATCCGGAATAGATAATTTAGATATTATAACCTCCGGAGCTATACCACCTAACCCTTCAGAACTTATAGCTTCAGATAGAGCAAATATAATGATTACCGAACTTAAACAAAAATATGACTATGTACTTTTTGATATGCCTCCTATCATCGCTGTTACAGATGCTATGATTATGGCAAAAAAAGTTGATATGCTTTTACTCGTAATCAGAGTAAATAATACTGAAAAATCAGTTATTCAACGCACAAAATCTATGCTTGAAAATATTAATATTAACGTAACCGGTATTATCGTTAACGGAATAGTTCACGAAAGGTATTATAGAGGATATAGTTACTACTATTACTATTATTATTATTACTATGGAGAATCTAAAAATCAAAACAAAAAAAGCCTTTGGGCTAAACTCTTACGCAAAAATTAATCTTTTTTTAGATATAAATAAAAAATTAGAAAATGGTTATCATGACATAACTACTCTCTTCACAGAAGTAGATTTATATGATAAAATAAAATTTTCTTTGACAAATAATGCAGAATTAAAAATTATGTCTAATATTGATAACCTGAATAATCAAGATAACTTGATTTACAAGGTAGGGATCTTTATAAAAGATAGATATAGTGTTCAATGTGGTGCAAATATAGAGCTGAAAAAAAATATCCCAATCGCAGCCGGATTGGGTGGTGGCAGTAGTAATGCAGCTACAACAATAAAAGGATTATCTAAGCTTTGGAATTTAAATTTATCAATCACTGATATGCACGAAATAGCTTCAAAATTTGGCAGTGATATAAATTTTTTTCTTGAAGGATTTACAGCTTTAGGTGAAAATAGAGGAGAAAAAATAACCAAACTAAATGATATTTATATAGAAAATATTTTACTTATAAACCCAAATTTCCCTATTTCAAGCAAAGAAGCTTACGATTTGGCACAAATCAATAAACATAATAGTAATTTATCACAATTATTAAAAACACAAAATCCTGTATTTTGTTTTAATAAGCTGGAGGAAGGAATATCAAAAAAATATCCTACCATCAGACAAACATTAAATTTATTAAAAGATTTGGGAGCAAAAAATGCAATATTATCCGGTAGCGGCGCTACCATGATTGCGTTTTTTAATGACCCAAATACTTGCATAAAAGCCCAGAAATTAATAAGTAAACAAAATTTCTGGAGTTACATTACCTCAACAAGAAGGAGACAAACCAATGAACATCACAGACGTTAAAGTATTTCTTCGTCCTGCAGACCCACTAAAAGCTTTTGCTAATATCGTTATTGATGATGCTTTTATCATCAAAAACATCAAAGTTATTGAAGGAAAAAACGGACTTTTTATCGCAATGCCAAGTCAAAAAAACAAAAATGGCGAATATCGTGATATTGCTCATCCGTTGAACACTGAAACAAGAAATGAAATCGAAAAGCTTGTTATTGAAAAATATAATGAAGCTTTAAAAGAACAACCTGAAATGGCAGAATAGGAATTCTAATTAGAGGCATATGTTTTCAAAATTAAAAATATTTACCGGAAATTCTAATCCAAATCTGGCAAAGGAAGTAGCTTCCTTTGCCGGAATTCCATTGAGTGATGCAGAAGTATTTAAATTTAGCAATGATGATACTTTTGTAAAAATCAATGATAACGTTAGAGGCTCAGATGTTTTTATAGTACAATCTACATGTTATCCGGTTAATGATAATATGATGGAATTGTTAATTATGATTGATGCATTAAAAAGAGCATCAGCAGCCCGAATTAGTTGTATTATACCATATTACGGTTATGCTCGTTCTGATAAAAAAGACCAGCCGAGAGTTCCAATTACTGCAAAATTAGTTGCAGATTTGATAACTGTCGCCGGTGCAGATAGAGTTATTACTGTAGATTTACATGCTGACCAAATTCAAGGATTTTTTAATATACCTGTAGACCACTTATATTCAATGCCAATATTTGTAAGGTACTTTAAAAGTTTAGATATCAACCCTGAAGAAATGGTTGTTGTCTCTCCTGATTCAGGTGGTGCAAACCGAGCAAGAGCTTTTGCAAAAAGGCTTAATTGTTCATTAGCAATTGGAGATAAAAGAAGGATTGGTAATGATAACAATGCTGAAGTATTAAATGTCATTGGCGATGTACAAGGTAAAATTGCTATTCTTTACGATGATATTATCGATACAGGCGGCTCACTAACAAAAATAGCAGCAAAGTTAGCCGAACAAGGAGCTAAACAAATATTTGCTTGTTGTGTTCATGGTGTATTATCAAAAAATGCAATTAAAAATCTTAATCAATCTCCTATTGATAACTTGTTTATTACAAACTCTATACCTCTCAGTGAGGATAAAAAACTATGTAAAAAAATTATTCAGCTGTCCATTGCAGAATTGCTTGCTTCTGCAATTAAAAAGATTCATCTTGAGGAATCTATAAGCATATTATTTAGATGATAACTTCTGGAGGAAAAATGATACTCAATTTAGCTGTTCAATCTCGTGAACTTGGTAAAAAATCCGAGAGAAAGAACCTTAGAAAAAGCGGTCAAATACCCGCTGTTATTTACTCAGAAGGACAGCCCGGTATAAATATATCGGTCCCGGCAAATGAGTTCTTAAAACTCTATAGAAAGAGTATAGGAGAAGTTGCTGTTTTTAACTTAACCTTAAATGGTAATGATTTACAGGCGATTGTTAAATCTCGTCAGATGCATCCTGTAAGTCGTGAGTTTTTACATGTCGATTTCTTAGAACTTCATAAGGGTAAAGAATTATCTTTATCTGTCCCAATTAAATTTATTGGAACCCCGGCTTCAATCAAAGAAGGCGGAATTTTGGAAATAACCGTTAGAGAAGTAGAAGTTTCTTGTCTACCTCGCCATATACCCGAAGACATTCCTTTAAATATTGAAAATCTTAATTTAGGCGATACAATTTATATCAAAGATTTAAATATTGAAAACGTAACAATTAAAGATTCAGGTAATATTGCTGTTGTCTCAATTCACTCACCAAAAGCAGAAAAAACAACTGAAGATGAAGAAACAACAGATACAGTAGTAGAGGAAACAGAATAATTAATGAAATTAATTGCGGGACTTGGTAATCCCGGAGCGGAATATCAACTTAATAGACATAATATAGGCTTTATAATTTTAGATAGATTTGCAAAAAAAAGAAAGCTAAACTTTAAACAAGAATCAAATTCTTTGATTGCAAAAAGGAATAATTTTACTTTAGTAAAACCACTAACTTATATGAATTTAAGTGGATTAGCTATAAAAAAGTTATTTCCTGACTTTGACGAAACAATTGTGATCTGTGACGACATAAACCTGCCTTTTGCTGAAATAAGATTAAGACAAAATGGTGGTGATGGTGGTCATAATGGTTTAAAATCTATCATTCATGAGTTAGGGACAGCGAACTTTATGAGAATACGTATTGGAGTAGGTGAACCTGAAAACCAAGCTTTACTAAAAAAATACGTACTGGAAGATTTTAATATCAATGAAAGCCTGCAACTTGAAAAGATAGTTGATTTTTCTATTCAACTTATAGACTGTTTTATCGCCAGAGGATTTCAGTCAATGTTGGATTTTTATAGTAAAAATAAAAAATCCTATTCTGAAAGCTTAATTTCAGAATCTAAGACCAAAGGAGGAACTTAAATTATGATCGGCAAATATGAAAGTATGATCATATTAGCACCTAATCTTTCAAATGAAGATATCGAAAAAGAAAACAAAAAGATTCTTGATTTGATTTCAGAATTAGGTGGTGAATTCATTAAAACAGACACATGGGGCAAAAAACAACTTGCCTATGAAATTATGAAATTTCGTGAAGGTTTTTATCTGATTAATTACTTTAATCTGGATACACAAAAAATTAATGAAATTGATAGACATTACAGACTTAACGAAAAAATTATTCGTCATAATGTAATCAAACTTGATGCAGAAGAATAGGAGTAATTATGAGTGGATTATTAAGATTTCCACGCATAAATAATGTTGTTATTTCAGGACGAATGACTCGCGACATTGACTTAAAATATACTAACAATAATTTACCTGTAGCAAAAATAACTCTAGCAGTTGATCATTATTATAAAGATGAATTTGGTAATCAACAAACCCAAGCAAGCTTTATTGATGCTGTTGCTTTTGGAAAAACTGCTCAGATTTGTCAAGAATCATTAAAAAAAGGTAGTCCTGTAATCGTGGAAGGTGCTTTAAAAACTCACACATATACTGACCAAAATAATCAAAATCGAAAAGTCACTGAAATTATGATTGCAAGAGTTTATCCTCTTGAAAGAGATGATAACTATAATAGCAATTATTCCGGCACTCAACAACAAAACTATCAAGAAAACAATTATTCTAAACAACAAAATTATCAAGAAGATCAAAGTATTAAAAATAATACCAATTATGAACCGGATTTAAACGATTCAAATACAGAAGATGATCTTCCATTCTAAATACAAGGAGTTACATTATGGCTTACGACAAAAAAAGATCTTCACGTTTTAAGAAAAAAATATGTAGATTTTGTGCAAATAGAGAGCTTCAAATTGATTATAAAAGTACTGACGTTTTAAAAAATTACGTATCAGATACCGGTAAAATCGAACCAAGAAGAATTACCGGAACTTGTGCTAAACATCAAAGACAAGTTAGTAGAGAAATCAAAAAAGCTCGTCAAATGGCTTTATTGCCTTACATAGCAGACTAATATATGATACCTTGGATTGGCTTAATCGGTTTATTAATTAGTATTTTTTCACCTGCTGTTGGTACTTTATTTATCATACCAACTTCAGGGAAAATGCTATACGAAAAGAAACAAGCAAATTTACATTTTTTCTTTATCTGGGTTACTGCAAGTATAATTACTTGGTTTCTTGGAATTATTAACCATATACAATTAGTAAATATTGTATTTGGAGTCGGTCTAAGCATATTTATAGTCTTTGAGTTTTTAAAAAAGAAATTTAACATTGACATAATTTTTATGATTCTTCTTTTTTATAACTCTTTATTTATGCTAATCCGCCAGTTAATATTTGCAAAAACAATTTTTGCAGATTATAAACGTTCGGTTGATGAAGCTATAAAAATTTTGAGTTCAAGGTTTAATGACAACCCTGAACAATTTCAATTATTTATGGATATGGTCGAAATAACTAAAGAATTTTACTTAAAATATAGCCCCGGAATTTGGATAGGAACTTTTTTATTATGTTTAATGATTGCGTATTACTTTTTTTCAAAGGGATATTTTCACATAAATATTCTTAAAAAGTATCGCACAAATGTATTTGTAATATATACATTTGTAATAGCATTAGCTTTAACAGTCATTAATCCGACAAAAATTATAGCAATTAATTATTTAATTGCACTTGTTCCGTTATTCTTCATTCAAGGGATTGCAATAATACAAAAAAAAATTGGATATTGGTTTTTACTATCAAAAATCTTATTAATTATTGCAATTTTTTCTTTGATATTAAATCCATATTTAGTTTTATTTATTTCTGTTATTGGGCTATTTGATAATTGGTTCGATTTTAGAAATTTATCTCAATTGGAGGATTCACATGAAAATAATTCTAACTGAAACTATTGAAAAAGTTGGAAATGCCGGACAGGTAATAAATGTAAAAGATGGATTTGCAAGAAATTATCTTTTACCGCAAAAATTAGCTATTTTGGCTAATATTCACAATCTTAAAAAGATTGAACAAATTCAAGCTGATGCCAAAGCTAAAGCAGATCAAAAAAATGCTGAATACAGATCTATGGCAGATAAGATATCACAACTTTCAGCTTGTTTTTCCAGAAGAGCTGAAGAAGACGGTCGCTTATTTGGTTCTGTTGCAGAAATTGACATTATCAATTACTTATCAGACAATAATATCAACTGTCAAAAAAACCATATAATTATGGACAAACACATTAAAACAACCGGTGAATACGAAGTTAAGATTGCTTTTACTTCAGAAATAACAGCTATGTTAAAAGTTAAGGTAGAAGCTACTATTTAAAATTATTAAATGACATGGATTATTCCATGTCATTTTTATTTAAAAAACGGAGGACTCTATGAAACAGATACTCTTGCTTATAGGCAAAATTCTTGCCTGGTTAATTTTTATATCTGCATTTGCAGCTATAGGATTAGGGACCGAAAGTCCGGGCTTAATGGTTCCGGTTTATGCCCTAACAATGATTGTAATTTTAGGATTAATCTACTTATATTCTACAAAACACAAAAGACATTCCTTTGAAGATATGAAAAGTTCCTCATTTATGCCTTATATTATTGGTGGTGGATTAAGCTTAATATCGTTATTTTTACCTGCCTTTTTGATGATCAAATACAGACCGGGGTTAATCTCATTTTTCCCAATTTTCTTAATCACAATCGTTATGTTACTGCTTGGAGTTGCCGGTATATGGTTAATTAATTGTTATAGCAAAAAAAATAAAGTTTTTGCATATATCGGTTATTTAGTATTATTAGCAACTGCCGCAATACCTGCTATTGGCATTTCAGGTTATGATAATTCATATAGTACTATGGGAATGGTGTATTACATCACTCTCCTTGAGGCTATTGTTGCTTGGACAGGTATGAGTGCATTAGCAAAAAAATTAATCAAAACTAATGAATAGAATCAATTCTTCTATAAAAAATTTACTATTCCGAATTGCCGGAAATAAATATCAAGAATTAGTTGTAATCGCTCTGAATTGGAAGTATATCGTTGGTAACTTACTTTCAGAGCGATCTCAAATTTTAAAATATGAACGTAAAATCCTTTATGTAAAAGTTTGTAACCATGTTTGGATGCAAGAATTTATCTTACACAGACCGGATATAATAAAAAAAATGAAAGAAAAAACAAATATTGAAATTGACAATATTTTGTTTACAGTTTAAAAAAAATGAAAAAAGAAATACTTATAGCACCTTCTCTACTTTCAGCTGACTTTGGGAATCTAAACCAAGAAATCAAAAGCATCATTGATGCCGGAGCTGATATATTACACCTTGACATTATGGATGGCCATTTTGTCCCAAACCTTACCTTTGGAATACCTATTATTAAATCAATAAAAAATTCAACTTCAATACCGATGGATGCACATCTGATGGTAAAAAATCCCGACTTTTATATAGAACCACTTGCTGAGTTAGGAATAACATATTTCTCCTTTCATTTAGAAACAGTATATCATACACATAGATTAATCGAAAAAATTAAAGCTTGTAATATGAAAGCAGGTATAGCTTTAAATCCGGGCACACCTGTTGAAAGTCTCAATGCTATTATCGAAGATTTAGACTTTGTATTAGTAATGAGTGTAAATCCCGGTTTTGGTGGTCAAAAATTTATAGAGTCAAGTTTAAAAAAAATAAAATATCTAAAAGAATATTCACTTAGATGTAACAGAGATTTTAAAATTGAAATTGATGGTGGAGTAAATAACCATACTATCAAACCAATTATAGATGCAGGAGCAGATATTATCGTAGCCGGTTCGTATATATTTGGAAATAAAAATTATCAAAATGCTATCAGGAGCTTATTGAATGTTTAATAGATTATCAGAAAAATTAGATAATGTAATGCGCAATTTAAAAGGTATGGGAAAATTATCAGAAAAAAACATTAAAGATGCGATGCGTGAAATAAGACTTGCATTACTTGAAGCTGATGTAAACTTTAAAATTGTTAAAAACTTTGTTACCGAAGTCGAAAAAAGAGCTATTGGTCAAGAAGTAATGAAAAGTTTACAACCAGGGCAACAAGTAGTCAAAATTGTTCACGAACAACTTATTACCTTAATGGACAATACCGACACAAAAATAGAATTGCAAAATAACCGCTTAAATAAAATAATGTTAGTAGGTTTACAAGGTTCAGGAAAAACCACTGCTTGTGCAAAATTAGCAAACCATTTTAGGAAAAAAAATAATTTAAAACCGGTATTAGTAGCATGTGATGTTTATAGACCTGCTGCGATTCATCAGCTTGAAGTTTTAGGTAAACAATTAAGTGTTCCGGTCATTAGTGATACTGAAGAGAAAAATATAATAAAAATAGCTGATAAAGCCATTGAATGGACAAAAAAAGAAAACATCCAATTAATGATATTTGATACTGCCGGTCGTTTACATATTGACAAAGATATGATGGACGAAGTAAAAAAATTAAAAGATTTTATTAAACCGGATTATATATTCTTTGTAGCTGATGCCATGACCGGACAAGATGCAGTTAATGTAGCAAAAGAATTTAATGAATTATTAGACTTTACAGGGCTTATTCTAACAAAACTTGATGGTGATTCTCGAGGTGGAGCAGCTCTATCAATCAAGGCTGTAACTAACAAACCTGTCTTATTTATAGGTACCGGAGAAAAGATTTCTGATTTAGAATCTTTCTATGCTGACAGAATGGCTTCCAGAATACTTGGAATGGGTGATGTTTTAAGTTTAGTTGAAAAAGCACAAGAAGCTATCAATGAAGAAGAAGCTGAAAAAATGGCTGAGAAAATGAAAAAAAATCAATTCACTTTTACTGATTTTTTATCTCAGTTACAACAAATAAAAAAACTTGGTCCCTTAGATCAAATCTTAAAAATGATACCAGGAATGAATCAAGCTGCTATGAAAAATGTAAAAATTGAAGATAGTCAAATAAAAAAAGTAGAAGCAATTATAAGATCAATGACAATCAAAGAACGAGAAAAACCCAATATTATTAATGGCAGCCGTAGAATCAGAATTTCAAAGGGTAGTGGCACAACCGTTCAAGACGTAAATAGATTACTAAAACAATTTGAGGATATGAAAAAAATGATGAAGAAAATGACCTCATCAAAAGCTCTAAAAAATATGAAATTACCTTTTTAATATTTTTTGCTTGACTTTTTTCATATAACCGTAAATATGTGTTTTTTGTAGAATAAAAAAGATTAATGCTGATAAAGGAGTAGAAATGGTAAAGCTTCGCTTAACTAGAATGGGCTCAATTAATAAGCCATTCTATCGTGTGATTGCGATCGATTCCAGAGAAAGAAGAGACGGAAGATATCTCGATAAGATTGGGTATTATGACCCAAAACATAATCCCGCTGTTATCAATCTTGATGAAGAAAAAGCTATAAAATGGTTAAAAGTAGGTGCTCAACCTTCAGAAACTGTGCGTTCTTTATTTAGAAAAGCCGGGATTTTAAAAAAATGGCATGAAATGCGCTTTGTTAAAACTGAACAAACCCCGGAAAACTAAGAGGAAAAAATGAAAGAATTAGTAGAATTTATTGTTAAATCCCTCGTAGATGACCCTGCTGAAGTTCAAATCAATGAAGTTACCGGAGATAAAGTAACCCTCTTTGAATTAAGAGTATCAAAAAATGATATTGGTAAAATAATCGGGAAAAAAGGAAGAACTGCCCTCGCTATTAGAACTATCCTCAACGCAGTTTCAACAAAACAAGGTAAAAGAGCTGAACTCGAAATTATTGAATAATGGAGATTTCAGACTTAATTAAGATTGGTAGTTTGGAATTCAGTCATAATAATCCAAAAAAGATTATTTTAAAACCAAAAACTGAATTCCAAGATTTTATATCTAATCTTAAACAAGTATTTTTGATCTTTAAAGACCATAGAGTGCGATATGTAACTGTGAACATTGTAGAAATTATTGATGAAAAACAATACTATTTAGAAATCTTAGACGATGATGTTATAAAAGAAATCAAACAAGAACATTCAATTTCTCTTTGCTTAAACGAAGAGGATATCATAAATATTGATAACTCAAACCAATATTTCGATCCTATAGGAATGAAAGTAGTTTGGAATAACCAAGAGGTTGCAATCATTGAAAACTTCTTTTTCAATGGAGCTCATGATGTTTATGAAATCAAAATGAATGACGGTAAAATCGTTTTAATTCCTGATGTTGAAGCTTTTGTAACAGAAACTAATCTAAAAGATTGCTATATAAAAGTACAAGATTTAGATCAATTCATTGATATATGAGTATCATAATTAATGTATTAACCTTATTTCCGGCAATATTTTACAACTTTTTAAGTGAAAGTATTCCTGCTATTGCTCAATCAAAAGGTGAAATGCAACTTAATCTAATTGATATTCGAGATTTCTCAAACGATAAAAATAGGCAAGTAGATGACTATCCGTATGGTGGAGGTCCGGGTATGGTAATAAAACCTGAACCCATTGCTGAAGCTTTAAAATTTATAAATAATAAAACACAACAAGATCAGATTGTTTATTTTACCCCTCAAGGTCGTCTTTTAAATCAAAATATTATCAAAGAATATTCACATAATTCTGAAATTACTTTAATATGCGGACACTATAAAGAAATTGACCAACGAATCAGAGATAGATACGTAACAGATGAAATATCAATCGGAGATTATGTCCTATCCGGTGGAGAGCTACCGGCAATGATTTTCATTGATGCTATATCTCGTCTTTTAGATGGTGTTTTAAGCGATTCTGATTCAGCTAAAACAGATTCCCACGAAAATTCTCTTTTAGGATGTCCTCATTATACAAGACCTTATGAATTCGAAAATATGACAGTACCTGAAGTTCTTATTTCAGGTAACCATAAAAATATTAATGAATGGCGAAATAAAAAAGCTATCGAATTAACAAAAAAAATTAGACCTGATATTTTAGAGAAAAAATGACAAATATTTACATTGGCTTGGTACATTATCCGGTATATAATAAAGCCGGTGAAGTAATCACTTCGGGTATTACAAATCTTGACGTACATGACATTTCAAGATCAGCTTTGTCATATAACGTTAAAAATTATTTTTTAATCCATCCAAATCAAAGACAAAAAGAAATATTTAACCAAATTCTTGGGTTTTGGAAAACAGAAATGGCAGCTTTTTACAACCAACATCGCGTCGATGCATTGTCTGTGATAAAGTTTGCTAAATCAATAGATGAATCCGTAAATTTAATAAAAAATCAGGAAAATAATCATCCGATAATTATAACTACAACCGCTCAAACAAAAGAAAATCAAATTAGTTTTTATAATCTAAAAGAACTAATTAAGTCAAGCCAAAGACCGATTTATTTACTATTTGGCACCGGTAACGGGTTATGTGAAGAAATTCTCAATAGCTCAGATTATATTTTATCACCAATTCAAGCAAAATCAAAATATAATCACCTATCGGTTCGAAGTGCCGTAGCGATTGTACTGGATAGATTATTATCCGAAGAATATAAGGAGGAATAATGGATATCATTCAAATGTCAACGAAAGAACAAATTAGAACAGATTTACCCGAATTTAGAGTTGGGGATACTGTTAAAGTCCACTATAAAATTAAAGAAGGTAGTAAAGAAAGAATACAAATTTTTCAAGGAATTATTATTCAGAAAAAAGGTATGGGTATCTCAAAAACCTTCACTGTTAGAAAAGTTAGTAATGGGGTTGGCGTAGAACGTATTTTCCCTCAAAATTCACCTCTTATTAATAAATTAGAGATAGTTCGCTTTGGTCACGTACGTCGTGCTAAGTTATTCTACTTGCGTACAGCTAAAGGTAAAGCAAGCCGTATTAAGGAAAGAAGAAGAGTTGTCAATAAAGTTAACGCATAAAATCTTTAGGGAGACCATTTGGTCTCCCTTTTTTTAATGCTCAAACAAGGAAGCTCGCACAATATTATTATTCAATAGCTTAATACTTTATATGAATAGAAAAAAATGAAATATTACTTTGTTTATTTACTATTTGTTTTTTGACAATTTGGACATAATTCTTGAGAGATTTGGATATTTTTATTGTTAATAAAATAATCAATTGGTTTGAGCCATTGATTGTTTTCATCTTTGAATTTTTGACAGGAACTGCAGATTATTAATTGACCACTTAGTTTTTGTATTTCATCGAGGGCGTTTTTAAGTTTAGAAAGGTTTTGTTCTTTTTCATTTTCGAGTTGAATTTTCTGAGATATATCTTTAATAACAAAAACATATCCTGCAAGTTCAAATTTATCATTAATGATTTTATTAGCAGTGATTTCGAGAAATTTATTATTAAATTTAACGTTTGTAGTTTGGTTAAGGATAAAGTCATCAATGGAAATAAGTTTTATGTTATCATAATTGTAAATATTTAAGTCAAAGATGTTATTGAAATGTAGGTCTGAAAGATTGGAGAAAATTTCCGTTGCAGCGTCATTAAAAAATTTAATTCTAAAATCATTAAAAGTAGCAATTACACCGTCACTTAGATGTTTTAAAACAGATTTAAACCAGTTTTCTTTTTCATTGATTAGTTTTTGCATTTCGTGTTTATAGAGTGCCATTTCGATTGTGATTAGGAGTTCTTTAGAATCTACAGGTTTAACAAGATAAGCGAAAGGTTCTGACTTTTTTGCACGTGTGACAGTGATATTATCCACATAAGAGGTAAGAAAAATAATAGGTATATCGAGATGTTTTTTTATTTCTTCAGATGCTTCTATACCGTCAATTTCACCGGCGAGATTTATATCCATTAGGATAAGTGAAGGTTTTAAAGAGAGTGCTTTTTGTATAGCTTCTTCACCTTTACTGTATATACCGCAAATTTCATAATTGTTTTTCTCCAATATATGTTGAATACCGAAACCGATAATAAATTCATCTTCAACTATTAAGATTTTATGCATTTTGAACTCCTTTTAAGGGTATGGAAATTTGTATAACTGCTCCGTTATCATTATAAATATTTATACTGCCATTAAGGTTTGAGATTAGGTTATTAATTAAGCTCAGTCCAACAGTTTTAACTTTAGACAAGGTAAAGTCTTGAGGGAATCCTTTTCCTGAATCTTTAAAAAACAAATGAATAACTTCACTGCTTGTTTCATTAAGATTGAAACGTTTATCGCTTGTCGATTGAGTTGTTTGTTTTAGTATTTCTTTAAATAATTTTATTGTAAAATCAAGATTTTTATTGTTAGAATCTGAATATTTAACAGCATTGGTAAAGAGTTCATGATAGACCATAGCAAGAGAAACGCATAATTCAAGAGGGATGCTTATTTCTTCCGTTTCGAAGCTAAATTGAATATATTTATTGGTGTATAAAGAGCATAATTTATGGGAAATTTCCTTTACATATTCATCAAAGCGTATAAAAGAAAAGTGGTTAGATGTGTATATTTTTTGGTGAATATATGAAATTGCGTGTATTCTGCTTTGGATATTGTGAAGTGTTTCATACCAATCTTTGTCATTAAATTTATCTAATTGTAATTGTACTAAGGTACTTATTATCTGTAGGTTATTTTTTACTCTATGATGAACTTCTTTTAATAGTAATTCTCTTTCATTTAAAGTTTGGAGTAATTCATTTTGAACTTTTTTGATATTAGTTACGTCATGTATTGCTCCTAATACCCAGAAAGAATTTTTCCCTTCTCCGGGTAGGAGTTTTATTGTTATATCGCCCCATAATAACTCATTATTTTTGGTTTTAATAGGTAATTCAAATCTAAGTATTTCTTCTTGTTTGGTGTTGTATTTTAAAGAAACATCTTTTGATTTTTGAGGATTTAATAAATTATTAACCGCTTCCATATAATTGTTATAAAATGTGTTAGGATATTCTTCTAGTAGTTCTTCAAATTTGATATTTTCTAATTCTTGTAATTTATAACCTAACTTTTTTTCAGCTACGGGAGTTAAAAAAAAGAATTTTTTATCTTGATTCATTAACCAGATTATTTCATCAGTATGTTCAGATATAAAATCAAAAAGTAATTTAGATTGATGTAATTCTTTTTGTATTTTTTTACGACTGAAGTTTTCAATGATAAGTATGATAGTTACAGCAGAAATAAAGATTATCAAAGAAATAAGATACTTGATTATTCGGTTATATTCTTTAGTTATTTCCGGGATATTGATGATTTTTGATTGTTTGGGGAGTAATTTCTTATTGATTTTAAATTTATGAATTGCAGAGTAATCAAAAAAATATTCATTTGGACTATCAAAAATATGTGTTTGAGTATGTTGGTGTTTTTTAAATAGAATTCCCTTTGTGATATTAGCAGCCTTTAATCCTTGGTTATAGGGGTAGATAACTTTACCGCCCATTATACCCGGGAAAAGATAATCTTTCCAAAATGTATATATAGGTAAGTCAGTTCTGCTTAAAACAAGTTCAGGAATTTTCGTAATATCATAAAGTGTTGTTTCGTTTATTTTTAATTGTCCACAGAGTAAAAAAATTACGCTTGAATTTTTTATCTCTTTATGAAATATATTATCTAAATCGTAAATATATTCTATTGAAATTATTTTATAATTTATGTCAGTATTAAAGTCTTGAAAATAATTGATAATAGCTTGCTCAAGATAAAGTCCATAATCGCTTTTATCTGTGAGAAAGATAAAATCTCTACTGTTTTTATGTAATTGTTTAGCGAGGGCAATTGTTTCATTAAGACTCATTTCTTCTTGAATGATAAAAAGATTCTGTAGATTTTGATAATCATTTTTATCTTGTAGATTAATCCCACAAGCAACAATCGGAATATTATTTGTAAAAAGTTGAGAATTTCTATCTGATTCTCTAAACTTTAAAATAAAATCTAAGGCTTCGTTATCGCTACAAAAAAATACATCAGGTATAAAATCTTTATATTTTAAATTTAAATAATTATATATATCCTCTTGTTTAAGTGCATTGTAACTACTTTTAATATCAAGTGACTCTTGCACAATTAATAGAGATTCATTATGTTGATTAATGACATCTGTAAATCCTTTATGCATTTGTTCTGTCCAGCCTAAAGATGGTCGATAGGAATGCAAAATGAATATATTTTTTGTTGCATAAGAATTCACAATACTTACACATATTATTAATAGACTTAATCCTAATTTCTTCATATCTCTATTATAAATTAATAATTTTATCTTGTCAATAAAATTTTTTTTACTTGACAAAAAGTTGTTTATGAACATAATCAACTCATTAGTGGAGGTAAACAATGAAAAACTTATTTCTAAGCTTAATGATTATAGTACTTTTATCCGGCTGTGCAGTTACAAAACAAGATATTGATGATATTAATGCAAGGCTGGAAACTCAAGAACAGAAGATTGCCCATCTTGAAGAGTTAATTAATCAATTTAGTGCAACTCCAGAAGCAACTCAAGAACAAGATATGCAAATAGTAAATCAATTGCAAGCCTTAAATAATCGACTCAGTGTTCTTGAAACAAACTCAGGTTCAAGAAATATTCAACCTAATCGTGATTATGTAAAACCCACAATCACGGTTGTAGATGCTTCATCAGACAAAGGCTCTACAGATATTGTTGCTTTATACCAAGAAGCAAGAAATCATTATCAAACTAAAGATTATCCTGTAGCAATTAGAACCTTTCAATCAATTATTGAGCAAGCCCCCAATCATGATTTAGCAGGAAATGCTCAATATTGGATTGGTGAATCTTATTACGCCTTAGCTGATTTTTCTGCAGCAAGAATGGCTTTTCAGCATGTTCAAGAAAATTATCCAAACTCAAATAAATTTGTTGATTCTCAACTTAAAATTGCTATGACTTGGATCCAACAAAATAAAAAAGATCAAGCTCGAAGTATTTTGCAAGCAATAAAGCGAGATTTCCCTCAATATCAAAATATGAAACTTGTTGATCAAAATCTTAGACTCACTCAATAATATATATTTTTAATCATTAAGGAGCTGAAAAGCTCCTTTTTTTATTATTAAAAAACTTGTTAATAAATATTTGTTGTGCGAGCATCTTTGCTTGCACTTAGGTATTGTTGTGCGAGCATCTTTGCTTGCACATTTATTATTTTAGCCATTTCTTTTTCATATTATGAATGCTGATATAAAATAATAACAAACAAAATACTGAGATTAAAATAAGACTTAATGTATTTGAAATGAGATTGCTTTTATCTATAGAATACCTTATAAAATCCATAGCATAAGTAACCGGCAACAAATAAGATATAATCCTTAGGTAAATAGGAAGTGTTGTTATTGGTACAAATAAACCACATAAAAATATCATTGGAAATCTAAAAAAATTTGAATATGTCTGTGCCTCAAACACTTCTTTGGCTGATACAGAAATAAATAACCCAAATAATGTTGAAATTATTGACAATAAACATACTCCGAGGAATAAAGATATAGGATTATAAATACTTGCATTAAAATAAAATACAGAAATTAGAATAGGCAATATACTATTGAATATACCAAATAAAATCGCTCCGGTAATCTTAGCCGTTATTAGTAATTCTAAAGATATGGGTGCAAGTAAGAGACGTTCAAATGAACGTGATTTTTTTTCAAATGTGATAGTAACAGCAAGCATTGACGTTGTGCCAAAAAGTACCGACATCCCAATAATTCCGGGGAAGATTTCTACAACATTAAAGGTCTTTGTTCTAAGAAACATCATCAAAATCCATGCAAAGGGGAAGATTAAACCCCAGCTTATATTTGGTGGTTTAAGGTAATAATTTTTCATATCTTTAGATAATATATTCCAAAAGGCAATCATTGATTTCATCTTTTTTCCTTTTCTTTTTTCATTTGAGTAATATCTATTTTTGTATATTTGACAAAAGCGTCTTCAAGGCTTGGTTTAATTAGTTTAGCCTCTAAGATATAGAAGTTATGTTGTGCAAAAAAGCTTATAATTGGACTAATATCAATCTTTTCTTTACTAATTATTTTGATACAGGTTTCATCTTTGATAGAAACGGATATTTTATTAAAATTAATCTGCAAAGAGTTTATAAAATCTTTCATATTCAATTGTAAAGGTTCATAAGTTATTTCTAATATGTTATTTGTCTGAGTATCATCAATTAATCTAATTACAGAATCGATTTTGATGATTTCTCCTCCCATTATAAAAGCGACTCTATCGCAGAGACGTTCAGCTTCTTCTATATAATGTGTAGTTAAAAAAATAGTAGTCCCTTTTTCATTTAGTTCTTTAATTAGATTTCTTATTTGCCTAACACTGACAACATCAATTCCGGTTGTCGGTTCATCAAGAAAGAGTATTTCAGGTGAATGCATTAGAGCGGCTGCTATGGTTAGTTTTCTTTTCATCCCCTTAGAATATGCCTTGAATTTCTTGTTTTGGGCATCTAATAATTTAAATTCTTCAAGTAATTGGTTTGCCTTTGTTTCTCTTTCTTTTTTCCTCATTCCATAAATAGAGCCACAGAAACATAAATTGTCAAAACCACTCATTTCATCGTATAGATTACTTTCGTCAGGAACTATACCTATTACTTTTTGGGCTATTTTTATTTTATATGTTAGATCTTGATTATTATAAAAAATTTGACCTGAACTAATCTTAGCCATACCGGTTAACATATTGATTGTTGTAGTTTTTCCGGCACCGTTAGGACCTAAAAATCCAAATATCTCTGCTTTTTGGATTTCAAAATTAATATTATTTACTGCTTTAAACCCATTATATTCTTTACAAAGATTGATTACCTTAATGATTGAATTCAAATACACCTCCAATTGTTACGATATCATAAAAATAAGAAAATTTTCTGTTTTGTCAAGAAAAATCATAAAATTATTTTATAAGCTTTTATAACATTTTAAAACTGTTGAGGATTAATATTGTACATACATCTTGCTTACACTAAAAACATAAATCACGTGCATCCAATATTTTATAAAAATATAAGAACCGTCAATTGACGGTTCTTATATTTGGTACAGAAGGCGGGATTTGAACCCGCACACCATTGCTGGAACAAGATCCTTAGTCTTGCGTGTCTGCCAATTCCACCACTTCTGCAAAAATCATTTATTCTGCTGTTTCAACAGGTAATTCTTCTGTAGGCATTTGAGCAGGAAGAGTTTCACCTACTTCAGATTTAGCTTCATCTTGAATTAAACTTTTTCCCGGGGTATAAGTATCATTACGTTTTACTTGTCCTGCAAGCAAAACACAAGAAACAACAAATGCGGCAAAAAGTATTTTTGTCCATAATTTTACAAAGTCATTAGCACCTTGAGTACCTAAAGCACTCGTAGCCATTCCTCCGAAATTACTATCTAAACCACCCTTACCGGTTTGTATCAAAACTATAAAAATTAATGCTATGCAAATTATCACATGTACGACAATCAAGAGAGTCATCATAATTATTCACTCCTATTCAGATATAAAAGCACAACTATCAAGAGTGAGTTTTTTTGTCAAGCGAAAAAGATATAAATAATAAAATTATTTTTATTTGCAAAAGATTGTACATCGTTTATATTTTGAATATCCACTTGATATTCAATCTAATATCATTATAATCAATCAACATTTTTACAAAAAATTAAATATATAATCATTATTACACATAAATCACTTGACATTTATCCTATTCTCATTTGAACTATTATAGAGGTATAAAAAAATGTATAAATTTATTTTAATAATTGTTTCATTAGTCTTAATTTCTTGTTCGACAAGCACAAGTGAGTCCGACATTCAAAAATCTCAAATTTCAGATATTCTTATACATATTGAAGAAGGATTTAATGAATTTAATGCTGACAAAATAATCTCTTACTTTCATACAGACTTTCTGTTCGATGGCAAAAATTTAACAAATATCTATTATGATTGGCAAGACAGAATGACTCTATATAGTATGATAAAAATTGAAATTCTGGATATAGAATTACAAGATGATTATGCTACAGCATATTTAAAAATTTATTTTTATGACACTAACAACAGATACGGTCCTTTCTTAACACCCGAAATGTATGGAGATTTAGCTTATTTCTTTTATGATAAAGGACAATGGCAACTATTTGGAAACCAAAGTCCTGATAAACAATAAACACTGTAAAAGAATGAATAATAATATATTTGGATTTGATCTCGGCGGAACTTTCCTAAAATACGGCATTGGAAACCAAAAACAAGGTCTCATATATTTTAATAAAAAAAGAAATCCTTCAAAGTCTATACACGAGTTAATGCTTTTATTCAAAAAAATATTAAATGAACTTTTAGAACTTCATCCTAACCCAAAATGTATAAGCATTGCATCTCCGGGTATTATTGATTGCTCAACAGGACTAATTCTCGGTTCAACCCCTAATCTCCCCTATTTACAAGGTGAAAACCTTTTAAAACTCTTTAAAGATATCACTTCATTACCTGTTTTAATCGACAACGATGCCAATCTAATGACCTTAGCTGAAAGTAAGCAATTTTTAAATAAAAGTGTTTTAGGGATTACTATAGGTTCCGGAATAGGCACAGGATTTGTCGATTTTAATGGTATCTTTCATGGTAATACATGGAAAGGTTTAGAAGCAGGACATATAATAGTTATCCCCAACGGAAGACAATGCCTATGTGGCAAAAAAGGATGTTTTGAAGCCTATGCTTCAGCTAACTCAATCATCAGGATAATGAACGAAAACTTTCCAGAAACCAAATCTTTAAGTATCCAAGAAATATTAAATCTCGTTCAAACAAGCTCCAAATATACTTCTACTATACAAACAATATATACTACTTTTGCAACTGCACTATCAAACATTATAATGATTCTTAATCCGGATGTTATCGTAATCGGAGGGGGCGTAATAGAAATACCTTCTTTTGATTTCACTTACCTTAAAAAGGGCACTATCCAACTACTATCAAAAGAATATCATAATGTAATAATCCAAAAAGCTCTATACGGCAATCAAGCCGGAGTTATTGGAGCAATTATATTAGGTTCTCAGACATAATAATTTCCAAATAAATACTTTATTTTTTTATTTGACAAGAAAATAAATCATAATTATAATGTCGTTAAGGAGTAAAATGAGAGAAAGTAAAGAAATAGATTTTTTATTACAAGGCAATCAAAGATTGTGGGATATGAGTGACTGGTTTAAACAAACAGTTGACTTTATAATTTCCGATATGGAAAGCCTTTTCCAAGAACAATGCATTAAACAAGCTCCTCCTGAAGATACAAGAATAATTGCTAAAATAAGTAAAAAACTATTTTCTATTAACAGCAGAGACTTTGAAAGCTTTAATAATGTTAAAGTTGGAGTAATATTTTATAAAACAAGAGAATACGTCCTTGCAGAGAAATACTTAAAAGACTCATTATTAAACATTGATAAAATTATTGAAACTTGCGACTTCTGTCCGGGACTAATCAATTACCTTTTAGCTAAGATACAAATTGAAAAAACAGAATACCGAAAAGCAAATAACTATTTTTTAAAAAGTTACAAAAGCATTCATTCAGATATAAGTTTTTTTGAAAAAATTGAATTCTTTTTACAATGGAGCTCATTATTTACCGAATCAGGCTACTTTAATTATGCAGAAAAAATCTTAAACCTACTTTCTGCTAACATTCCCCCTCAAATTAGCCCAATTTACGCCCACATACTTTTTGGATTATTTATACTCAGCAAAAAAATGAACCAAACTGACATAGCAGTGACCTATGCCAATATCTTATTTTCTTGCCCTGTTGAGTATCTTGACTTTGATGATTGGTACACCATTCATCTTTTTTGCGGAGAATACAATTCAAGTATTAAAAGAAGCTTTGATAAAGCTATTTTTCATTTTACTCAAGCAAATAGCTTTCTTTCATACAAATGGAAAGAGTATTTACGTGAAATATCTCTCTTAAAAGATATTCTTAAACTCAGCGACTATCTAAGTTTCCGGATTACTTACGAAGATAAAATGCAAGAAATCATCTTAGAAAATAATTTACATAGTAGTCATTATCTTAATTCTCTAAAAAATGCGTATAAAGAACTTGAATGCATCTATGAAAAAGTTCAAGAATACTCTATGACTGACAGTCTAACAGGCTTGCATAATCGTCGTTATTTATGGAAAAAAATGGGAGAATTAGTTGTGCTTGCATACAAACAAAAAGTACCAATTAGTTGTTTAATGATTGACTTCGATGATTTTAAGCTCATCAACGATTCGTATGGTCATATTGAAGGGGATAAGGTCATAAAAACTGTATGCAATGCAATCAAAGCACATTTTAGAAAATCAGATATTGTTATCAGATTTGGTGGCGAAGAGATTCTTATTTTAATGTTAAACGCATCCAAAGATAATGCTTTAAGAATATCAGAAAAACTAAGAACATCAATAGAAGATTTAATCATTATGTCTGCTGATAATCAAAGAATAAAGCTAACTATCAGCATTGGTGTCTCAACTATTGAGCATATCACAAATACAAATACTACTATAATTGAAGAATTGATAGATAATGCAGATAAATTTATGTACAATGCTAAAAAACAAGGGAAAAATAGAATATATTTACAAGAATAAAAACAATAAAAGGAATAAATATTATGGCAAGAGTTATTGTTGAATCAATTTATAAAACTTACGAAAATGGCTTTCAAGCAGCAAAAGATGTTAATTTTATTGCAGAAGATAAAGAATTTGTTGTTTTAGTTGGTCCTTCAGGTTGTGGTAAAACAACTACCTTAAGAATGATTGCAGGACTTGAAACTATCACTAAAGGCAATATTTATATTGATAAAACAAAGGTTAATGATGTAGCTCCTAAAGATAGAGACATAGCAATGGTTTTTCAAAATTATGCATTATATCCTCATATGTCAGTCTTTGACAATATGGCTTTTGCCCTAAAGCTCAGAAAAACGCCTAAAAGTGATATCATTGAGAAAGTACACCAATCAGCAAAGTTATTAGGCATAGATCAACTCTTAGACAGAAAACCAAAACAATTATCCGGTGGTCAAAGACAAAGAGTTGCCTTGGGCAGAGCTATCGTTAGAAATCCAAAAGTATTCTTATTTGACGAACCTCTATCAAACCTAGATGCAAAAATGAGAGTTCAAATGCGAACCGAAATAGCAAAACTTCATCACACACTTAAAACCACAATGATCTATGTTACTCATGACCAAATAGAAGCTATGACAATGGGCAGTAAAATAGTTGTTATGAAAGATGGTATAGTACAACAAATAGATAATCCATTAAACATATACAATCGACCAACAAATATGTTTGTAGCAGGATTCATTGGCAGTCCTTCAATGAATTTTATCAAATGTAGTATTATTTCAGAAAACGAAAAGCAATATTTACAAAAGGACAAGCTTAAAATACTTCTGCCAAAGATCATTGCAAATAAGTTAAAAGATTATCCTCATCAAGAAGTCTATTTCGGGATAAGGCCTGAAGATATTTATGATGCACGCTTTAGCAGTATGGCTGAAACTCCTGTTGAAATTGATTCTATATGTGAATTAGTAGAGCCCTTAGGCAATGAATATATGGTTTACCTAAAAACCGGAAATGAAAACCTTACAGCCAGGTTTGACCCTAAAATATTACCTGAAATAGATAAAAATCTTAAAATCAACCTCGATATGAGTAAAACACACCTGTTTGACATAAAAACTGAACTCACTTTAGAACAAGCTTAGTATATTATGGACACATTGATAAATATAAATTATACGGAACCTATCTTATACCTTGCTATACACAATGGTCATATTTTAAGAAATCCATTAAAGAAAACTATAGGGTTATCTCCTTTACAAAGAAAAGTTGAAGAAGATCCTTTTACTGAACTCTTTTTAAGTGACAAAAAGAATAAAATTATCCAAAGTGCATCAAGATTTGAATATGATTTAAACAGGAAAAAAGACTTCGCAGTTTATCAAAAACCTGAAGATTGTTGGGGTTTACCGATATATCAAGATTACACTCTTTCCTCTAAAGACATTAGTTTTTCGAAAGAAAAATACGATTATTTTTACCATCAAATTTCAGATATTATTGAAAAATTTATTGAGATACACAAGAAAGTTTTTATTTGGGATGTACACAGTTATAACCATCACAGAAAAGGTAATGATGCTGAGTTTGACAGTATAGAAGATAATCCCGATATCATACTTGGAACCAATCACTATAAATATATGCCGGATAAATGGAAACCACTTATATCAAATATTCAAAATCATCTAAGCTCATTTTCTTTTAAACATAAATACATTAATAGAGCAGATACAGATTTAAGTTTTGATGTAAGGCAAAATGTAAAATTCCCCGGAGGTAATCTATCTCAATATATTAATTCCAAATACGGAGAAGATGTCTGCTGTACGGCAATAGAGTTCAAGAAAATCTGGATGAATGAATGGACTCAAGAAATAGACTTAGAATGCTATTCAGAACTAAAAAAGGCCTTTGATTCTTGTGATAAAATTATAACAAGTTTTCTTTATAAACTTTAATAAAGTGCTTGTTTATCTACAGAGGATAATTAAATGAATAAATCCGGGTTATATGCATTTTTAGCTCTTTTTTTATGGGGAATACATGGCCCGGCAGGTCGGTATTTAGCTCAAAATGATGTAGATATGTTTTTTGTTTTTTCTGCAAGGTTATGGATAGGCACTCTTGTCTTTTTTATATATTTATTAATCAAGAAAAACAACCATATCCATTGGCTTGATAATTGGAAAAAAGTTTTATTAATCTCAGGAATAGGGATTATAGCTAATACTATCTTGTTTCATTTAACACTGATATATTTACCGGGTACACTGGTGATGATTTTGGAAAACCTATCTCCTATATTTGTATTGTTTGCCTCTGTTATCTGGCTAAAAATCAAACCTACCTTCACTGAGATATTAGCCTTATTATTGTCTTTTTCAGGCATTGTTTTGATTGTTTTGGGCAAGGGGAGTTTCCCTGATCTATCGGAAGGCTTTTATTTTGGTATTTTTCTTGGCATACTAACAGGCTTAACCTTTGGGGCATACATCTTTTTTTCTGCTGACTTAGTAAAACCTTTAAAAGACGAACCTATTAGAATCATCCGTTTTTTATTTAAAATATTTCTTATATCTTCTATCTTATGTACACCCTTTTTATTTATTTCAAAACGCTTACCGAGTCAGTCCTTACAATGGTTTTGGCTTATTGAAATGGGTGTATTTCAAAGCGGATTAGCTTATCTTTTCTGGAACTATGCCTTAGTTCATATCAAAGCCAATACAGCCTCAATCTTATTTTTACTGACGATATTATTCTCTACCGTAAACGAAATTGTTTTTATGAATCTCCAACTCAATCGATATTTGATTAGTGGAGGTCTCTTAATAAGTGTTGCCGGATATTGGATAACAACATCCCTTAAAAGAACTAAGCTAAAAAACCAATAAAAGCTGTTGAATAATAGTGTTATGCGAGCATCCTTGCTTGCACTTAAAACTCCTTAAATATTATAATACTAATCAATTATCTTCCTACAAGTTCAAAACTTATAGAATAATATTTAAGGCTGTTGAATAATGTTGTTGTGCGAGCATCCTTGCTTGCACTAAAAAACATTAAGTGATAGGTATTCATTATTTTATGAAACTACAAGCTGGAAGCTTGTAGAACAATAATTGAAATTATTCAACAGTCTCTATTTGATATTATTCAACAGCCACAAATACTATCTCATAATAAGCATCTTTTTCATTTGACTTAAATTATCAAAACTCACTTTATAAAAATAAACACCTGAACTAACTAATTTATCATTATCATCTTTTGTGTCCCAGGTTATAAGTTTATCTCCTGACTTGCATTCTTCATTATATAGTGTTTTGATTTTTTGCCCTTTAATGTTAAATATTTCTATCTTAAGTTGGGTATTATTATGTAATTTTAATGCAATATGGGCTAAATCTTTGACCGGATTAGGATAACTTGAAATAGACAATGATGCTTCATTAACGACATCTTCGATACCGGTAGGATTAAAAGTTCGTTTTACTGTAGGCATTGATTCACCTTCAGGGTTGGTATAAACTGCCGTTAAATAATATGTATTAATAAGACTATTATCAAGTTCATTGTCAGTATAACTCAATTGTGTCTCATCTAAAGTCGCAATGATTTCATCATTTCGATAAACATTGTATCCGGACAAAACCGGAAGGTCTTCTATATCATCAGGATAAATTGGAGCTACCCAAGACAAATTAACAATGTTATTATCTAAATTTACATCAAAATTCTCAGGCTTCTTAAAGGCAATATTATCACAAAAAATTGCTATATTTGGACCACCTATAATGCTAAAATTAAATGACCAAAGCCAAGAATCATTTTCACTCACACCGGAAAAATAAAAATATCGGGGTGTACGACTCTTAACATTAGGTATGCTATTAACTTTTATAACTAAATAACGCTTTGTTAATACAAAAGGAGTATCTAATTGAATAGTTATCCATTCTGCTCGAGTAAATGAAGATACAGTACCTGCAAAACATTCTGTAAATACAACATCACCGGCTTGCTCACTATAATCACACTCACCGAGACTTATTTCTGTATAATATGAATAAATCATATCCTGGGCATAATCATAAGATAATGCACTTATCCTACCTCTTGCTTCATTTGGCATAGCATAAGATGAAAAAGCAGTATTACTATTGGGACTTTCACCGAAAGGATAAGTAGAAAGTTCATTATCAAATCCTATCTGAAGATTACCATAAGAAAGAATAGCAGCTACTTCAGCAGTACAATTAATAATATATTGAGGATTATCCTGGTCATTAGTATTTATAATTATTTGTTCATTATAATAACCGGGGGACTCTGTATTTAAAATAATTGATAAATTCCTTTGTTCAACACTCGGGATCGTTATATTTTCTATATCAAGGGAAAAATGTTCTGAGGATGTAGCATTTACTATCAATGGTTCCGAACCGATATTTAATATCGGTAATGCTATATTTACTTCAGTACCTTGATAATGTCTTTCAAAGTCTATCTCTGTATTATAAATCCTTGCAGTTGGTCCTTCCGGTATTATTCCAATCTCTACATTATCAAGACATAATGATGCGTCAAAAGTAAAAGACAACGTAGGATCATTGAATCTGTAAAATTGAAATATATTATACGGTGTATCAGGTAATTTAAACAAATATGGTTGATAATTCGATGAACAAGAAATTGATGCAATATCTATAAAAGAAGGATTAACTGAATAATTAGAGACCATCCTTAAAATTAAATTATCAAAGCCATTATGGCCTTGAGCATTAAATCTAATATATTTATTCCCTGGATTAGTAATCTTGGGTAGGCTCAGAAATAATTTGGATATTGATAATGAAAAACTTTCATGCCTTGCATAAAGATACTTTTCTTGCCATATTGGACTGGGATGAGAATATGTTTTAACATAAGCATTGTCAGAAAAAAAAGTAGAAGAAACTACACGTTTAGCATCCCAACCATAAGGTAAAGTATGTACTTCTTCAAATTCAAAATCTATAAAGTATGGATAAACAATAATCCAACCATCTTCTACTTTTGCAGAACTATCTTCAATTAGATTGTTTTGAGCATAAGCAAAAATACTCAGACAAAGCATAAATACCAAAACCAATAATTGTTTTTTCATCACATCCTCCAATATATTATATTAATTATTTAATCATAATCATTTTTTTAATCTTACTATATTGATCAGCTTGCATCTTGTAAAAATATACACCGCTGGCAACTCTTTTTTGGTTATTATCTAATCCGCTCCAAACTATTTTATGTTGTCCGGGTTCTATTTCTTGGTTTAAAAGAGTCTTAACCTTTTGTCCTTTTATGTTAAAAACATCAATCAGAACATTTGTTTTTTAGAGATTTCAAAACTAATAGTTGTACTTGGGTTAAACGGATTTGGGTAGGCAGAGTATAAGATTGTTTTATTAGGAGAGATGACAAGGTTATCGTTATCAATTGAAGTCTCTACATCTTCCCATTGTAGTGATGGATAACCTTGATTAATGTCATTTGTGATTTGCCAGATATCATCAAAATTCCAACCTACGCTTGTAAATGTTGTTATATCTTTCATTTCTTCGGTTGTTTTTCCTATCCCTTGAGCTGAAGTTTCGTGTCCGGAGCTTTCAATATCCCAAAATGAGTTTATTATTTCACCAGAAGTACTACCGGTAAATCCGTTATTATCAGATGCAGGCATTACATATCCTATACTATAGCAATTTTCAATAATTCCGTCATAATTGCTATATATAAAGCCACTATTACAAGTCCCGGAAGGTAAATTCAATAAGCTATAAGAATTTTCAATAAGTCCATCATTTTGCATTACAAAACCACCTGAACTAGAGGCATTAATATTCCCTTTTGAAAAGCTTTGACTTATTTGATTATAATTATAACCTACCAAGCCTCCTGCGTAATCATAACCTTGTAAATTACCATTAAAAAAACACTGATTTACTATGCCTTGATTAACTGCTATTAAACCACCAAAGTCACTATTACCATTAATAATACCTTTTGCATAACACCTCTCAACTAAACCTTCATTATTCACTACTAAACTCCCCAAACTATAACGACCGTTAATATCGACATCAATCAAACCGAGATTTGAAATTACAGAATTTTCTCCTGCATAAGCGAATAATCCTAAGTAAGACCCCCATTCAGAATTTATAGTTAGGCCTGAAATAGTATGATCGTTCCCATTATAATGTCCATTGAATTTCTTGTCTGAACTTCCAATTGGATACCACCCGGAGCAATTATTCCAAGTCTCTGTTTGTTCATAAATGTTAATATCTGATGTTTGAATAAAGTTCTTCTCCCACTCGGAACTATTATATTTTAACCATATTAAATGATAGTAGTTATCTATTTCATAAGGAGATTCAGCTGTCCCATCACCTTCAATTACAACCTCTGATTGATTCTGTAATATAGGATAGTTATCCGGCTCAATTTGCCATGGATAAGTAAAATTCCAGTATGCATAGGTATCTTGAGATTTCATTTGTTGTGTAGTTTTACCTAACCCCGCTGCTGAAGATGTTGAGCCTGATGTCTCAATATCCCAGTAATTATCACGAGCAGTACTTTCATTGCACATATAATAAAGCAAGCCTGATCCGTAAGCTGAACCTCTTCGTGAACTTATATTTGAATAATTATTATTCATCTTACTGTTGATGATACGACCTGCCAAACCTCCAACCTCATCAACTCCTTCTACAAAGGCATTTAAAGAGATATCTGAAGAAGAGACAAAACTCGCAAAACAATTGTTAATTTCTACATTATGTCCATACCCCATCAAAGATCCTACATAAGTATTACCTTTTACTTTTGGATTAAGAATACCAAGTTTATCAATAGAACTATCTTGTACATATCCAAACAAACCTAAATTGCTAATAAAAGGTTTATTAACATTAACATTGCTGATACAATAACCATTACCAATAAAATCACCGGTTAAGTAAGGAATGTAAAAATTTGCCTCAGATGATAAATCAATATCATTCATAAGTTTATAACTATATTTATCATACGAACCAAATACCAAAATCTGTTTAAAATCATTTACATTATTAATTAAATAATGAGTACCATCAAAAGTTAAATAATCATCAATATTAAGTATTTTATCATTTTGATGCCAAAGATTATACATTTCATTATTTAAAGCACCAACAGTTATAACTTGTTGATTATTTATTGATACATTATTATAATTATAATATGAATTTTGAGAAATAGAATTTCTAATAATACCAATCAAACCTCCTGTATGGCTAGCTCCTAATAAACTGCCTCCAAAATGGGAATTCTTTAATAATGAATTTGAACTTAAATTCCCTGTTATTCCACCTACATAACTTGATCCGCTAACATATCCATAAGCATTGCAATTATCAATATTTGTATGAGAAGCTGAACCTACCAGTCCTCCGACAGCATTTGTACCAATAATATTACCGGTTGCATTAGAGTTTGATATATTAGTACCTGAAGCATAACCTATCAAGCCCCCTATGGTATGATTAGCATTAACATTTGTTGTTGAATGGCAATCAGTAACATTAACTCCATGCGTTGAACCAATTAAGCCTCCGAGCTGAAAATCTCCTCCAATTTGACCCGTAGCTTGGCAATTAACTATTTCAGTAATACCATCAGCTTTTCCTATTAAACCACCAACATACTTATCTCCTTCAACATTGCCGGAGTGAGATGAATTGATTATTGAACCGTCTTTCATACTCCCTATTAAGCCACCACCATAATTGAAATCTCCCGTTAAATTACCTATGGAATTACAATTTATTATATTGATATTGCGACCATATCCTATCAAAAAACCTACATTTGAAACTGCATTGCTTATTGTAGAGTTTTGTATTATTAAATCAGTGATTGTAGCATTTTTTACATACCCAAAGACACCAAGAAGACTCTTGTTTATTGAATCCAAAGTACAATTTGATATAGTTTTGTTATTACCATTTAAATTCCCTGTAAAATAAGGGATAAAGAGATTTTCTTCTGATGATAAATCCAGGTCTGCAGTAAGGATATAATTGTATTCACTAATCTGCCCAAAAGCTATAAGATATTTAAAATCGTCAATATTGTTTATCTGATAATTTGTCCCATCATAATCCAAATAATCATTAATATTTAAGTATTTGTCATTCTCAAGCCATTCATTAAACAAATCATTATTGATAGCTCCAAAAGATAATATGTTTTCACCATTTAAAAGAGTTGTGTCATAATTATAAAATGAATTTATATAAGTAACATTAGAATTTCCTGCTGATAAACCTCCAACAACAGAATTATTCTCAGAGGTAATAGAACCAATAAAGTATGAATTGCTGATAGTAGAACTTGATGAACTACCGGATAAACCTCCAGAACCGCTTAGTGCTGAAACATCACCAATAAAATAACTATTATTGATAGTACTATTATTTATATAGCCCACAAGCCCACCACATGGATCTGAAGTTGATGTTATTGTTCCTTCTGCAAAACAATTATCAATCGTACTACTACTTATAACATATCCTACAAGCACTCCCGAATAAGATCCTGTAAGAATATCTACATTATAAAAACCTAAATTTTTAATTGTAGCATTTCGTATACAGGCAAAAAAACCATTAAAACTACCACCAACATTATAGTTCATATATAATCCGCTTATGGTATAACCGTCTCCATCATATACACCTGTAAATGGATGACTATTATCATCCATTTCTTCAATTCCAATCTTTTTCCAACCTTTGCCATTGTTCCATGTAGTTATTTCATCAGGAAAAGTTATGTCTGCTGTTTGTTTATAATGCTTATTCCATCGAATTTGATCTTGATTAATCCAATTAAGATTTTGCCAGCTTTCGATTAAATATGGACTGTCTTCAGTTCCTTCTCCAATAGGTTGAACAGCTTGTTGCCCGTTTAAAATTACATACCAAGTAAGCATAAATACCAAAACCAATAATTGTTTTTTCATCACATCCTCCTAGTAATTATATTTCTTAATACTAAATTACATCTAATATTTTTTATTGTCAAGATTTTTATTTACTTATTTTATACTTTTAATTCACATTGTAAATAATCATAGATTTATATCGTTTTCTCTTTACTAAGTTTTAAAATAAAATTCTTGACAATCTAAAAGCAATATTTATTATATTAAATATAATGGAGGAAAAAATGAAAATCAAAATAATTATTATTATACTTATCATACTTATGTCTCAAAGTTTATATGCAAGGCGTTTTGCTCGTTGGCACACAAATATGGGAAATTTCACAGCTGAGATCAGATTTGATCTTATGCCTATAACAGGATTTAATTTTATCCAATTAACAGAAAACCATTTTTATGATAGCTTAATCTTTCACAGAGTTATTGATGATTTCGTTATTCAGGATGGATGCCCCTTAGGTACCGGTACGGGCGGACCGGGTTATACTATTGAAGATGAATATTGTGATGAACTCATTCACGACCAACCCGGGATGTTGGCTATGGCAAAAACTAACCAACCAAATTCTGCCGGCTCACAATATTATATTACCTTGGCAGCTCTTCCTCATCTAGATGGTAATTATGCAGTATTTGGCAAAGTTTTCGAAGGACTTGACGTAGTATTTGACATAGGACAGGTTCCCACAAACTCAAATGATAAGCCCATAGAACCGGTGGTGATAGATTCTTTAAGGATGCTTTCATTAGAGATAAACTCTATAACTCCAAATCCAAATGAAATTATTGAAACTAATAATAATACTATTCAATTTATTGTTGATGCTTTAGATATATTTACTTTTGAAATTCCTACTTATGCGTGGTATATAAACGATGAGTTAGTCGATAACCAAAATACAGGAATATTCAATACCGTTTTAAATGATTATGGTACATATGATGTTAAATGTTTAGTAATTGCTCAAGATATTACTTATCCAATAAACTGGACTGTAAATTATACAGAAAATGTCAATATCACTGATCCGGCTTTGAATATAAATAAACCAATCCTACTAAGTTCATATCCAAACCCGTTTAAAACAAAAACAATCTTGGAAACCAATATTAAACAACCAGGATTAATCGAAATAAATATTTACAACATTAAAGGTCAAAAAATAAAATCTCTAATCAATGAAACTAAAGCTATCGGCATTTATCACTATGAATGGGACGGAACTGATAACAACAACAAACAAATTACCACCGGCATCTATACTATTGAAATAAAACATAATAATCAAAAAATTGAATTATCAAAGATTTCATACATAAAATAATATATGATAACTAACAACGAAGTTGTCTGAGACCGTGAATTACTTATCATCACATTAGCCGGACTTGACTTGCAACGAAGCGAAGCAAGTGTGAGTTAAGAACGGCTAGGTCATATCACTGCAAGCGAAGCGTAGCAGTCAATAGATAGCTTCTTCACAAGCTCAACGCAATGACCGGACAAAGCATTCGGATTCCTGATTTAAACGAATTTTACTTTTTTATTTTAACTATATATCTTTCAATGGTTTACATCAAACAAGGTTTAAGGGACCTCCAAGATGCTTTAAAGCATCCTGGAGGTCACCTGTATCATTGTTATGTAGTTCTTGATATTTTGTGCAAGCAGGGATGCTCGCACAACAAAAAAACGTAAATGTTCTATAAGCTTCCAGCTTGTAGAAAAAAGAATGCAAGCAGGGATGCTCAGATAAAGTTGTTCGAGCTTTCAACTTGAACGATATTTTCACAACAAATAGCAGTACAAACAAAGATGTTTATACAACAAATAGCAGTACAAACAAGGATGTTTATACAACAATATTATCAGATAAGCTACTTAAAAAAAATAAAGAACTTAAATGATGAAAAACTTAACTTTTCATTATTTAAAATCTTCTAAACTCAGGTAGAAACAAAACACCAAATAATCCCGTCCCTGGGAATCCGCAATGCGGTAAGAATCCCTTCTTAATATTTGGCATTTGCTATACGACTTGTTCAATCATATCTTCAGATAAGAGACGATACTTAATGTCATAATCAACATCATCAACTATCATTTGTTTTGCTTTGTTATTTTTAACATTAATCAAAACCGGGCCTTTAAGATTAGCAGTCATACGAGAAGGTTCTCGTGGTACTGTAACTAAGACAAGAACGACTACATCTTCAGCTTTTTCTACTTCAATATCTTTTAAATCAGATCTATGAGCATTAATCACATAATCAGCTTTAAAAAGATTTGGATCAGTAACAACAAAAGCCAAAGAAGGTTCTTCAGTAGATTGCATCCATTTTAATGGAGAGCTTTCATCAACATCAAGCAAGACATAATTTTTAACATCAGGAAAACCAAGTATTCCTGAAGGGAAAGTAATGACGGTATTGTCATTTACTTCAATTTCACCGAAACGAGTTGTGTAGATTTTCATTTTTTACTCCTTTTAAATTTATTATAAATATTCTGTCAGGCTCGTAGGAAACATTTTTGATAAGGCAGCAACAGCGGAGTTAAGTGCCTTTTCTGTCATTGCAAATTTTGTCAAAACTTCAACAGCATCGACTTTTTCAATGCCTTGAATACTTTCCAGGACATTTTCTTGCAGGGAGACTAAATTATTCTTTGAAATTTCAAGTCTGTTTAACGCTAATCCTGAAGCAGTAACCATCGGCTGCATATTGGATTGTAAAGCATCAAGTTTGCCTATAGCATCAGAAATTTCGATATTATTACCATTATCTAAGGCATATTTTAATTGATATAATGAATCAAAATAACCGGTATCTTCAAATAATTGTTGACCTGTCACATTGGTTGTAATCCTACTGTATGAATTATTATTAAAAGCAATATTAGCATCATCTCCTTGATAATTGCCTGCAACCACATTAAGCCTAAATTCATCTCCGACTTCTAAAAAACCTCTTTTAAAATCAAGACTCAACCCGGTATCATTACCATCTTTATCAATAATATTTGCTGTATTATTACCGAGTTCAATAGTTTCTGACCAAGTTTCTCCGCCATCTTGAGAAACTTGATATTTAGCTGTATTGGTTGCGACATCATCATTAACAGTTCCGGACTCAACAAATTTAATAATAAAATCACCGGTTCCTTCATATTCACCATTAACTGTAACGACATCATTATAGACATTATCAGTTGAGGCATAAGGCTGTAACACTCTACCGTTTAACGAGTAAGCAGGTTCATTACCGTTAGTCCCGGCAAACAAGTACCGATCTCTCATTTTAGTATTAGCAATACCAATACTTTCATCAATAATTTGTTGTATTTGATCTGCAGCTACTTGTTTTTCCATATCTGAAGCTGTTTCAGTTGAAGCAGTTAAGGCAATCTCTCTTGCTCTAACAACAATATCTTGAATATGGTTTAAAGCAGAATCAGTTGCTTTAAGGTATTCTTCAGCATCAGAAATATTTTCTACATACCTATCATAAGCAGAGGAATTTCCCTTATGTTTCATTGCAATAGCTACTCCTGCCGGATCATCAGAAATCTTATTTATTCTTCTTTCATTAGATATCATCTCGTTATACTTATGATAATCAGACAGATTTTTGTTAACATTATTAAGTAAGCTTTCATACATAGTATTAGTTGTTATACGCATTTTACACTCCTTTAAAAGGATTATTTCTTTTTCATAAATTTGAGATATTTATTTAGATTAATTAATTGGTCATTATCGACATTAACAACAGCTGCTTCTTTATTTTCTTCCAGAATTCTATCATAGATTTCTTTTCGGTAAATCGGAGTATCTTTAGGAGCAACAATACCTATTCTTATTGCATTTTTAGTAATATCAGTGATTACTATTTCAATATCATCACCGATACAGATTGACTCTCCTATTTTTCTTGTTAAAACTAACATAAAACACCTTCCCTGATTATTAAAATTCTTTTATTTATCATTTTACTAAACCTATAATTGTAGTCATTATATCATCAGCTATAGTAATAATCTTTGCTGCTGCTTGATATGCTTGTTGAAATTTCATTAAATTAGCTGTTTCTTCATTCATAGAAACACCCTTAACAGATTCTCGAAAATTATCTGTTTGAGAGCTTAGCATAGATGTACGTTCAGCGTTTTGACCGGCTGTTTTAACGTCTCTACCTATTTCATACACATAATCAGCAAAAGCTTCAGTAATAGTTTTGCCGTCAAAAACATTTTCATATTTCAAATCAGTAATTTGTAATGCTATTTGATTATCCCCTATTTGTCCTGACCCCGAAACAGCAATATTAGCAGGATCAGATAGGATTTCATTAGAGAGTTCAAAATTCTCAACCCCTGTTACTTCAGCATTAAAGAAATATCGGCCTGAAGCTGCAGGTTCAGTCATATCATAACCTTTAATATGGATTTCATTTACTTTCTCAGCAATTTGAACAGCTAAATCATCTAATTTTGTCTTATATTCCGGCAATACTGTATCTCGTAAATCATACATAGATTTCAAAGAGCCTGAAGTTAAACCACTAATTTTTGACTTTGTATTATCCCATATTAGATATGCTTCTTCTTCATTGCTTTCTAAGTTTGTAGATTCGGTATAAATAAGCTTATTGGAAACATCATTTCTAACAAGTTCATCAGTACCAAAATATACACTCATAGTGCCATTTTCACGTTCATGCACTTGAACATTACCATATTGTGATAACTCATCAATCAATAAATCAAACTTATCTAAATAATCATTTGCAGGCTTATTATTAATCTTATTTTGAGATATTTGATTAGACAAGGAAGCTAATTCATCAGAGATTTCATTAATTCTATTTGCAGTATCCTTCAATGAGAATTTTAAATTGTCTCTTGTATCTTCAATCGCCATATTAAGACCTTTGAAGCTTTCAGTCATTTGAGTAGTTGCATCAATAACATCTATACGATGGACTTCACTATAAGGGTTGTTAGCTAAAGCTTCCCATTTATTAAAGAAATTATTAATCATTGTACCAATACCATATTCCGAGGTTTCAACAACACTTTTTTCTAATTCTTGTAGGTTAGAAGACATAGATTCCCAATAACCTGTATTACTATTAAGATTTCTAAATTCTGTATCAAGCCTTAAATCCCTCATCCTCTCTAATCTAACAATACTTACACCACTACCATAATTTCCATTTGCATCATTTAAAGGAGTAGATGCTTCTTGTATAATTCTTTGTCTGCTATAACCTTCTGTATTAGCATTAGCAATATTATGTGCTGTAACTTCAAGGTTTTTCTCAGTTGTTGAAAGTGCTTGTTTACCAATAGATAACATATTAAGCATTACTTATTCTCCTTTTTAATTTTACAGGGTTATATAATCTTCTATCAATTTCAGTAAAAACTAATCTGATTTTTTCATCCGAAAGTAGATATTCTTGCTTTTCTCCTTGTTGAAAAGGCTGAAAATGCAAATCTTCCATACCGACAATAAAAGGATCAATATGCTCAATTGCACTATCATTTAATGAAATATTACTGATTAATTTTACTTTTTTACCCTGTAACAGCAAACTTAACATTTCTCTATACCCTTGTATTTAAAAGAATTGAACTTCTCTTTTGTGGAATCATACCAACTCGGCTATAAACTCTATCTTTATCAATAATATCTGAAATCATCTCAAGATTATCTCCGACAAGCTCAAGTCCGGTTTTGATTAATTCTTTGTTGTCAGAAGAAAGCTTATCAATTTTTCTTAAAGTATTTGCAAAAGAAGCAAACAAAAGACTTGCTCTTTCAGCTAATTCTTCTTCATAAAAAATAGAATAAACGGTCTTAAGGTTATTCTGAGATACATCAATATTTCTCAAAATAAATAATGTCTCCATTAAATCATTTCTGATGCTTGTTGCACGATGTGCACGACTAACAAAGATTGCAGTTTGTTGACTTATCTTTTGGAATTTTTTGATATTCCATTCAATAAGTGCTTCTTTTTGATCTTGAAGGCATATCAATACCTCTTGATAAGAAGCAATTTCATTTTCCCAACTGCGAAAGAAATCATTAACTACAGCTTCCATTTTCTTACTCCTTTACTCTGTAAAATTATTGAAAAAGCTAAGAACTCTATTAATATAATTTTTTGTCTCTTTAAATGGTGGTATTCCTTGATATTTAGCAACATTACCCGGACCGGCATTATAAGCCGCAAGAGCTGTTTCTATATCACCAAATTTATCTAACATATTTTTTAAATATTTTGTACCACCATTTATATTTTCTACAGGATTGAAAGAATCACTAACACCCAGCTCTCTTGCAGTGCCATCCATTAATTGCATTAAACCTTTAGCTCCTACGGGAGATACAGCTTGAGGATTAGCATAACTTTCTTGAGCTATAACTGCTTTAATAAGGTTTTCATCAACTCCATATCTCTCAGATGCTTGCTTAATAATGGATTCATAATTTTGCAACCTACCCATAAGAGTTTTTGGCTCTGCAATTAACTTTACCTTTTCCTTACTCTGAATATTTTGTATTTCAGGGACACTTGGTTCAGCAACACTACTCGGTCTATACGAAGATTTAATTTGTTTTTTATTTAATAATTCTATTGCCTCAGGACTAACTTGACTCAATATCTGCTTTGCCAAACCAAAAGATTGATTTTGAGCAATATTTTCTGACACCTGACTAATAAACATATCCTGATAAAAAGAACTTCCTGCTTGATCACCAAAAAAGCCCTCATTATCAAGAGATTGTGTCATTGAACTTAACATCTGCTTAATCATCATAGCCTCAAAATCTATAGCTGCTTTGACTGCTTTTTCTGCATTTTCAGGCTTAAGATTATCCTGTATTTTTTGCATCTTTTCAGCTTCTTTACTCCTGATACCTTGATCAAGATTCATTTCCATAGATTTGATAGCTATATCCATTACATTATCCTCAACTCTGCGTGAAGTGCTCCGGATTCTTTAAGTGATTGAAATATTGAAATCATATCTCGAGGAGTCACTTTTATAGCATTTAAAGCTTGAGCTAATTCTTGTACTGTAGCTGATTCCATCACAAATACTCTTGAACTTTCCTGAGCAGTAATCTCTGTAGATTCCGTCTCTAATGAAAACGGACCGGCTGAAAGATTTTCATTGTCACTCTTAACCTTTATAATTAAATTCCCATGAGCTATGGCAACTTCATTTATCCTTACATTACCCCCGGCAACTATAGTTCCCGTACGCTCATTAATTATAACTCTGGCATTTTGCTGTGGTGTAATCTCTAAATTTTCTATTATCGAGATAAAACTAACTATATTTGATTCAGCAATCACATTATCCGGGATAGTAACAGAAACATTTGCAGCATTCTCCGCTAAGGCAACCCTGTCACCAACAATATCATTAATAGCCCCGGCAACAAGTTCTGCAGTCGTAAAATCAGCATTAAAAAGCTGTATTTCAAGCTGCCCGTCACTTACTAATTGAGATATATTTTCTGTTTCTACCACAGCCCCATTAGGAATCCTGCCTACATTAGAATAATTCTTTCTTAACTTAGTGCTTTTAACTTCTTCATTAAACCCACCAAAGGAAATCGGACCCTGTGCCACAGCATACCTAAGATTTTCTTGACTAATTAATGGAGTCATCAATAACACTCCCCCTTCTAAACTTCTCGCATCACCTATCGACGAAACTACTACATCAAATGAAGAACCGGGCTTTGCAAAAGGAGGTAATATCGCTGTAACCATTACAGCCGCTACATTATTAGGTCGAATACGATTTTGTGGAACTGTCAAGCCAAAATGCTCCAACATATTATTGATAGACTGAATAGTTGCCTGCGACGCTTGACTATCTCCGGTACCTTGCAAACCCACAACTAAACCATAACCAATAACCTGCTTTTGATCCATTCCACTAATTTTACTTATATCTTTAAGTCTTGTTTGTGCATTTAGCACTATTGCTATGCTTATCAAAATTAATATCGTAATTAACCTTTTCATAACATCTCCATCTATATTTGTTATTTTTTTCTCAAAATCAAATGGGGAATTTTACTTCCCCTTTTGAAAACCGAACCGAATGGGCGTCCCCAATAATTTTTACGAGAGGTGCTAGGCTATTTTTGCTTTCTCGTCATTAACACTCTATGTTTTGTCACTCGATTACTTATATTTGCAATCGGTGTGCCATATATTACTTTAAGCATAACTTACTTAATATCAACAAAATAAACATATCCTTAATAAATAATTTTTCTTCAAAACCAAATTTATCTTCTCAATCAAAAGGAAAAATTTTCCGATTTCTTAAGATATAGACTAAATATATTTTTAAAAATATGCTTGACGATTTTAGAAATATTGTATATTTAGTTTTATCATAATAAAAAGACTAAATAACCATAAGATATTAAAAGGACTATTATGAAAGAAACACTCTTCTTATTTGACGGAACAGCTTTAGCTTATAGAGCTTATTTTGCCTTTATTAAAAACCCTCTCATCAATTCAAAAGGAACCCAAACAAGTGCTGTCTTTGGAGTTATAAAATCTTTTTTTAAAGTTATAAATGATTTTAACGCCAAATACATAGCCATTTCCTTTGACAGAAAAGAACAAACCTTTAGGCATAAATTAACAGAAACCTATAAAGCAAATCGCCCCCCCACTCCCCAAGAACTTATCTCCCAAATTGAATACATTAAAAGCTTTTTTGAACTTATTGGTCTTAAAGAAATATCTTTACCGGGATATGAAGCTGATGATATTCTCGGTACTATCGCCAAAACCTACGAAACACAATTTGATATAATTATTGTAAGCGGAGATAAAGATTTTGCTCAATTAGTCAATGATAACATTTCCCTCTATGATAATAAAAATGATAAAATCATTAAATACCAAGAAGTATCTGACAAATACAATATTAACCCCGATCAGTTCATTGATTACTTAGCACTAATCGGTGATTCAGCAGACAATATCCCCGGTGCAAAAGGAATAGGTCCTAAAACTGCTGCGAAACTACTTAATCAATATGATAATATCGAAAACTTATATAACAATATTTCCGAATTCCCGGAAAATAAAGAGAAAGAAAAATTAGTTAACTCAAAAGAAAACGTATTTCTGTCAAAAACACTAGCAACCATTAAAACTGATGTACCTATTGCTGATTTAAATGTTAAAGATTTCCTTTTTAATAAAAAAAACATAACTAACACTGTATCATTCCTTGACGAATTAGAATTAACAACACTAAAAAATAGCCTAATTAACTCCCAAGAAAACATTATGGAGGACACTAAACAAGAAGATGCTGATTATAAATTCATCCTAATAGATAATGAAAAACAATTGATAGATATCTTGAATAAATGCAACTCCAATATAATTGCCATAGATACTGAAACAACTTCGATAAATCCTATTCAAGCAAGATTAGTTGGAATTTCATTTTGTTTTGACAAATCAAAAGCTTATTATATCCCAATAAACCACACCTTTGCAGACAATATTAAATGTAAAACCGTTTCCGAAATCTTCAATAGTTTCCTTAAAGATAAACTAATTATCGGGCACAATTTCAAATATGATTTACACGTTTTAACAAATCATAGATTTGAAATCAAAAACAAACTATTTGATACTATGTTAGCAAGCTATCTTCTCGATCCGGGTAAAAACGAATATAGTTTAGATAAATGTGCATTGAGGGAATTTAACTACGAGATGATACCAATCACCAACCTAATTGGAAAAGGTAAAAAACAAATTAGCTTTGCAGATATTGAAGTAAATACTGCTTGTGAATATGCTGCCGAAGATGCTTTAATGACTTATAAACTGTATAATGTTTATAAAGAAAAATTACAAAACCAAAACCTCTTTAACTTATTCGAAAATATAGAAATACCTCTTATCTTTACTTTACAATATATGGAAAATCAAGGAGTATATATCGATATCCCGGGATTAAACAAGTTAAAGCTTACAATTTCAACTGAACTTGAAAAAATAACAGATATTATTTATAAATTAGCTGATGAGCAATTTAATATTAACTCTACTCAACAATTAAGTACTATCCTATTTGATAAACTAAATATTAAACCATTAAAGAAAACTCAAACAGGTTATTCCACAGATATAGCTGTTTTAGAACAACTTGCCGAAGAACACGAAATTGCCAAACAACTAATCGAATATAGACAATTATCAAAAATGCTCAATACATATATCGAAGCCTTACCCTTATTAGCTAATCCTTCAACACATAAACTACATACTTCCTTTAATCAAACCATAACCTCAACAGGAAGACTTTCCAGCACCAACCCTAACTTACAAAACATCCCTATTAAAAATGAACTCGGAAGAAAAATTAGATCTTGTTTTTGTGCATCTACGCCAAATAATGTTATCGTATCAGCAGATTATTCTCAGATAGAATTACGACTTCTTGCAATCTTATCAAAAGACGAATCTATGATTAATGCTTTCAAAAATAACTTAGATATCCATACAAACACTGCTTCCAAAATATTCAATAAAGCCCCGGAAGAAATTGACTCAAATGAACGTCGTAAAGCAAAAGTAATTAATTTTGGTATCATTTACGGAATGGGCTCTCAATCATTATCTAAAGAATTATCCATCTCAAGTAAAGAAGCTAAAAGCTTTATTGATGAATATTTTAATCATTTCCCGACAATAAAAGATTATATGGATAGTCAAAAGAATTTTGCTCATCAAAATATGTGGGTTGAAACTATCTACAACAGAAGATTATATTTACCAAATATAAATTCATCAAACAATAGGTTATTATCAGAAGCAGAAAGAATTGCTGTCAATATGCCAATACAAGGTTCGGCAGCAGATATTATCAAAATAGCAATGAATAATATTTATAAAAAAATTAATACAAACCCTCAAATAAGTATGCTAATCCAAGTGCATGATGAACTTGTCTTTGAAATTGACAAATCAATACTTGAAGAATCTATCTCAATGATTAAAAATGAAATGGAACACGCACTCAATAAAACCTATACGGACATTGTTCCCCTAACTGTAGATATAGGTTATGGTGAAAATTGGGATACTGCACATTAAAAAATAAAACTTTTTCCAAAATTAACTTGACATTATAAGAGATTTAAATTATTATTATATTATCAAGATATTAGAATAAACTATATGGAGGAGGATTAACTTTGAATAGTAAAATCAAAGTAATGGTTGTTGATGATACTGTCATATATAGAAAAATTCTCAAAGATGTATTATCTGAAATAGAAAATGTCGAAGTAATCGGTACTGCTCCAAATGGTGATCTTGCTTTAAGAAAAATCAATTTAGACCAACCGGATTTAGTTTTATTAGATGTAGAAATGCCTGTATTAGACGGCTTACAAACTTTAGAAGAAATCAAAAAAAGATATCCTCATATTGGTGTAATTATGGTTAGTGGTGTCAATGAAAGACAAGCTGCTATAACTATGGAAGCTCTTAGCAAAGGAGCTCTTGATTTCATTCCAAAACCTCAAGGCAATAATATTGAAGCAAATATTCAAAATCTCAAACAAAATTTATCGCCTATTATTTCTTTATTTACTACCAAAAAGACTTTAGCTTCAGTAAAAAGCCACAAAGAAATTAGAACCTTTTCTGACCCGACTATATCAGAAAAACCAACTCCTACAATTACTAAGCCTAAGCCTAAGCCAATTACACCCGCAACAATACCTAATGCTTTATTTCCTAAAAAAATTGACATCTTAGTAATAGGTGTTTCAACCGGTGGACCTAACGCTTTAGCAAAATTTATCCCTTTCCTGCCGGAAGACTTAGGAATACCAATTTTAATAGTTCAACATATGCCTCCTATGTTCACAAAATCTCTTGCAAATCATCTTAACTCAAAGTCTAAATTACCTGTAATGGAAGCAGATGATAATACATTTATTCAAAAAAATCGTGTTTATTTAGCTCCGGGTGGCAAACATATGATTGCAAAAAAAGAAGATAATCTTTACAAAATACAAATAACTGACACACCTCCTGTTAATTCTTGCAAACCTTCTGTTGATGTGCTTTTCGACTCAGTAAGTAAAACATATAACGGTAATATACTTTCAGTTATAATGACAGGGATGGGGGCTGATGGACTCAATGGAATTAAATCACTTAAAAACATTAGTGGCTATACATTAACTCAATCAGAAAATTCTTGCGTAGTTTATGGAATGCCAAGGGCTGTAGATGAAGCAGGACTTTCTAATGAACAAATAGACTTAGATAACCTCGCAAATAGAGTAACAGATATTGTTAAAAATGGTATTAAAAAATAATAATATATGGGGTACTGATGCTTAGCTCCAAAATAGCAATTAATCATGAAGAATTCGTTTTATTAAGAGAATATATCCAACAAGAATGTGGGATTGTTGTTGGTGATGAAAAAGTTTATCTTATTGAAAGTAGATTAGCGAGATTAGTTGTCGAAACAAACTGTAAAAGTTTTAAAGAATTCTATCTTAAAGCTAAAAGTGACGTAACTAGAAAATTAAGAGATAAAATTATTGACGCTATGACTACTAATGAAACTCTCTGGTTTAGAGATATGAAACCTTGGACTATCCTCAAAGAAGTAATTATCCCCAAATTTATAGACGACCTTAGAACCGGCAGAAAACAAAAAATCACAATCTGGTCAGCTGCTGCTTCAACAGGGCAAGAGCCATATTCGTTTTCAATGCTTGTAGATGAAGCCTTAAAAAAAAGAACCTCGAGTATCAAGGGAACAGTTCTACATCTTAGCAACTGACATTTCACCAAGTGCTCTTTATATGGCTATTTCAGGCAGGTTTAACAGTATTGCTATGGCAAGAGGGATGTTACCCGGATACAAGGATAAATACTTCACTGAAACTAACGGGGTAGCTGAAATTATTCCGGAAATTAAAAAAATGGTCATATTTAAACAATTTAATCTCCAACATGATTTTACAAAAATCCCAACTTGTGATTTAGTCTTTTGTCGTAATGTTGCTATTTATTTTTCAGCTAACTTTAAAAAAGAATTATTTAAAAAGATTTATAGCAAAGTAGATAAAGACGGTTATTTTTTTATTGGTTCAACTGAAAGCTTGATTGGCTATTCAGATGATTTTGAACAACTGGAATACCAAAAAGGTGTTTATTATAAACCTAAGAAATAAGGATTTAAATTATGAAGCTTTTAACTGTTGACGATTCAAGAATGATAAGAATGATAATTATCAATACTATTAAATCTATGGGATTTGAAACCCTCGAAGCTCCAAATGCAGATGTAGCTTTAGAAATTCTTGAAACTGAAAGCGAAAATATTAACTTAATTCTTCTTGATTGGAATATGCCGGGAATGAATGGTTTTGAACTACTTAAAATCATAAAAACTACTGATAAATACAAACACATACCTGTTATGATGGTTACTACTGAAGGTGAAAGAAAAAATGTCATCAAAGCAATACAAACAGGTGCTGAAAACTATTTAACAAAACCATTTACACCGGAAGATTTATCTTCTAAAATATTAGAATGTCTTGGATTAGCTGACAATTATATGTTGTCTCAAGAAGATGATGAACTACCCAGCTTAGATATGGATGATTTAGATTTATAGGAATGATATGCTAACAAGGGATAATTCAATGTATAAAAAAATGATTATGACTAAGTTACAAGGTATTAATGAAATACCTACTATGCTCACAGTTGCTACAGAAATTGACAGATTAACAAATGACCCTAATTCCTCAGCTGAAGGAGTTAGTAATGTCATCAAAAACGATCCGGCTCTTACAGCTAAAGTTTTAAAAATAGCCAACTCTGCATTGTTTGCCGGAACTCAGAGAATAGTTAGTCTCAATCAAGCTGTCGCAAGACTTGGATACGGTGAAATCAGAAGAGTAACTATTGCAATTGCTTTTCTTAATTCTTTTAAATCGCTATTTGTTGATTATGAAAAGTTCTGGATTCACTCCATTACTACTGCTTATATAGCTCAAAAATTAAATGAACTCTCTAAAACAAATATGCCTTCGGACAGACTATTTACCGGAGCATTATTACACGATATAGGTATCTTAATTCTTGACCAGTATTTTACCACCATTTATAAAAAAATCTTTGATATGTCTATTAATAAAAAATATGACCTCTCTATTGTCGAACAAAAGATTCTCGGCATCACTCATGCTGAAGTTGGTGCTTTACTACTTAAGAAATGGAATGTCCCTGACCAAATAACAGATATTATTTATTATCATCATCAACCTCAAAACTCAAAAATTGCTCAAAGAGATACTAAGATTGTATATCTCGCTAATTTTATTGCTAATAATAGAGGTTATGACAATGGAACAGGTACCTTCCACGAACAATTCTATGATGATATTTGGATGGAGTTAAGACTTTCCGTTGAGCAAGTTCCTGAAATCATCGAGAGTGTCCAAAATGACGTCGAAAAAGCAAAACAATTACTAAAATTAGGAGGAAAATAATGCATAAAGCTGCGTTAATTAATCTTGAAGGAAAGTTTTCATTATATTCTATTATTGATTCTCAAACCTTTGAACCTGTCTTTTTAAACTGGACTGAAGACTTATTAAATTCGCTAAAAGATTACTCTATTATCTTCTATTATTCTCCTCAAATTGACAAACAAACAATTAAAACTTTAAGAAAAAGTATTTCTTTTTTAAATATTAAGCTGGTTGTCTTTACTGATTCTATTGATTTAGATACAAGAAAAACCTTAATGCAAGCCGGAGCTGATTTAGTCGAATTACTCCCTATTTCAGACAATGACTTTGTAACTATTTTAAAAGATTTTCATGCAAAATTTACCAACATTAAAACTCTAAATCATAACCTTTTAACTCCTTTCAAACTCGCAATTGAAGAAATCCTCAGTATGATGGCTGTTATCAACGTTGAATTTGTTGACGCTTATCAAACTGTATCTCAATTTCACTTTGGTGACCTTTCAGGTATTATGGCTCTCGCCGGTGAAAAAAAAGGGGCTATAATGATTTCATTTTATGAAAACTTAGCTCGTAAGATTATTGCCGCAATTATGGCTGTCCCTGAAGATGACATTACCGAAGAAGAAGAACACGACGGTGTAGGCGAATTAATAAATATGATTGCCGGAGGAGCTAAAGCTCGTCTCGGTGATAGCGAAACTCATTTCTTGTTATCTGCTCCAACTGTCATCACCGGTAATCAACATAGAGTTATTCAACAAAAAGATATGCCTTGCATTGTTCTCGTTTATAAAGTGGAAGAAGATTATTTTGCTATCCAAATCTGCCTAATGAATCTTATCAACAATTCTTAAAAAATAAACTTATTTTTTCCCGAGCTTGACTTAATATAAATAATACTAATATAATTTAAGAATAGTATTTGATAATTAAAAACTGATAAAAATTATTGTTGTACGAGCATCCTTGTTTGCACACAAAGTCATAAAGTACTTATTATTATAATTTTATAATTTATAAACAAGATGCTTATAGAACACTATTTATAGCATTCGATAATGTATAAATTAAACTAATTCAAATCTCCTTAAAAAATTTTAAAATAAAAGCAAAATAAAACTTGCATTAATTTTTAAAATGGTTATAATATTATAGTTAGTAGATACTAACAAGGAAGGAGATAATTAATGCTAAGAGATATTATCACTATTGATAAAGAAAAATGTAACGGATGTGGTATATGTGTTACCGGTTGTCATGAAGGAGCTTTACAAATAATCAATGGAAAAGCTGAACTAGTTAATGACTTATTTTGTGACGGACTTGGTGCATGTATCGCCGATTGTCCTCAAGATGCAATAACTATTGAGAAAAGAGAAGCTGTTCCTTATGATGAAAAAATCGTTATAGAAAAAATTATAGAGGGTGGACCGGATGTAATAAAAGCCCATTTAAAACATTTATATGAACACGGACAAGAAGAGTTTGTTAAACAAGGAATTAATATACTTAAAACTAAAAATATCGATATACCTGATTATATTTCTTCTGAAGTCCCTTGTACTTGTCATCAAGGAGAAGATCAAATCTCAAAAAAACAAAATCATAAATGCCCGTCAGATAGTATAACAATAAATACTACTTCAGAACTCGTAAATTGGCCTATTCAATTGCATCTTGTTAATCCCCATGCAAACTGGCTTGATAATGCTGATTTATTAATTGCGGCAGATTGTACTGCATTTTCGTATGCTAATTTCCATAATAAATTTATGAAAGGCAAACCTACAATCATCTTTTGCCCTAAATTAGACAAATCCGCAGAACCTTATATTGAAAAACTAAGTATGATTTTTAAGGAAAAAAATATCAAATCTATAACTATTTTAAGAATGGAAGTTCCATGCTGTGGAGGAACTGAAATAATAATTCAAAGAGCATTAGAACTTGCCCAAAAATTCATATTTGTCAAGGTATTCACTATCTCTGTAGATGGTGAATTAGTTTAAAAATAAAAAACCAAAAAAAACGGAGGAAAAAATTATGAGTATGTTTTGCTTTCAATGTCAAGAGACTTTACAAAACAAAGGTTGCACAATGCGTGGAATGTGTGGTAAATATGACTACACAGCCAATACACAAGATTTATTAATCAGTATGTTACGTTCGCTTGCTTTTTGGAATAAAAAAGCAATTGAACTCGGTATTGCAAAAGATGAACAAGGTTTATTTATTATGCAATGTTTGTTTACTACAATCACTAATGCAAACCACGATACTCCACGCTTATTGGAATATGCAAAACAAGCAATTGAAAGAAGAGAAAAACTTCGTAAATTAGTAATGACAGAGCTTAACAACAAAGGCGAAAAACTTGATTTAAGTAAATATCCTGACGAACTTACCTGGCTACCTGAAAACGAGAATAGTTACTTAAAATACGCTGAAAAAGTTGGTGTCTTAAGAAATTCTGATGAAGATATTCGCTCTCTTAAAGAACTCATAGTTCTAGGATTAAAAGGTATAGGAGCTTATGGTGACCACGCTGCAATGCTTGGGTTTGAAAATAAAGAAATTTATCAATTTATGACTGATGCTTTAGCATTTATTGAAAACAATGAAGCTACTGTTCCGGAACTCATTAATTGGGTAATGAAAACAGGAGAGTATGGCGTTAAAGTAATGGCTCTATTAAGTGAGGCTAATACAAGTACTTATGGTCATCCTGAAATCTCAAAAGTTAATATTGGGGTTGGTAAAAATCCGGGTATCCTTATTTCCGGTCATGATTTAAAAGATATGGAAGAGCTTCTTAAACAAACAGAAGGAACCGGAGTCGATGTATATACACATAGCGAAATGTTACCTGCTAATTACTATCCGGCTTTCAAAAAATATAAACATTTTGTAGGAAATTATGGTAGTTCATGGTGGCATCAACAACAAGAATTCACAACATTTAACGGGCCGATTTTAATGACTACCAATTGTATTGTACCTGTAAAAGATGCATACAAAGACAGAATCTTTACTACAGGTATGGCAGGTTATGACAATGTACCTCATATAGCTGACAGAAAAGCGGGTGGTCAAAAAGATTTTAGCAAACTAATCGAACTCGCTAAAAAATGCCCTCCTCCTACAGAAATTGAAACCGGCGAAATTATCGGTGGTTTTGGACATAATACTGTATTAAGCGTTGCTGATAAAGTAATAGAACTTGTTAAAGCAGGAAAAATTAAAAGATTTGTTGTAATGGCAGGTTGTGACGGAAGACACAAAGAACGCTCTTATTTCACTGAAGTAGCTGAAAAATTACCTAAAGATACAATTATTTTAACTGCCGGATGTGCAAAATACAGATATATTAAATTACCTCTTGGTGATATTGAAGGTATCCCGCGTGTTCTTGATGCAGGACAATGTAATGATTCCTATTCTCTTGCAGTAATCGCACTCAAACTTCAAGAAGCTTTCGGACTCGAACATATCAATGATTTACCACTCTCTTTTGATCTTGCCTGGTACGAACAAAAAGCAGTTGCCGTATTACTTGCATTACTTTATCTCGGTGTTAAAAATATCCATCTTGGACCAACAATTCCTGCATTCTTATCACCAAATGTTGTTAAAGTTCTCGTTGAAAAATTTAACATTCAAGCTATCACAGAACCTGAAAATGATATCGAATTAATGATGGCAGGTAAATAAACTAACTCTCTATTTTTCAATAGAAACATACAATAGATTATTAAGAGACCTCCAGGAAGCTTTAAAGCATCTTGGAGGTCACCTGTTTTTATGTGGATTAAACTCGTATTAAAGCCATAAAATAATTATATGATCATTAAGTAGAACAATATTGATAATTAAATAATTTTTTTTAAATAAAATAAATTGGTTTAAAAATTGCTTCATAATTAAAAGAGACAAATAAGGAGGACTCAATGAAGCGAGTTATATGGACGTTATTAATTGTCATATTTGTAATTAATATCATCTCTGCTGATGAATTATTTTACAGAAATGCAAGTATTCCGGAACTAATAAATTCAGACAATCCTGTATTGTTTTCTGAGGAAAATGGGTTTGCGGTTCAAGGGAATAAAATATTTATTACTTATGTAGAATTACTAAGTAATGGTCAAGAATTAGTTCTGTTAATTTCCGATGATTATGGTAGTACTTTTGAAAAATATGTTTTTTATGAATTATCTAACAATTCAGTTTCAGTAGAGCCTACTTTAGCTGTATCCGAAGATGGTATTTGCAATATATTTTTTGTAATCTCACATCGTCAAACTCAAGGTCCAAAACTCTATAATGTCTTTTTTGAAAATGGTGAATTTTCCGACATACAAGAAATTAGTGACAATGTAATCGGAGATATATCAATTCACCAAAATGACAATAATGTATTTTTAACAACTAGTTGTCAACTTTATACACAACTATGTGATTATATGTATTTTACAAATAATGAAATAAGCACTTTAACAGATGATCCTGATTCTCCTGCTGCAAGAGTGAGATTTTGGGGTAGAGATGAGCTACACGGAAAAGTTCATAGTAACAGCAATATTTGGATTCAAAATGCAGGTTCTCCTGCTGTCAATCCATCGGCTCCCAATTGGCCTTGGTTTCATGATAAAGTAACAACTGCCGGTCAAATATTTATTTATCAGGCAGGTTCCTCAACAGGAACTCCGTTACCCGGATCTTGTCCTGTTAACCTTGTTTTTGAAGGTGGATATCAAGAAAATGTTGACCCTATAGAGATATTACGTGAGACACCTTTCGGGGCTCATAAACCTTTTGGTTGGAATACATCTGATAATCTGGATATATTTTTGGTTCAGTTAGAAGGTAATAGCGCTAATCTATATATAGGAGATATAGTAGAAACTGAAACAAAAGCCTTTACTGTATATGATTTTTATCCTGATGCCTTAATAAAAAACCCTGATTGGTCCGGAGATGACAATAATCATCCGCATTTATTGGGTGATTCACTCTTTACTAACTATATTACAATGAAAGATACTATATGGACTACTGCAGCAAGTATTGCCTTAGGTAATTCTACGTTATATTTACCCGGTACAGTATGGATTTCAGGTACTGTTACAGGTAAACAAACAATTTATGCCAAAGGCGATGTATATATTATTGGAAATATAACTTACACAAATACTCCGGTTGGTCAATCTCCGGAAGATAACGAAACAGACTATTTTGGTCTTGTTTCAGAAAAAAGCATCTACATTAAATATAAATATCTTGACCCTTTCACTAATCAAATTATATCTGCACCAATGTCAACCGGACCAAATGGGAATATATACTTATACGGAGCTTATGCTGCTCTTGGAGAAAGAGGAGAAGGTCCTTGGGGTTTTAAAGAAGAAGGAGTATTTAGTTATGAATATCAACATCCACACGGATCACCTACTCCTTTCTGGGGACAAAGTGCTTATACCGGTAATGATACCTTATTTTCTTTTATAGATTTACATCGTATTAAGTACCCACCTGACCCTCCTGAAGGAGAATTTAATAATTTACAATGGCCCGGAGCAAATGGTAATGCATCTTATGCAGGATATCCTATGGCTAATCATCCATTGACAAACTTAACTACTTCTCCACACTATGCTGTATATGATTATCCATGGTATAATCCTGTTTATCCGGAATCAGCTGATGATATCGTATATGATAGAGGAACTTTAAACTTATTTGGTTCTATATTACAAATGAGAAGAGGATTTATGCGTCGTTCGGGGGGAGGAACAAGCGATAATCCGGATACTGACAATTATTGGGATATTGATAACTATGTCTTTGGACCTACACATCAACCTACAGGATACGACAAACAATATATTTATGATTCGCGATTACAAAATAGCCCATTACCTTGGTTCCCTTCTGCCTTTACAGGAAAGAAATATTTCTCCTTACTCAATTATGATTTAAATAATCAAACAACTGAGATTAATAACTTTGACGACCCTGAAAATATAACAGAAAAAAGAGTCATTGATACAGCCTCTGAAAATGACTTATTATCTATAATCACTTCAGAAATCAATGATGAAGGAACACTTTTTAAACTTCTTTTTTCAAGTGATTTTGGACAAACTTATGCTGAATATGAATTAAGCAATCCAATGAATTTCTATAAAGATATATGCCTAAAAAACAATATGGCTTACATCTTATATTATGATAACAATATTGATAATTGCTTTAAACTGGGAATATTCTCCTTTGCAAATTCAACACTATCTCACATTAATCTTGAGACTCCTGCATATTTCTCTCCTGATTTTAACTATACCTTACTTAAGACTCAAGATGGAATACTTCTAATAACAGATTTTACAGGACAAGATGAAAACAATCAAAGACAAATCTATGAGATAACTGACGAATTTGCCCTAAATTACTTAGATAATTTCAATCTCGATTTCCTTGAAGACTCACAAATCAAAGCTCTCTCATATCAAATAGGCATCAATGACACCCTTTATGCTATGATTAAAACAACCGATTCTATCGAAGAACCGTCTGCAAACATATACCTTTCAAAGATATATGTAAACGGATTTACTCCAATAGATGATGAAATTATTATTGCAGGTGATACCTTTACAGTTTCAACTTATCCTAACCCCTTTAACCCTACTACAGCAATAGAATTTTACCTCCCCGAACAAGATAATATTAATCTAAGTATCTTTAATGTCAAAGGACAAAAAATAATAACCCTACATAATGATGTTTTAGATAAAGGACTACACACTTTCATCTTTAACGGTAAAGACGAAAAAGGAAATAACCTGTCATCCGGTATCTATTTTATGAGAATTTCAGGTAATAAATACCTACACAACAAAAAAATCATACTTCTTAAATAGCTATATTAATAAAAAAAGGGATTTCAGAATAATTTCTTTAATCCCTTTTTATTTTTTTTATTATTAGATTTTAAACTGTTCAACTAATTTCTTAACAGCATGGGCTATCTTATTTAATTCTTTAGACGAACTATTAAGATTTTCAGAACCTCTTGTAGTCTCTTGAGTTACAAGATTTACATTCTCAATATTTACAGCAACATCTTTAATCTCTTTATAAATTAAATTAGTATTAACTTGGATTTCTTTAACACCGTGATTAGCTGACTCTGTATTTCGGGCAACCTCAGAAGCCTCATTTGATATTTCTAATGCCTTACCGGCTATTTCATTAATACCGAAACTCATTTGAGAAATATTATTGTCAATGTTTTTACTGGAAGCATTAATTGTATCAGCAAATTCACTTACCTCTTTAGAATTATCAGCTGCTGATTGAATAGAATGAGCAATTTCATTGATAACAGCACTTTGTTCTTCAACGGTAGAAGCAATATTTATATTGATTGAATTCAGTTTTTCAACAATATCTTTTACAGTACTAAGAGAATCAACTGTAATTGTTGTAGAATTTTGAATCTCGTTGATTTTAGTTTGAATATTATTTGTTGCCTCAACAGTCTGTTTGGCAAGTTCTTTAACTTCGTTGGCTACTACAGCAAAACCCTTTCCTGCCTCTCCTGCACTGGCAGCCTCAATCGTTGCATTAAGAGCTAACATATTAGTTTGATCAGAAATATCATTAATTATCTTAACTACCTTACTAATTTCAATAACATTTTTTTGTAATTCATTCATAATGTTAGTTGTTTCTAAAGCCTTTGAATTGGCTTGTTGTGATATAGAACTTGCATCAGACGTACTCTTAGCAACTTCTTGTAAGGTAGCACTCATTTCCTGTACCGAAGCCGAAGAAGAATTAATATTTAAGGATACGTTATTTGTACGAGAAACTATATCAGCAATATTCTGACCTACCCCTTTAACTTCAGTAACTATATTGCTTACATTTGTAGAAGCCTGCTCTGCAGCAGCTGCAATAGTATTTATATCAGAGCTCATCTTAAGTATTGAGTTAGATACTATTTCTACATTTGAAGTAGCTTCATTAGTAGAATCAACAATTGTATTTGCTTTATCACTCATTTTTTGTGTAGCATTTGATACTACTTCTACCTGAGTGGACATCTCTTGTGATGAGCTTGCTAACTGATTAGAAAAAGCAGACAATTCATCAGCTGAAACAAACAAAACATTAATATTATCAGCTAATTCCATAATCAATTTATGGATTTTATCAATAAATTTATTAAAATTAAGAGACAGCTCACCAACTTCGTCTTTACTATAAATGTCAAGCCTCTTGGTTAAATCACCGTCTCCTTCAGAAATATCCTTAAGATTATTTACAACCATTTTGATAGGTTTCGTAATTTGACGACCTATAATTATACTCAATATTATACCCACTATCAAAGAAATTACCGTAGCTAAAAATATACTTAATCCGGAAATCATTGATACTCTATTCGCAATAACTATATCTTCATCAATTTGAGCATAATGTGCTTCTTGTAACCCGTCAAGAGTTTCTCTCATAACATTAAATCCTTCACTTGCTGATGAAAGAGATAAATCATAAGCCCTCTTTCTACTTTCCGGAGAATCTTCCATAATATAATTGTAAACTTGGTCAGAAAGAGGTTTCCATTCACTACGTAATTGTTCATACTCTTGATAAGTTTTTTCAAATTCATCACTTTCTTGGAGTGCGAGATATTTCTTCCACCTATCATCAGCTTGAGTATAGTTTTCCTTAAAATCTTGTTCAAACTGTTTAAAAGCTTGATGGTCTTTCTCCATAAAAAGCATAGTTCGTTCTGCAACAATTAACTGATGCAAATCCCTGTCTATCTCTAACAAAAAAGCAAGACTAGGTAAATGAGTTAAATTAAAACGATTTAATTGCTTATAAAGCATAGAATTGCTTATGATACCTGCAATGCTTACTATAAATATAAAGCATAGCAATACGACAGATAATAAAGTTATCTTTTTGCCTATTTTAAGGTTCTTAAACATAACCCTCCATTAAAATTATTATTTATATTATAAAGGAAATAATATCATTTGTCAAAGAATATTTAAATTATCTCATATTTTTTTTCAACCTGCTATAATTAAAGAGGCTATAGAATTTTTAAGGAGGATTAGCATCCTTGTCGTACAACAGTAGTTTTTAGACTGCCTCTTAGATAAAGTTATTCTTCAGTTATAAAACAACATTCTTAAAAAAAGAAATGATATTGTTGACAAAAATAGCTATTTATTATTTCTTAGTCAAAAAAAGTAAGGTTGTAAAGCTATCAATATGAATAAGAATATGTATTTAATAAAAACACTTTCAATAATGTTATGTCTCATAGGTTTTGTTTCATTGATTAATTCCTGTTATTTAATTAAATCAGTAGATTATACAAATCAAACTTCGGCTATGTTAGATAATAATGCAATTAGTAATCAAGATTCCTTATCAACAATTTCAGAGCTTGACTCTCTTAATAATTTATTAGAAATAAAAAACATACAAATAGACTCTTTAAACAACCTCCTCTCAGAATATTTCTTTATTGTCGATTCATTAAGGCAAGAGATTGAAATAACGTATTCTAAAGTTCTGATAAATGACACATTTGAAATACCTACAAGTTATACCTTTGCAGGAGTTGATATAGACTTAACTAACGATAGAATCCGCACCAGGCTTATAAATATTTTTGAATCCGAAGTCAAAAAAGCACATCAGTTCATCCCAAGAAGTGGGATATATTTTGACCTAATGGATTCAATTTTAGTTAAACATAACATACATCCGGATATTAAATATCTTGCCGTCGCTGAAAGCAATTTAAATTATATGGCATATTCTCAAGCATCTGCTGCCGGAATCTGGCAATTTATGCCCACAACAGCAAAAGGGTATAACATAAAAATTGACTCTTACCTTGACGAAAGAAGAAATATCTTTAAATCAACCGAAGCCGCAGCTAAATATTTATTAAATGCACATTCACATCTAAAATCAAAAGACATTAATGACTGGCTCTTAACCTTGGCTTCATATAATACAGGAGTGGGTAACGTTTTAAGAGTTGCACGCGAACAAAAAGGCAAAGATTTCTTTTCGTTAATTATGCGTTTTGACGAAACTAATAATTATGTTTGGCGAGCAATTGCAACTAAAATTATCTTTGAATATGAAGAAGAAATCTTTGAAAAGAAGTTTGACCGATTACCACCATTACTTGAAACTGCAAAACTTGTTGACTTAGAACTCAAAGGTTTTTATGATTTATCTGAATGGGCAAGTGCTTACGGTACAACAGCCGGAAGAATTTGGGAGCTCAATCCTTGGATAAAACTATCTCAAAGAAGAGTAGGTAAATATTCAAAAATAAATCATTTAATCATTCCTGCAGGCAAATACGAAATACTCGTACCGGTAGAATCAAAACCTGACTCTGCCTTAGTTGCAAGTATTGAAAAAAAATTTTTAGTAAAAAACAGTTCTCCTTTCTTATTACCCGGACAAACCATTAAGCATAAGGTAAAAAAAGGTGATACATTAATAGGTCTTGCTAAAAAATATAGTGTTAAAGTTAATGATATAAAAACTTGGAATAACTTAAAAGGTAATACTATCTATATCGGTCAAACACTGCTTTTACAAGGTAAAGATGTTAGTTCAGGCAAATATATAGTTCAATCGGGGGATACTCTTGCACAAATAGCACTCAAGCTTGGTGTTTCGCAAAAGCATCTAATGAATAAAAATAACCTTCAAACTATTAAGCGTAATGATATAACGATTGTACTCATTAAACCGGGTCAAATCTTGGAATATTAAATGGATTATATTGATAAAAAAACTAATCATGGCATTAGGAAAATGAAAGAATCTGACCTAACAACAGTGCATAAGATAGAACAAGATTGCTTTCCGGAACCATGGCCAATGCAAGCATTTAAGGAATCTTTAAAATATAATGAATCCTTAATCTTATACGATATCACTACAAACGAAATCCTTGCCTTTCAAATTGGCATAGGAGTACTGGATGAATATAGTATTTGCAATATTGCTGTTAACCCTGTTCATCAAAAAAAAGGATTAGGCAAATATTTTTTAACAAATATTATCGAAATGCATTTCAAGAAATATGAAAAATACTTTTTAGAAGTAAGAAAATCAAATAAACAAGCAATTGCTTTGTATCATAAATTAGGATTTAAAGTTATTTATACAAGAAATAGATATTATTCAAATCCTATTGAAGATGCATTAGTAATGATGTTTTCTTTGTCAGAAAGAAGGCAATAATGATTCACTATGAATTTTTAGTGATTGGTTCAGGAGCTGCAGGTCTGGTTTATGCTCTTGAAGTAGCAAATTATGGTAAAGTCGCTGTCATAACAAAAAAAACTTTATCCGACTGTAATTCTGATTACGCACAAGGTGGCATAGCTGCTGTTTTAGATAACTTAGACAGCTTTGAAAACCATATCAAAGACACTTTAATCGCCGGAGCAGAACTTGGCAAGATTCCTGTAATAAAAAATATAGTTCAAGATGGCCCTAATGCTATACAATATCTGATAGATAAAGGGACTAAATTTACTTTAAAAAATAAAAATCTTGATCGTTCTTTTGAAAATCTTTCTTTAACAAGAGAAGGAGGACATTCACAACAACGAGTCGCTCACGCTGCAGATTCGACCGGACACGAGATAATGCAAGCCCTAATTAATGCTTGTAAAGAAAACGAAAACATACATATCTATGAAAACCATATCGCTGTTGATTTAATTACTCAACATCATATTTTACAGGATGAAGGATTTATTCCAAGAATTACTTGTTGGGGTGCTTATGTATTAGATATAAACAATAACATCATTAAAACAATTGTTGCAAATAAAACTATGCTCGCTACAGGTGGAGCTTCGCAAGTCTATTTACACAACACTAATCCTGAAGTTGCGACAGGAGATGGAATCGCAATGGCAAAATTAGCTGGAGCCAGAGTAGCTAATATGGAATTTGTACAATTTCACCCAACCGCCTTTCATAATTCCGGCACTAATCCCTCTCAAGCGACATCAAATACAAATACGTTATATAAAAAAGAAAAAACATTTTTAGTAACGGAGGCTCTAAGAGGTGAAGGAGCAATTCTCAGACTTAGAGACGGTACTCCCTTTATGGAAAAATATCATCCAAGGGCAAATCTTGCACCAAGAGATATAGTAGCAAGAGCTATTGATGCTGAAATCAAAAAAAGAGATGATGGGTATGTTTACCTTGATGCTACGGTTATAAATCATGATAAATTAAAAACTCATTTCCCGTATATTGATAAAAAGTGCAAAAAAGAAGGCATAGATTTTACAAAAGACTATATCCCTGTTGCACCTGCTGCACATTATTTTTGTGGAGGAGTACTTACAACTATTGATGGTATAACAGACATTCAAAACTTGTTTGCTGCCGGGGAAGTAGCTTGTACAGGTTTGCATGGAGCTAATAGACTTGCATCTAACTCACTCTTAGAAGCTGTCGTAATAGCATATAGAGCAGCAAAACATCCCTCTAACCAAGAAAAAGTTATATTCCCCGACATTCCTGAGTGGAGAGAAATCGGCACCTTTAATGAAAATGAATGGGTTATTATTGCCCACAATCGAGAAATCCTTAAACATACTATGCAAAACTATGTCGGCATTACCCGTTCTCGCAGACTTTTAAAATATGCTCAAAACAGAATAGAAACTATTTATAGAGAAATCGATAATTTCTATCATCATAATAATATCAGAAAAGAAGTTATAGAAACAAGAAATATGGCTGTAATTGCACGCTTGATAGTTCAATCTGCACTTTTAAGAAAAGAAAGTAGAGGTTTACATTACCTGCTTGACTATCCTGGAAAAAATGATAATTTCTATAAAAAGGACACTATTATATAATGGAAAAGTTATTTATCACTTTCGAAGGAATTGAAGGATGCGGAAAATCAACCCAAGCTAAATTATTAGCAGAATACCTACAAAATAATAACCATCAAGTCGTCTTAACTCGTGAACCCGGCGGAACTAACATTTCAGAACAAATACGTTCTATTATCTTAGACCCCAAAAATTCTGAAATGACACCGGAAACAGAGCTACTCTTATACCTTGCTGCAAGAAATCAACATACTGCCCAAAAGATTATTCCTGCTTTAAATAATAAACAAATAGTCATTTCCGACAGATATTATGATTCAACCTTTGCTTATCAAGGTGTAGCAAGAAAAATAAATTATGATAAAATTATATATATGAATAGTTTTGCTACATATAATCTAATACCGGATATTACATTTATAATGGACATTCCGGTATCTGAATCCATAAAAAGAATTATGCATAAAAAATTAGATAGGTTAGAACAAGAACCGGAAGAATTTCATAAAAATGTTCGTGATGCCTTTTTAAAACTTGCTTCTAAAGAAAAAAGATTTATTATTTTAAATGGGATGCAATCAATTGAAATCATTCATCAAGAAATTATAGATATTATATATAGTCAGTTTATTAAATAAAGGAGTTTTATATGATTAAATTTATCCGTTCAAATAAGGTTGCTTTTTATGCAATCATATTTATTTGGGTATTAGCAGGCAGTGTAATTTTTAATTATTCTTTAGCAGATGCCTCAAATACAAATACAGAACAACAAGATTATTATAAGTATATTAGACTTTTTTCTGATGTCTTAATCAAGCTTAGAGAAAATTATGTCGAAGAGATTTCTTTTAAAGAACTCATAGAATATGCTGTTGATGGTATGCTTGAAGATGTTGACCCTCATACTACTTTTTTCTCTCCTGATGATTTTAAAGATTTCACTACCAACACAATGGGAGAATTTGGCGGATTAGGTATCACGATTGACAGACAAGGTGATTATATAACGGTTGTTTCTCCTATTGAAGGCACTCCTGCTTATAAAATGGGTATTCAAGCCGGAGATAAAATTGTTAGCGTAGATAATGAAAATGTAGTTGGAATAAAAACCGAAGATGTCATTAAAAAAATGAGAGGTGAGAAAGGGTCTCGTGTCTTGATTGGCATTCAAAGACCGGGAGTAAAAGAAGTTCTTGATTTTGACATTATCAGAGATATTATTAAAATTAAAAGTATTCCTTATGCATTTAAATTAGATAACGGAGTTGGTTATATCAGAATTAGACAATTTAATGCAAACACTACTATAGAGTTACGACAAGCTATTGACGATTTGGAAAATGAAGGCATAAAAGGTCTATTAATAGATTTAAGATTTAATCCGGGGGGTTTATTAAACGAAGCTGTTGACACTGTTAATGAATTTATCGGACCGGATAAATTAGTCGTTTCGACTCAAGGAAGATTAAGAGAAACTAATCGTGAATATTTTACAAGATATAATCGTATGCGTTCAGGTTACCCTGTTGTAGTTCTAATCAATGAAGCAAGTGCAAGTGCTTCAGAAATATTTGCCGGTTCTTTACAAGATTGGGATAAGGGGCTTGTAGTAGGTAAAACATCATTTGGTAAAGGCTCTGTTCAACAATTATATCCCTTAGTAGAAGGTTATGGACTTAAAGTAACTATATCAAAATATTATATCAAATCAGGCAGATGTATCCATAAGGATATTAATGACAAGTTATTACGTGGTAAAGAAGTCACTGAAGAAGAAAAAGAAGCCATTGAAAAAGAAAACAATGAACACCTTTACTACACCGTTAACGGCAGAGAAGTCAAAGGCGGTGGAGGAATAGTACCTGATATTGAAATTTCATCTGAAAGACTAACTCAATTAGAAATGGACATCAGAAGAAAAAACCTTTTCTTTGATTTCAGCGTGGATTACTACTCCAAATTTAAAGACGAGATAGAAGAAGACTTTATCGCTACGCCTCAACTTATCGAAGAATTCCTCACTTACGGAAAAGGTAAAGGACTTACCTACGAGTCAACACAACTTGATAGTGCCTATAATTTTATTCAAATTTCCCTTTCAAAAGATATTATTGACAAAAAATATGGTGAAATTGTCGGATATAAAAAAGCTATCCCTTTAGATACTCAACTTGCAGAAGCTATCGCTCTCTTTGATAAATTTGAGACTCTCGAAGAAATGTTTGAATATGCTAAAGACTTAAAAAATGAAATAAAATCAACAGAATAATTAATTATCATTAATACTTTTATGCGTATGAAGCCAATTCATACGCTTTTTTTTTGTGAAATTGTCTTGACTTTTTCATAGTATTTGACTAAACTCTTCTTAAAGGAGATTAAAATATGAAACTAAAAACCAAAATCATTAGGATGTTAATCGGAGCAGTTGTTATTCCCGTAACCTTAATCTGTATTATTGTTTCATTTTTGTTAACTGACTTATCAAAAAATGTTTTCACTGATTACACAAGTGTTGTAATCAATGCAGTTAATACCGGTATCAACTTATTTATAACAGAAGCGAAAAATAATACCAAAATGCTTTCTCAAAACCCAATAATCAAAAATGCCGATAACTCAATTACTTCTTATGCTCAAACTTCAAAAGCCACAAAATTAAATGCTCGAAATGCTGATGTTGTAGAAAAATCTATCTGGGGACAACTATCATTAATGCAAGAAACTCACCCTGATTATGTCGAAGTATTTCTCGGAACCAAAGAAACAGGTTTCGTCTCAACAGGTGAATATGAAATGCAAGCCGGATATAATCCTGTTAGTAGAATCTGGTACACTATCGGAAGAGATAATCAAAACAAAATTAATATGACTGAGGCTTATTTATCTACCACAGGTCAAGTAGTTATTAGTTTAACAAAGGCATTTACCGATAACAACAATCAATTTGCCGGAGTGGTTGGTTTAGATGTATCTTTAGATCAGCTTACAAACCTTGTTAATAGTATAAAACTTGGTGAAACAGGATTTATAATGTTGATTCAAAATGATGGTACAATCTTAGCTAATCCTCACTCAGAAGAATTAAATTTTAAAAATTTATCTGATTTGGGCGATGACATTAAACACTTAAATGATATATCTGAAGGTATTACTAAAGTAAATATTGACAATGAAAGTTATCTCGCAATGGTTTATTCTTCACCTCAACTCGGATGGAAAATAATTGGCTTTATGCAAAACTCTGAGATTATGAGCAATACTTACCAAGTATTAATGATTTTAATTATTATTGCCATTGTCTTTGCCATAGTATTCACAATATTTGCATATATAATGTCAAATCAAATGACTAATCCTCTAATCAAAACAACTGAGACACTAAAATATCTTGCTCAAGGTGAGGGCGATTTAACCCAAAGAATTGAAGTCTTAAGCCAAGACGAGGTCGGAGAACTTTCCACTTGGTTTAATAAATTCTTAGATAATATGCAAAATATGATTAAAGATATTACCGAAGTGACTGTCTCATTGGTAAGTTCTGCAAAAGATGTAGCGAGAGCATCAGAATCCGTAAGCTCAACCTCAATAGAAATGAATCAACAAGTAGAAGTAGTCTCTGCAGCCTCAGAAGAAATCAGTGCAAATGCTAACACCATCGCTGCCAGTGCCGAACAAGCAGCTACAAATGTGAAAAACGTTGCCAATTCATCCGAAGTTATGTCCTCTAATATCAATATGGTAGCGGCGGCATCTGAACAAGCTTCAGTTAACGTTACTACTGTATCCAATGAAGTTAATCAAGTTAGTGCAAATATTGAAGACATCACTAAAAGAATTGAAGAAGTTGTCAATACAGTTCAACAATCAGCTGCCGCAATCGAAGAAATGTCAAGCTCTTTAAGCGAGGTTTCTCACAATACCCAAAATGCAAGTAAAATCTCTAACGAAGCTGATAACCAAGCAAAAGAAACCGGCCTTGTAATGGAAAACCTTAAAAAAACCGCTGTCGAAATCGGCAAAATTGTTAAAGTTATTAATGACATAGCTGATCAAACTAATATGTTAGCTCTCAATGCCACTATCGAAGCTGCCAGTGCCGGTGAAGCAGGTAAAGGCTTCGCTGTCGTTGCTAATGAAGTAAAAGAACTCGCTAAACAAACCGGTGAAGCAACAGGTAGAATCGCTGCACAAATTGAAGAAATCCAAAGTACTATCGGTACAGCTGCAACTTCAATCAATTCCATCACTACAGTCATTCATAACATCAATGACATAAGTAATACTATAGCAACTAGTGTCGAAGAACAAACTATTACTATCAATGAAATTGCACACTCTATTAGCATTGCTGCAGACAATTCTATACAAGTAGGAAATTATGCTAAAAAAATAAATCAATCAACCGAAGGTATTGATAGAAACGTATCCGAAGCCGGTCAAGGCGTTGCTGAAATAGCTAAAAACTCTGCTCATGTAGCCGAAATCGCTAATGAAGTTTCAAGAAATAGTATTGAAGCAAGTCAAGGTGTTACCGATATTGCTAAAAATACCACCGAAATCACTGCCGGTATTGACGAAATTACCAGAAACTTAACCGGTATTATGTCAGCCTCAAACCAAACCTCTAATGAAGCTGTTAATCTTAAAAGTTCTTCCGGAGCTTTAAATGATTTAGCCGGCAAATTAGAAAACTTAATCAAAAAATTTAAAGCTTAATAGATATATAAATATTTACTCTTTGAACTCGATTTTTATCTGAGTTCAAAGAGTTTTTTTCTTTTATATTAATTAAAAAGGATGTTAAAATAATTATGTTGTTTGAGCATCTTTGCTTGCACTTGTATTAGTTGTGCGAGCATCCTTGCTTGCACTTGTATTTCCAAAAAACCGGAAGATGTTATCTAAAAATGCAAAAATGTTCTACAAGCTTCCAGCTTGTAGTTTCATAAAATATTAAATATCTATCTTTTATGTTTTTGAGTGCAAGCAAGGATGCTCGCACAACAGTAGTTTTGAGAAAGACTTTAGAAGTTCTTGAATTATGCATAATATTTCTCAACAACCTTCATTAACATAAATAATTGATTACAATACAGTTAGGTTAATGAAGCTACAAGGGACCTCCAGGATGCTTTAAAGCATCCTGGAGGTCCCTTGTAATTCTATCGTAACATATTTGTTGAAAAGATAACAACTATCAATAATTAATGTACTTAAATCCTTGATAATGATCTATTAAAAACAGGGATATCCTTTCAACACCTATTTGTAATCTTTTTTATCAATATCTTTCAAACAAAGTTTTAAAAAAGAGTTGACAGTTTTACTTGAAGAAAAAACAATAAATAAAATTGAAATTTAAAGGATTTATATGGAAAATGAATATATTTTTTCAGAAGATGTAATTATCAAAGATACCAGAAATGTAATCAACATTTTGATAAATACAGAAAAAAGATATATTCCGAAAGCCGAATATGTTTTTAGAACTTTTTGCAGCATTTTAGGGCTTAAGCCTTCATTTTTTTATAATTATGCTTACGAAGAGATTCATGTATATTATGGGCAAGATTTTAAAAATGATTATCCTGTAAATATTTATCATAATCCAAAAGCGGTTGATTTTTTTGATCAAATTAAACTATATCCTAATGAAGATATTAACCAAGTTTTATATCAAGATATATATATTCCCTTTTTATTTTCACTACCCGGAAAGATTTTTGAAATATCTAATAAAAAAGTTATTATAAAAAAAGATATCATAACCTCAGCTTTTTATTTTCTTACTTGCTGGCAAGAATATGTTGATGAACAAAATCTAATCCCCGGTGACAGATATGACTATCGCCAATCATTACAAAATTATTTAGATTTAACTGAAATTCCGGTGGTTGACTACTATTGCCAAATCTTTGAAGTAACCTTAAAAATAATTTTAAAAAAGTTTGCCAACAAAAAAAAATGGCCTAACAATGCAAGCTTTTGCTTAACACTTTCCCATGACATTGATTACTATAATTTTTGGAATAAAAAACATCTGAATATGGTATATAAACACAATCTAAAAAAAATGAAAAAAAACTTTATCAGTGCTTTATATAAAATTGTTGGCCATTTCATTACCAAACAATGTCTTTGGAATCCGGAAAAAGCACTTAGCTCTATTTTAAATTATGAACAAAAACTAAAAGTAAACTCTACTTCTTTCTTAATGAGCCAATCCGAAATCTTAGACGAAAGGCAAGCATATTTTAATGATGAACAACAGTTAAAACAAATTATAAAGATTTTTCAAAAACATTCAGTAGGACTTCATGGAACTAAAGCTGCAAGCGTAGATGAAGATCTATTAACAGAACAACTTATTTTAATCAATTCTTATGATTTTGCTGTCAAAGGATATAGGAATCATTTTCTAAGCTTTAATTATCAAAAATCTTTTAAAATATTAGAACAAGCCGGATTTGTGTACGATGCTACATTAGGTTTTTGGGAAAATATCGGCTATAGAGCCGGCATTTCACTACCTTTTTACCCCTTTAATATTAAAGAAAACAGACCTTTTAGTGTCTTGGAAATCCCTCTAACTATAATGGATGTAACTCTCTTCACAGAAAAGGCAATGAATTTATCATACAATTCAGCCAAACACAAAATAAAAAAAATTGTTAATAACACTCATATAAATAATACTCATCTATCCATACTTTGGCATAACAACACATTTGATTGCATAGACTATCCTTATTGGCAAAAACTGTACTGGGAAATTATCAGATATTCTAAAAGAAAAAATGCTTGGATTTGCTCCTTAGACGACTTAGCAAATTATTGGATTACTGAATAAATAAAAATAAAAGGCTATTGAATAACTATGTCGTGCGAACATCCTCCGGAAACGTGTAAAACAATGTTTATTATTATTCAACAACCTTCTAAAGTCTCAAAAAATATAAATACACTGTAACAAAATGAATCAGTTCCTGTTATAGTATTTTATTATGTAACTAAAACCTTAATATCAATCCACATATCCTTATAAATTTCAATATATTAGGAACTACGCCTCAATATTCATAAGTTTATTCAAAAAATTGTTGACAAAATTGTCATAGTAATTACAATTGACAATAACTTAATAAAAAGGAGTATTAAAATGAGGATTGATTTATGTATTAAACATCATAAATACTCGTCTTTTAATGCTCTTATAAGCCATTTATAAGAAAGGATGGATATTTATGAAGAAACTAAGTTTTGTATTAGTTCTACTTGCATTAGCAAGTATGTTAATGGGGCAAGTCCTTATGAATGAAGGATTTGAAGGAACAACATTTCCTGAAGGCTGGTCAACCCATAATGCGGGAGTAGGCAATGAATGGACAATTGTAGCTACAGGAGGAAATCCCGATGCAGCAATGAAGTATTCATATGATGCAGATAATGCAGCAAATACCTGGGCATTTACTGCAGGCTTAGAACTAGAAACAGGGAATAGTTATATTATTAGTTTTGATTACAAAACAAGTACGTCTTATCCTGAAAACTTAAAAGTTACTATTGGTACAGCACAAACGGTTGATGCTCAGAATGTAACTTTGTTTGACGAATCAGAGATAGCAACATCAACTTTTTTAACTACAGAAATACCATTTACTCCTGAAACTAATGGTACCTATTACATTGGTTTTAATTGTTACTCGGCAGCTGATATGTTTAATATTTTTGTTGATAATATTAAAGTTGAAACTCTTTTAGCTAACGACTTAATTGCACAGTCAATCACAGGAAATATAACTCCAACAGCAAATAATGTTTATGATTATGTAATTACGGTATTAAACTACGGTACAGTTACTGCTGAATCTTATACTGTAAATTTAATGCAAGTTGTTGAAGGTGGAGATGATTTAGTATTAGGCACTGAACCGGGCTCAAACCTTTTAGCTGCTCAAGAAGCTGAACATTCAATAGCTTGGACCCCTACTGTTAGCGAAAATTATCAATTATATGGCAAAGTTATCTATGATAATGATGAGAGTTTAGATAATAACACTACAGACATACTTAATGTAAGTGTACAATCTGAAGGCACAGTAATGTCTTACATTGGTAATCCTGCCAGCACTACTACAGCTACTAATCCTCCATTAAATTTCTTCTATAAAAGCAGTGTATCTCAAACTATCTACTTAGAAAATGAAATCAATGCAGGTGGATTAATTGAATCTATCTCTTATAATTTTACAGGTTACGGAGATATTCCTGAAGGTTCTCCTGTTTCTATTTATATGGCTACAACTGATCTTGAAGTTTTTGAGACTAATGCTGACTGGATTCCTTATGAAGAATTTACCTTAGTTTATGAAGGTGGATTAGATAATACTACAGCAGGTAATTATGAATTATTAATTGAACTTAGCGAACCATTCCCTTATGGTGGTGGTAATCTTGTTATTATGGCTCATAGACCTTTAGATGCTGAATACTATAGTTCAAGTAACAAATATCAAACTACATCTTTTGAAACAAATCGCACTTTAAAACTAAATTCTGATAGCATAGAATACGACTTAACTGCTTTAGCGACAGGCACCTTAACCACAGAGATTGCAAACACTTCTTTATATTTTAATACAGCAGGTTTAGGTAGTATTTCAGGTGTTGTTACACACAATGATGCACCTTTAGCTGATGTTGAAGTTACTGTTCAAGGGACAAGCAGAAGAGCATATTCAAATGAAAACGGTGAATATACCATCGGTTATGTTTCTGAAGGAACTGTTACATTGGTAGCAAGTAAATTCGGATTTGAAAATACAACTATTGAAGGCGTTGCTGTAGTTGCTGACGAATCAACAACTCAAAATATTACTATGACTCAATTACCTACAGTTACTGTTTCAGGAACAGTTATAGCTTCTGATACACAAGAAGGCTTAGCTAACGCAGAGATCACTTTAACAGGTTATGAAAATTATGATGGTATTACAACTAATGCTAACGGTGAATTTGAAATAACCGGTGTTTATACAAATAAAACTTATGTAATCACAGTAACAAGAGAAAATTATCAATCATATACTGATGATTTAGTTGAAGTTGGTGAAACAGATTTAACTATGTCACCTATCACATTATTAGAATTATCTAATCCTCCTGCTAATGTTGTTGCTGTTGCTACTGATAGTGAAGTTGCTTTAACATGGTCAGCTCCCGGTTCAGTAAGTGGGTTAAGTGAGTTTTCAGATGATTTCGAAGGCGATTTCTCAAACTGGGATGAAGTTATTCAAGGTGCCGGAACTCCCGGTGAAGGCGGAACTCCTTACTGGTTTATTGGTGCACCTGATGGAAATCCTTATGAAGGAAATTGTGCTAGAGTAGACTGGGGATATGATATTAATACCTGGTTAATCACACCTCCAATTTCAGTTACAGCAAATACTATCGTTTCTTATGACTTCTATATGAGTTACTATTGGGCAGTAGATCCTAATGATAATCAGGATTTAATGGTTAAGGTATCAACTGACGGAAATAACTGGACTCAAATCTGGAGAGAAGAAGATTTTGGTACTTTTGAGAATTGGTCTTGGTTAAATACTTCTATTTCTTTAGCTGAATATGCAGGTCAGGCAGTATATGTAGCATTTAATCTTGTTGGTGATGATAATGCTGTTACAACCATAGATAATGTATTTATCGGTGATGCAAGAAGTAATGGAAATCAGATTGTCTCAACTCCTAACTATAACTTTACTGCAGAAAAATCAGCATCATTATTAAACCATAAACTTACCAAAAAAACAGCAAAAGATGATTTTTCTTTAGAATATACCAAATATAATAAATCTGATTTAGAAAGAATCGCAAGAACTACTTCTCAAGTTTCATATAATCGTGCAATAGAATCATACAAAATCTATCGTGCTAATGTTACAGATTTAGATAATGAAAACCTATGGGAAGCAATTGCTAATGATGTACAAGACACAACATATACAGACCTTACATGGGCTACTGTAGAAACTGGTGAATTTAAATATGTTGTTAAAGCAGTTTATTCAAACGACGTTTTATCAACTCCTGCTTTTTCAAATTCAGTATCTAAAAATATGTCTGCTGTAGTTAACATTACTGTTAATACAGAAGATAATGGTTCTGTTAACGGTGCTGTCATTACTTTAACAAACAATAACGGAAACCCTGCTCATATTTATACTCAAACAGCTACAACTAATGCTGTTAACTTCCCTAACGTATGGCTTGGAACATATACTATTACAGCTCAATTAGCAGGTTACTCAACAGTTACTAATGAAAATATTGACATAAGCACATCACCATTTAGTTATGAAATTACACTCCCTGTAAGCAGCTTAGTACTTGATGATGATTTTGAATCATATACAGACTTCTCAATTGATTTTGCACCATGGACTTTAGTAGATTTAGATATGTTAACTACATTTGGTATTCAAAATGTTAGTTTCCCTCACTCTATGGAAGCTATGGCATTTATTGTTTTCAATCCATCTCAAACTGTACCTGCAACTACCGTTGCCGAACCTTATTCAGGACAAAAAATGGCAGCATGCTTTGGTGCTGAAGGTGGAGAAAATAATGACTGGATGATTAGTCCACAATTTTTAGCTTCAGCCGGTTCTTCAATCTCTTTCCAAGCAAAATCAGCTACAGACCAATACGGATTAGAACGTTTTAAAATTGCAGTAGGTACAACACCTAATCCTGCAGAAATGACATTCATTAATCCCGGAAATTATGTAGAAGCTCCTGTAGAATGGACAGAATTTAATTATTCTTTAGCAGATTACGCCGGTCAAAACATTTATGTAGCTATTGTATGTGTTTCAAATGATGCATTTATCTTATTTATTGACGATGTAAAAATCGAAGGTTCAACAGATTCAAATGACAATACAATTGTTACTCCTCAAACTACTCAGTTAAATGCTAACTATCCTAACCCATTTAACCCAACTACATTTATCTCTTTTGACAATGCTCAAGACGGTAATGTAAGAATTGACATCTTCAATGTTAAAGGTCAAAAAGTAAAAACTCTTGTAAATGATCATTTCAAAGCAGGTGCTCATAAAGTTGAATGGAACGGTACTGACGAAAACAATAAAAACGTTAGTAGCGGTATCTATTTCTACAATATGAAATCAGGAAAATACACAGCTACACGTAAAATGATACTTATGAAATAATTAGTAGAATTCTACTAAATAAATATTGAGCGGGAAACATTTCCCGCTCTTTTTATATTTACAAAAACAAAAGCTATGTTTACTAAAATTGTTGAATAATTATGTTTTGCGAGCATCCTTGCTTGCACTAAAAAATGCTATAAAGAAATAATGTTATGCGAGCATCCTTGCTTGCACTAAAAAATACTATAAAGAAATAATGTTGTGCGAGCATCCTTGCTTGCACTAAAAAAGGAGAGTATTTAAACTCTCCTTTTTACATATTAATATAATTTCAATTATTCTATCACTATTAAATCTTTGCCTTCTTCTACTGAATCACCTTCTTTAATTAAAATAGATTTAATTATTCCTTGTTTATGAGCATAGATTTCATTTTCCATCTTCATAGCTTCAAGAATCACAATAGCTTGATCAGCATTAACCTGTTGCCCTTCTTTTACTAAAACCTTTAAAACAACACCATGTAACGGTGCCTTAATTGTTTCAGCTCCCGCACTTACTGGTTTAGCTTGAACAGGTTGAGGAGTCTGAGCCGGTTTTGGAGTTGAAACCTGAGCCGGTTGATGTTGGATGACAGGCTTGCCTGTTCCATCATCAGGTTTTACAGAAACTCGATAATCTTTACCATTTACATTTACAATCAGATTTTCTATTGATTGACTTGATTTTACAGTAGGAGTATTTGTTGGGACAGATTTTTGATCTTTTTTATCTTCTTTATAATATACAGAAAGAGTCGAATTTCCCTTTAGATATTCAAGCCCTTTATCTTTACAAGTAGCGATTATAAAGATATTTTCATCAGTAACAGGTAAATTATTATCCGTTAACACTTGTTTTGCCGGTCCAATGCCGGGTTTAAGGATATCGACAGGATTTCCTTCAAAAGGCTCTTTTTTGAGCTGTTCAGAAGCTATTTTTACTATTTCAGGATCAGCAGGGCGAGGAGTTTTACCAAAATAACCAAGCACCATATTACCGTAACCATCAGTTATTTTTTTCCATTTGCCCATAACTACATTCATATAGGCTTGTTGAAAATAGAACTGAGATACAGGAGTTACGCTTGTACCAAATCCACCGCGAGCAACTACTTCCGCCATTTCTTCAATTACTCTCGGATAAAGATGTAATGTATTTGTATCTCTCATCATCATAGTATTTGCAGTTAGTGCTCCTCCCGGCATTGGAGAAAGAACTATCAGAGGAGAAGTTTCTCTTGATTCCGGAGGCAAGAGATAACTTGACATAGCATCTTCAAAAGCTCTTTCAGCTCTAAGTATCTTTTTATAATCAATATCAAGTGTAAATTCTGTATTTCTAAAAGCAGCCCAAATCGTAAGAATATCCGGTTGGCAAGTTCCACCGGAAACAGGTGATTTACTTAAATCTATACCGTCAGCTCCGGCTTCAACAGCAGCCATAATAGCAGTAGTACCAAGACCTGCAGTGTCGTGAGTATGGAACCAGATAATCTTATCTTTACCAAGTATATCACGAGTTTTTTTAATAGTATCTTTAACTATTTGAGGAGGGGTTGTTCCTGATGCATCTTTAAATACAATAGAATCAAACGGGATATTTCTTTCCAGTATTTCTTTGACCTTTTCTGTATAAAATTCTGCAGTATGGACAGTAGTATCCTTAATTCCCGGAGGTAATCCCATTAAAGCAATGGAGATTTGATGATGCAGTCCCTGTTTGTGAATGCATCTACCGGAATAATCAAGATTTTGCATATCATTAAGAGCATCAAAATTTCTAATAGTTGAAGTACCATGTTTTTTAAACAACTTGGCATGCAACTCAATAATATCTTTAGGTTGTTGTGCAAGACCAACTACGTTAATACCTCTGGCAAGAGTTTGCAGATTAACTTTATCGCCTGCAATCTTTCTAAGAGTATCCATCATATCAAAAGCATTTTCTTGAGTATAGAAAAATAGACTTTGGAAACGAGCACCACCACCAAATTCGTAATGATCAATGCCTGCTTCTAATGAAGCTTCAAAAGCCGGGATAAAGTCTTTTGTTATAACTCTCGCTCCATAAACAGACTGAAATCCATCACGAAACGAGGTATCCATAAACCTGATTTTTTTAAGAGCCATATTTATCTCCTTATTATGTTTTTTGTAAATAATAACTAACTGCTGAAGAAATCACAATAGCTATTTCATCTTCAGATTCTGAGTCAGTTTGAACTACTTGAGTTTGTTGAGGTATATATTGCGATGTAGCTTTTGGAAGAAATGTCTCCTCATATTTCTTTAAATCTTTAGTCTTATCATTTAATAAAAACAAAAATGATTTATAAAAGATAAAAAATATCATTATTAATATTGGAGATGAAACCATAACAAGTGCTAAATATATCATTAATTCCTCCGTTTAATTGTCTTTATGTATATTATACTATAAAATTGTGAATAACTCAAATAAAAATTTTAATATTTTTTCAATATCCTCAATCTTAAGCTTTTCTTCAGGAGAATGAGGCGATAAAATTGTTGGTCCAAAAGAAATCATATCCATCCCCGGATATTTAGCACCGATAACTCCACATTCTAAACCCGCATGAATCACTTCAATTTTTGGTTCTTTATTAAAGATATTTTTATAAGCAAGCTTAGTTTTCTTAAGTAATTCAGAATTCCAATTAGGTTCCCATGCAGGATAACCGTTACCACTTTTTACCTTAGCTCCGGCAAGTTTTGCAACTGACTCAATTTTTTGGGTTAAATAATCTAACCTTGAACCTACACTACTTCTTTGACTAAGCAATATCTGTAAATTATTATTAAGAATATGAACCTGTGCAAGATTATTTGATGTTTCAACAAGATCTTTCATATTTTGACTCATAGTAAAAACACCATGAGGAAGAGCAAATAATAAATTAATTATTGAATTACTCACTTTTGAAGAAATCAGAGCTTTTGCCATCTCAATTTTCGATAGAGAAAACTTCATATCAGGTTCAAAATCGCTATATTCATTTTTAAAAATTATGAAATATTCTTCGCAAATATTTTTAATCTTTTCCTCATCAGATCCACAAAATTCCACTACAATTTCTCTCGGAATAGCATTATGAGCAATACCGCCTTTTATATCACATAAATGAAAGTCTTGAATATTTTTTAATAAGACATTTAACAGTCTCGTAGCTAACTGAATCGCATTAGCTTTAGGTTGATTAATTTGAATACCGGAATGACCACCGGATAAATTCTCAATAATCAGCTTAAAAGTAGGCATTTTCTTTGTATTTTGTTCATAATTTAAAGGCAAATCTATATGAGTATCTCTGCCACCGGCACACCCTATCGTAAATACACCCTCGTCTTCAGAATCAATATTAAGTAAAATTTGTCCTTTTAATAAACCGGGTTTAAGATTATTAGCACCGGTGAGACCTCTTTCCTCATCCACTGTAAAAAGTAACTCCAAAGGGGGGTGAGAAATGTTTTTATCTGAAGCTATGGCTAAGGCAATAGCAAGAGCAATACCATTATCAGCACCAAGTGTTGTTCCTTTTGCTCTTAACCATCCGCTGTCTTCATATAAATCTAATGGATCTCTAAAAAAATCATGTGTAGAAGATTGTTCTTTGACACATACCATATCCATATGACCTTGAAGGATTACTGTTTTTGCATTTTTAAGTTCATTTTTACCCTCAACTTTGATAATCACATTTAAAACTTCATCTTGAAAAGCTTGCCAATTATGTTTTTTTGCATAATCCATTAGATATTGACTAATCTTAATCTCATTACCGGAACATCTCGGAATACTACTAATTTCTTTAAATATTTCCATAACTTTATCTTTAAGAACCATACTGTCTCCTTATAATATCTTATTTATTTAACAATCTTTTAAACGATAATCAATATGTACATATTTTTTGTCAACCAAATTCAAATTTATTTGTTATATTGAATACAAAACAAGAAGATTAACATAATTAATGAGACTATCAAATAATTATAAAAATTGTTCTATGGGCTTCCAAAGGCTGTTCAATGTTTACAAATGTAAATAAAATTTCAAAGAAAATGCGTCTTTACCTACGAAACATAATAATCTTGTAACTTTATTATAAATTAGATAATTAGATTGCTTCACTTCGTTAGCAAAGACTGATCGGACTAGCTGTCCGGCTCACAGTTTAAATAGTTTTTTAATATTTCGAGACAGCCTCTTCAAGCTTGTAGAACAACAAATAAATACAGATGAAAACAGATTTTTTAAAGATAATTTGACAAAAGGGATAGATGGTGTTATATTATAATTAGAAGTGGAGAGAGAGCTTAATCCTCGTTTGATCAAAGCGGAAACTGGGATATGATTAAGGTATCTGCCAGCCCACAAAAAAGAGAGGCTTTTCAGCTTCTCTTTTTTTACTATTTTACAAAGAAACCTTCTCTTTGTTTGTTGACGAAATAATCTTCAGCATTAAAAATATTAAAATACTCTAACTGTCCATTAACAAAATAATTTCTTAAAAATCTGTAAGAGTAAACCTATATGTCTACCCCAGTTTCAATCCTTGATTTAATGGATTATGAATAAAAAGGAAAAAAAAATAAACTGGCTGAAACGCTGTACTCGGTTTCAATCCTTGATTTAATGGATTATGAATAAAAAGAGAGAGATCAACAGACCTCTCTTTTCTCACTATTAAGGTTTCAATCCTTGATTTAATGGATTATGAATAAAAAGGGTAAGAGCCATGAGATGAAGTTTTGGATTGAGGGCAAGTTTCAATCCTTGATTTAATGGATTATGAATAAAAAGACTTATACTATACCAACCCCGGAAACTTCTGCCTTAAGTTTCAATCCTTGATTTAATGGATTATGAATAAAAAGAATATCATTGCTTTATGATTACTTTAAAAATATCTTGTTTCAATCCTTGATTTAATGGATTATGAATAAAAAGGACAATGTGCCCTCCGAAAATACTTTCTTATGGAGGGTTTCAATCCTTGATTTAATGGATTATGAATAAAAAGATAAGGCGAGCAAATTGTGATTAAGGAAGATAAGAAGTTTCAATCCTTGATTTAATGGATTATGAATAAAAAGTATCACCGTGATGTTCGTTTGATTCGGCGTTATAGCGTTTCAATCCTTGATTTAATGGATTATGAATAAAAAGACTGACATCGGGAAAACGTTCACTTTTACCACTTTTTGGTTTCAATCCTTGATTTAATGGATTATGAATAAAAAGTTCAGCACCTACATTTACCGAAGCCTCTAATTATTCAGTTTCAATCCTTGATTTAATGGATTATGAATAAAAAGAAAAAGAAAAGATTACTGACTGGATGATGAGTCCGAGTTTCAATCCTTGATTTAATGGATTATGAATAAAAAGATTTACTGCTTTTTGAACTTCTCACTTTATGACACCAGTTTCAATCCTTGATTTAATGGATTATGAATAAAAAGAAATTCAAAATTAATTCAAGGAGCAACTATGTTAAAGTTTCAATCCTTGATTTAATGGATTATGAATAAAAAGTGCCAAGCGACATATAGCAAAAGCCCGCACTGGAACCGTTTCAATCCTTGATTTAATGGATTATGAATAAAAAGTTCATCTTTTCTCCTTCTTCCTTTTTTGACTTTTTTGTTTCAATCCTTGATTTAATGGATTATGAATAAAAAGAAACACATTAGCATTATTGGATTTGATGAGGTCAAGTTTCAATCCTTGATTTAATGGATTATGAATAAAAAGATTCTTTTATTTTTATGTCTGAAACTCGAACAGACATGTTTCAATCCTTGATTTAATGGATTATGAATAAAAAGTTGATATTGTTGCTAATAATCTAAGTAGTGTTTTGTCGTTTCAATCCTTGATTTAATGGATTATGAATAAAAAGTTGAAGAGCTTGAAATTAAGGAGGTTGCAGAAATTTGTTTCAATCCTTGATTTAATGGATTATGAATAAAAAGATCTGATGTCAATATGACATTATTGACGTCAGCTGTGTTTCAATCCTTGATTTAATGGATTATGAATAAAAAGAACAGCTGTTCCATCTATTGATAGAACAGGTTTTACGTTTCAATCCTTGATTTAATGGATTATGAATAAAAAGCCACTATGAACTCGATGTCGCCGTTTTGACTGAGCGTTTCAATCCTTGATTTAATGGATTATGAATAAAAAGCATAAACGATTGGAATAAAACAGCAAGACCTATCCTGTTTCAATCCTTGATTTAATGGATTATGAATAAAAAGCGTTTCATTAATCACAATATCCCATTTGTTATTTGTCGTTTCAATCCTTGATTTAATGGATTATGAATAAAAAGTAATTGAAAACTAAATCTTCAGCATCCCCTGACAAGTTTCAATCCTTGATTTAATGGATTATGAATAAAAAGTTCAAAAATATGGCGAAATACAACAGGGATAACCTGGTTTCAATCCTTGATTTAATGGATTATGAATAAAAAGCAATGACGAAAAATGGCAGAAAGCAATGGAAATCATGTTTCAATCCTTGATTTAATGGATTATGAATAAAAAGATCAAAAAAGCCAAATATCACACAACGAAAAACAATGTTTCAATCCTTGATTTAATGGATTATGAATAAAAAGCGAGCGGGGAGGTGCTACGCAGAGGACATAAGGGTTTCGTTTCAATCCTTGATTTAATGGATTATGAATAAAAAGACGCAAAATATTGCGTCTCTACGAAGGAACAATAAGAGTTTCAATCCTTGATTTAATGGATTATGAATAAAAAGTGAAGAAATCGGTGAGTTTGTTAAAGCGGTCAATGAGTTTCAATCCTTGATTTAATGGATTATGAATAAAAAGTGTAAGACATAGCAAATATGGCGATATATGCGAGATGTTTCAATCCTTGATTTAATGGATTATGAATAAAAAGCTATGCAAAACCTATCAATCTTTGATAATCTTAATAGTTTCAATCCTTGATTTAATGGATTATGAATAAAAAGATGGATATCTAATCCATTGACAGCCAGATAGGTTGCGGTTTCAATCCTTGATTTAATGGATTATGAATAAAAAGATATCGTGAGTCTGAAAGAGATTTAACAGCACTGGCGTTTCAATCCTTGATTTAATGGATTATGAATAAAAAGATATCGTGAGTCTGAAAGAGATTTAACAGCACTGGCGTTTCAATCCTTGATTTAATGGATTATGAATAAAAAGTGGTGATCAGCCATCACAAGTTTTCACTTCTGAAAAGTTTCAATCCTTGATTTAATGGATTATGAATAAAAAGCAATTTATCCCGTATCATTCTAAAATATAACAACTGTTTCAATCCTTGATTTAATGGATTATGAATAAAAAGTCAAGACAATATGCTTATGTGTTTGTTTTGATGTTTGTTTCAATCCTTGATTTAATGGATTATGAATAAAAAGAGCAAGAAATACAATGTAGGAAGTCAAGAAGTGGAGTTTCAATCCTTGATTTAATGGATTATGAATAAAAAGCTGATTGATTATCAATAACCTATAAATCAAAAAAATTGTTTCAATCCTTGATTTAATGGATTATGAATAAAAAGTGGAAGAATTTAGCAGTGCCAGAAGCACAGCTAATGTTTCAATCCTTGATTTAATGGATTATGAATAAAAAGTATAGATTCAACATTTGTGTCTCACAATAGAACTCTGTTTCAATCCTTGATTTAATGGATTATGAATAAAAAGGAAATATAGAGAAAATTGTATTGATTGAGTAATCAAGTTTCAATCCTTGATTTAATGGATTATGAATAAAAAGCGGATGGTGTGGCTATACTATTTACACGGACACATTAAGTTTCAATCCTTGATTTAATGGATTATGAATAAAAAGAGTGTTTCCCACAGGAATCATCGGCAATGTGAAAAGTTTCAATCCTTGATTTAATGGATTATGAATAAAAAGAAAACAAGATTTATCGTGTCTTTGCAGTAGACACGGGTTTCAATCCTTGATTTAATGGATTATGAATAAAAAGAATAATGCACCTCGAAGCCCTCAAACAGAAATATGGTTTCAATCCTTGATTTAATGGATTATGAATAAAAAGGGTCAGGGCAGTGTTTTTTACCTGCATTGAAGATGTGGTTTCAATCCTTGATTTAATGGATTATGAATAAAAAGAAATACACCACCTGCAATGTTGCGAGCATCCACCTGCAGTTTCAATCCTTGATTTAATGGATTATGAATAAAAAGACGAAGATGGAGATAACTTCTGTGAGCTTGTCCATTAGTTTCAATCCTTGATTTAATGGATTATGAATAAAAAGTCACTCTATGTATCTTTTGTAAGAACAATCTGAAATTGTTTCAATCCTTGATTTAATGGATTATGAATAAAAAGTGCTCACGTTACATTATCCCTACTTGCCAACTTTTTTGTTTCAATCCTTGATTTAATGGATTATGAATAAAAAGGGTGCACAGTCCCCACGCCTGACCAACGTGGGTGGGAGTTTCAATCCTTGATTTAATGGATTATGAATAAAAAGAAATGCTGGCGGGCTTTGTGCCGACAAGATTCGAGTTTCAATCCTTGATTTAATGGATTATGAATAAAAAGGGTATAATATAGTGTGTCTGAAACTCGAACAGACAAGTTTCAATCCTTGATTTAATGGATTATGAATAAAAAGTTATGTTTCCAATATATTCAGTTAGCATTTTTTGTGTTTCAATCCTTGATTTAATGGATTATGAATAAAAAGTTGAGAAAAACAGTGTGCACAGGGTTGAAAGTGTTCAGTTTCAATCCTTGATTTAATGGATTATGAATAAAAAGAATCTTATAGTAGAAGTTGTAGACTTAACAGCTCCTGGTTTCAATCCTTGATTTAATGGATTATGAATAAAAAGAAACAATAGTGGATAATGGTAAATCGGTGTCAATATAGTTTCAATCCTTGATTTAATGGATTATGAATAAAAAGTTGCCTTTGCTTTTGTTGTTGTTGTTGTGTTACTCATGGTTTCAATCCTTGATTTAATGGATTATGAATAAAAAGATTCAGTACAGGGTTGATGTGGTTAAGTGATGAATTGTTTCAATCCTTGATTTAATGGATTATGAATAAAAAGGTAGAAAATTTTTTTAGTTTAGTGGACGATAAAAAGTTTCAATCCTTGATTTAATGGATTATGAATAAAAAGTGTATAGAGTGTTCCAACCCTTACAAGAAATAAGGAGTTTCAATCCTTGATTTAATGGATTATGAATAAAAAGGATATGCATTTTTTTGGTTTTTCCTACCTATCTACGTTTCAATCCTTGATTTAATGGATTATGAATAAAAAGAGGATATACAGAACTTTGATTTATAAGTATGATAAATGTTTCAATCCTTGATTTAATGGATTATGAATAAAAAGACAAATATTTGTTTTCTTGTTTTCATTTTTTACTCCAGTTTCAATCCTTGATTTAATGGATTATGAATAAAAAGATTTATTTATCATTTAAATGATATAATGCAACAAGTTTCAATCCTTGATTTAATGGATTATGAATAAAAAGAATCAAGGCTTTCTTGTGCCTTACGTGTAGTTTCTTGTTTCAATCCTTGATTTAATGGATTATGAATAAAAAGCAAGTGTAACACTAAATCTATTTTTATATTCATTTTGTTTCAATCCTTGATTTAATGGATTATGAATAAAAAGACTGACATCGGGAAAACGTTCATTTTTACCACTTTTTGGTTTCAATCCTTGATTTAATGGATTATGAATAAAAAGACGAAAAATCTAATTTTGTTGGCTTTTATATGTCCCGGTTTCAATCCTTGATTTAATGGATTATGAATAAAAAGCGGCATTTTCCGAAATAGCGATACCATCATTGTAATTGTTTCAATCCTTGATTTAATGGATTATGAATAAAAAGTTGAAGATACTTCTACTATCAATTTTTGCTAACTTTGGTTTCAATCCTTGATTTAATGGATTATGAATAAAAAGCGGGGCTATACAAGCAATAAGATAGGTAGGAAAAACGTTTCAATCCTTGATTTAATGGATTATGAATAAAAAGACATAGGAGAGATAACGGATATACAGGAGTTCTGAAAGTTTCAATCCTTGATTTAATGGATTATGAATAAAAAGATGACTTAGCTGAGTTTGGTATTTTTGCTGTAACTGAGTTTCAATCCTTGATTTAATGGATTATGAATAAAAAGGTGCATAAGCCGGGTTGTGCACCATGTCATTTTTTTGGTTTCAATCCTTGATTTAATGGATTATGAATAAAAAGCTTTTATTCAATCCTACTTGAAAAAATACAGCAATCCCATGTTTCAATCCTTGATTTAATGGATTATGAATAAAAAGGCTATACAGCCCTAAAAATTGACGAAAATGAAAAAATGTTTCAATCCTTGATTTAATGGATTATGAATAAAAAGCTTTTTCATTTTTCACCGTCCTTATCTTTTTTTTATTTGTTTCAATCCTTGATTTAATGGATTATGAATAAAAAGAATCTTGTTCCAAATATATCCGATATGCTTTTTTTGTGTTTCAATCCTTGATTTAATGGATTATGAATAAAAAGCGGAGCAATAGAAAATCAGAAAATCAGTATATCAGGTTTCAATCCTTGATTTAATGGATTATGAATAAAAAGAGCATTTTTTGATGCCACATTGTCAACGAATGCTATGTTTCAATCCTTGATTTAATGGATTATGAATAAAAAGCCGTTGTGCCGAACTATCAGTTATCGACACATACGGTGGTTTCAATCCTTGATTTAATGGATTATGAATAAAAAGAATGCTACTGATTTTTTATCAGTAGCAAGAATAGGTTGTTTCAATCCTTGATTTAATGGATTATGAATAAAAAGAACTGCCAGATTGTGAGAAGTCCTCGAATTAAGAGGAGTTTCAATCCTTGATTTAATGGATTATGAATAAAAAGTATTAGATGAAACAGGGTTTAGAGTTAATGCTTTGTTGTTTCAATCCTTGATTTAATGGATTATGAATAAAAAGTTTGATACTTCTTTGTCGTATTGAATACTCCTTATTGTTTCAATCCTTGATTTAATGGATTATGAATAAAAAGTTACAATTTATAGCCATTTGTTTTATTCGATTTTTGTTTCAATCCTTGATTTAATGGATTATGAATAAAAAGATTATTTTGACAGATGTAACGGTTTTTGTGAGTTTTGTTTCAATCCTTGATTTAATGGATTATGAATAAAAAGATCCAGGAAAGACCTGAAGAGTTAAGACTTACCAAGTTTCAATCCTTGATTTAATGGATTATGAATAAAAAGAAGTTTTTGGCAGAAATGAAAATGGCTTTAGGCGGAGTTTCAATCCTTGATTTAATGGATTATGAATAAAAAGTCTCTTTTTATATTAAATGTCTATCCAATAATAGATTAAGACAAAAAGTCAACTAAATTAAATTATATCGTAGGAGGATATATCAAAGAAGATCAAGGTCAGTCTTAAGTCTCAGACACTCTTAAAACACTCTATGTATCTTACAAAGAACAAAAAAAGGACAATTTTGTCAATAAAAATCTCTCAGGAAATGCAAATATTTTTATATGTACAATCTTGGCATTTTCTTTTGGTAGACGTTGCTTTAGGGTAGTAATTTAGATTAAGTATATCAAATATTTCATCGACAATCGTTTTAGCTTTAGATTTCATTTTTTGAGTAATCGGTATGTTTTGAATATGATTTTTGCTTCTAATATAGACTAAAAATGCTTGATTCACTTCTTTTTGGTAGATTTCTTCTATCAAGAGAGCGTATAAGGTTTGTTGAATGGTATAGGTTTTATATAGTTTGTTTGTCCATTCTGCGTATTTATAGTCTAGTGGTGCCATAGTATCGTCATTCAACAATAAGACTTCATCGACTTTACCGACAAGTTTTAGGGTTGGTGATGACAGATATACATCCAGGTATTTTTCTTTTACTCCAATCTTTTTTCTGATATAGTCTTTATTTTGAATCAGTTTTAATTCGTGCATTTCTCTGCCTTTTAAGACTAGTTTTCTTCTTTTTTCGTGTTGTTCTATTTTAAGTGAATTCATATAGTATATAAATCTCGGACAGTACATATATTCTATAACTTCAGAAGGTGTAACAAATTCAAAAGTTTCATTCGTCATAAGAACAGTGCCTTTACCTGATCAGATACAAGGTCTTTATCAAAGGCTTGTCCGAGCAAAACACAAGATTTAAAGTCATCTTTACACATAGGAAAGATATAGATAGAATCTTCTTCAGAGTTGTAAATATCTTCAATTGAGATTTTGAGTTCTTTTAACTGAGTAGAGTTTAAATCTCCAAGAAAAACTGATTTCTGAACTCTGTAAATACCTGCTTCCAGGCAAAGTTTAGCTACTTTATTTCTTGTTTTATCTTTTGGTATGTCGTACATAACCCAGGTTAGCATTTATGCTCCGGAATAATGAAATAACTCCTACAAGCAAGATGCATGTAGAACAAACCAAAATAATAAAAACCCCGACAAGCAAGATGCATGTAGAACAAACCAAAATAATAAAAACTCCTACAAGCAAGATGCATGTAGAACAAACCAAAATAATAAAAACTCCTACAAGCAGGATGCATGTAGAACAAACCAAAATAATAAAAATAACACCTACAAGCAGGATGCATGTAGAACAAACCAAAATCAATCCTCATAATTTTCCTCAATAAAAAACTTCTTCTTGCCGATTAGGAAACTAGCAAAGCTATGTGCATCGGCTTGAATTTGATCAATACGTTTAATGTTTTTATTTCCATATCTGATGATAGCGTCAAAGTGTTCCAAAAGTTGGGCAACTATAAGCTTTTTACCTTCAGTTGTGGCTTTATATCCGTTTTTGATTTCCTGATAATGTTCTTCTTTTACTTTATGTCTTGAAAAAAGGTAAAAGACAGGTTTATCTATCAGGACTCTATAAGGTTCAATAAAGTCAAATACTAAGGATTTTTTATTGTAGTTATCCGTATGTAAAAGTCCGATATAAGGGTCAAGTCCGGCAATGATAAGTGCTTTTTCTATCTTACTATATAAGACACCGTAACCATAGTTTAAAAAGGCATTAAAAACATCTTTTGCAGGTCTTGTACTTCTTCCTTCAAAAGTATATCTATCAGGAATCATCTTTGATAATGACTTAAAATACATATGTGAGCAATTTCCTTCGTAAGCCATTAAGCTATTCATATTGGTTGAAAGACCTCCGTTTATATTGTTTACTTCAGTTCTAAAAACAATCATTTTGCTGATTAAGTTAGATATTTCGTCAAGATATTCGGGGCGTTTGGAAAGAAGAAGGTTAGCAAAATTAATCTGATTGCTCATTTTCCTGACAATCCATGTTTTGACAAACTCCAGACCTTCATCATTTGTATATATTTCTAATAACTTTCTTCTTATATAGGTTGTACTTCCGAGCTTTGGATACCAAACTCTACCGTAAGGATTACCAAAATCATCCAAAAAGATAATATCAATATTAAATTCCATAGCCATATGTATAGCATCAGTTGTAATAGTAGCCGAATTAGAAATAATAATTGATGAAATCTTTTGAGGTGAAAACTGCCTCTTTTGCTTATTTATCTCTACTTCAAAAAGAGTTCCCTTTTTATGTAAATATGTGCCGTAAGTATTTAAATATAGTTGCATTATAAGATAAAATCCTCATTACTTGATGTTGTTTTAAAACCACTTTCTTCCGAGTAATAGACATTCATACTTTCATTATTTATGTAAAACATCTCATCTTTTACTTCTGCAAGTCTTTCCGGCAAGTTAAGAATATATGGCGACATTTTTCTAAAAATATTTTTTAACATTATTCTTTTTTCGTAGATATCTAAGTTATTATTTTTTATGGTAACCAATAGTTCTTGATAAATGTCTTTAGCTTTTTGATTATATTCGATAAAGGTAGTAACTGTTTTATATGAGTCAATCAGTCTAAATGCATTATTATTATTGCTATAACTAAAAGCAGAATCATATTGAAGTTTTGAAATATAATCAATAAGAAGTTTTGAGCAGTCTTGACTTGTTATATTATTTAACTCCTGATAATAAATATTAGCAAGCATTAAAAAATCTTTTTCTTCAATGCTATCAAAACCCTTAAAACATCTTTTTGTATGTTCAGTTAAGACACAGTCATATATTAGAGAGTGAAAGGTTTTTTCTTTATCGTTTATCAATTCAAATAAATATACCATTGATTTGCTTTTACTGTCATTTCGGTTACACCTGCCACATGCCTGAAAGATTGAATCTAATGGTGCAAAATCCCTATATACAAAATCTATATCAATATCAACACCGGCTTCAACAAGCTGAGTAGATACAATGATTTTATTTAGAGGGTTATCTTTTATTGACTTTATCTTTTCTAACCTGTGTAGAGGTAGTAAATGAGTGGAAAGATATAGTACCTTATCATCATAAATCTCTTTTAAATTTGTGTATATTTCATAAGCAGATTTGATTGTATTGCAAATGATAAGATGACTTTTGTCTTTATGTATTTCGATTTTTTCACATAAAACTTCTATAAAATCACTAATAGTCAGCTTAGTCTTTAGCATTTCAAGATTAAGCTCTATCCTGTTCATTTGTGAGAAATAAGATTTTTTATTGACAACAAGCTCTTTCACTTCTGTTTCAGCAAATATTAAAGGCATTGTAGCTGTTACCAGTATAATCTTGATGTTAAAAAGACCGGTTAACTCAATTAACATAGTTTTGATTAGATTCCAATATTTGTGAGGTATAGCTTGAATTTCATCCAATATAATTACAGAGTTTGCGAAATTATGAAACTTTTTTAGTGAACTGTTTTTGTTTGAAAACAATGTATGTAAAAACTGAAAGAAAGTAGTAACAACAAGCTCACTATCCCATGTTTCAACAAGATAAGAGGCTTCTTGTAAAGAATATGATTCATTATTAGTGGTATAATTTAACTCGCTTAAGTGATGATGTTTTAAAAGAATATCTGATGTAGAGTTAATGTTATCTGACTTTAAGATTGAATTAAAGACATCATAATTTTGGTCAATAACAGATGTAAAAGGCAAGCAGTAAATAACTCTTTCAAGTTGAAATTGCTCTTTAAGTTTTAAAGCTATATTTAAGGAGTTTAGTGTTTTTCCACTGCCTGTTGGGATATTTAGTGAAAAGATTGAACTATTATCAATATTTTTTTCTGCTTCACTAAAACTTAGCTCTCGGATTTTATTTAAACAAGAGTTATTACTTGAAAGTGAATTTTTATATTTCTTTACGAGTTTGCTTGACCAAATATGATTTTGATTACAGTTCATGCTCTTAAATATAGTATCTGCTTTATCAGCACTAATCAGTAATGAAAATAAATAGTTTAAAACATAATAATCTGATATTGATAGAGATGCTTTAATATCTCTGAGCATTTGACGTTTAAAACAAACATTGATATTTTTGTCAAACTGATTATGAGAAAGAATCTCAACTTGCTTTAAATCATTATAAATCAAACGTAGTTCAGTATAGTCTATAGCTGAGCTTATCTTTAGTAAATCTTCTTCCTCGAGGTCATAAGTAAAATTATCATTAAAATTGTTTAGACTTCCATGATGTTTTCTAATTAAAAGATAAACAATCAGCGAGTTTTTAAGATCATATTTTAGTATGTTATGGCAATAAATATAAGCCCATTGTGCAGAAATCTCAGAATGTTTTTTATATTTTTCATTGGGATTTTCTTTTGCCGGATTAAGGTAATCTTGAAAATATTGTGAAGCTTTACCTAAATCGTGAAACAGCAAGACAATTTCTAATAACTCTCGATATTCATTAAATATGCCATGTCTGTCAAAATTACTTAATCCAATCTCTCTAACATTAAATAAATGATCTTTTAGTAATTTATCAGGATGAGATAATAATTTAAAGCTCATATTTTTTACATTCCTAAAAAGTTTAACTCTTGATTATCAATAGTAATTTGATTGATTTCTATGTTAGGTTTTAGTTTAACTGTTATTGGTTGAGTCTTAACGTCAAACAAGAATTCTTTATATTCTGTAACTTCTCTATCGTTTTGCATATTATTTGGTAAAACAGATTTTTGCATTTCATTACTACTTAAGAAATCGATTTCTTGAGTTAATTCTATGGGTATAATACTATGAATATTTATGTTATCATTTGCAATAATTTTTTTTATTTCAAATTCTCCGATATAGTCATAGTTAGCAATACACTGACTTATTCCAAGACACAGCGTATATGTAGAAAGGTGATTTATTAACATTCCCTTTAGTTTTTCATAAAGATTATCATCCTTATGAGAAAAAATTATCCTGTACTTACAATCTTTGATAAACTCATAATTTGTAGGCTTGTGTTGTTTAAATCTGGAAAGCTCTGTAAGTGATACTGCTTTAATGTTATTAGAGGCTATTTTAGTTTTTTTTATCTTATTCATTATACATAAAGAAATTAAAGAATTATCAGACTTAAAGATCTCAGGATTTTCTTTTTTATCAATCCCAACAATTGCTCCAATAATCCCGGCAATTACTGTTCTGGGAGGGATAGAAAAACTCAGAGGTGACATAGTAGTAAAATACTTTTTAAAATGTGCATAGTCTGCCCGAATATCAAATACCAATACTTTATTCATTATTAACTCCTAATAGTTTTAAACAGGATAACCATACTGTCAATACAGTTATCCTGCATAATATTCATTATTCCCATCCGGTTATTTTGACTCTGTCATCTTTTTTTATCTCAATTTTACATATATCAGGATTAACTTTTTTCTTTAGCTCGCTCAAGTTGATTTCAACTTCTGATATGTCTCTGATTTGCTCATCTTGAAGATCTTCCGGTTTGTTTATACTAATATATTTATTAAGCTCTCCAATAAATTTATTTGGCTCATTATGTGTGAGGGTTAAAAGAAGTCTTGGTGTATGTTCAAACTTTGAACGGGTTATCAGGTTTCTTGTTCCTTCCCATATAGCTTCTTTTAGAAGTTCTAAATCATCTTCAGTCATATTAGTTTTTTGGGCAGCGTTTTCATTGACAATACCATAAAATGCTATTAAAGAATAGGGTAAGATATATTCTTCTCTGAAAGCTTGTTGCTTTAAACCTTCTTGTGAAGCAAAAGCACCTGTTCCTTTTATATGCTTTAACTCAACTTTGTGTAATGACCTACCCATTTTAAACTGAACAGGTCCTGTAAAGGTAATTGAATCTTTATCCAAAGGTAAGACACCGCCAAAATATCTAATATCAATACATTTATCTAATATATTGTTAAGCATTTCATCTTTATCTTTACCGGAAAACATTTTTGCTCTTCCTTTACCATCATTTATTCCGCCGGCCTTAGCAGGTGTCTGTCTAACAAATATATCGTTATCATTCTCACCATTATAGCCTTTAAATTCATACAAATAATCTCTAATTGTTCTTTTTAGCCTTACATCGGTTACAATATTAAGTCCGGTTTCTTCGTCGATACGTGGTTTATTTTCATCAGATGGGTCACCGTTTGGATTGGCATCTTTAACATCATAGATAAATAATATTTCTGTTCTTTTACTGATTTTCATTTTTTTTCTCCTCTTCTGTTTTAAATTTATCACTTAAATTCATTCCTAACATAAAATAATAGCTAATCTCATCATTTGATATGTCAAATGTAGAATTGATAAATAGTTCTGAGATTGCTTCCTCAAGTTTTCGGTAGTAATTTTTGTCATACTGATTAAGTTTTTCAATAATCTCCGGAAGAAGTTTTTTAATAAGTTTTGGGTTAAGTTTCATACTGTTTAGATGACTTCTAAACGGAGTAGCTCCTCTTTCATGCCATTGTATGTACAGTAATTTCTGGCATAAAGCACCTTCTAAAAAGATTGCTTTTTTAATGTTACTATTAAAAAAATCTTCGTGTTCTGAGAAAAAATCTTCATACATCTTATCCACTTGTATCTCCTTATCTTTATTTGGTTTATTTTGTAACAAGCCTAATCTTGACAAAAACAATAATAACATAAAAGATTTTAAACAATCATACGGATATAGTTCTTCGCGAGCAAACTTGCTTGATAAAATATACATTATTTGTTTAAGTATAAAATCCTTACTTAATTGTTTCTGCATAAAAATCGCTCTGGTAATTTCTAAAAATGATTTTGTATAATCACCTAAGATTTTACTTTTGATCGGGAAAAAAGCCTTTAGTATATCGAAGTTAAACTCTAAATCAGCTATTTCATCTTTTTTATAAATGCTCTTAAGGTCTTTAAAACACCTAAATCTCTCCACTTCCTTTTTGCAGGCAAATATCTTTTTTAGATGTGAGGGGAATATGTCATCAATGCTTAATAAAATCTTAAACTCACTATTATTTTCCTCAAAGAAAAAAAGAGTATATGTTAATTGATTTGGAGCTTCAGCAAGAGCATCAAAGATTTCTCTCTCTGAAGAGGTTATCTTATTAACACTTTTTTTATCGAGCCTGAAACGACCATCATAATTATCAATAAGAAAGATATCCATTATTTCTTTATTAATCTCATTATCTATTGAATCAGATATAAATGAAGGGATAATGTAGTAGCTTAAGCCACATAAAGAAAATCTCATCTTCTTGACTAAAATATCTTTTGCACTTTTTAAATCCTTTGCACATTCTTCACAAACCGGATAGTTTTTCCATGTTTTATCTTTATCCATACCTCCGGCTATAGGAGGATATTCTGTTTTTACTGCATAAAAATTAAAAGTACTCACATAGCCCCAAACTTCTTTATTTTTTTGCATACATACAGAGCAAAACTTATCTTTTGCAATGATTGGTTTTTTATTAGTATAGTATGAACTGTAAACTTCATCAGATGCAATTTGTCTTGTTTTTTCAAACAATTGAGATTGACCTACATATTGATTATTAATCTTAAAGGTCATTATATACAGGGTATTATTTGTTATTATCTCTTGTATTTTTACAATTAAATCATTATAAGTGTCATTGATACAATCAATAAGATTTTGTATTTGATTATTATGTTTTAGACAATTTTTTAAAATCCTAAATACTTTTTTAAAAGCTGAATCAATATCTTTAGAGTTGAGCATCAAGGTTGGAAAATCTGAAACAGTATTTGCACTTGATTGCTTATAGTAAAAACAACTTAAGTTTTTAGATTTAGAATAGTCTTCTAAGCTAATATCTTGAAATGTAAAGTTATTCTCTGCGTAATCAAAGTTTAATACTAAAACTTTTTCCTTTCTTTCATCCATATAAAGACCATAATCATTTTCTTCAATACTGTCATCCGGAATATATTTCCTTAAAGCAGCTAATTTATGAATCACATTATCTCCTTTCTAAGCACCCCGAAACCTCTCGCTGATTGTTTACCAATTCCTAGAAGGTCAGGGATTTGAAAATTAACTTTAAAATTTCCTTTGAAACAAAGCATTTTTTGATTTTTGAAGTTAACATAAATAGGTTTTAGGTTACTTTCGACTTTAATACTTTCAATATCAGGGATAAAGTAGTTAAAACCTTTTGATAGAGTTTTTAAATTTTCTCTTAATAAGTGATTTAAAAATTCTCTTTTCTTGTAGTTGTCTAATAAAGTGTAAATCTTATAATTATCTTCCTTAAGAGCCATCCACGGAGAACTAAAGCTATATGATACAAGCTCAGGACAAGCTCCAAAGTCATAATTTTTAACGGTTATCGACTTGTCATTTATAATAAAATTATTATCTCCTATATGGAGTTCAGTTTCATTAAAGACAATCTTGCTAAGAGTCTCAATACCGGTATTAATAGCTATCAATGTTGGATGATTATCTATAACTCTGTACTGAACTACCGGAAATGAGTATTTAAAACCCTTTTCAAGATGATTATGAAAATCAACAATCTCAGGATATCTTGTCGCAAAATACCCTCTAATCTTAGGTATATCACGTGGAAATATTTCAACATCTAAAAAACTTATACGCATCAATTTTACTTTAAGCATACAATTCTCCTTGCGATAAATGCAATTTCTGCTAATTAATCAAATATTGACTTTTTATTTTAAATTGTCAAGAAAAAAAATATTTTATTTCAAAAATTTTTTCGAGGCAACTCTATGCAAACGTTTAACTATCTATTATTAAATAAATTATAAAATCATAAATACTGCTATTTATTTATAAATTTTCTATAATTTCACAAATTACTTACGGGAAATTTACAATGGACCTCCAGGATGGAAAAAAGCATCTTGGAGGTCGGTAGTAGATTTACTGTTAATTAGTTATTTTAAAATAAAGAAGCTGTTGAAAAATATTGTAGTCAAGCAAAAATGCTCGTGCAGCAATAAAAACGTGCAAGCAAAGATGCTCGCACAACAAAGCAACGCCGTTCTCGACTCACACTAGCTTTGCTCGTTGCAAGTCAAGTCCGGATTAATTGCAAGAAGAAATGCTCGTACAGCAATACAATAAATAATAAAATACTTGACAATTATTTGCAATTAGATTATATTGTAATATATGGATAAATGTAAAAGTATGGAGATTTTAAAATCTAATAAGATTAGGGTTACAAGGGCAAGAGAAGCAATAATTGATATAATTATAGCCCTTAATAAACCTTTTTCAGTAAATGAGCTTTATGCAATTTATTTGCAAAAGAATACAACAGAGATTACAACAATCTATCGTTTTATTGTAGTTTTGGCAGAAAAAAAGATTATTAGAGACATTGGAAATTTCAACAATACTCAATATTACGAATTAGCTTGTGTACACAATCCTTTACATCCTCACTTTTTTTGTAATGTTTGTCACAAGATTCAATGTTTAAAGCAATTAAGTACAGATGATTTTATAAGGCTTTCCGGATATGTAAATAATAATACAATAAATGAAGTAAAAATAATAATGGCAGGTATTTGTGAAAAATGTAAAAATATTGATTAATCTACTAATAATCAGTTTATTATTAGTTTCATGTGTAAAGAAAAAAGAAACAAACAATAAAGATCTTATTTTGGTATCTATTCACCCTTATGCTTTAATAGCCAATCAATTAGCAAGTGATTTCTATGAGATAAAAACTCTTTTCCCCGGAAATTCTTCTCCTCACTCATATTCTCCGGTTCCTGAAGACATAATGGCAATCAACAAAGCAAAGATAATCTTTATCAATGGATTAGAATTAGAAAAGATATTTGAAAAAATTCTTCACGAAACATCAGAAAAAACAATCAATCTATCTGAAATTTTCCCACAATCAGTATTAATCAGTGATAATCACGAGCATCATCATAATCATTCAAACCATAAACATAGTGATTTTAATCCACATATTTGGACAGACCCTCAGTTTATAGTTGATATCGCTCGCAAAATGGCGGAAAGTATAATTTCTCTTAATCCTCAATACAAAGATGAAATCACTAAAAATCTTAGAACCCTTGAAAGTGAAATACAAATAATTGATTCTAAAATAAAAACTAATAGGCAAAATATCAAAGAACCGTCAATTATTTATTTTCATAATGCTTTTGCTTATCTTAACAGAAGATATTCTATCAACACTGCAGCACTAATTCAAGCCTTTCCGGGGAAAGAACCAAGCCCGGCAGAGCTTGCAAATTTAAAAAAGATAATTGAAAATCAAAAGGTCAGTGCCATTGTAACTGAACCTCAATTTAACCCAAAATCAGCTGAAATCATAGCAAAAGAATTTAATTTACAAACAATAACACTCGATCCATTAGCCTTTACTACTCAAGCTCAAACAATCGCTCAATGGCTCGACATAACACAAAAAGAACTTTTTAAGGGTCTTAGATGATAGAGATAAAAAACCTTTCATGGAAAGCCGGTCACAGAACTATCCTTGAAAATATAAACCTACTAATCGAAGATAATGATTTCATCGCAATCGTAGGTCCAAACGGAGCAGGAAAATCAACCTTGCTTAAATTAATCCTAAATATGATACCTATGCAACAAGGAAATATACTCATTAATAATATACAAAATAATATCTATCTCAAAAATCATCCTATCGCATATCTGCCTCAAAAAGAAGAAATTGATTCCGGGTTTCCCATCAAAGTAATTGATTTAGTCCTCTTAGGTCGTATGTTTTATAAAAAACTTATTAAAAGATTTACAAAAGAAGATTATGAAATAGCTTTAAAAAACATTGACTTAGTAGGCATAATTCATCTAAAAGATAAATATATAGGCTCATTATCCGGCGGAGAATTTCAAAGGATGCTTTTAGCAAGAGCCCTTTCAACAGAATCTACATATATCTTTCTGGATGAACCGGAAGCCGGAGTGGATAAAACCGGTGTTAATAATTTTTTTAAATTACTAAAACTTTTAAATCAACAAGGCAAGACTATCATTACGATCTCACACGATTTACATATGCTATCTGACTATTGCACATCCCTGGTTTGTCTAAATAAAACACTACATTGTCATTCACAGCCAAAGTTATTAACAGCTAAAGAACTACATAATACTTTCGGCGAAAACTTTCATCTAATAAATAAGGAATACTAAATGTTTGATTGGTTTAATATTGGTTTTTTAAGATTAGCATTTATTGGTGCACTTCTGTCAGCAATATCAACATCGTTACTAAGTGTATTTATAAGTTTAAAAAAGATATCCTATATGTCAGAAGCACTTTCGCATATTTCTTTTACAGGCATAGCAATTGCCTTATTTTTTGGGTGGTCTGTTTCCTGGGTGAGCGGGATATTTATCTTAATAATGGTCTGGGTGATTCAATATTTAAGCAAAAAATATAAATTTGAAGAAACAAATATTACCTTTATAATCTTATCGGTATCTATGGCTCTCGGAGTAATTATCTTATCACTTAAAAAGTCATATACAATGGATTTAGCAAGTTATATGTTTGGTAATATATTGTTGGTTAATAAATTAGATTTATATATGTTTTTGAGTTTGATTGTTTTTAACATACTCTTCTTGTATGCTTTTTATAGAGAAATCCTCTATATGACTTATAATTATGAAATAGCTAACTTTTATCACGTACCTGTAGATAAAATATACCTATGGTTTTTAGTATTACTTGCCCTTAATATCATTATTTCTGTCAAAATAATTGGCATTATTCTAATAACAGCTCAACTTGTTTTACCGGGAATGACTGCATTAAACTTTACTAAAAAAATTCCAAAAGCAACTTTTATTAGTGTGATAATTGCTTTAATATCGTCTTTTATTGGCTTTTTGGGATCATATTATTATAATTTCCCTTCAGGAGCTGTAATTGTAATGATTTTATTTTGCTTTTTTATAGCATCACTAATTATCAATAAAACAAAAGGCTGTTCAATATAATACCGACTTGTAAAAGGCAAGCAGGGATGCTCGCACAACATAATTGCTCAAAAGTCTTAATATAAATTAAAAACCTTTAATTAATCTCTTAAATCTTTTATTTTAAACTCTTCAGGCTTTTCATCTAATTTTTCGCCAATATTATCAAAATCTTGTTTAAGTCTTTTAAATTGCTCTTTTAGTTCTTCTTTTCTTTTGATTCTCTCTCTTGCAGGTTCTACGATTTCAGTTTTTAAAATAACAACCATCTCTCGATTATTTTGTTCAAATCTTTCATAACCAAAGAGGTATTTTAAGCCTAAAAACCACCAAGGTAAATCTTTCAAGAAAGGTATTCCTGTCCTTTGTTTTGTATATTCAACATCAACAAGTCCTGCCATAACAGTCTCTTCACCGTGAAACATTAAGACATCTGTTCTTGTTTCATTTTTATTGATAATTGTTGAAATCTGTCCGGGAGTAGCATTACTTTTCTCAACAGATGCCTCTAAAAAGATTAATTCAAAATCATCTTCCTTAATCAGAGTAGGTGTAACAGTTAAGATAATACCGGTAGAAAAGAATTGATCTGAGATATTGCCTGCTTCATCAGTAGTTTTAACAGAAAAATCTTGACCAACTTGAATATGACCCTCTTTACCATTTAAAACCGTAATTGATGGCCTGGCAATGACAGAACCTTTTTGATTAGCTTCAAGCGTTTTGAGTAATGTATTTACTTCAATCACTGTTGAACCTTCACTAAATTGATGTGCAGCAGATGCTGAGAATAAATCATCTGCAACTTGACCGGCAGCCTTAAAATCAATTTGTGCTTGAACTTCTCCATCAACAAGAGTTGACCAATCTATACCCATACTATTTAAAAAACTTTTATCTGCTCTAAAAAAAGTAGCACTAATTCTTATCATTTTATCATCTACACTATACTCAGAAGATTGTCGTGTAACTACTTTATCAGAAATAATATATACTCCGGGATTTTCTTGTAATTCTAAATTCAAGGTATTAATCATTAGTTGTAAAGCATCTTTCCATGGTAATTGATTGATTTGAATCGGTACATTACCGGTAAAAGAGCTCATATTAATTATATTCTTGTTTTCCTCAGCCAATGAAAAGTTTTCAATAATTTTTAAGGCAGTCTGAAAATCAAGATTTTTCTGTATAGTTATTCGTGTATTTAAATTCTGAGCAACTAATAAAATAGAGCTCAAATAAATAATAACAAATAAAAATAAAACTATTTTCTTCATTCTAAATTCCTTTTTCTAAAGGTATAGTAACCGTTTCATATAAACCGGTTTTATTTATTTTAAAAACCGCTTCTTGTTTTTCTTCATCAATGTGACTAAAATAACCATAAGCTACTTTGTCTTTATATTTCAAAGTAATAATTTGTTTATTTTGTTTAATAAAAAACGCCTTATCTTCAGTATATGAGACTAATATTAGTTCTTCATAATTTAATAATTCATCTTGCATAGGATCTCTTAAAGGTCTATGAATCCGGGCACGTAAAGGATCATTTAATAAATGTTTAAAACTTATCCTTCTCAAAGGTTTTTCAAGTATATTAATGCCTGTTTGGTTATCAACCCAAGGTTTCAAAACAAGATTAAAACTAATAACATTCATAGGCCCGGAATCAGTTTCTTGAAGAGATGGATTTAATTGTAAACTTTCAATAGTATATAAAGCTAATTGTTTCTCAATATAATTGATAAAATTATATAATGTGATAATGTCTGTTTTACCGCTTATAGTATATTCACTGAGAGCATTTTGACGCTGACCAACAACAAAATTAAACTGAAAATCCGGTGCAAACTTAGCAATAATATTTTGAAGATATTTCCACGTAATCTGTGAATCTTCATTATCAAGATATAATTTACTATTTGTATTAATCCAATTTTCTACATAATCTTTTTTGTGCTTTAAATAAATAATTTGTAGAGTATCAGGTCTTACTTTAGATAAAGCAGATAATTCCTTTGTAGTTTTTTGTAGATTATCTTCAATTAATACAATATCTTTTTTAAAAGATGCAATTCTGATTAAAAAAAAGATAGATATCAACAATAACAACGAAAATAATATTAGTGAGTTTCTGATTGAATATGTCATTCATATTCTCCAAATAGGTTTTTTAATTGTTCTTCTGCAGTTTTACTTAAAGCATTTTCTGGATATAGCCTAATCAATTCAGTATATGTAGAAATAGCTCTATCATAATCTGTTAAAGCTTCATAAGACTTTCCTAAAAAGAAATATGCTTCCGGTAATTTATTCTTTTTTAAATCAATTACTGCAAGAAAATTTTTACTTGCTTCATTAAATTCACTCAAAACATAATATGTTTCACCTAACAAATAATAAGCAAGATCAATATCCTTATGTTCCCGATATTCTTCAATTACAGTATGAATACTTCTGATAGTTATCTCAAAATTGCCTGACAAATAATTATCCCTTGCTTGATTATATAAGTCTTCAAATGAAATTGTAATCTCAACTGCTTTTGCTTGAGGTCTCTCATTTACTCGAGGTGTCTGTTGAACATCTTTCTTTTCAAATTGAGGAATATTAAATTTTTGTATATGCTTTTCTTGATACCATTCAAGAAAATATTCAAAACTTTCCAGATATTTTGGAAGTTGTATAGTTTCAGGGAACTTACCTAAGGGTTTTGAAAAACTAATATCAAAATCCCATACTACTGCACTACTAATTTTATTTTCATTAATTCTGGAAATCGCTCCATCAGCAAATAATTTAGCTAAATTTGATATCCTATTGCGATGATAAGATTTACCTTTAATAGTTATTTTTGAATCAGTACTATTAAAATTTTCAATCCAACATAATGGATTTTTATCAGTAAATTCTGATAATGAATATAAAACTTCTGACAATGAATTTTTTTCATTTGCAATACTTACAATTTTACTATTTATTGCATTATAAAAAGAGATTTGTTCAGTATAATCTTTCAATAAATTCTGGAAATTTTTTAAGGTATTTATTTCATTGCTTGTAACACTATATTTATTTTTTAATTGTTCTAACATATATTGATTTTTCAAACAATTACTTGTTCCAAGAACAGTAACAATAAATAATAAAGCTAAAATTAAAAAGCCGTGCCACTCGATTTTAAAGACTTTTTGAGCTTCTATTATCCTTTTTGGTAAAAGGTTAAATCTATTAAATTCTTTACAATTAGGGTTTGCTCCCTTTAATGCAAGAGCAATTGAAACAATAAAAGAAGGAATAGTATTAACGTTAATATCATCAGCAATTTCAATATTTATCTTTTGTTTTTTATCAATTCGGCATAAAGGGAAAAACAAATTATGTTCATAATTAGTTTTTTCATTATAAAATCTAATATCATCTTCAGTAGCATAATCTCCACATAATATCATCTTCTCTATAATCGGGAATTCAGAACTCTCTTGTTCAAGCATAATTTTTGCAAATACAGCTTCTCTAACCTTTTCAGGATCTGTATCATAAATCATAATAGGAAAGTTTTTGACAATTCTTTTTCCATTGATTACTATACCCAATTTAGCTTCGTTACCAATATAAAGGATTGTTGTATATGAATCATCTTGAGAATTATAAAATAAGTTAATAATATTCATAATACTTACTTCAAGAGGCTCAATATATTGATAATAAAGATGTTTTTTGCTATATATGATATTTGCAGTACTGTTTAAGAGAGACATCAATTCAAAATCACCTTGGTGAATTACAGCATAATATGATTTATCCGGATTTTGCAAAAAATCAATATTATAAGATGAATCTTTTATTTGTTCCGGAGCAAGAGCTAATTTAGTTAATTCTTTTACAGTAGCTTTTTTATTTAGTCTGATTAGTTTCCATTGAGCCTTCCCCTCTAAACAAGACAAGGAAATCTTCCCGTTAATTAAATCAAACTGTCCAAAAAATTTTAAAAGTTTATCATTATTAAATTCTGAGGTAAAATCAGGAGTTGGATTTAATTCTACAGTATTTGAGTTATTGTTAATATCAGTGTTTTCATTAAATATATCAATATCGTCAAGACTAATATCTTGATCAGTAGGATTATTAAAGCTTAAATCTTCATTATTACTTCTTGTAGGTTCAATTTTAAAACTTGGAGTATCTATTATATCGTTAATAAGTGGGGTATCCAAGATATGAGACTGGAGTTTTTTTATAATAATTTTATTATTATCAAGTTCTAATTCAGCAACTTTCAGCAACAAGCCGTCAACACTTACTCCATAATATAGATTTTTATTTTTTCTTTTCATAATTAATATTGTAATATCTGCATCATTCTGTTTTTATTATTAGCGTAATTAAAAGCAGTCTCTTTGGTTATAATGTTGTTTTTATATAAATTAAAAAGGTCTTGTTCAATAGATTGCATACCATATTTTTTCCCTTCTGAAATCATTTGATATATTTCAGAAATATTATTGTTTTTAATTGCGGCGACAACAGAAGAATTAACGCTTAGAATTTCCTTAGCTAAAGTTAACTCTTCATATACATTAGGAACCAGTTTTTGTGAAATAATCACCGAGAGTGTATCTGCAAGTCTTAATCTGATTCTTTCTTGTTCTTGAGGAGGGAATTCACCAATAATACGATGAATACTATCAACAGCCGAGCTGGTATGCATTGTAGTAAACACTTTATGACCACTGTCCGTAATTTCTAAAACCATAGCCATAGTCTCAGGATCTCTCATTTCTCCCACAACAATAATATCCGGGTCTTGTCTTAAAGATTCTCTTGCTCCATCTTTAAAGGAGAGTACATCTTCACCTACTTCTCTATGCCTTATAATACATTTTTCAGATTTATGAATATATTCAATAGGTTTCCCAATTATTATAATATGCCCATTTGAGGTATAATTATTTAGATTTATAATTGAGTCAAGAGTAGAACTTTTACCTGAACCGGTAATTCCTGTCACTAAAATCAAACCTCTTTTTTCATAATTTAGGCTTAATTTTCTCATAATAGGCTCAGAAAGCCCTAAAGCTTCTATTGATAAAACTTTTTGATTGATTCTTCTAAATGAGCCTGACAATGTGTTATTTTCGTAATAAACATCACTCCTAAATCTTGCCTGAGCTCCTGTATCATCTAAAGGAAATCCTACAGAAAAATCTATATTTTTATTTTTTAAAAGTTCGACTTTTTGCTCATCGGTTAATAGACTTAATAACATAAAAGAAGTTTCGTCATAACTTAATTGCCCGAATTCATCAACAGGATTCTTTATACCAAAAATTCTAAACCAGATTTTATTATTAGAGCCGGTTCCCCCAATTTCCATATCGGAAGCACCAAACTCATACATCTTTAAAAGATATTCTTTAACTTTAAAATAGGCTTCCTTTTTCCATTCTTGATTCATTGTAAGCAATTTATTCATTGCTTGGAATCTACCGGTACCAGTCAAATATTCAGGCAAAGAAATCCTAATTTCACTTGCAAAACTTAAAGCCATTAACTAATTACCTACTTGTTTAATCGTTATTTGTCACTAATTTTAACATTACAATACGCTGTATAGATTTTCTCCATTTAAGAGATAGACTGCTTGAAATATTTATAATAAACCTTTTTAAAAGTTTTTCACCTTTAAAACTAAAGAAATCTAATATTCTTTTACGTTCAAAAAATCTTATTGTCACAGGAGATTCTGCTCTTAAACTGACGGGAATAGTTCCTGCGAGGATAATACTCTCTTCGCCCCAACTATCAAATTTTTTCAGATAATCAAAATTACTATTGCTCATCCAAGCTGATACTTCACCGCTATCAATTATCATAATTGAACCATTTTTATTTTCAGAAAGTTGTATAGTTTCACCAATTTGAAAAGTAACAACTTTACCTAAAGCATAAAACTCTGCTTTTTCTTCTGCAGTAAATCCATGCAAAATAATAGGTTCTAAAGGATCAATTGAAAGACTTCCCGTATCAATTGTTTTTTGTAGTGGACCGTATAATTCTTCTGAATAATCCAAGGCCTTTTCAACTATTTCAAAGAGTTCTTTCGCTTTAACAGGCTTTGATATATATTGAAATGCTCCAGCCTGTATAGCATTTACAGCTCCTTCTATACTTGAAAAACCGGTTAATACGATTACAACGGCTAAGGGCTGTATCTTTTTTATTTCTTTAAGTAAAGTCATCCCATCCATACGAGGCATAGACATATCAATGATAAAAAGATCAAAGCTTTCATTTGCCATTTTTGATAAAGCATCTTCACCGTCACAAGCTGTTAAAATCCGATAGCCTTTAGTTTCTAATAAGTCACTTATAAGTTCTCGAATATCTTGCTCATCATCAACAACTAAAATATTTTTTTTCATGTATCTCAGTCCTTATTTTTCCTATTCCAATTGTAATTTTCCCCTTGTTGAGTAAAATATGAAGTTAATGCTTTTTTTGTCAATAAGAATTTTCTTTTTTTTGTTTTCATAACTTATACAACAAGTGTCACTTACTTTTTAAACTATTTTTAATCAAAACAATTTCAAAAATTTCATCTACGTGCTTAATAAATTTTGCATCTATACCTTGTCTAATATCTTCAGGTATTTCTTCATAGCTATCTTGATTTTCAAAAGGCAATAACACTATTTTAATACCTGCTCTTTTAGCTGCAAGAACTTTTTCTCTTACACCTCCAATAGGCAAAACTTTTCCATAAAGTGTTATTTCTCCGGTCATAGCAATATCATGTCTAACTTTCTGATTAGTTAAAAGAGACACAATTGAAGTAGTTAATGTTACTCCTGCAGATGGACCGTCTTTAGGTATTGCCCCGGCAGGTAAATGTATATGTAAGTCATTTTTCTCAAAAATTTCAAAGTCAAGGTTATACTTTTCAGCATTTGATTTTAGATAACTTAAAGCTATTTTTGCAGATTCTTGCATTACCTCGCCTAATAATCCTGTTAAAATAAGCTTACCCTTCCCGGTCATTTTGCTTGTTTCACAAAATAAAATCTCTCCGCCAAATACTGTCCAAGCTAAGCCTGTAACTATTCCGACTTCAGGCTCTCTACCTGACAATTCCTGAGAAAACTTTCTTCTTCCAAGAAAATCTTTAATGTTTTTATCAGTTATTACGTTTTTCTTAAAATCTCCCTCAGCAACTTTACGAGCAATCTTCCTCATTATTTTTGCTATTTCACGTTGTAAAGTTCTTACGCCGGCTTCTCTGACATAAAATCTTATAATTTCTTTTAATGCAGAAGTCATAATTTGGGCATATTTACCACTAATTCCATTATTTTCAAGTTCTTTTGGTACAAGATATTTCCTTGCAATTTGGATTTTTTCTTCTTCAATATAACTTGAAAAATCAATGATTTCCATCCTATCTCTTAAAGCTGGCGGAATAGTATCTAATGAATTAGATGTTGTAATAAAAAATACCTCTGATAAATCAAACGGTAGATTTACATAATTATCCATAAAAGAATTATTTTGTTCGGGATCTAAAACTTCTAATAAAGCACTTGAAGGATCTCCTCTGAAATCTTTCCCTACTTTATCTATTTCATCAAGCATAAAAACAGGATTTGCAGTACCACATCTTTTGATTTCGGTAATTATTTTACCGGGCATAGCACCAATGTAAGTCCTTCTATGTCCACGAATTTCAGCTTCATCGTGAATACCTCCAAGAGATATTCTTATAAATTTTCTATTCATTGCTCGGGCTATAGATTTACCCATAGAAGTTTTACCTACCCCCGGAGGACCAGTAAAACATAAAATCGGTCCCTTTAATTTATCTTTAAGCTTCTTTACTGCAATAAATTCAATAATTCTTTCTTTAACCTTTTCCAATCCATAATGGTCATGAGATAAAATTGATTCTATCTTATGCAAATCAAGTCTATCCTCGCTTAAAATTCGCCAAGGTATATTTAATAACCAGTCGAGATAATTTCTTATTAATGAATATTCACTTGAAGCCGGTGACATCATTGAAATCTTATTTAATTCTTCTTTAGCAGCTTCATATACATAATCAGGTAAATCAGCTGAAGTTATCTTCTTAAGCCAATTTTGAATTTCTTGATCTACTTCATTTGTTTCACCAAGCTCTTTTTTGATTGCTTCTAATTGTTCTTTTAAGTAATATTTTTTCTGGTCTTCGTCAATTTCCAATTGAATATTATCTCTAATGGTACTTTCTAATTGCATCTGTTTAATTAATTCCGCAAGATGCTTATTAAGTTTTTCATAGCGTAAATTTATATCTAAAGTCTCTAATAAATCTTGCTTAACCTCTGTACTAAAAGGAAGATTTCCTGAAACTATATCAGCTACTCTACTATGTTGTTTGATACTTTTTAGACCAAAAATCAATTCTTTATTAAACTCTGAACTCTCTGAAATAACCTTCTCTAAAAGCTCAGTAGTGATTTTCCTAACAGCTCTTAAATGCGGTGTATCATCACTAATTTCAGGTATTTCTTCAATTTCAACCATCATATACGGATGATGCTGTGTTATTTTTTCTATCTTTATTCGCGAAACACCTTGCAATAATAAACTAACTGATCCATCTTGATTTCTTAACATTCTTACGATTGAAACCGCAGTACCATATTCATGAATGTCAACTTCTCCATCTTTTTTAACATCTTTTGATAAAAAGAAACCTAATAATTTATCGTTAGATAATGAATACTCGATAACTTTCTTTAAAGATTCATCTGCTATTATCAAAGGAATCATTAGGTATGGATACATCACGACATTATTTATATGTATCACAGGCAAGACTCTAGGAACACGATTATTCTGTTCTTCCATATCAACTCCTTTTTTAATCTTTTATATTAATATACTATACTTCTCAAGATATGTCAACTTTTTTTAAAAAAGTCAAGATATTCTCTAAACAGAAAATGTCAATCTCAAAAATTTAAAAATAGCTGTTAAGTAATTATATCGTAAAACAACCTTGCTTATATCATAGTTTATTGTGTATCCATCTTTACTGTATCTTAATAAGTTTATTGTGTGAGCATCCTTGCTTGCACTAAAAATACATTACCATTAAAAAAATAAGCTTTTAAACTCACTACAAGTAGGAGGTTGATTTGACAATATTTATAACAATTCTTCCTTCTTTTATATTTTAAAATCACTTTGTTATGTTATAATTTATCAATCATAAATACACATAAAAAACAAGAACCCTCAAGTATATTATGGAGGTCTCTTATAAATTTATAATAAATATCCAAAAAAAAGCGCAGGTAAAAATTAACCATTTCTACCTGCATTTGTTGTTAAAACTTATTAACAGCTTGACACCAATAATGTGTTAATTAGTTTTGTGACACACTAAACATCTTTATCAAAATTGTCAAGTATTTTTTAATATTTCTCTTGACATTATTATATTCATTTGATTCAATAACGTAAATTGTCCAAATTGTACATTTTGAAGACCAAAGGAGAAATTATGTTTATTAAAAAATACCGTATAGGTCTTGACCTTGGCTCAACCTCAATCGGCTGGAGTTTAGTTGAAATCAATGATAAATCAGAAGCTATTGATATTATTGATATGGGCGTTAGGATTTTTTCAGATGGAAGAGAAGCAAAAAGCAAAGCACCTCTAAGTGTTAAAAGAAGAGAATCTAGAGGTATTAGACGAAATCATGATAGGTTTTTAGAAAGAAGAACTAATTTAATTAAAGTATTCACTGAAAAAGGCTTCTTGGCAGAAAATTACAATGAGAATAAAGATGTTTTTGCAAAAAATCCTTATTATTTAAGAGTCAGAGCTTTAGATGAGAAAGTAGAGTTAAACGAGTTTGCCAGATTAATATTACATCTTGCTCAAAGAAGAGGGTTTAAGAGCAATCGTAAAGATAAAACAAAAGAATCCGGATCAATGAAAAAGGCAATAAATGAAACCATAGAAATACTAAATTCTCAAAATTTCAGAACAATAGGTGAATTACTTTATTTTAAAAATCAAGCTGAACAAATACATAAAAAGCCTTCAATAAGATTTAGGTATGATAAGAATTCTGAAATGCAGAACTTAATTTTTCCCTCAAGAGATTTAATGGAAGATGAATTTAATCAGATTTGGGATAAACAAAGCGAATTTTATGATGTTTTAGACTCAGATCTAAAAGAACAAATACACTATATTATGTTTTATCAAAGGCCTTTAAAACCACAAATTGTAGGGAAATGCTATCTTGAACCTGATGAGCATTGTGCTCCTAAAGCAAGTTTTGCTTTTCAAGAAGCAAGGATTTGGCAGGTATTAAACAATTTTAAAATTAGAGAAATATTATCCGGAAATACATTGGAATTATCTAAAGATGATAGAGATAAATTGTATAAAAACCTATATATAAAAGAAAAAATAAGTTATCAAGATTTAAGAGTTGTACTTTTTGGAAAAGAACGAGCTGATAATTATAGATTTAACTATGAAAAACATATTTCAGAAAAAATTTATGGACACCAAAGTAATTATGAGTTTAATAAAAAAGCAAAATTAAAGAAAAGCTGGAATAGTCTGGAAGATAAAAGTAAATCTGAGATTGTTGACTTGCTCTTGTCAGATAAAACTGAGGATGAATTAAAGTCAGAACTAACTAGATTTGACTTTAATAACGAGCAAATAGATATTATCTTAAATGCAGATTTACCTAAAGGATATGGAGATTTAAGTGAAAAAGCACTTTGTAAAATCTTACCATACTTAAGAGCCGGTCAAAATTATTCAGATGCTTGTGTGTCTGCAGGTTATAATCACAGTTCAAGGTATTATGGAGAAATATATAATGAAGGTAATTTGCCATATTATGGAGAACTGTTACCTCATCGTGTAATACCCTCAAATATAAAAACAGGAGATGAGTTAGCAGATAAATTCGGTAAAATCAATAATCCTACTGTACATATAGCACTCAATCAAACAAGAAAACTTATTAATGCAATTTGCAAACGATACGGACCACCAAGTGAAATTGTGATTGAACTTGCCAGAGAGCTTAAGATGAGCAAAGAAAAATATAACGAATATGAGAGCAAACAAAGGAAAAGATTACAGGATAATGAAAGAATAAATAAAATTCTTATTGACCAAGGGATTGAATGCAATCATGATAATAGGCTAAAGTACAGACTTTGGGAAGAGCTAAATGATGACCCCTGTGCCAGAAAATGCGTCTTTAGTGGTAGAATTATTAATTTAGATAATTTGTTTAATAGTGAGATTGAGATTGAGCATATTTTACCTTACTCCAGAACCTTTGATGACGGTTACAACAATAAAACCCTCTCTTTTAGATCTGCAAACAAATATAAAGGTAATCAAAGCCCTTATGAAGCTTTTGGACAATCTAATGAAATCAGTAATTTGCAAGATATTCTTATAAGAGCAGAACATTTACCATATCACAAACAGCAAAGATTTAATAAAGATGCAATGAAGGAATTTAATGACGAAAATGTAATAATTGCCAGGATGTTGACCGATACTCAATATATGACCAGAGTTGTAAGAGAATATCTAATGTATGTATGTGGAGATGATAAAATATGGACTGTAAAAGGTGGTTTAGTCGCAAAACTAAGACATAATTGGGGACTTAATACATTATTAAATACAGATAATGAAAAAAATAGAGCAGACCACCGACATCACATTGTTGATGCATTAACTATAGCTTGTACAACAAGAAGTACTGTTAAAAAATATGCTAAATCAAAAACTGAGATTGTCAAAAAAGATAGTATTTCTCCTTACAAAAATTTCAATCGCGAGACATTACAAACACGAATATTAAAAACAATAGTATCTCATAAACCTGAGCAGCCAGATATAAATAGATTAAAAATAAACAATCAAACTGCCGGTCAACTTACAAAGGACACTGCCTATATGTTAAAAGATATTGTAGATAAAAAGTACGCTAACTATACAATAAGAAAAGATATAAGTTCTTTTTCAAATAAAGAACAGATAATAAATATTGTTGACCCCTTAATCAGAGAAAACTTCCTTAACCATTTAGAAACAGAATCAGATTTTAAACAATGGCGAGATGATTGGTGTAAGAGACACAATATTTATAAATTAAAAGCAGTAGAAAAAAAAGATATGAAAACCATGGCAGGCATTAAAGATAAAAATAATAGAGAATTTAAATATTATAACTTTGCTGAAAATTTATTTGCAGATATTTATATCACCCACCCATGGAAAGATAATCAAAAATGGAAACTTGAGATTATCCCAAGCTTTAACGCTCATCAAAAAGGTTTTATTCCTGAATGGAAAAAAGAATTTCCTCATGCAAAAAGAATTATGCGCGTATATAAAAATGATATGATAGCTCTCGATATTGAAAATGAAACTAAGATATATCGAGTAAAAAAGATGTCTAAAGGAAAAATTTGCATAGTAGAACATTCAGTTTCAGCTAAAGAAATTACATCTTCCGAAATACCAGCGAGCAAACTTCAAGAGAAAAATGCCCGTAAAATCGGCGTTGATATCCTTGGCAGAGTTTTTGACCCCAAAAAATAAATGTTATGCCAATCTTAGATATATCTTCAAAAAAAGTTGATTTACACCTAAAAAAGGGATTTCTGCAATTAACTTGTAATGATAAACAAAAAGAGATTCCGTTACATATTATTGATGCGATAGTTGTCTTTGCTTATTCTTGTAATTACAGTCAACAATTACTGCAAAAACTTTGTGATGAAAATATTCCTTTGATAATTTGTGATAAAAAATCTCAACCCATAGGTATTTTTCAATCAACTAAACAAAATGTTTTACGTAAACAAAGGGTTGAAAATCAACTGAATTTAAAGCAAAGTAAGATAAATCTACTCTGGCAACAGATTATTAAACAAAAAACATATAATCAAGCTCAATTATTAAGACTGCTTGATAAAGAAAATAGTGATATTTTAAACTATAACCAGCACATAAAATTAAATGACTCAAGTAATATTGAGGCTTTAGTTGCACAGTTATATTGGAAAAGGCTATTTGGAAGACAATTTAAAAGAGATCCTGATATTTCAGGCATAAATTCATTACTTAATTATGGATATATTGTAGTTAGATCTGTTTTTTGTCGTGTAATTACTGCATCCGGATTGGTGCCGGAAATTGGCTTACATCATAAGAACCTGTATAATCCTTTTTGTTTGTCTGATGATTTAATTGAGCCATACAGACCCTATGTGGATAAGATAGTTTTTGAAATCTATGATTTTGATAAAGACCCAGATTTGACACCCGAATATAAAAAAAGAATCGTAGGAGTGCTTGATAAACAAGTAAATATAAACAATAAAAACATGCATCTTCAATTTGCAATTCAATACACAGTAGAAAGCTTAATATCTGTCTATGAAAACAATCAAAATAATCTATTTCTGCCCAATTTATTATGATAAGCAGTTACAGGCTTATGTGGGTAATGGTTTTATTTGACCTGCCGGTTAAGTCAAAAAGACAACAAAGAATAGCAGCATTGTTTAGAAATTCTTTACTTGAAGATGGTTTTGAAATGTGTCAGTTTTCCGTATATATGAAATTTTGTGGAACAAGAGAAAAAACTATGAGTGTTATAAAAAAAGTTAAATCATATATCCCTGAAGAAGGTAAGGTAACAATTATTACTTTTACAGATAAACAATTTGGCAATATACTACACTACGAAAACAAAAAAAAGCAAACTGCTAAAAAATACGAACAAATTATCTTTGATTTTGAAGATTAAAAACATAAAAAATACCCTAAACTAATATAGCTTATCAGTTTAGGGCTAAGGTACTTTAAAATATCCTTATATGGTGTCAAGCTGAAACAATCTTTTCATACGGGATTTCATTCCTATAACTTTAAAATATCCTTATATGGTGTCAAGCTGAAACACAATTTTGCTAATATCAATCTGGTCTTTAACTTTAAAATATCCTTATATGGTGTCAAGCTGAAACTGATAGGAACGAGCGAAAATACTTACAATTACTTTAAAATATCCTTATATGGTGTCAAGCTGAAACTGATAAAAATGAGTATTCCATACCGGTTGAACTTTAAAATATCCTTATATGGTGTCAAGCTGAAACAGTATTCCCATCTACATGATTAAGCTCATGCACTTTAAAATATCCTTATATGGTGTCAAGCTGAAACTGGTTTCTGACTGGTTCATTAACCAAAGAAACTTTAAAATATCCTTATATGGTGTCAAGCTGAAACTTATACGTTTTAAGCCTATATCCTGAAATAACTTTAAAATATCCTTATATGGTGTCAAGCTGAAACAACACCAATACCATTACCGGTATAAGTATCTACTTTAAAATATCCTTATATGGTGTCAAGCTGAAACTCTGGTCTGCCTTTGTTCCAAAGTAGAGAGAACTTTAAAATATCCTTATATGGTGTCAAGCTGAAACTCCTGGTGAGCAAAGCCTTTAAAACAGATAACTTTAAAATATCCTTATATGGTGTCAAGCTGAAACTAATAACGAAATATTAGCAATATAACCATTACTTTAAAATATCCTTATATGGTGTCAAGCTGAAACTACACCTTATATTACTGCTCCTTATAACAAACTTTAAAATATCCTTATATGGTGTCAAGCTGAAACGAGAAACATCTTTCAAAGAAACATCAACATACTTTAAAATATCCTTATATGGTGTCAAGCTGAAACATAAACAAAATATTAAAATATCAGAATAGTACTTTAAAATATCCTTATATGGTGTCAAGCTGAAACAAGCTTCTTCTATCCATATATCAGTCAAGAACTTTAAAATATCCTTATATGGTGTCAAGCTGAAACGGAATGTAAATCTTATCCGGAACAGGTATTAACTTTAAAATATCCTTATATGGTGTCAAGCTGAAACAATAAAATATCCTTATATGATGTCAAGCTGAAACTAGTAGAGTTTATAAGTTCAAGATATGTTGACTTTAAAATATCCTTATATGGTGTCAAGCTGAAACAGATATTCCTTATGCTCACTACATTGCTTAAACTTTAAAATATCCTTATATGGTGTCAAGCTGAAACTATCTTTTCGCCTTTACTGGTAATGTCAAGACTTTAAAATATCCTTATATGGTGTCAAGCTGAAACTTTTTTATATTTGGGCGATAACCATTTTAAGTATCCACCCTTTTTAATCAAAATAATATCTTTAACATAATTGTCAACAAAAATAGGTGGTATACTTGCAATCATATTATATTTATTAATATTATGTTCTTTAAGA
>Ga0334899_1000158_pt1 | contig 102035 bp, 91 predicted proteins | sample GraSluR3_MG_FD_207219 | JGI IMG/M metagenome (GOLD analysis project Ga0334899, IMG submission 207219) | Sludge microbial communities from methane-producing bioreactor in Wageningen University, Netherlands - Granular Sludge_8_08-R3 | ecosystem: Engineered > Bioreactor > Anaerobic > Unclassified ...
ACATTCTCTGGTGTAACTACCGGTCTGTATACTCCGTATCTCGGTGCCGGATCTCCGTACCAAAGGCTGTGAGAGTCAACAAAGAAGAAAGAAAGTCCGTGTTCGCGCAAATACGAATCGAAGCCTGGGACATAACCACACTCGGCCAGCCAGATTCCTCTGGGGTCCTTCCCAACATGTCTCCTATAGGAGTCAACTCCGATGCTTATTTGAGCATTTATCGCCTCAGGGAAATTGGTCATCAGAGGTAGAAAACCATGAGTAGCGTTACATGTTACAATCTCCAATTCTCCGCTATCCTGGAACCCTGAGAATTCTCCAACCAGATTGCAGTTGCATTCTTCATAGACTTTCCTAATGTCTTCCAGTTCATGAAGATAATGCGTAGCCAGCCTGTTGGCGGCCGGGTGTTCTGCAGAGGTTCTCGAAATCTCTATTCCTGCAAGCTCAATCGATGATCCAAGATAATTGAGATACTTCTTCTGCAGGTCGTTATTAGCAAGCATTTCCATCAGAGGCGGAGTTATGCTCATCGTCACTTTAAAATTCACTCCGTCACTCCTAAGCCTTCTGAAAGCCTGTAAGAGAGGTATATATGTCTCTGTAATGGCCTCGAACAGCCATCTCTCTTCCATGAAGCTCGGGAAGTCAGGGTGGTTGATAAACGGCAAATGCGCATGGAGCATTAATACGAATCTCCCTCTGCTCATAAAATCATCTCCCGCTTCTGCTCTTCGAGATAGTCTTGATGAACTCTTCAGAAGAAGGATTGCCTGTTGGTCCCGAAGATTTCGTGATTCTCGCACGTCTAGAACTCTCGTGAGAGACTTTCAACTCTTTCCTAGAGCCTTTTCTCAGATCTACCCAGATTTCATTATCGGTAAACTTCGGCGAGTTCCTCGGTGTCCGCGTAATTCCAGATTTAAGAACGCTCTTGAAATGACCGTCAATGTAGTAACCGATCTCGGCAATGTAGTCTGCATCGGGAAAATCAACCTGGAAATACCAGTTGCCCGCATCGATAGAGATGTCAGACTCCTTAAATCTGTGAGCATTCTTTCCATCGTAGATGATGTTAGTAATATCACTGACTCTTACAAGAAGCCTGAATTGAGAGGTCGAAAGATCTCGAGCAGTTCGTTCAGAAAGATCCCACACCACATACACCCAGTAAGGATTCACTGGATGGATAGTAACAAAATCATGAAAGTACGATGATGGGATCTCTGCATTTACTGGCTTGGAAGGGCGGAGGATCTCTGAGGGAGTCTTTGTCGCTGCATCGCTCGAAACATGTTTGCTCTCCTGAGCATGCTTCTTCAGAGCACGAGAGATATCCTTTTTTCCCATAGTTCTCTTAAGGTTAATCCCCATCATTTTCGCGAAACGTCGGAGATCCTGAATCGTCGGGTCGGTACTTAGAAATGATTGAATTTCTTCGTTAATCATGTTGAAAACCTCCTGGGCATGAGTTTCTCTTCGAGTAGATGATAACATACTCCAGGAAGATAATTCAAGTGATTACAGTTGACTAAAGGTGATTATTATCAATTTTCTTTCGCAGACAACTTAAATTGGCAGTTTTACGTAATATCTCTTAGCTTATCGACCACGTAGTCAACCATATAGTCGCTATCTACCTGAAACTGCGACCCGTCACTCATTACCCTGACGGTTACTATATCTCTTTCGATTTCTTCCCTTCCGATAATCAGAGAGATCTTCGCTCCGATTCTTGCAGCATGTTTCATTTTGTTTCGCATGTTTCTTTCCATCACGTCAACGTAAGTTGAGACCCCAGCTTTCCGGAGCCTTCTGGCATAATCGAATCCTTTAACACTCTCTTCTCTTCCAAAGGTAAGAACTGCAACTTCTGAGCCTCTTGGGATACCGGCTTTCGAGTTTTCCGATTTGAGAAGCATTACAATTCTCTCAAGACCTATCGCAAAACCAACTGCGGGGCAGCTCTTTCCTCCAATGTACTCAATAAGACCGTCGTATCTACCCCCACCAACTAACTGATCCTGGCTACCTAAAGAAGAGGACCTTACTTCGAAGGCAGTTCTACTGTAATAATCTAGTCCGCGGACCATGAACTGATCAACCTCATACTGAATACCTGCTTTATCGAGGTACCATTGAAGCTCTTCAAAGTGACTTCTACAGTCAACGTCTAGGTAATCTAGAATACTGGGGGCTCCTGCAACCAGTTCTCTATCAACCTTACAGTCAAGAAGTCTTAGGACATTCGTTTCGTACCTACGCTGACAGTCAGAACACATTTCCGGAAGCTTGTCACTGTAGTATTTTTTGAGAGCCGTCTTATAATCCTCTCTGCACTTCGGACAGCCGATAGAGTTTATGAATAACTTCGCTTTGTTCAATCTCAATTCTTTGAGGAAGCTGTAAGCCATCTCAATTATCTCGAAGTCTGCCAAGGGACTTTCAGAACCAAGTATTTCCGCGCCAAACTGATGAAACTGCCTTAGTCTACCGGCTTGTGGCTTTTCGTAGCGAAACATCGGCCCGTTGTAGAAGAGCTTAATAGGCGACCCGAGGTTCACAAAAGAGTTTTCGATGAATGCTCTGGCCACGCTTGCCGTTCCTTCGGGTCTCAAAGTGATCGACCTGCCGCCTTTATCTTCAAATGTGTACATCTCCTTCTGGACAACGTCGGTAGATTCACCCACGCTCCTCTGAAAGAGTTCAGTCGCTTCAAAGATTGGCGTTCTGATTTCAGTGAAGGCGTACTTATGAGATATATTCCTTATGGCCTCTTCAACATAATGCCAGTATCCAATGTCTTCATAAGATATGTCCTGAGTTCCCTTTATTCTTGCAATCATGACTTTAAGCATTCCTCCGTCTTCTGAATATGATCTTTCCATCTCTAAGTAGTTTAGTTATAGCATATATTACGACAACGAATTCAAGCCTTCCGAGAAACATTCCTATCGTCTCGGTCCATAGGAGTCCGGCCGGTGCTCCGGGGGACGTTATACCTACCGAAAGGCCAACAGTGCTCAATGCCGAAGCAAACTCAAAGGCAGAAAGAGCCATCGAGTTTCCATATGACATCAATATTCCTGTTCCGACTGCATAAGTGAAGAAGTACAATGAAAAGACCAACAGAATCTCTTTGACCAGTGAATCGTCGATATACCTTTTTGTTTCACCTTTCCATATCTCCTGTTTGAGAAGCGCATCCTTTGGAAGGAAATAGCGTCTGATTTCGAGCCAGAGAATCATGATCAGACCAAACAAACGGTATTGCTTGAGGCCTCCCGAGGTTGAATCAAGGTCTCCACCGAAAATCATCAACAAAACTATCAAATAGATACCAAACTGATTCCAAGGGACAAAGTCCACGGTAGAGAAACCGGTACCTGTTAGAGCAGAAACAGTTTGAAACAGGCCGTGCCGAAATCTTTCTGCGCCCGATGAGTAAACCACCGTAAGAGTACCGGTCATAAGAAGAGGTGTGAAAACAGCAAGAATTACGAACATCAGTTTCGGTTCACCGTTTTTCCAGAAGGCTCTGAAATTCCTCTTCCACAATGCATAATGTATTCCGAATCCGGTGGCACCCAGTATCATCAACACTATAGTGACTATTTCTATGAAGATGCTGTTGAATTCCCCTATTGATCCGGTTCTAGTCGAAAATCCGCCAGTTGCCAGAGCCGTCAAAGAATGATTTACAGCATCGAAGACATTCATTCCAGCTAGCACGTACATCGCGATTCCTGCCAGTGCATATGAACCGTAAATCACTGCTATAGTTCGCGTGGAGCTCTTTATATTCGGAACGAGATTATCCATTCGTCCTTCGGCCTTATAAAGACCGAGCCCCGAAGGTCCGAGAATCGCGGACATCATTATGATTGCAATGCCAGCTCCACCGAAGTACTGCATCAAGCTTCTCCAAAGCAGAAACGTTCCGGGGATTTTTTCAACGTCCACAAGGGTTAGACCAGTCGTTGTCCAACCACTTGTCGACTCAAAAACTGCCTGTGTGAAGTCTAGATAACCCCCGATAACAAAAGGAAGGGCAGACAGTAGAATTGCGATTATCCAGGAGAAGAGGACTACTATCGCGCCCTCTTGAACTGTGATTGCGGAGCCAGGTTTAACTCGCATTGTCATTTTAAGAACAAGTCCCATGACAAAACTCAGAAACGCAGTTACGATGAAGGAAAGACTCTCGGCAAATGTGGAGGGATTCCAAATGCAATATGACAAGGGAATCAGCAATAGTATCGGGAAGAAGATGAAGAGATTCCCCAAGTATCCGAAAACAAGCCTATATCTTTGCTTCAGAATGTTTTGAAACATCTACACCTCTCCCAGGAGAGTTTCAAAGACTGAAGATTGAACGGTTGGACTGCTCAGAACTAGAAGAACATCGCCCCTTTCAATGATTGTATTACCTCTTGGAATGACCACTTCGTCATCCCTGACAATCGCACCTATGACGCTTTCGTCCGGAAGAGGGATATCCTTGATAGCTTCTCCGATTATTGGGGACTTGTCCGTCATCTCTATCCTTAGAATCGAGACTTTCTCCGAAGAAGGAAGGAGGTTCGTAATATGCTCTCTGAAGAGGCTATCTTCAAGAGCAACGCCCAGTATTTCCGTTGGGCTTACAACACTTTTTATTCCCATCTTTTCGAAGACTGCTTTGTTGTCTGGATCATTCACCATAGCTACCGGGCGCTCGATACCATAGACTCTGGAGGCCGTTAGGCACGCAACGAGATTGTCCTGATCATTAGGAGTCAAAGCAACAAAGAGGTCCGATCGATCAAGCTCTAGTTGCTCAAGAATGTATCTTTTGCTGCCATCGCCTCTTACGACCACCGCACGAAGTTTCTTGGCCATTTCGTCACAAAACCGATCGTTCTTATTAACCATCATCACGTTATGACCCTTACTCAGAAATCTCCTTGCCAGGTGATAAGCGATCTTCTCGCCCCCGATAAGCACGATCTTCATTTGTCGTCACCGCCGATGAAGTACAACGCGTTCTTGATGCTTTCAACTGCTAACAGTGTTGGACAAATAACTTCTATCCCAAAATCGGAGAACATCTGGATGTTATTCGGATCATAAGCTCTTGCCACGACTCTTGGAACTTCGAAGTACTCTTTGGCAGACATTGAGATCATCAAGTTAGTATTATCATCCGTAGTGAGAACGAGGGCAACGTCGGCCTTATCAAGTTTGGCTTCCTTCAGTACATCGAGTTCTGTTGCGTCGCCCATTATGTTGAATCCTGTGAATTCGTACGAGAGCGCATTGAAAGAAGACTCGTTTCTATCGACGACAACCACACTGCAACCCATTGAAGAGAGCCAGTTAGCCATTCTCGATCCAAGTCTACCGCAACCGAAGATAACGATGTAATACTCATCCTTCTTGATTGCACCCTTCATGAAAGGCATCTCTTACTCCTCCAGCTTCTTCAGTTCTTCAGAAGCTTCTTTGAAAGCCTCATCAAGAGAAAGTGAGGCTTTAAGATGTTTTGCAGCAAGTTTTGGATTATCTTTGGCCACCAGCAGTGCATAAAGAAAGTGGGGAAATGGTGACCCAGGGAAGTCGGAGAATAGGGCACTCATCAGTGATTCGGCCTTGGCGGTTTGGCCATCTTCGATCAATCTTCTGATTTCCCTCGCGCGCTTATAGATACTGTCTTCTTCTCTCAAGGCAAGTTCAAACGCATCTCTGATTTCCTGAGGTGTGAACGGTTTGGTTAGAAAATCCACTATTCCCGCTTTAAATGCTTTTCTCATTGATTCGGGAGATATGTCTGACGAGACTACTATTACGGGAATTGAATATGCTCTATTCTTAAGTTCCTGGAGGAATTGAATTCCATCCATAGAAGGCAAGCTAAGATCTGTGAATAGGAGGTCTGGCTTTCGTTTCTCAATCTCTTCCAGGGCTTCCTCGGCAGTCACGAAAGTATGGACTTCATTGTCTTCGTTCTCCATGGTCTTCTTGACAATTCGCCTGACATTCAGCTCGTCATCGACCACGTAAACGAGTGCCATGCAATCACCTCCACAACACAAATCATATTACCACATTAAGCTCAAATAGTGTTTGAGAGTTTCCACAAATGGAATTCTTAGAAACTGTTTGTCTCGATTTGTTTCTTTGCGAAGTCAAAAAGAAAGGATATTGCAAAGCCTGATACAATGAGAGGGAGGTTCAATACCTCAATAGTCAATAGGCAACTTGAGATCAGTAATCCCTCGAGCCAGACACTAAACACCACAAGAACCTGGTATATTGAGAGCACATAGGAGAAGAAGCTTCCAACCAACAGATGCGAATACCGTTTTCTTACATTGCTTTTCTTCTCAGCGATTCCGAAAAAGTAGATAGCGGAGTTTATTCCAATGATGATGGCAAGAAACGGATCGCGATCAGTCAGAAGCAATCCGAAAAATGAGTTTATCGCGAGAGCTGCAAAGAGTACTCCACCGAACATAAGCCAGAATGTTATCGACCTGCCTCTCATAGGAATCCCCCAACTACTCTTACGATTAGTGCAACAGTATAGGCAACTGTAAGACTGTAGAAGACGGAGAAGAATACATACTTGTAGCTTCCGGTTTCATTCTTTATCACAGCAAGTGTTGGCATGCACGGAACATACAGAAGTACAAAAACTAGAAAACTCAAAGCCATTTCAGGGGTAATCAACGTTCTTATAGCACCAAGAGAGCTTCCTGAGACGCTAAGATTTCCAAAGAACGTTGTGAGCGATGAAACGATGACTTCTTTCGCGGCTATTCCGAAAACCAAACTGGTTATCATTTCCCACGTGTAACCCAGGGGTATGAAGAGCGGTTCAAGTGATTTCCCAATCATGGCTGCGAAACTCCCTGTCCCTTCTGAGGGAAAGTAACTGAGAAACCATATTACAACAGAGGCGCCAAGTATTATCGTACCAGCCTTTTCGAGAAAGTGACGCCCCTTGTTCCAGGTATAGAGAATTAATGAACTTAGCCTCGGTTTTCTATAACGTGGAAGCTCCATTATCAACGTGGAGGGCTCGCCCTTGAAGAAGAGCTTGTTGATCAGCAGCGCGGAAAGGACCGTTATAACAATACTTAAAACGTACAAAAAGAAAATCACTACACCGGCTCTTGCGCCGAAGAAGGTGCCTGCAATCAAAACATAGACTGGAAGCTTCGCGCTACAAGAGATAAACGGCGAGACAAGAATGGTTACTATTCGCTCTTTTGGTTCAGAGATCGATCTTGTCGACATAATAGATGAAACATTGCATCCAAATCCAAGGAGCATAGACATGAAGGAGCGCCCGCTGAGTTTCATTGAATACATTAGTCTATCAATGACAAAGGCAGCTCTAGGCAAGTAGCCGGTTTCTTCAAGAATTCCAAGCGCTAGGAAAAGTATGAAAATGTTAGGCACGAAAACCAAAACGGCTCCAACGCCTCCTATTATTCCCTCAACAACGAGAGAACGAAGCCAATCTACGCCGATGAAGCCGCCAAATGCGCGGCCAAGGCCTCCGAGCAGTTCTTCAATCATGATAGATAAGGGTCCTGAGATAGTGAAGGTCAGCTGGAAGACGATGTACATAACCGCAAGGAATATCAAAATCCCAAGAAATCTATGGGTCATAACGTGATCTATTGCTTCGGAAAAATTCCACCCTATCTTTTCTTTACCCTTAACTGATGTGGAAAGGATCCTTTTTATATATTTATAGCGAGTTTCAGCGATTTCCACAGAGAAGTCGTAGTCCAGAGTTATTCCCGTTATTTTTTGAACTTCATTGTCCTTTTCCAGAAGCTTTATCGAAAGCCAACGTTCGTCAAACCCGGCCAGAGAAGGGTTTCCCTTTATTCTCTCTGATAGATCCCTAAGGTGAGCTTCCACTTCATCGGAGAAAAGATAGTGGACATGGCTGCTGCTCTTGGTGCTCTTCACAAGAGTATTCTTCAGCTCTTCGATACCTTCGCCTGTGACCGCCGAGGTAACGACAACCGGAATGCCAAGCTGCTTCGAAAGCTCGTTCTTGTCGATCTCAAAGCCTGCTTTCCTCGCTTCATCGACTGCGTTTACTACAAGGACTACATCTCCGCGAAGCTCAAGAACTTGAAGAAGAAGATAGAGACTTCTTTCCAGGTTGACGGCATCACCTATGACTATTGCGACACCAGGCTTCTCATTCACAAGGAAATCCCTAGCTATTTTTTCATCAAGACTGGTGGCACCCAGAGTGTAAGTGCCTGGCAGATCAACAACATCTATGGTGTGATTGTGATGCCTCATCACTCCGGCTCTCTTTTCAACAGTAACACCGGGCCAGTTCGCAACAACCTGTCTCGAGCCGGTTAGACTGTTAAATATGCTTGTCTTTCCAACGTTTGGGTTTCCTAGAAGCGCTACGGTAATTTCCTTTGAATCGATTCTATCTGGCTGATTTTTCACGGATAAGTTTATCTCTCCCTGACTATGATTCGCATCGCCTGACCTCTCGAAAGCGTTGCATAATTGCCTTTAACGCTGATTTCAATCCGCCTTCCAAGATTACCGATTACTGTAAGTCCTTTGCCTTCTTCGATCCCCAGCAATCGCAGCCTTTCTCTAAATCCCATCCCACCGTTTATGAGACTTACCAAGTAATCTCCTTTGGAAGCGTATGAAAGAGAAATTGAAGATGTCTCTACAAGTATCCACATGGATATATCATCTCTAAGAGTAATATCTGTGCCCTTTATTCTGTAGACTTTTGGATCACCAAAAGGAGCGACTTTGATCAGCTGTATCTCCTCGCCGCTAACAAAACCGAGACCACATAACCGCTCCCTCGTTATCGGGGGAAGCTCTAGTTTTCTGATTTTGCCCTTTTCACCTTCGCACATTCTTGACAGTGGAACAACCATCGAAATCACCATTATTGAGAATTTGTCTCAATAAGATTGTATCATTAAACGGCTACCGCTGCATAGTGAACGATCTGAAAAGAATCCAGGTGGATCGTTCCCAATGACCTAAGTGGATTTTACAGGAGTGAATCAACTACGTATAATTGTGGCAGAAGGAGGGGAGATTGTTGAAGATCTTTCAGGTAGATTCATTTACGGGAGTGCCTTTCGGTGGAAATCCTGCAGGGGTCTGTGTACTTGAAAAGGAAATTGAAGAGAGGCAGTATCTTAACATTGCGGCTGAGATGAATCTTTCCGAGACTGCTTTTGTGAATCCTTTGACGAAGAGTAATACTTTTGGGTTGAGGTGGTTCACTCCTAAGACTGAAGTGAAGATGTGCGGGCACGCCACTCTTGCTACTGCCTGGGTACAGTTCACCGAGCTGGGAATAGAAGGAGAAATCTTCTATGAGACTCTAAGCGGCAGACTGAAGGTTCGGTATGTCGATGGAAAGATAGAGATGGATTTCCCTTCAGATAATCCAGTTAGGGTACCAATCGATGATGCATTGGAGAGTATCATCGGAGTGAAAGGGAAAGGCTACTATTCACCCGCAACGGAAAAACTTCTCTACTTCATACCATCAATCTCCGAGCTCGAAGCGATTTTGCCGGACTTCAATCTTCTTGAGAAGATGGACTTTGGTATTGAAGTCAAGGGTTTGATCGTTACATCTCCCGGCGACCAAAGATATGATTTCTACTCTAGATATTTCGCTCCATGGGTAGGCATAAACGAAGATCCGGTAACCGGATCTGCTCACACAGTTCTAGGTCCTTTCTGGTCCAATCAACTTGGAAAGAGAGTTCTCAAGGCCTGTCAACTCTCTTCTAGAATGGGAGAAATCGAGCTCAGATTATTGGAGGAAAACAGGATTTTAATCCTGGGAGAAGCAGTCACGTTAATAAGGGGCACTATTTCGATCTAGTCCTGTCGGCGCCCAGCCGAATTCTGAGATCATCTTCATCTACTGGCTTTCTTGGATTCACCGTTGCAAAAACCTTTTTAGATGGATCTTCACTTGCCAGTAAAGAAGAGAAGATAGATAAAAGCATGAAAATTGGTCCAAGAGAGAAGCCGGCAACCGCTATGTGACCAGAGGCTCCGCTGTTCGCCATTCCAACTGCAAAAGAGAACCATGCGAAGACGCTTCCCGATAAGACGTCTGCCTTGAAATGGGTGAGGAGTACCGATGGGATAAGCAGAGCGAACAAAAGTAAGACAGAGGCAGCTTCTGAAGAAAAGAAGAAAGAAAGGCTACAGACAAGAATTACAAGACTTAATGAGAAAGTGAGACTTCCAAGGAAGCTTGATCTGATATGCTTCAACAAGTTGCCGTAGTTCATCTTGCTCAGCCTGAAGAGCTGTAAGGACAGGAAGACGATCGGAATTGATAGAATCAGCAATGCGCTACCCACATTCACTGCAGCGAAGAGAATCCAACCGGCAAGCATGGCATAGAGAGAGACAAGCCAGAAGCCGTCAAAAGCAGTTTCTTCGAACTTCCTTACTAAAAGAAAGTGTGCAATGATTAGAATTGGCCACAGAAGGCTCCTCGAAATCGCAGAGAGCAGATATCCATTGCTGTTCGAGGAAATGATTTCCGTCAGGATAACCGCAAGGATGTATGAGAAGACCCATATCGAGAGGAAGATCATTATTGTGCTTTTAGATACTTTCAAGCCACTACCTCCAGTCCAGATAGAAGAATCAGATCATTGTATGGACTCTATCTTCTCAAGTACCAACTGCTCTATTCTTACTAGTTTAGTTAACGCCTCGTCTTTATCTTTCGCTCTAGCATAGATGTAAACCTTCAGTTTGGGCTCTGTTCCCGACGGTCTTATCGCATACCATGAACCATCATCGAAGATGAACTTAATGACATCGGAGATTGGAATCTTCGTTGCGCTCGCTTTTCCGGTACGAAGATCAGTATTAACGCCGCTCAGAAAGTCTATGTAATTCACCACTCTCGAAGTGCCTATCTCAACGGGGTACTCCATCCTATACTCCTTCATAATTCTGTCGACCCTCTTTTGTCCCGATACGCCTTCAAGAATTATTGATATCTGCTTCTCCGAGAAGACACCGTATTTGACATATAGCTCATCGAGTACGTTCAACAATGACTTTCCTCTCTTTAGGAAATAAGCTGCCATCTCACAAAGAAGCATGGATGAAGAAACGGCATCCTTATCTCTTACAAAGCTTCCCGTGACATAACCTATGCTTTCTTCGTATCCGAATATGAATCTCCCCTTTCCACCCTCTTCAATTTCAATGGCTTTTCCGCAGATATTCTTGAATCCAGTCAACGCTTCGAAAGTTCTTACCCCGTACTCTTGCGCAATCGTTTTCGCCATATCTCCCGTTACTATAGACTTAACGATGAAGCCATCTTCAGGTAGAACTCCCTTCTCTTTCATTGATAGAAGAAGATAGCAAACGAGGAGTGCCCCCGTCTGATTCCCGTTAAGTGGTTCATAGTCCTCATTCTTTTTGATCATTACTGCGAGACGATCAGCATCTGGATCAGTTGCAAGAAGCAAATCGGCCTTCTTTTCAAGCCCGAGCTTTCTAGCAAGTGCAAAGGCCCTAACATCTTCAGGATTTGGATAATCAACTGTAGAGAAGTCTGGATCTGGATTCTCCTGTTCAGGAACCACAAAAACATTCTTAAAGCCCCGTTCTCTCAATACACGACGTATCATGACGTTGCCGGTACCATTCAAAGGAGTGAAGACGATTCTAATTGATTTGTCCAGCTCCTCCTCTGAATCTCGAAGGGTAAGTGACAAGACCTTGGAGATGTAGAGATCATCGAGCTCCTTACCCACATCAACCAGCAGTCCATTCCCTCTTGCCTCTTCAAGAGGGATCGTCTTCGGGCCAACAAACAGCTCTGTTTTTCGCATCTGGGTGTAGACTTTGTCAGCCACTTCGGGCAGTACTTGAGCCCCATCTTCCCAGTATAGCTTGTACCCATTGTACTCTTTTGGATTGTGGCTGGCGGTAATCATAATTCCCGCTACTGTTGAGAGTGTAAGAACGGAGAAGGAAAGCAGCGGTGTTGGCCTTATATCATTGAAGAGGTAGACTTTTATTCCATTTGCTGTAAGTACCGATGCAGCAATTTCAGCGAAATCTCTTGACATATGTCTGGAATCGTAAGCGATTACAACACCTCTATCCCTTTGCTCAAGACTTCCGGTCAGAATCAGATTCGCCAATCCTTGCGTTGCTCTGGCAACGTTGTACTTGTTCATCCTGTTGTCGCCAGCGCCTAACTTGCCCCTTAAACCTGCTGTACCAAACTCGAGCTCTTTATAGAAGCGGTCCTTTATCTCGTCGTCACTGTTCGATATAGAGAGCAATTCATTTCGCGTAGGTCCATCGATTTCGGGGCTATTAAGCCACCTCTGATAACGGCTCTTGTAATCCATATCAAGCCTCCTTTTCTCTTTTAACTAATTATATAGTACAACTTAGGGGTTGGCATAGGTTATCTTCGGCATACAAGTTCTACAGCTGAAAGAAATCTCCCTCTATGAGTCGAATAGTAAGAGTGTTTTGATGCCATCACGGAAAAGCATGCGTTGTATAATCACTAAGGCGGCACTTAACAATTTGGGGGTGTGATTTTGCTCTACAGAAAGATCATGGTTGGAGAGAATCTTGAATCCATGCAGTGCGAGATGTATTTCGAAAGCCTGTTTGATGTCGACTTCGACTATCTGGTCGGTCTTGGAAAGGATATGCCGACGATTCTTTTCATAGATGCGAGCAAATACAGCAAAGATGTTCTAAACGACTGGATCTTTGCATTCACAAACATAATTCTGATTAACAACAACCCGATTCGGGCATTCATTATCAGGGGTTATTCTGAAGAGCTGCAGGAGTTCAAAGGTTACTACCGCGTTGTCAGCAGCTACAAGAGTGCGAGGCAGATAGTTCAGGAGATAGTATCCAGTATCGACGGCAGCCTGGATAAGATAATCGGAAAAAGCAATAGAGTTCTTCAGATGAAGAAGATGATGGTCCTCACTATGTTTTATGACGGCTCAATAATGATTCTCGGAGAGACGGGATCTGGCAAGAATCTACTTGCAGAAGTAATAGCCAAGCTCTCTCCAAGAGGTTCCAGGCCCTTCTATTCGATAAACTGCGCGGCGATACCGGAGAACTTACTGGAAAGCGAGCTCTTTGGGTACAAGAAGGGGGCCTTCACCGGAGCAACTTCCGAAAAAGTTGGTCTTATCGAACAGGCAAATAACGGAACTCTCTTTCTCGACGAAATTGGAGACATGCCGCTGAACCTGCAGGCCAAGATACTTGCAATAACAGAAAACCGGGAGTTCTTCAAAATAGGCGCGACCAGACCAATAAAGGTGGATGTCCGCTTCATAACTGCAACCAACAGGTACGACGATTCGGCCATGAGAAATGATTTAAGATACAGACTTTCGGCTGTGAAGATAGACCTGCCGCCTTTGAGAGAAAGGAAGAGCGATATCTCACTGATCTTCGATGAAATTCTTGAGAAAAAGGGATATCTCGTGAAGTTTGAGAATATCCCGCAGGACCTGAAGGAGAGATTCCTATCATACAGCTATCCTGGAAATGTAAGAGAACTGATCAACATGATAGAGGAGTATCTGGCGGTCAACGATGTTGTTCAAGCTTCCGTAAACTCTTCGATGTCGAAAAATGTCAAACTTCTCGCCGAAGAGGCGATGGTGGCTAGAATAGTAAACGGAACAACCTACAAAGACTTTCTCCAGGAAGTCTATAAAAGCGCCTCTCGGGAACTACTCCAACAACGTTCAGAAGTCCTCGGAAACGATATTAACGAACTCTCAAAGGAATTTGGTTTGACTACTAGAAGGATCAGAGATCTCCTTGCTGAGCTCAACAGCTCCGCCAACAATCCAACACGAAGTGATGGAGAAGAGTGAAACCACGATCATCGGACTCTCCTTATGCGAAAATATTAATGTATAATCTCTGGAGTAGGAGGTGTTTTTTTGGCGATACGAAAGCTCAGTCTACCAACAGGGGTTGAAGTCGCCGAGCTTTTCGGAGAGTATGATCGAAAAGCTAAGTATATTCAGAAGAAGCTGGATGTAAGAATTTCGATCATCGGTGATGAGATTTGGATAAAAGGTGAAGATGGAACAGGAATAGATATTGCAGGAAAGATAGTGGATGAACTTGTTCAGATAAGCAGAGATGGCCACCTTGTTGAGTGGAGGGAGTTTGAATATATAGTAGATCAACACCTGCAGTATGACGAGGATGGGGGAAGCTTCAAGGGCGTCTACAACGAAGTAAAGGAAACAACACTGCTTTCAAACAGGATAAGACCGAAAACCATCGGGCAGAAGAACTATATGGAGACGATGAAGGAGAAAGAACTCGTCTTTTCCATTGGTCCTGCTGGGACCGGGAAAACCTATCTTGCTGTAGCTATGGCAGTAGACTTTCTGAAGTCAGGTAAGGTACAAAGGATAATCCTCACTCGACCCGCCGTAGAAGCCGGAGAGAAATTGGGATATCTCCCGGGCACTCTTCTCGATAAGGTAGATCCTTATCTGAGACCTCTCTATGACGCACTCATGGAAATGATACCCGCTGAGAAACTCGCCTACTACAGAGAGAGTTCGATAATCGAAGTCGTCCCTCTTGCCTATATGAGAGGAAGGACTTTGAACAACTCATTCATCATCCTTGACGAGGCTCAAAACACAACCTACCAGCAAATGAAGATGTTCCTCACTAGAATTGGATTTGGTTCGAGAGTAGTTGTGACTGGGGATATTACTCAGATTGACCTTCCTAGAGATTCAGGGTCGGGTTTAGTGGTCATTCAGAAAGTGCTTGGAGATATCCAAACGATCGGCTTCTCATATTTGACCGATCAGGATGTTGTGAGAAACCCTCTTGTTAAGGATATTATAAAGGCATACGATGAGTATGAACGAGAAGAAAAAGACGAAGAATAGTGAAATATCAAAGGTTCAGTTCCCTCTTGAGAGACTTCTGAATGTCAAAGATCTCACAAATTTCGTAGTCTTTCCCATATTCCTAGCACTGCTCAATAGATTGCCGTTCCTTTCGCTTCCTTCAAAACCATTTCTCTACTTCGTGGGTTCGGCGATCTTATGGTACATATTCGCGGAGAGATCCGTCAGAAGTAACAGGTATTTCAACCTTCATAGAGCTTATCGGATAACTTTCTTTTCTGTTGTTTCTTTTGGTGTTTTTGTGAATTCTTTTGTACCCTCTCTTGCAGACGAAGCACTTCTACCGGAAATGACACCGATTTTTCTGAGTGTTTCAATTGTGACAGTTCTGATTGGTTACCAGGAGGGGATTGGCAGCGGTCTGTTCATGTCCTTCCTTGCATCTGCGAATCTCGACAACTCTCTGGAAACATTCATACTGTTGTCGGTGGTGGTTCTTGCAACAGCTCTTACCACAAGAGCTATAGAGAGAAGAATTGAGATCGCTAGAGCCGGTTTCGAAGTTAGCTTGATATTTACGGTGGTAAATGGGGTCAGAATGTCACTTCAAGGAGAGGCGATTCGTGTGGTCGATCTGTTAATAGCTTTTGCTAATCCCATTCTGTCGTCTGTGATTGTAATTGGAATAATACCCTATCTCGAGTACGCAAGCAGGATTTACTCGGATATGGGTTTGCTGGAACTCGGAAATTTATCCCATCCTTTGCTGAAGAATCTGTCGATATACGCGCCAGGAACCTACTATCACAGCATCTCCCTTGCAAATCTCTCTGAAGCTGCCGCGGAGAGGATAGGAGCAAACGCCATACTGGCGAGAGTAGCAGCCTATTTTCATGACATCGGAAAGTCGAAACGTCCGCAGTACTTCACTGAGAACCAGCAAGAGGGGACAAATCCTCACGACAATATCACGCCATCAATGTCAAATCTCGTTATAAATGAACACGTGAAGCAAGGAATCGAACAGGCTAGAAAGTATAGGCTTCCGCTTCTTGTAGAGGACGTAATAAAAGAACATCATGGAACAAGAATAAAGAAATTCTTCTTTCACAAAGCCAAGACTATGGGTCAGGAAGAGAGAAGCGATGACTTCAGATATCCTGGTCCGAAGCCGCAGTTCAAGGAGTCTGGGATAATTATGCTGGCGGATTCCGTTGAAGCAGCGTTCAAGAGTATAAAGAAACCTACTCCCGCAAAGACTCAAGAGCTTGTTGAAGAGGTCGTCAACGGTATCTACAATGAAAGGCAGCTTGATCAAAGTGGATTAGATCTCGATGATCTTGAGAAGATCATTGAAGCTTTCACTAGAGTTCTAATGAGTATGAATCGGCCAAGAATTGAATACCCTAAAGAGGCTACCGAAAAGGTGGTGTCCATCAATGGAGATTCTGATACAAAACAAGACACAGAGGAAGGTAGAAGAGAACTTAGTAGTTGACATCGCGGAGAAAGTAATAAGAGCAGAGCTTGGTGATAAAAATCCGGGGGTACTGAACATTCTGCTCACGGGCGATTCAGAAATCAAAAGCATAAACAGGGAATTCAGAAACAAAGATGAATCAACCGATGTTCTTTCTTTCCAGTATGGCTTGGAAGAGGAAACTATTGGTGATATAGTAATCTCGCTTGACAGAATCTCTGAGCAAGCTGCTGAGTTCGACAATTCTTTTGAGGAAGAACTATACTACATTCTCATTCACGGCGTCCTACATGTTCTAGGGTACACTCATGAAGGATACGATAATGGTGGAGAAGAGATGTTTGATCTCCAAAAAGATTATTTCACGCGCTTTGTTAAGGAGGGATAGGCTTTGTCTGATTTTAGACCATTTAGAGCAGTAAGACCTGCAGAAGGAATGGCGCAAAAGGTGAACTGCCCACCATATGATGTTGTTTCATTTGAAGAAGCGAGAGAGATCGGGAGGAGTCCCGAGAGTTTCATGCATGTGATTAGGGCAGAAATCGACCTTCCAATGGAAACCGATCATTACGCCGACACGATCTATTTGAAGGCAAGGGATAACCTTGATAGAATGATCCGGGATGGAATTCTCGTGCAGGAAGATGAGCCGATGTACTACATCTATTGGCAGAAGATGAAAGACCACGTTCAGATCGGAGTGGTTGGAGGAGCCAGTGTAAATGAATATCAGAAAGACCTCATAAAGAAACATGAGCTAACGAGGCAGGACAAGGAAGAGGACAGAGTTAAACACATAAGAACCACCGGTGCAAATACGGGCATGGTTTTCCTGACGTTCCGAGCAAATGAAGGCCTTGAGACGATTCTTCAGAGATACTCCAAGGAACTGCCATTATCAATGCGGGTTATCGACGAAAATGATGTTGAACATAGACTTTATGCAGTAAAGGAAAGAGAGAAGGTCGATGAACTGAGAGCTGCATTTTCAAGTGTCGAGTGCATGTATATTGCCGATGGTCATCACAGAGCAGCTTCGTCTTCCAGGGTAAGAGAGCTTTTCAAGAAGGAAAATCCAGCACATACAGGGAACGAAGAATACAACTTCTTCATGGCCGTTGCGTTTCCCCATTCTCATCTAAAGATAATGGACTACAATAGAGTCGTTCAGGATTTGAACGGCATGACCGAATCGCATTTCATCGAAAAGGTAAGCAAGGCTTTCGATGTTGAAGAGGCTCCCGATGTTCCATACAGGCCTCTTAAGAGACACGAATTTGGAATGTGTCTGACAGGCAAGTGGTACAGATTGACGGCCCGAGAGGGTACTTTTGATGAAAGCGATCCTGTTTCAAGCCTCGATGTAGACATTCTTCAGAAGAATCTTCTCGATCCCATTCTTGGAATTGACAATCCAAGAAAGGATTCCAGAATCGACTTCGTAGGAGGAATAAGAGGACTGAAGGCTCTTGAGAACAGAATAGCCAATGGCTGGGCGGTCGCGTTCTCAATGTTCCCCACTTCGATGGAGGAGCTTTTGGCTGTCGCCGATCAGGGAAGGATAATGCCTCCGAAATCAACCTGGTTCGAACCAAAACTGCGCAGTGGACTTGTGGTTCATTTACTTAGATGAAAACAGGGGCTCTAATAGTAGCAGGCGGTCTAGGACTGAGAATGCATTCCTCTCTTCCAAAACAGTTTATGCCTCTTTCAGGAAAAGAGATATTCGTCAGATCCGTGGAAGTATTTCACGGATCTGCTTATGTTGATTTCATTGTGCTGATCGTTCACAAAGACTGGCTAGGTCAGGCGAGGAAGATTCTCGAGAAAAGAGGAATCGACTCGGTAAGTATGGTATCTGGAGGAGAGACAAGGCAAGAGTCCGTTCACAACGGGCTTTTGTTCTGCGAAACAATCAAACCAGAGATAGTCATGATCCACGATGCAGCAAGACCTTTCTTTTCGAAAGAGCAGATTCCGGAGATCCTTAGACTTATTACACCTGGAACGGGAGTCGTAGTAACTGAGAAAGCAACAGATACAGTCTATCTCGTCGAAGATGAAGTGGTGGTCGACGTTCCTAATAGAAGTAATCTCAGACGGGCAGAGACCCCACAGACCTTCACGTTCTGTGAAATCCTGCAGGCACACAGAAAAGCAGCTGCAGAAGGGATTCATTGCTCAACTGATGATGCGCAACTTTTTATAGGATTTGGCGGCAGAGTGGTTACTGTTGACTCGATCGCTCCAAACCCAAAGATAACTACTCCTCTCGACTTCAAAATGGCCGAGCTACTGATAAATAGAGAATATGACTTCAATAGAAGAGACTAATACTCACTCAAAGAGAATTCGGGCACGGAATCCGAGAGCTTGAAAAGCGCTTCTATGCTTCTTCCGAAAAAGATACTATCAAAGAAGAACTTCACCGCGCTGTCCAGGTAATTTACCGCGTCTCTCTTGTTCATGAACCTTCCTGTCTCGCCGAAGAAGTAAGTTAGTGGAGAGAGATTTCTGACCATTGCAAAGTCGACATGTCTCATGCCGCTTATGCTTAAGTTGTAGTTCGATTTGGCAGAGTCTTTCGAAACCACTGAAAGAAACTCGCCATTGACACCGGATTCCCATTCACTTGAAGTCATCAATAATACTGGATTTGAAAGCCCTGAAACCAATTCCTGAATGGTGAAACCTTCAAGGGTAGGATCGGCCAGGACCATCGGAACTTCTTCGTTTGCAAGCGCATACCGTAAGGCAACGCTCCCGCCTCCGGAATGGCCGTAGAGACCAATGTCCTCCATATTCAATCTTTCATAGAAATCTGAATAAGGATCTTCATTCATCTCTTTTAGAAACTCAATTACATAGTCTATATCACGAGAAAGATACTCCGACAGAAACCTGAGCTTATTCTCTCTTGTGCCTTCAGGCAAACCGTCAAGAAGGTCGTTTCCCAAAAAATAGTAGACGTTATTGTCCGAAAATGTCACTACTGCACAGGCGCCCGGGTGCTCTATTCCTGCGACAAGATATCCGCTACTAGCCAGGGACTCGGCCAGAGAGGTATGTAATTCACTTATTGACGACCAACCGAGAAGCAATATGATAATGGGCCAGCCAGACGAGTTCATGGATGGAGGCGCGCCTATGAACGAATTAGTTCGTACCCGGTATAGATGCTCGAACAGGCCCTTCGGGTAACCGGTCATTATCTCGAACCCCTCAAAGATAATCGGATCATTGTCTATCCAACCCTTTCTTTCATAATCGGAAATCTCATCTGCCGGATACCAGATATCCAGACCTATCTTCGTTGAATCCGAGTAGCTTATTCCAGCAACTCCAATCGGTTCGGGATTCGTCACTTCGAAAGAACGAAAACCAACCTTATGAGGTCCGTCAGGTACGGGCATGTGATTCAACGGGAAGAGATAATCTAAAAGAGCAAGAGTTCCCAAAAGAATTCCAAGAATAGCATAGACGGTTGCGTTACCCACTTTCGATCTCAAAGACTCACCTCCCCTGCAGAAGCTGCAAGAATTCCAGACATTATCGCGATTCTTGATTATACCAAGATTGATTTATGGACGTAATGCATGTGAGACAGCAGTTGGAAGACACAATGCTGCCTTCGGCAGGAGGCGAGGCCGACTTCGTCGGGAAGTGAGGCTGGGAAGTACATCCCAGGAAGTGATGCCCGGAGGAGCATCCGGGGAAGTGATGCTGCTGCGCAGGAGGGAAATAAATGCCAGTCACCTTCGGTGGCCAGTCTTTTCTTCGCAAAGGCCAGTCTGCTGCGCAGGCCAGTCCGGCTTGCGCCGGCCGGAAGAGCCTAGTCTAGGAACGGGTTACTAAGTGCGGGTTAGAAAGATCGGGTTGATAGAAGCGGGTTATCGAGACTTGGTTAGGAAGAGCAGATCCCGTGCAGGTTCATCACGGGATGACTGTCTTTTCTTACTTCACGTCATCCTCATGATTCAGGCCAGGATTGCGATCTTTGGAGCGTTTTAAGACCAGATCCTGATCAGTTGCATATCGGGATGACCAGGTAACTGGATTTGGAACAAACTCTACGGGATGACTGTCTTTTGTTACTTCGCGTCATCCTGGCGCGCTTCTGGCAAGGATCTCGTTCTTTGAAACAGTTGCAAGTGACAAGTTGCGAGTTGTAGAGCAAGAACCAAGAAACTCTCTAAGTCTCTTGAAACGGTCTTCTCGGTGGACGGTGGACCGTTGACGGACAACGTTGTTTTGAACAGCGCTCAGCGGGTCCTTGTTCTTAAGCAAACAGCGGATCTTTGAGCGAGAAGACGCTTTGAGTCTGAGATGAAGCTTCGCTTCGAGAAAAACGCTATTCGAGACTACGAAGAATAAGGAGAAAAAGCAGCTCCCATAGCATCACCAGGGTGGGTATTGAGTGTAGGGTCTGGGGTTTGGCGGAAAGAATCGACTGACCCATTCACAATTATCTGATGCTACTGAGAACGAGTAGCTGGCGACGCGTCTTACCTTTGAGAGTATGACCTTAAATTTACTCACTTTGTCATCCTCACTTGATCTTGGTCACAATCTGGGCTGCGGGTCTTGACGAATGACGGGTTACCAATTACCAACAACGGACAACTATTTCTTCTGCTTGCAACTGACAACAGGTGAACTTGGAACTGTTCTTTCCGGTGGACGGTGAACCGTTGACGGACAACGTTGTTTTGGACAGCGCTCAGCGGGTTCACCGCTTTTAAGCGTACACGGGACTTCTGGCGTCCAGCGGATCTTCAGGAGCCAGTTTGCTAATGCAGGGCAGTTCCACTTTGCGGGCTAAAAATAGTTGCTAGTTGTCATTCCAAGCTGCAAACTCAAGGCCAGAAAGCAAAAAAACGTAAAGAGTGATCAGATTCAGAATCACGCACTTCTTGTAGGGGCGAACGGCGGTTCGCCCGAATAGGAGGCCCTATCAGAAACGTAAAACCCGCTTTGCGGTGAAAAGCAGCTGCAGTTGACAGTCGCATTGTTACCTGCCGCGCAAGAGTGAGCAGAGCAACTTCAAAGAGCACACACACCCGATCAGGCGGGGACTTAAGATCAAGGGAAGAAGAGCGGTTCATCGTTCCGACACTTCGTGTCCAGGTTCTTGGTCTCCTAGGACCGGGTCTAGAGTATGGGGTTTAGGGTATGGCAAGAGCTGAAAGAGCGGGAAGAACCGTCCCTCGTACTTCGTCCAAGAGCATAAACCCGTCCTTGGGAAGAGCGGGAAGAGGAGAGAGGAAGAGAGAGAGAAAGAGAGGGCGAGAGGACGCGAAAAACGGTACAGACGTCAGGGAGCCCGTCAGTCCCTGTTTTCGCTTCTCGTCTTCTCGTGAGCGCAGCGAACGTCTCGACAGGGTTCTGTCTCGACGGTCTTATCGGTGAACGGATACTTGTTCTTGGACGGCTGACGGAGGACCGCTCTTCCAGCGTACAGCTGCTTCTCGGTGGACGGTGGACCGTTGACGGTCAACGTTGTCTTCAGCAGCGCTCAGCGTATCTTGGCACACCGGAACCTTGTACCTACTACGCTACCGGCGCTTGCGTCATCAGTCTGTCTTTCATCTCGCTATTTTATGAAGAAGAATCAATTCGTTGACATCTTCCATTTGGAGACAATTTTCGGTATGATTGTGAGAGTGAGTATGGCGCCGGTGACCATTCCTATGGCGAGAAGCAACCCAAGTCCTGAGAACAACTTTAAAGGCGCAAATACCAGCGATGAAAAGCCTGCAGCCAGAGCTATTGTATTGGAAAGTATCGCCGGTCTGACCTCTTGTCTTGCCCTGTAGATATCTTTGGTCTCTATGAATCTGTTGATCAGGTGAATCGCGTAGTCTATTGTCATTCCGAGAAGTACCCCGGAAACGATAGCAGTAGAGATTTCCAGCTTTATGCCCAATATCCCCATATAAGAGAAGTTGAAGAGTACAGACAAGGCGATCGGAAGGACAGACACTAGAGCCAGTTTGAATGACCTGAAAACGACTATGAGGAGCAAGGTGATGACTACTAGAGCCCATAAGATTGTGCTTACCTGACTGCGCAATATTTCGTTGTTCACCCCGGAGATTATCAACAGCGGCGAAGCAACGTAAGGACTATACTGCTGATAATCCTCTAGAATTTCCTTCAAGTCATCTTCGAGACGCTGGGAGCTTACTGCGTCGGTATTTGGAGTCTTGACGAGTAAGCGCAGCGAATTGCCGACCATATATTGCTGCACGGGCAGATCGCCGTTGCGAGCAGCTATCTGGAGTATTGGAAGGGGGATTCCGAAAGCACTGGAAACATCCATTATGGATGAAACGCCCCTGACTTCTTCGAGCATGTTAATGTCGGAAATGAGGTTCGAAATGATTTGTGCATCTGCGCCTGTGTAGAGGCTGTTCTTGTCAAGAATGACGTAAAAAGGCATGTTCCAGCCGAACTCATCTTTTATGGTTTCGGCTGATTTCACGATTGAGGAACTCTTCTCGAAATAGTCGAATTGGTCGAAGTTCCGCTCGATTTTGGAAATCAGAAATGGCGAAACGACTGCGAAAGCAATTATAGCTATAAGTGCGACCATTTCAATCTTCTTTGCCTTCTCTCCTGTCGGACCCTTGAACCTCAGTCTTCTATTCACCGCCGGGAGGTCGATGAAATAGAGAGCGGCAGGAAGAGCTATGAGAACGAGCGCCGAACTCATCATAATACCGATAGAGACCATAATTCCCAGTTGCCTGAAGGCCTCCAGACTGCTCACCAAGAATGTTAGAAAGCCGACTGCCGTTGTAAGCGCCGATAGGAAGACGGGGATGATCTCCTCATGTACGGTTCGCTTCAACGCGAGATTTCTATCCAGAAACTTTCTGTTAGTGATGTATCGATCTACGAAATGGAGTCCATAAGACGAGGAGATTATAACTATGAAAAGACCCACCGTTGAGGTGAGAATGTTGATATCCAAGCCTATCATCACGCCGAAGCCGTAGGCCCAGACAGCCGCGATGATTGATAGAATCGAAGGGATGACTGCTGCCCGAATGCTTCCGAGCCTCAGGAAGTAGATGAAGCAGATTAGGCCGAAGAGAATTGGGGGATATACAACCAAGAGCGACAGTATTGAACCGTAGAGCTCTTCGTCGATAATCGGCTCTCCGCTGGCGTAGAACTCCATGCCCTCCAGCGACTCGTCTGCAACTTTCAGGATCGTTTTGACATCTACGCTCTCGGTTACATTTATCGGAATGAGCGCGACTTCGCCATTCTCGTCTATAAGGTTGTCGAGATAGAGCGGGTTCTGCAGAATCTCGCGAGCGTTATCCTTGGGGATCCCTTTCTCGAAATAAGGTTGGACGTTTGTCCCACCAATCAAACTAATCTTTGCCGCATCCTGATAGGAGTTGTAACCCACCACTCCCTCGATCGTAGAGAGCTTTTGCAGGAAATCATAAATCATTAGTGAATTGTCTTCCTTGAAGAGACCGTCTGTCTTAAGTACAATGATAATCTGCTTTTCACTTCCGAAAAGATTCTCCATCATTCTCATGTTTTCTCTCGAAGGAGATTTCTCTGGTAGAAGAAATTCGCTTGAAACGTTTATTTCAACTCTTAGAATGAAGAGCCCCATTACAATCGTGATGACGGCAAACAGAGTTATTATTAGGATAGAGATCCTTCGGCTAATCATATGGATTGCCCCCTTTAAAGAATTGTACTATGATTTCTTTGAAAGTTATGTTTATGTATAGTAAAATATCTAAACCATTAATTACTTAGACTGTTATAATTACTTCACAGGAGGTGCACAATGAATGCAGAAGGCGAGGGAATAAGTCCTGAAAAGATACTTGAGTCTGTGTTTGATCTGGTCAGGAACTTCACAAAGTTCTTTTCTTTCACCATAGAGGCCGAAGAGATGAAGACAATCGAGCTCTATATCCTTTTGTTTGTTGCGCTCAAAGGGCCCCGGAGCATGTCCTCACTTGCGAAGGAGTACTCGATGACAAAGAGCAATATCACCGTTCTTGTGGACGATATGGAGAACAAGGGCTATCTTGCCCGTGTCCGTTCTGAAGAAGATAGACGGGTGATAATGATTACACTAACCGAGCGTGGCAAGGCTTTCTTTGAAAGCTTTTTGGCGAACTTTTCGAAGTTGATCTCCACGTTCATAAAGAAAGTTGGTTCCGAAGACCTTGCGATAATCACCGAAGGGTTCGAAAGAATCACTCGGATCGTCATAGACGAAGAACTCGTGAATTCCGATGAAGGGAGCAGAGTTGATAAGTCATGATACTAGTAACCGGTTCTACGGGGCATGTAGGCAACCTTCTCGTCAGAGAGCTTGTCAACCACGGTGAAAGTGTGAGGGCTGCTGCTCTGCCCGGTGAAGACACCTCGATGATCGAGCAGGAGGGAGTGGAGATACTCCATGGCGATATACGGGACAGGGAGTTTGTGGTCAGAGCCTGTGAAGGAATCGATACAGTCTATCATCTTGCCGCGCTCATATCCATAATGCCCAACATGAAGAAACAGGTGAGAAGCGTCAACGTAGGCGGCACGGAAAACGTGATTCACGCGTGCAAGGTTCAGCGGGTGAGAAGGATGATCTATACAAGCTCTATTCATGCCTTCACCGAGCTGGAGCCGGGAAGCACAATAGATGAAAACGTGCCGTTCAATCCGGCCCGCACTAGCGGGGTCTACGGGAAATCCAAGGCCGAGGCCGTGCTGAGCGTACTAACTGCAGCCAGGGAAGGTCTGGACGCAGTCGTGCTCTGCCCTACGGGAATCATAGGACCTTTCGACTACAAGCTTTCCGAAATGGGAAACATGATAAGGCTCTTCGCAAGCGGTAAGTTGAGAGTCGGGATCGATGGCTCTTTCGACTTCGTCGATGTCCGCGATGTGGTGAGTTCGGAGATTGCAGCTTCGAAAGTGGCAAAGCTTGGCGAGGTCTACATTCTCGGCGGAGAGTGCGTAACGATAAAGGAGCTTACGGACATGCTGCACCATATAACCGGTAGAAAGAAAACCTACACCTTCTTGAAAAGTACTAGCGCTTACGTTCTTTCGGCCCTGAGCACACTGTATTACATGATCTCGAAGACCAAAGCCTGTTTCACCCCTTATACAGTACACACACTCACCAGAAACTACAAATATTCTCACGAGAAAGCTACGAAAGTATTGGGCCACAATCCCAGAAAGGTCCCGGAATCGTTAAGGGACGCCGTCGAATGGCTATCCGAGTACGGCACGATAAAACTGCGGTGAAAGCTCAATTCGGCAGGTCAGATGTAGATCATCCCACCTGGCAAACTCCAGTCTTATCTATTATTCAATGCACGAGAACCCATTCTTGAAAAGAAGAAAAAAGCTTCTGAATATCTTTCTCTGATTCCTTTTCGTCTATCCTGTTGAGCTGAACCAAAGCACCCCTGAATGAGACGTTCATCCGACGCTGTGCGTCCAGGTTCTTGGTCAGAGGGGATGTAAGAGGCCAGAGGAAAGAGGTTGGAAGAGCGGGAAGATCTTGATCTTCTTACCTCTAACCTCATTCCTGTCGCCTCTATAGGGTTTAGACGTAGAGAGCGCGCGATACGGGCGAGATGAGACCCCTCAGAATCCCTGAACAGGAACCCCGAACAGGGACATATTGGGGCAGGCTCTACTGGATGACAAGGTGAAGGGCTTCCTGAACATCCACAGTTATATTGGGGAGGCTTCCTGAACATCCATTATAATGAGGTTATCAGCCGACGACCCTCATTGTCTTGTTCCAAACGCAATTGGCAAGTTCTATAGAATCTCCGTGAGGCGATACCATTCAGGATCTGGAGGGTATGCAGGCATTGCGAAGAAGCCTTTGCTTAATCATGATCAAGTCTAACTAAGCTCTTCGCTACATCGAATAGCTCTTTGCTTTTCACTTTCAGAGATTGCTTGACTTCTTTCGAGGTAAGGACTGCTCCTAATGGATCTGGGGAGTCCTCTACATCATTGAAAAAGGCTACAGCCCTTACTATATGGTACAGATCGACTTCTCTACCATACTTCTTGACAAAAGCTTGAAGAACTCTTTCCGAAGACTCTCTCTTCAGGATTTCTGCGAGATCAAAGTAGTCCTTTTTCTCTGCTCTTGCGGCGATAGCGCTAAGCTTCATGGCGGCGATATCGATTACCGAAGCCACATCCAGAGACCCATACTTGTTGAAAGGTTCAATTAGTGCATAATGGTATTCAAAAAAGCTTGCTCGAACACCGTCAATTTCAGCTTCAAGGGTCCCTGTCTGAACCCTTACTTTCTCCACCAAAACACCAAACTGCTTCAAATACTCCAGCAATACTTCTGGCCAATAAGGCTGAGCTGTAAAGAAATCCAGATCGAAACTCACACGGTGTTCATAGTACATCGCCAGAGCCGTGCCCCCTGCAAGATAAAAATCAGTGAGTTTACTCTCAAGAATATTTATAAGATTCAGCGTCTTTGATGAGAGTTTTCCGCTTCTAAGCATCTAGTTATCTCCGATCTAGGAATATTCAGAATAAGGCTCCAGAAATTTGCGGTCGCCCTGCCGATTATTCTGCTTCTTCTAACTACCCCCGCGATCTCGGCCGAGTCATATTCAGAGAGAAGATTGACAACATCCTCCATCGTTCCGTACTCCAGAACCCTGGAGATGATGAAGAACTTGTCCTTCTCCTTATCAAGTTCTCTAACATTTACATCCCAGAAACATGTATTCCGCAAGTTTAGAGCCATATACTTCACCAAATCAATTCTATCATTTCAAGCTTCACAAACCTTCCAACTTCCCTGTAAACCTCCTGCTGTGGAGATCTCTCACAACCGCCATCTCGTAGAGCCTGCCCTGATGTGTGCACCTGTTCAGGGTACCTGCATGACAGTGTTTATAGTTCAGGAGAGCGAAACATGTCAGAGATAGAAAAAGGCGGGCTACTTCGCCCGCCGGATCGGTTTACTGTTGAGATTTATTTCTCTCTTGCTTATACAGCCTCTACGAAGTCGCTTTCGAACTGACTGGTGTAAAGGTCGGCGTAGAACCCACCACGTGCAAGAAGTTCTTTGTGGGTTCCCTGTTCGACGATGTCGCCTTCGTTCATGACGAGTATGAGGTCGGCATCTCTTATTGTTGATAGTCTGTGGGCAATCATGAAGCTTGTCCTGTTTTTCATAAGGTTTTTCATGGCTTGCTGTATCAGGGCTTCCGTTCTTGTGTCGACTGAACTTGTTGCTTCGTCGAGTATGAGGACCTTTGGATCTGCCAGGATTGCCCGGGCTATCGTTATCAGCTGCTTCTGGCCTTGCGAGATGTTGCTCTGCTCTTCGTTCAGCACGAGGTTGTAGCCTTCGGGGAGGGTGTGAATGAATGACTCGACATGAGCAGCCTTAGCCGCTGCCAGTACTTCTTCATCTGTTGCGTCAAGCCTTCCGTATTTTATGTTGTCCCAGATGCTGGCGTTGTAGAGCCAGGTGTCCTGGAGCACCATTCCAAAGTTTTCTCTCAGGTCGTGCCGGGTGTAGTCTTTTATGTTGTGGCCGTCCAGGAGTATTTCTCCGGAGGTGACATCATAAAAGCGCATCAGGAGTTTGACGATTGTCGTTTTTCCCGCTCCCGTGGGTCCGACGATGGCTATATTGTGTCCCTTGTCTACCTCGCAGGAGAAGTCTTTTATGATTGTCTTTTCCGGGACGTATCCGAATCTGACATTTCTGAACTCAACGTGGCCGTGATGATCAACCCCTTTGACGGGGTTCGTTGTCTCTGGTATTTCCTCTTCCTCTTCCAGAAATTCAAAGACTCTCTCTGCTGCCGCAGCCGTCTGCTGGAAGACGTTCATGATGTTGGCGATCTGAGCGATAGGCTGAGTGAACGACCTCACATACTGTATGAAGGCCTGGATGTCACCGACCGTGATCATATTTCTGACGGCAAACCAGCCACCCATTATGGTTATGAGGACGTATCCGAGATTGCCCACAAAGGTCATGATAGGCATCATCATACCGGAGAGAAACTGGGATTTCCAGGCGGAGTCGTACAGTTCAGCGTTCAGTTTGTCGAAGGTTTCTATGCTTTTCTCTTCTCCGTTGAAGGCCTTTACGACGACGTGACCTCCGTACATCTCCTCTACGTGGCCGTTTACCTTTCCGAGATACTCTTGCTGCTTCTTGAAGTATCTCTGAGACAGCTTAACCACAAAGGTGATGAGTCCCATCGAGACAGGCAGTATTAGCAAGGCTATCAGCGTGAGCTGCCAGCTTATCGTGAACATCATTATGGTGACCCCGACTACTGTCGTGATGGACGTTATGATCTGGCTCAAACTCTGGTTTAGCGTTCTGCTTATGGTGTCGACGTCGTTGGTTACCCTTGACAGGACATCTCCCTGGGAGCTCTTGTCGAAGTATTTGAGGGGAAGCCTGTTTATCTTATGGGAGATTTCCTCCCTGAATTTGTATGTGACCTTCGCAGATATGCCCGACATTATCCATCCCTGGATATACATAAACAGAGCGCTAAGTGCATACAGTCCGAGAAGAATAAACATGGTTCTAGCTATCGAGTCGAAGTTTATTCCTTCGCCAGTTCCGGTGATCTTGGCCATTATTCCTTCGAAGACTTCCGTTGTCACCGTGCCGAGTATCTTTGGCCCCATGATGGAGAAAAGAGCGCCGGCCGCTGCGAAACAGAACACTATGATTATCAGGATCTGGTACTTCTTAAGGTATTGAACGAGTTTTTTCAGCGTTCCTCTGAAGTCTTTGGCTTTCTCTCCCGCACGCATCATGCCGGGGCCCATCGGACCTCCGCCGCGACCTCGATGACCTCTACCCTTTTCTCTGTTATCACTACTCATGCTAATTCTGCCTCTGAAAGCTGTGATTGTGCGATCTCTCTGTATATCTGACAGCTTTTCATCAGTTCGCGGTGCTTGCCGATTCCAACAAGGTTGCCCTCGTCAAGAACAAGTATCTGATCGGCGTTTTTTATCGTCGCAATTCTCTGGCCGACTATTATCATCGTGCTATCTCCCGTTTCCTCTTTCAGTCTTCTTCTCAGCGCAGCGTCTGTCTTGAAGTCAAGTGCAGAGAAGCTGTCGTCGAAGAGGAGTATTTTCGGTTTCTTCAGCAGCGCCCTGGCTATGGAAAGCCTCTGCTTCTGCCCTCCAGATACGTTCGCGCCGCCCTGGGAAATGGCTGCGTCATATCCTTCTTCTCTCGCGGTTATGAATTCGGCGGCCTGGGCGATTTCGACAGCCCTTTCAATTTCTTCTTCAGAGGCCGTCTCGTCGGCGTATCTCAGGTTGGATTCTATGGTTCCGCTGAAGAGTACACCCTTCTGGGGGACGTAGCCTATCTTTTCTCTCAGTTCATGCTGGTTCACTTCCCGGATGTCTATTCCGTCAACAAGCACCTGGCCGCCGCAGACATCGTAGAACCTCGGTATCATGTTCAGCAAAGTCGACTTTCCCGAGCCGGTCGAGCCTATAATCGCCGTCGTCTGTCCGGGAAGGGCTGTGAAGCTTATGTCGTTCAGGATATTTTTCTCGGCTCCCGGGAAACGGTAGCAGACGTTTTTGAACTCGACAGTTCCCTTGAAATCACTGCCGAATTTCTTCGGGTTCTTGGGGTCTTTTATCTGGGGATCAACCTCTAGGATTTCAGAGACTCTACCTGCCGAAACGGAGGCCCTTGGGATCATGATGAACATCATCGTCAACATGAGGAAGGCAAAGATGATCAACATGGCGTATTGTATATAGGCCATCATGTCTCCAACCTGCATCGTCGAAGCCTCTATCTGGTGCGCGCCCACCCAGACGATGAGGAGCATGGTCCCGTTCATAACAAACATCATCGCCGGCATCATCACTACCATCACCCGGTTTACGAATAGGTTGGTTCTTGTGAAGTCCTTGTTCGCGGAGTCGAATCTCTCTTCTTCAAACTTCTGGGTGTTGAAGGCTCTGACGACCATGAGACCGGAGAGGTGTTCCCTTGTAACGAGATTCAGCCTATCGATAAGCTTCTGCATCTTCTTGAATTTCGGAAGGGCTATGACGAACACGATTCCCACAAGGCCTAGCATTATGATGACGGCGAGCGCTATGATCCAGGACATGGAGGTGCTCTTCTCGAGAGCCCTCATGACTCCTCCGACACCAATGATTGGGGCGTAGAATGCCATTCTAATTATGAGAACAATCACGAGCTGTATCTGGGTAATATCATTTGTCGTTCTAGTTATGAGCGAAGCCGTAGAGAATCTTGAAAATTCAGAGTTCGAGAAGTTTTCGACTTTCTCGAAAACGTCTCTTCTCATCAATCTCGCCGAGGCGGCAGCTATCTTCGAGGCGATGAAGGCGACCATGATGGTACTCAGCGCGCTAAGCAAGGTCACGAGAACCATGACTAAACCGGTGCGGAGCACATAGCCGCTCTGCAACTTTTCGGTGTCCACGCCAAGCTCCTCGTAGATTTCCTTCACGGAAAGTGCACCCGACTGGTTGACGATGTTTTCACCCATGACTTCGACCATGCTGTCAACCTGACTTAGCATTTCGAGCCTCTGGGCCTCCGGCATGAGCCGCAGCAGCAGGAAGACGTTTGCACCTTCGGGGATGTTGAAGCCGTCCGGGGGCGAAAAGGTCCCAGCTGCCCCGGTCATGCCGTTCTTGATTCCAGAATACGCCATGAGGGCTTTGCCGAAGAGCAGATTGAGAGCCTGTCGGTCTTCAATCTCTTCACTTTTCAGGACGTAAACATCTTTGCTCTCCAGCAAAGGGTACTTCTTGAGGTTTTCTTCATAAGTCGCCGAGTCTTTGTTTATAAGATCGTAGTAGCTCAGGACTTGTTGCCTCTCTTCTCCGCTCATGAAAAGCGAGACATTATCGAAGGCCTCTTTGCTTATGGCCTCAGGAATAGCGTCTTCGATACCGCCCTGCTGAATACCGACGTTTACGATATTCGACATGTAATCTGGAAGGGCCAATTCTGCCATTGCCTGAACAAAGAGCAGCGCCACCGCAACGATGATGAAGACAGTATAGGGTTTAAGGTATCTTATAAGTTTGAGCATCAGCTTAGTCCTCTTTCTTCGGATTCTTGCGATTCTTCGAGTATCCTCTCCAGCTTCTCAAGCCCTTGCATGATAGAATCAAGGTCTTCTTCAGTTGCCGTAGACAATGTCCTTCTCATCTTAAGGGCAAAGGCATTGAGCTGTTTCTTCACGGGTTTGCAATACTCTTCCGCAAGACTTATCATAACTATTCGCCTGTCCTCTTCGCTTCTCTTTCTTTTGACGATCTTCTTTTCGACGAGTCTGTCGATTATCCCCGACACCGTGCTGTTTGAGAGATCTAGCTCCCTGCTTATATCGCTCATCTTCATATCGCCGTATTGGTTGAGCACTCTCATAACAAGGATCTGGGATTGGGTTACGTGCATCTTCTTGAAATCCCTTTCGAAATTCTGCTTTATGAGAGACACGATCCGCTTGATCGCTGTCAGCATCTCTTCTATTCTTGAGCTTTCTTCCAACAGAACCACCTTCTTCTTACATTATCAGAACTTTCGCGTCCGAATACTCAGAGTCCGAATATTTCGTATGCGAAATATATTGTACTGCAATAAACGGCCAGTGTCTACGAAGAAAGAAAGAAAGTTCGTAAACTTTGCGAGAACATGAGCGGTTTTTTCAGCTACGCGATCTCTCGTGCCGAGGCAAAACGGGTCTCGGGGTTGGGGTCTAGGGTCTGGCAAGAGCTGAAAGCGCGGGAAGAACCGTCCCTCGTACTTCGTCCAAGAGCATGGACCCGTCCTTGGAAAAGCGAAAAAAGAGCAGTTCTTAGTTCCGACGCTGTGCGTCCAGGTTCTTGGTCAGAGGGGATGTAAGAGGCCAGAGGAAAGAGGTTCGAAGAGCGAAGAGATCTTGATCTTCTTACCTCTGTCCTCATCCCTCTTACCTCTGATCGCGCGCGATACGCGGGCGAGATGAGACCCCACAGAATCCCTGAACAGGAACCCCCAACAGGAGCATATTGGGGCAAGCTTTTCAGGGCAGGCTCTACGGGATGACATGAGGGGGAAGAATTTCGGGCGAAACGAATTTGGTGCTTCTTTTCTTGCTCTTACAACAACCAAGAACCTCTCTTACTAGGAGCTCTACGAGCTCTACGGCGATGAAAGTTTTTTCTGACTTCCAGTCATTCTGGCGTGAACCTGGCCAGAATCTCGTTCTTTGAAACAGTTGCAAGAGACAAGTTGCGAGTTGAATAAGAAACGGTTATCCGTTATCGGTTCGCCGTTCTCCGACAAGAATGAAAAGATCGGTAAAGGCGTGACTAGGGTCTTGGCTTTTCACAGCGTACAACGAGTTTTCTGCTCTTAAGCGTTCAGCGGTTCTTTCCAGCGACCAGCGGGTCTTCGTTGTTGAGCGCGCAGCGGATCTATGACTCGAGATCCCGATCAGTTGCATATCGGGATGACAGCCGTTTTCTTATGTGATTCTGACATGATACCGGTCAGGATCTCGGTTCTCTCGTGAGCGCAGCGACGGTCTCTACCAGCTCATTCTCGATGCTTCTTATTGGACTCGCAAAGCCGAAACTGGTCTGTGCGAACAGACAGGCTTAATAATCGTCTCCTGCCGAAGGCAGCATTGCGACCTGGCGTGGTCTTTGCCAGCCTTGCGTCCGTCGATGTTCTTCGGCGCCTTGCGTCCCGCCGAATGTGGCATTGCGTCTCCTTTCACCAGTGACTGGTTCTTCTCTCTTCTCGTGAGCGAAGCGAACGCCTCGACATTGCTCTTTCTCGATCGAATGGTCTTAGCAGTGAACGGGTTCATGATCTTGAACGGTCAACGGCGAACCATGTTTTAAAGCGATCAGCGATCCTTGTTCTTAAGCGTATAGCAAATCTTCAGGGCGAGATCCCGTGCAGTTGCTCTGAACAGGTGCACATCAGGGCAGGCTCTACGGGATGACGTCATTAGATGATTCTTCGAGACCATGTTGGCTTTCGCGGAGAACGGAGAACCATCAACGGTCTACCAGTACCAATTCTCGTCTTCTGTCGAGCGCAGCGATCCTCTCGACAGTGGTTTTTCTCGATTGACCTTTTCGGTGAACGGGTTTATGATCTGGTCGGTCAACAGAGAAGAACGTATCTTTCATAGTACAGTGTGTCGCTTCAAATAAAAGAAGTAGGTAGTATTTATGTTTCGTCGGATTCACGTCAAGCGACATCTTCGCTCTCTTTTTCTCTTAAGGTGAGCTTCTTTCTGCATATGAAACCTAGTTATGGTAACTGCGCAAGAATTTGACTCACCTCTTTGCTCACCTAACCATGCATCGCTCTTTTGCGTCTAACTGAGCATTTTGCAGATATTCGATCTAGAGTGCCCCTCTTTGGTTTTGAGGAGAGATTTCCACGTTTTTCGAGTTGGATAACAGAATGTATAATGTTAACGTTAACTGTTAACGTTAACACGATGAAGGAGGGTAAGTAGTGAAGAGAGCCACCTTACGAGAAGTAGCACAGAAGGCGGGCACATCAATGATGACTGTATCTAGAGTGATTAACTCTAGAGATTCAGTGAGCGATGAAACAAAGTCCAAAGTACTAAGTGCAATACAGGAGCTTGGGTACGAGCCTCACAAAGATGCGCGAATTCTCAGGGGTGGAAAGACTGGGAGAATCGGGATTGTGGTCTCCGATATTAGAAACCCCTTTTATTCGCAGGTAGTTGGGGACCTCGAGGACCTTGCAGAAGAGAATAACATGGCAGTCATTGTGTCGGACACGAGCAAGAGACTTGACCAGGAGAAGAAGGCATTGAAGTCTCTTCTCGATATCAAGGTTGACGCCATTGTAGTTGCTCCTGAAGGATATGAGAGTTCTCATCTTATAGATGTAATCAGTTCGGGAACTGATGTGGTGTCCTTTGGAGTTCATTTTGAGCATGATTTGATTTCCGAGGTCTCTATCGATGAGATCGCCGGTGCTGCAAAGGCGGGCTCCTATCTCAGGAGTGCCGGAATCAGTGATGTCGTGTTGATCATGGGGAATCCGAGAAAGTTCACTACTAGAGGCAGAATGGAGGGTTTTTTGAGGGGCTTTGGAGACGTACGACAAGAGAGAGTGTTGTATCTTGAAGTTGATTGGAAAGCTTCTTACGGAACAGTGAAGGAACTGCCCAAGCTTCCCGAAGCCTTTTTCTGCTACAACGACATGATGGCAATGGGTGTCATTAGGGCTATAGAGGAAAGAGGAGCTGAAGTCGGAAAAGACGTCAAAGTAATTGGATATGACGATGTGTATATGGCAGAAATAGCAGGCATAACAACTTTAAGAATTCCGATTCGCAGCATGGTGGAGGAAGCCTTCAAAACAATACTGAGTGAAGATGTTAGAAAAAGAGTTTTCACCCCGGAATTCATACTGCGCAAGAGCGCATAAATAGGAGGTGGCGAAATGAAAAGAGTCTTATTGGCTGTTCTTTTTGTTTCAATTGCTTTGGTTGGTTTGGGAGTCCAGAAACTCGTTGTTAATTCCTACATGTCAGACCCGGAACCGAAGAGGGTATTTGAGGAACTGGTAGAACAGTTTGAGTCTATGTACCCAGACTATGAAGTGACTGTCAACACATTTGCTCATGAAGACTTCAAAGTTCTCCTCAGAACGTGGCTTACTTCATCCAATCCACCAGACGTTGTAACTTGGTTTGCAGGTGAGAGAATGAGATACTTCGCCAGCAAGGATCTCCTCGAACCAATTGGTGATATCTTTGAAGATGGCTTTGAAGCAGATTTTCCAAAGGCATTTGTGAGCGCTTCCAGCTACGAAGACGAGATCTACTTTCTGCCGCAATCGTGGTACTGGTGGGGTGTGTATTATAGGAAATCTGTTTTCGAAGAACTTGGAATTACCGTACCTGTCACTTGGAAGCAATTCCTTGACGTTTGCGAGACTCTCAAGACAAACAACATGATCCCGATAACTATAGGAACAAAGTATCTCTGGACTGCAGCAGGGGTCTTTGATTATCTAAACATGAGAGTAAACGGAATCGAATACGCACTTAAGCTCACAAATGGAGAAATCCCATATACGGATGACGGAATGAAGGCGGTTTTTGCATACTGGAAACAGCTTGTAGATAATGGGTATTTCATAAAGGATGCAACGTCCTACACGTGGCAGGAAGCTGCCAACTATCTTTTCACGGGTGAAGCAGGTATGTATCTGATGGGACAGTTCATAAAGGATGTTGCTCCAGCCGGCGTGAAGGAGGATCTTGACTTCTTCAGGTTCCCTGTAATTGACGGAAATATCGGCTTGTTTGAGGATACACCAATCGATGGCTTCATGATGCCAGCCAATGCCAAAAACAAAGAAGCAGGAAAGACATTCCTCAAATTCATCGCTTCGAAGGAAGCGCAAGAATACTTTGCTACAGAACTGGGAAGACTGGCTGCAAACAAGCATGTTCCTGCGCCGGACGACCATTCCAAGAAAGGCCTGGAAATGATACTTTCATCTGATGGAGTAATGCAGTTCTATGATCGAGATACCGATCCAGAGATGGCTAATGCCGGAATGAATGGCTTTGTTGAGTTCATGACCTTCCCTTCCAGACTCGACACAATCCTGAAGAATCTCGAAAACGAACGAAACAGAATCTACAAGTAAGAAATATATGAAGGGCGGTTTGTGAAGAGCCGCCCTTCATGTCCTTATTATTTACGATAAGTCAGGAAGTACGTCATCGTTCTTGAAAACTGACATGATTATTCGCATGCTGTCAGTGGCATCAGATAATGTTGTCTTGATCTGTACTTAGGGCTAGCGGACAGTGGTGCTTGTGAAAACGACTTAGCTACTGTCAAGAGATCAGAAAAGTTACTAGATCTTGACTTCAAGACATCTAGGTGTTTCTCTGAGCACTTCTCTCTGCTTAACTGCACAGTCACGCAAGCAGACAGGAGTCAGTTGCGGGGGAAACATGGAAAGTAGGGTCTTGAAACAGAGAGGACACGCATTGGGAATCGTAAGTTAGATAATAGGCTTCAAGAGAAGGATATGAGCAATGATTACCTTGGTTTGGAGGAAACAATGAAAAGCAGAAGATGGGTTCCTTGGGCTTTTTTAGCCCTTCCTCTCACAATGTATTCTATATGGGTCATTTATCCCTTGATCAGTACGCTTCTTCTCAGTTTTACCAACTGGGACGGGGTCTCAATGTCTATGGAAATAATTGGCCTGGACAACTTCAGAGAGTTGTTCAGGGACCCGTATTTCATTGTTTCCCTAGTAAACAACATTAAGTGGCTGATTGGATTTGCTTTGATATGCGTACCTGCCGGGCTCGGAATTGCTATTTTGCTCGACCAAGGCTTTAGAGGAAATAAGGTGTACAAGACACTGATCTACCTCCCTATGACACTTTCGTTCGTTGTGATTGGACAAATCTGGTCCTGGATTCTCGAACCAAGAAGCGGCGTTTTGAACAGTTTTTTGGCCTTGCTCGGATTCAAAGGTGTTTCATGGTTGAGCGATCCCTCCATAGTAACTTACTCATTGATAATGGCAGCGTCTTGGAGGCAGATTTCTTATGCTATGGTTCTCTTTCTTGCCGGGCTTAAGGGTGTTCCGAAGGAACTGGTCGAAGCTGCCACGGTCGATGGCGCTGGTCCTTGGAAGAGATTCTGGAACGTCGTGCTTCCGATGCTTAAGCCTGCAACCATAGTGGCTGTCACAGTAAGCGTTATCGATTCGCTCAGAGCCTTCGATATCGTCTATGTTCTGACTCGCGGAGGGCCCTTCTATTCTTCGTCTGTCATGGCAAATTACATGTATATTAAGACATTCAACAATTACAGGATGGGCTATGGATCATCTATTGCTACTGTCCAGTTCCTTATCACCCTGGTGTTCATAGTGGTTTATATGCGGAACGTGTTGAAAAGGGAGGTTGAAAACGAATGAAGAGGACCCTTTTCTACATATTCGCCACCCTCCTCGTTCTTGTCTGGCTAATGCCTTTTGTCATAACTGCTTTTACTTCATTGAAGAGCATGGATGAACTCATGTTAGGAAGAAGATGGTGGGAACCGCCAAAAGAAGTTCGGCTTGAGAACTATGCAACTGCCTGGAATGATGCGAATATGGGTAGGTATTTCCTGAATACATTCATAATTACCGTGCCTTCAGTTCTTGGCGCTCTATTCCTTTCTAGTCTGGGCGCATTCGCGCTGGCATGGTACGATTTCAAGCTTTCCAAAACTATCTTGATGATCTTTGTCGGCGGTATGTTGATTCCTTTTCAGATGCTTTTGATACCCGTGTATCGTATGTCGATGTCTTTCGGAATCTACGATAGCTATATCGGTGTAATCCTCTTTCATATTGCGTTTCAGCTTGGGTTCTGCACGTTCTTCCTGAGAAACTTCATGAAGACAATACCTGAAAGCATATTCGACGCCGCGATGATTGACGGAGCGGGTCACTTCTTAATCTACAGAAGAATTGTCTTGCCTCTCGTGGTACCTGCTATGGCAGCTCTGGGAATTCTCGAGTTTACATGGATCTGGAACGATTATCTTTGGTCTCTGATACTTATACAAAGCGATAGATTTAAGCCTGTAACCCTGGGCCTTGTCAATCTTCAAGGTCAGTGGGTTACGAGCTGGAATGTGATGGCTGCAGGGTCTATAATTGCAGCAGTTGTTCCTCTGGTAGTTTTTCTTCTTTTCCAGAGGTACTTCATAGAAGGACTTACAGTTGGGAGTGTTAAAGGATGAAATGGTTTGGAGCGGCTTATTATCCAGAGCACTGGCCTCGCGAGCGCTGGAAAGAAGATGTCAAAGTGATGAGGGAAATGGGAATGAACGTGGTACGTATAGGAGAGTTCTCCTGGAGCATAGTCGAAAGGGAACGAGGCAAAATAGACTTTTCTGTCCTTGACGAAGTTATTGATCTTCTCGATTCAGAAGGGATAAAAGTTATAATGGGGACTCCCACCTGCACGCCTCCACCCTGGCTGATAAAGGAGTTTCCCGAGATACTTCAGAGGGATGTCAACGGATTGTTGATCGCCAGCGGCAGTCGCAGGCATTACTGTTTCAACTCGACTATCTATCGCAAGGAAACGGCAAGGATTGTTGAGGCTTTTGCAGACCACTTTGGTAGAGACCCCAGGATAGTCGCATGGCAAATTGATAACGAATACGGATGTCATAATTCCACGGTCTGCTACTGCGAGAACTGTGCCACTTCATTCAGACATTGGCTTAAGAGAAAGTATGGTTCCATCGAGAACCTCAACAGAGCCTGGGGGACAGTCTTCTGGAGTCAGACATTCAATAAATGGGAAGAGATAGACCCGCCCAGAAGAACCCTTACATCTCCAAATCCTTCGTTGGTACTAGATTATAGGCGGTTTTCTTCTGACTCTGCGATTGATTACCATAATCTGCAGAGAGAGATCATTGAGCCAAAGAGCGAGGCGCCAATAACTCACAATCTTATGGTCAATTTCACAGAGATCGACTATAAGAAGCTTTCAGACTCCATCGACTTCGTATCTTGGGACAATTACATAGCGGAGGATTATGATCCGGATCTTCAGGCGCTTAACCATGACCTAATGCGTTCTCTCAAGAAGAAGCCTTTTCTCGTAATGGAGCAGCAACCCGGAAGGGTAAATTGGCGTTCCGTGAACACTTGGCACAGTGCTGATCAGCTTTCTTTTTGGGTGAAGCAGTCTTTCGCCCATGGAGCATTTGGTTCACTGATTTTCAGGTTCAGGCAATTGCCGTTCGGTTCGGAGCAGTTTCACACAGGCCTAATCGACTATGACGGCGATCCAACTGAACGCGCAAAAGCCTTTTCAGAAGTAATAGCCGGACTGGCAGACTGGAGCGTGGTCGTTCCGCAGAGAGAAGCGGCTGTTTACATTGATTATGAGAATTTCTGGATAAACGAGACAGACAATCTTAACAATAGATTTGATCTCTTACTCGATGCGATTTTGCCAGTTTACAAGGCAATCAGGAGTCTCGGTTACAACGTTGATTTCGTTTTTCCAGGTGACTCTTTGGACGGGTATTCATTTGCTTTCGTTCCTTCGAGTTTCAAGCTTGAAAGCAGTTTTGTCGACCAGCTGAAGATATTCAAGGGGAGAGTCTTCTTCACTGCTATGAGTGACCAAAAGGATTGTCACAACTTCATAAAGAAAAGCAAAGACAGCTTTCTTAACGAACTTATTGGTATAAGGGTCATTGATGCAGGTGGTATAGAAGAGACTGTGAGCATATCTTTCGCTGGCCAGATTTTCTCCTGCTCTTATGTTGCTGAAAGAATCCTCCCTGCGGATGACTGCGAGATACTGGGAGTTTACTTGGACGGCCCATATAAGGGCAGTTCAGCCCTAATAAAGCGTGAAAACAAGTACTACTTAAGCTCTATCCCGGACACCGAGTTTCTTGAAAGACTGCTTGTCGAAGCAGGGGTAGAGAAGAGAGTGGAGCAATCGGGGAGGATCATTAAGGATGGATCGCAGACAATTCTTTTGAATCCCTTTTCGCACGTTACAATGATAAAACTAAACGGGAAGGAGCATATCCTCAGGGAACACGAGGTCAGGAAACTCTGATCAGTATAAAACACGCTCTCAAAGATTAAGGGATAAGCAATCCTTTCGAGTGACAACTTGGGACCAGATTGTTTTCATGCTTCTCAGGTATTGTCGTTAAGAAGGAGATAAAATCGGCGGTAGAGGACGATGGCACTCTCACCGTTCACCCGAACTTAGTCGAAGGGCTGCGAGAAAAGGGTTTCGATGTAATCACCAGCGCGGGCGAGCCTGAAGAGAACAAGATCGGCAGCAACTGCGGCCTCTTTATTCGCAGACCTCTTCAGGGCTCAAAGGGTAACCCTGAGATATATTCTTCAGTTAAGTCCAACACCAATTCACAGAAATCGTAAATCCCTTAGCATTAACGGGAATACATCACTTCTGCTAGCAACGCTATTATGACGTTCGGCTGGTCTGAATCTCGATCTCTGATGCAAATGATTCTTGCCAGTCCTCCGATCTTTGACTGCAGCGAAGAAGCTAACGGTATGCCAGAAAAGCGCACCCTCTGAAACTCAGTTACTCTTTCTTACTTCCGATGCTTTTGAAAGCTTGCTTGATATGATAGCAAAAACCCTTCTTCTCAGGTGTTGAGTGGTATCTTGCAACGTGAGACCTTAACAGCGCGGAAAGTGAGTCAATGCTTCTTGAGAGTTTTTCGATTCTCTGCTCCATCTCTTCAAGTTTCTTTGAGTCCAATTCGTCACCCTCTCTTATTGTCTCAATTGCTTCTTTAAGAGATAGTCCTTTGCTGTGAATCGCATCGAGCCTTGAGACTAACTCAGGACTTTCAAGCGGAAAGTGTTTTTCGCCCTCAATAGTCTTGGATAAGCAGATACCTGATTTCTCCAATTTATCCAGGTACTCTTCCGTTCTGTCAACAGGCAGCCCGGATCTTTCGCTCACCTTCTCTAGAGTCAAGAAGTTGATGTCAGCAGGCTGCCCTTCATTGCCTATTCCTTCCTTGACAGACTCATCTTCACTTCTCTTCACATCGGTCATATTAGCATCATTAGATGCTTGTGAAGCGCTCTCGTGCTCGAAGATAATCTTCTTGATCCGCTCCTCCGGGAATTCAGTGCCGATTACTCCTTTGAGTCTCTCGTAGAGAGCAATCATTCCCAGCAAGTCTCTCTTAAGTGTTTCATCTCCTGGTACCATTCCCTTCTCATACTTCTTTCCGTAAATGTGACCCAACTCGTAAGCGACTCCCAGTTCTCTATCTGTTCCCAGGGTTATGCTATCGTAGTCGAAGCTCTCTTCATGCCCCAGCACTTTTCTATAGGCTTCCGCTGCTATAGAAATCTTTTGCTTTGCCTCTGCGCCGAACGTTTCCTTAAAGAATAACCAGCCTTGATTCAGCGAGAGATAGACGGCTGACATGTCTGCAGTAAAAATGTACATCACAAAATAACCCTCTGTAGGAGATTCTGTTATGTCTTTGTCGAAAACACCTATCCAGGGAATCTCTGCCCACTGCCCCTGTCCGGGGGACGCAGATACCTTGAACCTATCAGGGTACTCCGAGTCCACCATTTCCTGAACCATGGTGCTAACATCACTTCTCAGAAAGTGTGCAAGCTTGTTTTGTGCAAACTCTTTGTGCTTTTCGATGAGATACTTATTGAGGATTCGGTTGATAGCTTCCTGCATAAGCCCTCCTTATGATAACTGCCCACGCATGGAGCAATAACGTTTGAAGAGACTATCCAGATAACTAGAGCCTACACCACAACTGTTCCGATTCCTAATGAAAATTGGACTCCCTAGAACAACCTCCCTATGGGAGTAAGCGCTTTCCTTTGTTCCTCCCCTCATAGTGTCCTAACTACAAGGGTAGGTAATTCCGGGGGAAGTTGCAATGGCTCTTGCATTAACAGGGAATTCTCCTCTGCAATTTCAGGGATTCACTCTCTGCAATTACCGGTACTTATATTCTGCAGCAAACAAATTCCAAAGAGCTTGAGAGGCGGAGCAATCATCCGAGGGCTGAAGATCAATATCCAATGGATTAAAAAGAAGTGTTCCCTCGAAAAAGAGATTCGTGAGACCTCTGGAGGAAGCTTCCTCCCAATATGAGCATAAGAACTACTGTTCACTTCAGTGATCTCTAGTCGGTAGAAAAGCGCTTTCCTATTTAAGGATAGACTCTGCTTAACTGAGAAGGTTGATTTAGCAGGGCTGGGGTAGATCAATTAATCCAGCGATTTGTTTTTTTTCACATTTCTTCATCTCTTTGCATAACGCTGGAAAACGAACGATGATTAATTTATTGTGTTCTACTACATATGCTAGAGGTGGTATATGGATAGAGAGACAGTAAAGGTGACCCTCCTGGCCGAGGCACTGGAGATGAGCAGGAATTCCTATATTGAATATCGTACTCTCGAAGGGCTTGAGTCATTCTTTGAAAGAAGCACAGCAATCGAGCTTGCGAAGGGACTTAAGGATGGATTCTTTCTGGACATGCCCCTGGAAGAGATAATGAACAACGGATTCTTCAGGGGTTATCTTGCCGGTCTTATGCTTTCAGACAAGACTACTTCACATGTTGTCAAGGAGCAGATAGCCAAGATCCTTCTCGAAGATCTTCTTCGCACCCTGAATGAGGCAGAGGAAACTTCACCCGGTCAAGAAGAGAGTTTTCAATCAGAAAGAGACTTGAAGAAGAGATTCTTTTCCCTATTCGAAGAGAAAGACCGCGAAGAATCTAGAGTACTTGTAAGAGAGAATCTCTCACTTTTCAGAGATTTCATGAATAGTGAGCATTATATTCCTATTTACCTTTGGGGCAATGAATTGACGACTTTCATTTGCGAAAACTTAGATGCTGAGCAGTTCGAGGGCTCCTTAAAGGAAGACCTGAGAAAGATTGTTCCTTCTGTACTGGCATCATACTCGATGCCCGATACTATGGGTTCGTCAGTAGGACTTAGATTACCGTCGGTTGAGAGTTATTTGAGCTCGCAGTTCCCGATTCTGGCTATGATAAGGAATCGAAAACTTAATCTGGATCAGGTGACTGAGTTCATCAAGAGCCTGTCTCACATTATATTTGGGGATATCTTGTTGGCGCCGGTTAGCATGGCGGCAGGTGGAAAGACGGAAGAAAAAGCAAGGGCAAAACTGATTATCAATAAGATGTTCGCTTCGATGAGTGATTCTGAACTCGGTATTATGTTGAATTCCTCCAGCTACGAGTCGAGAGACGGTTTTCTTTACGAAGTTGTCGTGTGCAATGATTTCAGCAAACTTTTCGATAGACTGAAGAATATTTGGAAAGGGATAGAAAAGAAGGCTTCCCTGTTCTCCAATATGGCTATTGCGAGCGCTCTCCTGGAAAAGGATGAGGCAACTGATTGTGTGGGAGAGTATGTCGCATATCTGAAGACGCTGGAGCCAACAATCGCAGTTGTACGATCGGGACTCTTGTTATGCATGAAATACGACTTTGAAGACGAGGAGCTCTTCAGCAAGAAGTTTTCTGAGATAACAGATGAGAAACCAGATCCGCCTTTGATCCTATCTCTTCTTCGGGATTCTTTCGGTGATCTTGATGTGATCTATAAACATATGGCAGACGAGTATTCTCATAGAACGGCGATTGATGGTGTAATTTCGAACTTGAAATCGATTAAGGAACCTAATTTCATTTCGTTCGAGAAGACCGGCAGTCTTGAGTATTCAAGAGTGCCAATGTATACGCTGATAAACTCAGCGATAAGTCAGAACGATATCGATCATGCATTCGATACCATGGTAGCTTACTGCAAGAAGTACCGGTTCAACTTCGAGTTCATGAATACACTTCTCTTCCTTTCCACAAGAGAAAATGACGAACTGAAGAAGCTCCTTCACGTTGTGGGCGAGCTCGCTTTGAACGTCCTTCACGATATCGTTGAAAAGGATAAGTGGGCATCACTTATAGAGAACGAAGAGAGTCCATCTAACACCGAACTCCTGCAAGTCATCGAACATTATGTGGATAGCTTGATCGACCGGAAGGATTACGGGGAAGCACTGAGGGTTATCGAAGAAGTCTTCCCCCTTGTCCGCCCGGATGATTACGACTACCTCTTGGCGAGCAAATTACTTGTGTGCTGGAGACTGAAAATGTTCGATGAATTGGCCAAAACAATGGAGTTTAAGAACCACAGTGGCCATCCGAAGGCTCTTGCAGTATTGGCGCTGAAGAACTATGCCTACAGGGAGCTAGACATAGCGGAACAGATTCTTCTGAACATTCTTCGCCACTGCCCTGACTTTATCAAGTATCTTCTGGAGGAAGAAGGAAACGATAAGAAGGACTTCGAGAAAGCAGAAAGAGGCAACCTCACTAGTCAGAAAAGAGTCGATTCGCTGACTCTTGCAGAAGAGTTCAGAGGGGACTGGCTCAACCTGAGGGGAGGAAAGGAATGGCTTAAAAAAGTGCAGAAGGTTTTTGATGAAGTGAGGAGTAGTAATACGCCGAGGAACCTTGACTCTTCTAGCTGCTAATGAATTAAAACAATGGAGTTCCCGAAAGTGCCATCCAAAAAGAGGGAAGCGATGAGCAAATCTCATTGCCCGTCGCAGCTGAACCTGCCTCAGCTGAAAGCGAGACTGGCCTTTGCGAAGAAAAGACTGGCCACCGAAGGTGACTGGCTTGTCATTATTGTCACGTTAACGCAAGCGAATAATGGAGTCCTCAGAAGAGGCATCATGGATTGCTGTAGATCCTTTCTCCCGGCTTCAGCGAATGAACAAGCCAGACATTACCTCCGATTACGCAGTTGTCTCCGACTACAGTATTCCCTCCAAGGACCGTAGCTCCTGCGTATATAACGACGTGATTACCAATATCCGGATGGCGTTTTATCCCTTTGATCGGATTGCCGTTTTCGTCGAGTTCGAAGCTCTTGGCCCCAAGCGTGACTCCTTGATAAATCTTGACATGGTGTCCTATCGTGCAGGTTTCTCCTATTACAACACCGGTGCCGTGATCTATGAAGAAGTGCGTCCCTATTGTCGCACCGGGATGAATATCTATTCCAGTCTTCTGATGAGCATATTCTGTCATTATTCTGGGAATCAGCGGGACCTCCAGCTTGTAAAGAATGTGGGCGAGCCTGTACGTGCTTATCGCCTCGTAGGCCGGATAAGCAATCATGATTTCTTCAATCGACTGAGCCGCAGGATCTCCTTCGAACGCGGCTCTCACGTCTTTAACAAGAGCCACAGCAATCGATGGTAACTCAGCCAGAAATACCTTGACAACTCTCTCTGCTCCTTTTTCTCCCAGTTCAGGCCGAATCTCCATAATCATTTCCCCTAGAATATTCAAAGCCTCCGATAGTTGCTCTTGGCCGTCAACGATTTGCGAATGTGAAAGCTGCGGACAGAAGGTTTTTCTAACAAGATGAATTAGCTCTATCGTCTTAAGCTTAATATGCCCAAGCGAGTACGACTTCGATGAGCAATGAGTCTTGGCAATTTCCTCGTATACTCCACTTATTCTGAGTGATATCTCACTAAAATCACTATTCACGTAGACTGTCTCCCTTCAGGTTCGGTTACTGAGTCTCTTCCGTTCAAGTATAGTCGAATCAAGCCAAGATATCATTGCCCTATTTGAAAGCGCTGTCGTCGGCTGTCTTCTCAAACTTGTCACTGGTTAACGGGAGGCTAGAGATTAGTCTGCATGTCCTTTCTTCTTTACAAGATTGTTAGAAGATGAGTTTGCATGAGTTTTTTGCTCGCGCTGTCAATTGGGTAGGATGAAAGTGGGGATGCGATGTATTTTGCCTTCTTTAGATCCTTCGACTTTCTTATCAGTCATTTCCAATCCTTCAAGGGGGTGTTTACGTGAAAAAGAATAGACGCAGAGCGGAAATACTCATGGCATTACTGAACAGGTTCTGACTGTATCTCTCTAGTAAAAAGAGGCCGATTGTTCTAGAAAGAGTGAAGCTGCTCATCAAGCGTAGACAATTGATCATCTGAAGGACCCTTGTAGTGACTCATACTTCTATGACGAACGAAGCGTTCTTCGCATGAGAATAATTCTATAGAGACTATGAAGGAGATTTGTGGATCGTTATTCCATGAAATTCCTGCCTTCTGTGGAGTCATACTCCGCGAACTCTTAGCGCAGCGGTTGTCCTGTAAATCCTTCGCTTTTGTGTGGCGGTTGACTTATAATCTTTCATCGCAATCATTCGGCAAACGGCGCCAGGTTGTTTGGTGAGCATGAATTTCGGCTCAGGGAGATGGAGTTCTTGAACAAAACCAGTCTAGAAAGGGTGAAAGTCGAAACAAGTGAGCTCGATAGGCGTGTGAAAAACTACTCCGAGAGAGCCGATGACGGCACCGTAAATGTCAAGGTGGAAGACAAATCATTTGGAAAGCATGATGCTGAAAAGCTTATCGAATTACTTGAAGAGAGGACCAGGTACCTTCCATTGAGAAGAGGCTTAAGTGTTTCAATCGAAGGAACTGAATCAGAGATGAAAGAGTTTATTCCGAGGGTCAGAAATTCTGTCAGGGATTCTCTTGTTCCACTAGTCTACTACATTGTTCTTGATCTCAAAAGACTGGCAAGATTAAGTGTCATTCTTATTGTAGTCGGCATGCTGGCCATGGGCAGCGCTCCGATTCTTACGGAATTATCATTTAACGCGTACGCTCTTCATGAAATTCTGGTCATTGCGAGCTGGATTTTTATATGGGCTGCCGTTGAAACCTTCTTCTTCGAAAGAAGAAAGTTGAAGAACAGAAAACACCATTTTCAACGGATCTACTCAGCAGAGTTTACAACGGCTAATCAAAGGGGAAGTACCGCAACTCTAGATTAGCTTCAGCAGTAATACGTTATCGCTAGGAGGCGAATTCAGTGGCTAAGAAAATGCCAGTTGTTTACTGGGAAATCAACGCACTAGATGGGGAGTCACTTTCGGAATTCTATGAGGAAGTTTTCGAATGGGAAACAGAAGTTAGCGATACGAAATTCCATTCATTCAAGAGCGGAGTCCCTAAAGGAATAAACGGAGGCATATTCACGGGCAAAGGGACTCTTCCGACTCACAGGGCTCTATATATCGAAGTCGAGGATATGGATGAGATTATTGAAAGAGTCAAGAATCAGGGACTGGAAATACTCCAGGGGCCGTTCGAATCCGGGAATAATATCCTTGCATTCTTTACAGATCCAGAAGGCCATATGATCGGCCTGAGACAGAGGAAGTAGGGGAAAGCACGATAGTTGCTGCGACACCGGCTTGTATAATTAAAGTTGCTCGGACTCTTTCAAGATTTTAATACAAGAAATGAACCTGTAAAGTTTGAGAAAGATCACTGAAAGCCGCTGTCATTGCGAAGCCGTCGATGATAATCGAGAATGCGAATGCTAACGAACAGTAAATAATGGAGTCCCCAAAAACGTCCCTCGTTGGGTCTCTGCGAAGAATTCATGGATTTCCTGGAAATGGTTGAAAAAAGAAAAGCAGCTTCTGAAGCAGCTGAGGAGTACCTCAATCAACGTTTAGATAGTATTGAAGCATCTCTGGCAAAAGTCGAAAGTGAAGGCAATTTTGTAACTGCCAAGGGAAAGAAAGAACTAATCGACTCCCTTGACAAGGCCGTCGAGGAGGCAACAGAGGTCTTTAGAAGCTATGGTTTCATGTACACGAGATGGTCAAATCAAAGAGAGCTTCAGCTGAGAGACAGAGTCGATAACCTTGTTATAAAAAAAGAAAGCAACTCAGTTCACTATGAAAACCCTGCTGAGGTATTTGAAGTTGTGGAAAGACCGGCTGACTTGATAAGAGGAGAGTTGATCTGGCTTGATGTGACATGAATGGCTATCCCTCTCAAAGGTCTCAATTGTCCTTCGACAGAAATAGGCTAATAACTGTGATGAGGGCGGGTAGCGACCCTTCGACAAGATTCAAAGTATACGGTCTGGATGCAGGCGAGTACGAGGTCTTTGCTCTTCCTTTCGAAGCAGTTCAGATTGTCTCGACCGATCAATATAACTAAAAATGGGGAGACGATGAAATACTTACCATTTATTCACACACCGGGCAAGCAGTTTCGGTCAATCGCGCAGGGGAGTTCTCTGAGTTTTCCTACAGCTCGGTAAACGGGCTGGAGTTCTTCGGATTCAGCGATACCGGTAACTTTGGCCTTTTCCTCGGGCAGAGGGGAAGATATTCGTCCAAGAGACGCAGACTTCTGCAGTGAAAAACATCGAAGTAACTTACTCGACGAACAAGCTTCACTGGCTGCCGGGAGAGGACAGAGTTTTCTTCATCGAAGAAAATGGCTTCATTGCAGTATTTGATGCAGTGAAGGGGACTCTATCCGCAGAAGATCTCGTCCTCACCGCTTCTTCTTGCGCGGTCCTCCCCGGTGGCGAATGGCTCGTTTATGGAGATGCCTTCGAACTGAAGGCAATGAGACTGGATGGATCAGAAACAATCCAGTTGCTTGAAGTTTCTGAATCGAGTGAAATTCTTATCGCAGGGACGTTTCCTTTACGAGGAAATTCTTTCCTTCTCTTGTGGATGAAGCACGGAGAAAAATTCGACTACGCCGTTCAAGTTTGCAGCACATACTGATTGCCAAAGCTAAGAGAATGCTGTTGATGCCTTAGGATTTTGCGCAATCTATTCTTGCCAGGAGCTTCATTTGCATTAGAAGGAATTGCGGACGTGGTAAATGAAATAACTCCGCCTTTTTGCAAAGCATGAGAGCCACGACAACTGGACTATAGAGTGGCAGCTGCTCAAATAACCTGAAAGAAAGATATTTGTCTTATCGTCTTTTTTCTGGGGGTGTATACTGAAATTGAAACCAAATCCTTGTGTAAGGGGTGAGTGTATTGAAAGTTACGAGGAGAGCTCCTCTTGCAGTAATTCTTGTCTTGCTTCTTGGCACCATGCTTCTGGCGGCCGGAACCGAGTACACTGTTGTAAAGGGAGACACTCTATGGGAGATTGCAAAGGCCTATGATGTCGACTGGAAGGAAATCGCCGAACTCAACGGAATCACTGATGAGTATGCACTCCAGGTGGGAACGGTATTGAAGATTCCTGCGGCGTATACGGAAATATCGGTCATGATTCCCAATATCGATCATGATATTCCTGCTGTTATCTGCATCCCTGAAGGCGATGGACCATTTCCAATAGTCGTCATGCTTCATGGAACCGGTTCTGACAAGAGTGAAGCCGGCGGAGGCTACCTCCTGGCAGCTCCTGCTCTCGCAGAGGCGGGTATTGCTAGTGTCCGCTTCGACTTCATTGGCAATGGCGAGAGTACTGCAGACTACATCGATTACAACTTCACTTCGGCTGTGGACGATACGAATATCGCCTTCGCTTACGCAGCAAGTCTTCCGAGAATAGACGGCCATCGAGCAGGAATAATGGGTTGGAGCCAGGGTGGCACAATTGCTTTGCTCGCAGCAGGTGAAAATCCCGCTTACAAGTCCGTTGTTTGTTGGGCAGGCGCACCAGACCTGTCGGGTGTTGCAGATCTAGAAGCTTACGAAATTGCAAAGGAAAACGGATTCTATGAGCTTACATTTGACTGGAGAAGCTCCCTAAAGCTAGGTCTTCAGTGGTTCGATGAAGCTTATGGCACTGACGTGTTAGAGGTCTTCTCTAACTCCACAGCGCCAGTACTAGCAATCAATGGTGCTCTAGATACAGTAGTTGATCCTGTAAATGCTCAGAGAATTGTCGATGCATCAAGAAACAATGAGTCAGAAGTTCTTCTTATAGAAGGCGCGGACCATACGTTCAACATTTTCACGGGGGACATGACAGCCTTTGATCAGTTGATCGGGGCCACCGTAGATTGGTTCGTCAAAACACTTTAGAGATCGCCTGAAAAATAGGGACTCCATTTTTAGGAACAAGAGCAGTTCCTCGTCCCGACTCTTCGCGTCCAGGTTCTTGGTCATCAGTTCCAAGTTACAAGATGCAAGTTGCAAGTCGCAGGAACGGTTATCCGTTATCGGTTCACCGTTCTCCGATAGTATCGGAAGATCGGTTCCGGCGCGTTGCGCCCAAGTTCGTCGTTCCGAAGCTAGGAGCTTTGTTCTTGGTTCGTAAGAGTGCGAAGGTACGAGATGAGGAGAGAGTACGAGAAACAGGAGAGAGGGGTTCTCGTCTTCTCGTGAGCGCAGCGAATGTCTCGACAATGCTCTTTCTCGATTGATCTTATCGGAGGACGGGTCCTTGCTCTTGGACGGCTGAAGGAGGACTTCTCATCAAATCGTTCAGCGGTTCTCTCCAGCGTACAGCGGGTCCTTGTTCTTAAGCGTCCAGCGGTCTCGGTCTTCTCGGAGGACGGCGGACCGTTGACGGACAACGTTGTCTTCGTCAGCGCTCAGCGGGTTCACCGCTTTTAAGCGTGCAGCTGCCTTTTCGGTGAACGGGTTCATGATCTTGAACGGTCAACGGCGAACCATGTTTTAAAGCGCACAGCGGGTCCTTGTTCTTAAGCGTCCAGCGGTCTCGGTCTTCTCGGAGGACGGCGGACCGTTGACGGACAACGTTGTTTTGAACAGCGCTCAGCGGGTCTTCGTTGTTGAGCGCGCAGCGGATCTATGACTCGAGATCCCGATCAGTTGCATATCGGGATGACAGTCTTTTCTTGCTTTCGGTCATTCTGACGTAGGTCCTCACGCGAAAAAGGACATAACGAACCTGTCAGTCCCTATTTTCGCTTCTCGTCTTCTCGTGAGCGCAGCGAACGTCTCGGCAATGCTCTTTCTCGATTGATCTTATCGGAGGACGGGTTTTGCTCTTGGACGGCTGACGAAGGACTTCTAATCAAAGCGTACAGCGGCTCTTCACAGCGCTCAGCGGGTTCACTGCTTTTAAGCGTCCAGCGGTCTCGGTCTTCTCGGAGGACGGTGGACCGTTGACGGACAACGTTGTTTTGAACAGCACTCAGCGGGTTCACCGCTTTTAAGCGTTCAGCGGTTCTTTCCAGCGTACAACGGGTTTTCTGCTCTTAAGCGTCCAGCGGGTCTTCGTTATTAAGCGTCCAGCGGAGTTTCTGGCGTAGCGAACGTCTCGACAATGTTTTTTCTCAATTGAGTCGTCGGACGCCAGATGTTATTGCCCTTGTAAGGCTCACGAAGAACGGTTCTTCACAGCCTCACATTTGTGAAGAGTTCTTCTATACTTTGGCGTCTGCGGATAAGTTTGACATAATCACCATCGACGAGTACTTCTGCGGGCAGCGGCATCCCATTGTAATTGTTTGCCATAGAAAAGCCGTAGGCACCGGCGTTTTCGAATACGATTGCCGTACCTGGTATAGGCACTTCGAGCTTCCGGCTTCTTGCAAGTATGTCGCCGCTTTCGCAAAGAGGACCGACAACATCGGCAGTTGCCGTCTTCTTGGTGCCGGAGAGGACTATAACGCCGTGATGAGCATCATATAAGGCAGGTCTTATCAGTGCATTCATCCCTGCATCGGTAACGATAAAGATTTTTTCTGAGGGTTTAACACTCACTACTGAAGTCACGAGGTATCCTGCCGGACCGATGATGAATCTACCCAGCTCTGAAATCAGTTTCCCATTGAAGTCAGAAAACATTCCCGAGAGGGCCGACTGCAACTTTTCTATATCAAGCTCTTTGCCTTCATAGTTAATACCCCAGCCCCCGCCGAGATCTATGTGCTTGAAGCCGAATTGCTTAGCACATTCGAGAACTTTGGAATAGGAGTCAACAAATGGTTCTACTTCGGTGATTTGAGATCCAATGTGAAGATGTAGGCCATCGATCCTGTCGGCCACCGTCTCGACCTTTTCGATTGGAACTCCGAATTTGTGGGCTTTGAGTCCTGTCGAGATATGTGGGTGGGTGTGCGCGTCAACATCCGGGTTGACTCTTAGAAGCTTCACGACATCTATCCCATCCCATAGAGGCAGTTCCTGCAGCGAGTCGACGCAGACAGTGTCAACACCCTGATTTGTGAAATGCACAATATCTCCATGGGTCTTTCCGTTACCATTCCAGAGAATTCGCTTCATGCCGGCCATTTTCGATGCAAGGAGCTCACCTCTTGAAACAACATCCGCACCAATGCCTTCTTCTGCCATTATCCTTAGAAGAGCGGGATTGCTGTTTGCCTTCAACGCAAAGACTATCTCTGCATCCAGCCCCTCGAAAACCCTCTTTGCTTTGTCGATTCTCTTTCTTATCTTTTCTGCATCGTATACATATAGCGGCGTACCGAATTCACCAGCAAGCTTCTGAAAATCAATCATCTCAACCTCCAAAATTCAGCCTTTCCGTTATCTCATCAATCTCTTCAGACCTAATATTAAGCGCTGGTAAAAACCTTATGCTCCCTCCAGTTACATTCAGCAAGACATTTCTTTCAAAGGCCATGCTTTTCACCCCGTTGGGGTTTTCGGCCGTGACTCCTATCATGAGCCCCTTACCTCGAACATCCCTTGCCCAAGGAAGACTCTTGAGGTTTTGCATAAGACGCGCTCCATTTATTCTAACACTTTCGAGAAGGGCCGAATTCATTCTAGACAGAACAGAGAGCCCTGCTGCAAGACTGAGAGGGTTCGGAGCAAATGTTGAGCCGTGATCCCCGAGAGAAAACGGTGATAGTTTTCTGAAGACCGTGGCGCCAAGAGGCAGACCGCCTCCGACAGCTTTTCCAAGTATTACAATATCCGGTTCCAATCCGTAATTCTGATAACCAAAGTATTCGCCTGTTCTGCAAAGGCCCGCCTGAATCTCGTCGGCGACCACCAGAAAGCCCTTTTCCTTCCTGAGTACCTCAATCGTTTCGATCAGTTCGGAAGGATACAAGTACACTCCGCTGTTTCCCTGTATCGATTCTACAAAAACGGCGGCGATTTCATTTTCCTTGACCGATTCAGCAAATGCCTCCGCTTTTTTGGGAAGAAAGAGGACGTCGGGAAGGAGCGGTTCGAAAGGCCTTCGCAGTATTTCACTATGTGTCAAAGAGAGAGCACCGATGGTTCGCCCATGAAAGTTGCCTTCAAAGGAAATCAGTTTCCCCTTTTTCAACTTTCTAACGGCTTTGATCGCAGCTTCTGTGGCCTCGGTGCCGGAGTTTGAAAAATACACCTCGCCGCTGGAATTAACAAATTTCAGGAGACTTTCGCTAAGCCTTTCGGCATCATCATCGAGAAAGTAGTTTGATGTGTGAGAATACCTTGCCATCTTCCTAGAGACTGCTTCAATCGTTGCTTCATCAGTATGACCGAAAGCAAGTACTCCTATTCCTGAAAATGTGTCGATGAATTCACCCTTGTCAGTATTTATTCTTATTCCGTGTGCACTCCTTATCTCGAGAGGGAATGGTGAGTATACGTTTGAAAGCATTGTACTCAGCTCACAATTCGAACTCGTCAAGCAGCGCCTTCAAGGCTGTGCTTGCCTGTAATTTCGGTACGAGAACGGAGATCTTTATTTCAGACGTAGTAGTCGCGATTATTCTGACTCCAGCCTTCTGGAGTGCAAGGAAGAAACGGGCGGCTACCCCTGCGCTCGATTTCATGCCAACGCCAACCGTTGATATCTTCGCGACATCCTCATCTATTGCGAGTTCCCAGTTGTCGATATCCACAAGAACGTTTTCTATAGTCCTCTTTATCGCCGCCGGACTGGCCGAGAGAACAGTAAATACAAGGTGTATATGTTCGTTGTCATTCACAATAGATATCATGTCAACGTTGAAATTCGAACCTGCAACGGCCTGAAAGATCTTGCTGACAACATCCGTATTTCCGGGCAATTTGTTTATCGTTATCTTCAGCTGGTTTGTGTCTATCGTAGCACCCGTTACGACAGGCTGTTCCAGCCATTCGGGAAGCCTGCTCACTACTCTGGTTCCTCCTTCTTCGTTGAATGACGACAGGCAAAGGATCTCAACGTTGTACTTCTTTGCTATCTCCACCGATCTCGAGTGAAGGACTCTTGCCCCTAGAGCCGCCATTTCCAGCATTTCGTCATATGTAATGAATTGGAGCTTTCTCGCATCTTTGTGAACCTTGGGATCGCAGGTGTAGACTCCGGCGACATCGCTGAATATCTCACATGAGACCCCAGCCTTTGCAGCAATCGCGACAGCAGAAGTATCTGATCCTCCCCGCCCGAGGGTAGTAAGATTCCCATCGCGATCGACACCTTGAAAACCTGTAACGACTATCACATCATAGTTCTCAAGTTCTTCATACATCTTTTCGAGGTTAAGATCTGCGATTCTTGCGTTGCTGAAATCTCCAACGGTGCTTATATCAAGCTGCATTGCGTTGTGCGAGATCGAACGGACACCCATACTAAGAAGAGCTATAGAAAGAAGCGCCGCCGAAACCTGTTCTCCTGTCGCAAGAAGCATCGCAAGCTCCCTCTCATCAGGGACAGGAGTCAGGCTTTCGGCTATGGAAATCAGATCATTGGTTGTCTTTCCCATAGCCGAAACAACAACGATCATCTTTTCGCCGTCATCTACTCGTTTCTTTATTCTTGTTGCAACGTTCATTATTCTCTCTGCATTGGCGACAGAAGAGCCTCCATACTTCTGGACAATCATCTAGCTCTCCCGAATCTCGCGCAGCTCTTTGACGAGGCTGGTTTTACTCGCAGTTTTTTCGTCGAACTGCTTTATCACCCTCGCCGGCATTCCGGCCACAACCGAACGCGGGGGTACATCTTTAGTCACAACCGCTCCCGCTGCAATCACCGAGTGCTCTCCTATCCTTATGCCTTCTAGAACGACCGCATTTGCTCCGACCAGTACGTTATCTTCTATGATTACAGGCGTAGCGCTTGGTGGCTCGACAATTCCGGCAATTACGGCACCGGCTCCTATATGACAGTTGGCACCGATTATCGCACGACCTCCGACAACTACGTTCATGTCTATCATTGTTTCACGACCGATGACAGCTCCAACGTTAATTACGGCTCCCATCATTATCACTGCGTTGTCTCCGATCTCGACCGTTTCTCGGATTATTGCACCTGGTTCTATCCTTGCACGATAATTTTCGAGTTCAGCCAGTGGAAGAGCAGAGTTTCTTGCCCTCACCTCGAGATAGTGAGAGGTTATCTTTTCGGAGTTCGTTTCAAGTATTTCTCTTATCTCTTTCAGGTCACCAAAGATGATGCCGAAATCCCTTCCTCCAATGAACGTGGTGTTTCCAGATCTGAAACCTTCGAGATCACCGCAAAGGTAGCAAACAGAAGGCGTCTTCTTCTTGGAGTCTTTTATCATTTTTATTATCGTTTCTGCATCCATCTGACAACCTCCTCATAGGAGTAGAAACCGTTTTCCCTCTCAGCGCAGAACATTGCAGCCTTCAGTGCACCTATAGCGAAGACTTTGCGAGAGATGACCCTGTGGCTTATCTCTATAACCTCTCCCTCGTTGGCAAAAAACACTGTGTGGTCTCCGGGGATGCCTCCCGTCCGTACAGAATGGATAGGCAGATCCCTCCCTACGGATTCCTTAAGCATGATAGCGGTACCGGAAGGAGCGTCTTTCTTCGCGCTGTGATGGACTTCAATTATCTCTGCTTCAAATTCCTCCAGCAGAGATGAATACTCTTTCAAGATCATTCTCAGTAGGTTTATACCGGTGGAGAAATTGAAACTCTGAACTACCGGGACCTTTTCTGCGAGCCTTCTAAGATCGACAATGTCTGACTGGTTTAGAGCAGTCGTTCCTGTAACGATTCCTGCACCGAATTGATAAGCCATCTCAATTGCGGTCTTCAAAGCTTCGCGATTCGAAAAATCTATTATGATTTCGGGTTCCCCGTGCCTGAATATACCGGTGTCACTAACCTCAAGAACGAGGTCATGTCCTTTGAAAGTTTCAATGATCTCCTTTCCCATTCTTCCAGAAGAGCCGATTAGTCCATATCTCACAGCACACCACTCTCTTTCATAGCACGTTCCACAACCTTTCGATTCGTGTCGGACAACTCATTGAGAGGAAGGCGAAGTTCGTTTGCGCAATAACCCATTAGGCTTAGCGCATATTTGACGGGTATGGGGTTCGACTCCACAAACAATGCCTTCATGATCGGAAGTAGCTCGAGATGTAAGTCTCTGGCAGTCTTTAGGTCTTCAAGTAGAATGGATCGAATCATCGTTGAAGTCTTCCAGGGTGCGATGTTGGAGATTACCGATATTACACCGTCTCCACCGCTGCAACAGAGGTGAAAGGCCTGATCGTCATTTCCCGACAAAACTTTGAACGTGGACTCCCTTTCCTTGAGACTTGAGATAAGATAATCCACCTGATACTGATCTCCGCTTGCTTCCTTTACTCCAACTATATTAGCGAACTCGAGGCACCTCAAGATAGTATCTGAAAGCATGCTGGCTCCGGTTCTTCCGGGAACGTTGTAGATGATTATCGGCCCCTGCACGCGCGTGGCGATCTCTCCGTAATGCCTGTAAAGACCTTCCTGAGTGGGCTTGTTGTAGTAGGGAACAACAACGAGCACACCATCGGCACCATCGTCGAACGCCTTCATCGACAGTTCGATACTCTTCGTAGTCGAATTCGTTCCGGTTCCTACGATAACAGGTATAAGCCCATTCGCTTCCTGCACCGCTATCTTTATCAGCTGAGAGCGTTCGGAATCACCTATCGTCGGAGATTCACCGGTTGTTCCAAGTACTACAAGCGCATCTACCTCGTTTTCCATTTGGAATTGAAGAAATCTTCTGAAGGCCTCGTAATCTACGTTACCGTTCTTAAAGGGCGTTATAACTGCAGTTCCAGTTCCTCTGAACATTTCTCTACACCTCCTCCCAGATATGCGGCACCGTCTCTGAAGGTTACAGTGAGAAGTCCTCCGTTGGCCTGCAAAGCGACCTTGTTATGGCCTGTCTTTCTCGAGTATACCCACGCAACTGAAGTAGCCCCGCTTCCGCAGGCACTCGTCTCTCTTTCGACACCTCGTTCAAAAGTGCGAACTCTTAGATTTCCGGCCTCGATAACGCTATATATGTTGACATTTGCATCATACAGATGTCTGAGTGGAAGAAGAGCACCCCAATCAATGGCTTCTGTGCTGCCTTCCATTACGAGATGAGGAACGCCCACAACTAATATCTCCCCGCGATACTTCTCCTCTTCAAAGGAACCAAGAAAGCGGGGTGGGGGCATCTTCACTGAGACCACGTCTTCCACCAGCCCTGAAATGACCCCTGCATGTGACGAGAATTCAACTGACCCAGAGTTTTCTTTCTCGTGAATGAAATGAACATAGGTTCTTGCTCCATTTCCACAAAAGGCGGCTCTAAGACCGTCACGGTTGAAGTAATCCATGAAGCCGCTTTCCACGAAGATCGCACCATCGCTCTCACCAACATACTTGAGAACGAGCAGACGCTTTTCCTCTTCACTTAAACTTATGTTTCTCGAATCGACTACGAGAAAGGTGTTTCCTGTTGCCGAGTAATATGCCCCTTTCATGTCAAGCGCCTCCTATGTGGGTTTTCAGAATCCTAACGGCATTCGTAGCGGCTCCTACCCGGATGTTGTCCGCCACGTTCCAGAGTAGGAAACGATTGCTGTCGAAGCTTCTGAGTCTCGAAACATGGACGAGATCGGAGCCCGCTATTTCGAGCGGAGTGATATGCTCCTCGGAGTAAACTACATGATCAGAACGCTCGATAGTCTCGCGGAGTTCTGTAAGTGAAAATGGTCTGATAGTCTCGCAGAAAACTGATTCAGAATGGCCATGAATAACTGGTACCCTCACCGTTGTAGGCCAAACGGAAATCGAATCGTCTCCGAAGATCTTTCTCGTTTCATTAACCATCTTCACCTCTTCTGAAGAAAACCGGGAATCGAGCAGATCGCCGATCACCGGCACAACATTTCTGTGTATCTGTCTCACAAACACAGAAGGAGTGACTTCTCCTCGTTCCTGATCCTCCAACTCTGCGATTCCCTTGTTCCCCGCCCCCGAAACCGCCTGATATGTGGATACAACAATAGTCCTAATTCCGTAATTCTTATAAACCCCGCTTAGCGAAATAACCATCTGAATGGTTGAGCAGTTTGGATTGGCGATGATTCCCCTGTAGCCTTCGATAAGATGCCCATTGATCTCGGGTACAACAAGCGGAATCTCTTGATTTGCCCTGAAGGCCGAAGAATTGTCTATTACGACTGTTCCCTTTCTTGAGGCAATGGGAGCGAAGCTTTTCGAAACGGATGCCCCAGCCGAAAACAGAGCGTAATCATATCCTTTGTCAAATGAATCTTCGCGAAGCTCTTTGACCTCAAGTCTCGCACCTGCAAAATCTAGATTCTTTCCGGCGCTGCGTCTGGAAGCGAAGAGGTCGATCATTGCCGAAGCCAATCCCTCCTCCTCAAGTTTCTTCAACATCATTCGGCCCACTTCCCCGGTAGCGCCTACTATAGCGAGTCGCACTTAACCACCTCCTGAAAAAGAAAAAGTGCTCCCGAAGAAAACGGGAACACTTCAATGGTTTGAAATAATGTCTTATTCCAAACCCACCGGCTCTCCACGCAATCTTCGTGACAGTCATACAGGTCTTTCCTGTATGCCCAGAAGTCGGTCGCTGGGGCTTCCGCCTTCTTCGGCACCCTCGCCTTTCGATCCGTTCCAATCCCCTGATGAACGTCTACTGATCTTGGGTGCTCCTCCGCTGGGTAACTTCCGATTGATTATATCACGGTGCTCTCGAGACCAACTCGCCCTTTGAAAACATAAGGTTAATTGATCATCTCAATTGAACTTCGCTACTGAACCTCATCTAGCACCAGCTTACTGTAGCCGAGGAGCGCTGACGATATTCGGGCTGCTAGAAGCCTCCGGTTCCGCCTCCACCGCCTCCACCGCCAGAGCCACCGCCGCTGAATCCACCTCCTCCGCCGGAACCACTGCTTGAAGCAGAAGAGGCCGCCCTTGTTACTCCTGTGAAGGAGCTCACGGCATATGCTGTAACGGGATAGTACATGTATGGATGTCTGCTCTGTTCTCTCCAGACATCCTCAGGCACGATCTTGTTTAGATTCTTCCTTACGGTGTCCGCTATGCCGAGTGCGGTTGCGTACACCAGATACTCCTCCCAGAGGATTATTGACTCGGGTGGTTTCTCATTCAGGAGGGAGTAGTCTTCTAAATACTTCTTCAGACCCAACCATCTGAGATAGAACAGCCTTCCCTCTTTTGTCCATCTTCCGAAAACGTCTTTCGGCAGGAATATGATGACCCAGCTAACCGTCCAGATCACTCCGTAGAATGCGAGTGAAAAGAGACGCATGGGGGCAAGGTCAGGTTTTGAATAGAAAACAAGAAGGAGCACACATACAACGAGCATCAGGAATGAGTATCCGTTTACTATTGACTTGCCCTTCAAATCTATAAGATGCATTTTACGTACCGTATCGTTGACCTTGCTCTTGTATTTTGAGAATTCGCTTGTGAAAACACGCGCCTTGGACTGCTTCTTCGTCACTTCTTTTTTAACATCGTTGAAGTTGAAAACATCATCCTTGTCGTATTTATCAATGAATTTCAGGAAGGCCGCTTCGGTCGGTCTTAGTTTTGTGTCGTCTCGATTCTTTATTACAATTCCCTCTACCTTGTCTCCCTTCCCCTTCTGAAAATCGATGTATTCCTTTCTGTACAGCTCCATAATCGTGGAGCCAATTCCGTCGTTGTCGACAAACCCGGCTAAGTTCTTGACGGCAGCGTTGATTACGTCTGGAGCATCGTCCGTCGGAAGCTCTCTCTCATACTCGGCGAAGTAGCCGATATCTATTTCCTTCCCATGCTTTCTATGAGTCCTAATAAGGACGAACGGAGTGAGCAAGCCGATTACAATCGGGATTATCCACTTTCCAAAGAGGACAACTAGACTAACTTCCCTTTCTGCTTCATCGATGAATTTCCTATCAAATGCTCCACCAAGAGCTATATTCCTCATATTCATTGCATTTGCTTGTTCCTTTGAAATGACTGCCCTAAACTCAACATACGTCATCGGTGGTATATTCGTTGCTTTCAGATCGAAAGTATTTCCACTACGATTGACTTCGACAGGCGGATGCGTGAAGAAGTCAAGAATATCTAGATTCTGAGGAAACACAATCTTCGCGGTAAGCTCTCCTACCCAGCTTGCTGTATCTTCACCCCATACCTTTCTGAAAATCTGGGCAATGTCAGTGCCTATCTCCACGGCTCTTCGAATACTGTATTTGTAAGTGACGCTTACTCTCTCTTCTCCCTTGACTGGGGTAACGCTCGAAGAATTGTAAGGAACGAACCATACCCTAACTGATCGTGACGACTCGCTGCCCATAGACTCAATATACTTGATCTCTTTGCCAACAGCTGTTACCTCAATTGAGCTATACAGACTTCCGGCTCTGTCTGCAGGAAGCTCTCTATACACTCCTCTATAAGCTTTGTTGAACACGTAGTCTATGGTCTCCGTTACCGTAAGCAGGCCGTTCTGGTCAATCTCCATCAAGACATTTACTTTTTCTACCGACGTTATTGCTGAGAAAGACTCTCCAATTCCATCGCTGAAGATGAACACTGCTACTCCCCAGCTAATCAGGCCCAGAACAATTCCAGCAATGACTCTGACGACTATCTTCTTCACTTACTGCCACCTCCCCCCTTATTGCATTTTACACTATCGTACCTAGAAAAAATGGAATGAGCCAGTCTGCTGACGCAAGCAAAGAGCCGCCGATCGCTTAAGAACGGAGACCCGCTGTACGCTGTAAAGAGCCCAAGCCCAGAAAACCGTATCGGGACGCAAGGCTGGGCTAAGAGCAGTTGTTGGTCGTACGTGGTTGGTGGTTGGTCAAGATCAAAGAGCTAGAACCCCTATCACGCAAAGAATGACGAAATCCAGTTTATCAGAACCAGCTCACTTCGTCATCCTCGTGCTTCTTGGCCAGGATCTCGATCTTTGAAACAGTTGCAAGTGGCGAGTTGCAAGTTGAATAAGAAAGGTTATCCGTTATCGGTTCACCGTTCTCCGAGCAGAGCTTCAAGACCTATCAAGCTCTTTGGATGATGATCTTAAGTCCTCCCTTGAGGGAGTAGTGTCACGAAGTGGCGGAGGGTGTCTGTTTCAAAGAAGAGCATGGAGAGCACAAGAGGAGGAGAGAGTACGAGAAACAGGTGAGAGGGAGTTCTCGCCTTCTCGTGAGCGCAGCGAACGTCTCGACAGTGCTCTTTCCTTAAGAAAAAGGTTCTCGGGTTTGCTTTCAACAAAGTCGGCTCTAAACAGCACTCAGCGACCAGCGAAAAGCGATTATTCCAGCGATCGGCGGGGCTTTCCAGACGACGATACGATGTAACGTCAACGATCGACCAATATCGCCTTTTGTCTTTGCCTTGTAAGGTACAATACAAAGGAGACATTCGGGGGGTGAAAACTTTGCAGTTCAGGAAGATGAGGAGATCGGATAAGGAGCTGTCGCTGAACGAAGCTAGTGAAATTCTGAAAAACGCTTCCTATGGGGTATTATCTACTGTAGGTATAGACGGGATGCCCTACGGGATCCCCGTGAACTACACGTACGAAAACAATTGCATTTTCTTTCACTGCGCCACCACCGGTCACAAGCTTGACAACCTTTCTCAAAACCCCAATGTTTCTTTCTGTGTTGTTGAGTCCTCTAAAGTGATTCCGGAGTCTTTTTCTACAATCTTTAGAAGCGCCATCGCCTTTGGAAGGGCCTCGATACTGGAAGACGATGGGGAGAAGACAGAGGCCTTAATGAAGCTCCTTTCAAAGTATTCGGCAGATTACGTTGAGGATGGAGTAGAGGAGATTAAAAACGCCTTGAAGGCCACCTGTGTTATCCGTATAGATATCCTTCATTTGACAGGAAAATCATCGATGAAGTAGTTCGCAGTCGTTCTCTGGTTTTTCTTGCTCAGTAAAATGGCTTGATCGGGTTTGCCCGCATTAGGTATTCTGTCCATTCATCGGAAGCCTATCTAAAGGTTCAGGTATTTGATTTGAATACGTAAAGGCATCTCTTCTTGTTATAATTCCGATGAATGAACTAACTGGAGGCGATGGTTGATGAACAGGAACGCTCTTATGAGAACTATAATTGGAGCCATAATGATTCTGCTTGGGATCCTAATCATTTTTGTCAGATCGTTCACTTTCAATCTCTGGCTATTGTTTATCTGGATTCCTGGGATTTTCATGGAATACAGAGCATTCACTGGACGGGACAAGAATCTCTTTGTGCCTGCAGGCATTTTGCTAACGGTCGCTGTAATCCTGACTTTTAATGTTATTTTCCCGGGCTTCATAATGAGAGGCGGCTGGGCGCTATTCATAGCCGCTCCTGCTGTTGGCCTCTTTCAGTCGTATTTTGCCGGAGTTGAAAAGGATAATGGCGTTCTGGTTGCAGCATCGTTCTTATCGGCAATCTCCATGCTCTTTCTGCTCATAGCACTGGCGCCGAAAGTGCTTGGGATTTTCATAGGAATCTCGCTGCTTGCAGTTGGAGGGTTGGTAGTCTACAAAAATCTGAGATCTGTTAAGAGATAGGAGGAGTCTGGATGAAAGCCATGATTTTAGCAGCTGGCGCAGGGACGAGACTTAAACCGCTAACAAGCAGGCTGCCAAAACCGATGCTTCCCATTATTGAAAAGCCTGTAATCGAGTTCATTGTCGAACTACTTGCAAAGTATGATGTGAAGGAGATAATGGTTAACGTCTCACACCTTGCCGGAGTCCTTCAGAACTATATGAGAAGCGGCTACAGATTCGGTGTGAGAATAGGTTACTCCTTCGAAGGTCACTTTGAGAATGGCCAGCTCGTTCCGGAGCCCGTAGGTTCGGCAGGCGGACTGAAGAAGATTCAGGAAAAGTCTGGATTCTTCGATGAGACTTTTATTGTGCTATGCGGAGATGCTATTGTCGATTTCGATATCGCGAAAGCATACGAGTTTCATAAAGCGAGCAATTCTATGGCAACAATAATCTCAAAGGAAGTCGAGACGAAGAAGGTCTCGAATTACGGAATTATCGTTAGCGATTCTTCGGGAAGGGTTGAGTCCTTCCAGGAAAAGCCACCGATTGACAAAGCAAGGTCTAATCTGGCAAACACCGGTATATATATCTTTGAGCCTGAAGTCTTCGATTACATCCCAAGCAAACAGTTTTTCGACATCGGGGGAGAACTCTTGCCATTGCTTGTTCAGAAGAAGGAGCGGGTCTTCTCTCTGGACACGAAGATCGAATGGTACGATATAGGGCGGAATTCGGACTATCTTGAAATCCTTGGGATGGCTCTAAGAGGTCAAATAAGAGGTTTTGAGCCTTCTGGAAAGCAAGTTACCGAAGGTTTATGGAAAGGAACGGGTTCGGTTCTGGAGAAGTCTACGAAGATAATTACGCCCGTGTTTATAGGTGCGGGATCTCTCGTAGAGAAGAACGTGAAGCTTGAAGGGCCGGTAATGATTGGATCCAACTGCAAAATCCACAACGGCGTTGAACTGAGTAACGTCTTTGTGGGAGACTATACGCGGATCAAACCCGGTTTCAAGGGAAAGAATTTATTGATCACATCTGAGTATTACGTTACAGTAGACGGGAGCGGAGGAAGTATCGCCGACTCGAATCTCAAGAATTATATCTCAGATGTGAGGTCTTTGGAAGGCAACTCCACTGTCCACTAGAGAGCTATCTTTAATCGTGCTAGAATTGTCCATACGTTTTTTTGAGGAGTTGCCTTATGTTGAAGATAGTCAAAGTCAGGAGTCAGCGGGATAGGAAAGAATTCATAGATCTTGCCAAGAAGTTTTATTTTGATTTCCCGTTGTGGGTCCCTCCCCTAAGCCACGAGATTAAGGCGGTATTGAAGAGCAAAAGCTCACAGCTCCTTGCGAACGGTCCACACGATTTCTTCCTTGCCAAAGAAGGAAATATCGTTAAAGGAAGGATCGCAGTAGGCATCGAAGAGGTAATGAATAGTGCGAAATCTGTCGAGCATGCATACTTCACGCTCTTTGAGTCGGTAAACGATAGGGCCGTTGCCGACGCCTTGCTTAGGACTGCCGAAAGCTGGGCAAAGAGCAAGGGCATGAAGTATCTGAAGGGACCTGTTTCCCCTACTAACGGCGACGATTATAGAGGGCTACTGATAGATAACTTCGAAGATCCGCCTGCCGTTATGATGCCTTACAATCCCCCCTACTATGTTGACTTTTTTGAAGACTTCGATATTTACTTGAAATATCTTGCCTTCAGATACGATCTTGAGCAAGTCATATCCGAGCGCGAGATAAAGTTTACCGAGATCGCAATGGATCGCTACGGGTTCCGCGTTGAAGAGGCCAATTTCAAGCGGCTAAAGGATGTCGCCGCGGATCTTCAGAAGATCATGGAAGAAGCTATTCCGAAGTGGGAAGAGGACGTTCTTCCTCCCACATATGAAGAACTGTGTGATATGGCCAAGACACTCAGGACGGTAGCCGATCAGAGAATGGTAATCATCGCGAGATCAGGAGAAAGGCCAATAGGGTACTTTGTTGCGCTGCCGGATTTCAGCCCGCTCATTCGCGAGATTGACGGCAAGCTATTTCCCTTTGGGTGGTACAAGCTGCTTAGTAAGAGAAAGTCTCTTGAACGGGTGAGAGCGGCGATACTCTTTGTCGTTCCCGATTTCAGAAACAAGGGCGTGCCTTCGGCCATGTTCTTGAGAGCGTACAGAAATATCCAGAATATGGGTTTCAAAGAGATCGAAGGATCATCCATCAGCTCAATGAACGCCAGGATGATCGCAAATGCCCGGCGCGCCGGAGGCCAGGAGTACAAACATTACATAGTCTACGGAAAGAGTCTGCTGAAGAGACCGCTTTCACTCAGTGAGATATACGGGATTGCTGCGAGCAAGTTTGTTCCAAAAGTCCAACAGACTCCTGAAACTCTTCTGCAAAGGATCTAAACTCGTTGGAAAGTTCCGATGTGCAGGGCTTCCGATCGTCTATGAATTCGAGAAAAGCAAAGAGTTTCTTGTATCTGGTCAGGTACGTGAGATCCCTTTCGCTCTGAAAGTTATCTGCGCTGAACGCCGTAATGACTTCGTACATTAGAGTTGATGGCGAGTAGGGAGCCAGTCTATCGATCTGGAGAAAGGCAGCCATCTCTTCGAGCATTCCGGTAACGAGATGACAGGTTCTCGAGTAGGGCTGCTTCACAATGCTTTCCAGCCAGGGAATGAATTCCCGGTAGTAGTGGTATTCTGCCGTCTCGCCTTCGACACCTACAAGCCCCAGAAGTCTTAGCGCCTCAATTCTCGATTCTTCTTCTAGTGAAAGAAAATGGGCTCTCAAGGGATCCTCATCTCCTAGAATGAAATAGCTATCACCCCGCAGAACACCGAACTTCTTCATTGTATCGAGATAACCGCAAATAAGATACTTCTTCGAGACCTCAGGATCAAAGGTCATTACTGTCCCAAATTGCTCTGAAGGTTCTATCAACGTGACCTTCATTCCATCGGTGAAGATGTTTATAAAAGCGAGAGCTTCTCCAAAGTAGATTCCAATAAGGTCGACTGCGACAACCTCTTCGTGGCCTCTCTCCTTTGCCATGAAAAGAGGTAAGTTAGAATAGACGCCTCCGTCTATGAAAACCTCTCCGTTTATCTCTTCACGCGCGAAGGCGGGAAAGTTCGCGCTTGCCAGAACAAAATCGACCAGTTTTCCCTCCGGGATGAGGTCTTTGTACATTGCGTAAGGTCGCAAGCCACTGAGAGAGTAGAGAACGATTCCAAGTTCTATATTGCTTGCTCTCACCTTTTCCTCAACGATCATTTCTTTCATCTTGGTTCTCATGGGTTCTATGTCTATTCCATTTTCGGAGGTGAGAGTTCTCATTGCCGAAGCTAGCTCCATCGCATCGAGGCCCAGGAGATTTCCCTGGATCAGTTCGTACAAATGAGGAGAGGCATTCATAAGCTCTTGGTAATCTATGCTGCACCACACATCTCTCGCAGCCTCAAAGCCCTCACTGATAAGACCGGCCGCGTTGATTGCTCCGACAGAGGAGCCGTAAATGGCATCGATTTCCAAACCGAGATCAAGCATGGCTCCGTAAACACCGATTTCGTAAGCACCTCTACCTCCACCGCCAGAAAAAACCACAGCGACCGAGACAGCAGTGACCGCAAGTAGAACTACCGAGAAAACTAGAAGCGCTCTCCTCATTTCTCTTCCCCCAGATTTCTCCAAAGTTGTATGAAGAATTTGATGATATTATTATACATTGGAAAGGAAGAGACTCAGAATCCATATTTAATGAACCAATCACGAGTTCTCTCTCGAAATGGTGTATCATATTAAGTTAGTTTACCGGACTAGTGAGGCGATTGTTTTGATAAGAGACTTCCTGAAACACAACTGGCCAAGGTACCTTTATGGCGCTATTTTTCTTATTCTTGTCGATTTGCTAATGTTGATTACTCCAAGAGTGATTGGATTGATAGTAGATGAAATCAGAGGTGGTGCCCAGGACCTAGGTTTTGTCAGACTGCTTATATTTGCCGTTATCGGGGTTGCCTTCGGACTTTTTATAACGAGATTGTTCTGGCGGGTCTTCATAATGGGGGCGGCAAGAAAATTCGAGTACTACACTCGAAAGACTCTCTTCGAGAAGCTTCTGACGCTTCCACCAACCTTCTATGACAGGACGAGGGTCGGCGATCTTATGGCCAGATTTACGAACGACGTGAATGCCGTAAGAATGGCTATGGGTCCTGCGATTGTCATGATCATAGATGCCTTCTTTCTCGTAACTGTAACGATCTTTGCAATGGGGCTTTTCACGAACTGGAATCTGACATGGATCTCAATCGCTCCGCTTCCGGCGCTGGCTATCGTTTCAACCTTCTTTGGAAAGATGATTCATAAGAGATTCAAAATGGTCCAGGCATCCTTTTCCGATCTTACAGATACAATTGAAGAGTCCATCTCAGGAGTCCGGCTTATAAAGAGCTACGGAATCGAGGACCTTAGAAATGGAACGCTCTCCGATAAGTCAGATATGTATGTAGAGAAGAACATGGCTCTTGTAAGGGTCTGGGGAATGTTCTTCCCGTTGATTCAAACTCTCTCTATGCTTGGTACTGTGCTGGCGACATTGTTTGGAGGACGCATGGTAATACTGGGTCAGATAACTCTAGGAGAGTACATCACGTTCACTTCGTACCTGGGAATGCTGATCTGGCCGATGACGGCCTTTGGCTGGGTGATCAACATCATCCAGAGAGGACGCGCCTCTTACAGAAGGCTTATGGAAGTCCTTGAAGAAGATAACAACATAACTACCGATGACCCTGTAAAAATCGACGAATTTGAAGGTCATATAGTCATGAAGAACCTCACCTTCACCTACCCGACCGGAAGCAGACCTGCCCTTGAAAACATTGATTTCGAAGTCAGACCCGGCTCTAAGATAGCCATCGTCGGAACCACCGGCTCGGGAAAGTCGACGATTGCAAAATTGATCGCCAGGCTGTACCCCGTTGACGAAGGGATGCTGTTCATAGATGGAGTGGATATAAATAAACTGGAACCTAAGGCGATAAGAGAAAATGTTGCTTACGTTCCGCAGGAGACCTTTCTCTTCTCCGAGACCGTTGGAAACAACATTCGTTTCGGAGACATGGGAATATCCGACGAAGAAGTTAAAAAGTACGCGAGCATCGCCTCGATTCATGAGGATATCGAAGGCTTCAGCAATGGGTACAAAACCATTGTGGGTGAGAGAGGCGTGACCCTTTCGGGAGGTCAGAAACAGAGGATTTCTATAGCGAGGGCACTCATAAAGGAGGCACCGCTCGTTGTGCTCGATGATTGCCTTTCGGCCGTCGATACCGAGACTGAAACGGAGATTCTAAAATCCTTGAAGGACTCCGAGGACACCAGATCGATAATCGTCATCTCTCACAGGTTAAAGGCCGTGGTGGATTCCGACGAGATTTATGTGCTCCATGAAGGCAAGGTAGTCGAGAGGGGCGTACACTCCGATCTAGTTCAGGGCGGAGGCCTTTACCAGAGGATGTACGAGAGACAGATGTTAGAAGAAAAGCTCGAGGAGGAATAGCATGGCCGAAAACGTATACAGCGAAGTAGAAGAGAAACTTAAGGTTGAAGACTGGCGAGTCGTCTTCAGGCTGTGGAAGTATACGAAGCCCTATGTCGCTATTCTGATTCTCAGTTTGATTTTGATCGGAGCCTCTTCGGTGCTTGATCTCCTTCCACCACTCCTGATGAGAAGAGCAATAGACAACTACATGGACAATCAGTATTCGCTGGTCGTGGTTGAAGAAAACGGTTCCTTTAGCTTCGCTGAATCCGATGAAGGAGTTTTCTATCTCCAACAGGATGAGTCGGGTCTCTACAGTGTGACCGACGGTACGACAAGTTATCCGATAACCGAAGAACAACTCAGAGACTTGAGGGTGCAAGACCTTAACGGGATAGGTCAGATAGCAATCTTCATGATCCTGATCCTCGTTTCGCTTTTCTTCGTCAATTACGGGCAGGTCTATGCAACATCCTACATGGGACAGAAGATAACTCATGGTATCAGGGTGGACCTCTTCCGGCATCTTCTGAGAGTGCCGATGAGGTTTTTTGACACGAATCCCAGCGGAAGATTGGCGACTAGGGTTGCTAACGACACGCAGAATCTTGCCGAGTTCTTTACAAGCGTCATTACGTCGATGGTGAAAGACGTCCTCCTGCTGGGAGGAATCATCATAATAATGCTTAACCTATCTACTTACCTGGGATTGATCACAGTGGCCATTCTTCCGATCATTGCGGGAGCGATCTTCGTTTTCCGTTACTTCGACAGGATAGCCTATAGAAAGGTGAGAACGCGCCTTGCGATAATCAACGCCTTCCTTGCCGAGCATATCTCCGGCATGTCTATCACCCAGGTCTTCAATCAGGAAGTTAGGAAGAAGAGCGAGTTCGATTCGGTTAACAAGAGCCACCTAAAGAGCCTTATGGAACAGCTCTGGGTATTTGCCATTTTCAGACCGCTGTTGGATCTTCTTTATTATGTGACCATAGCTATCGTTATCTGGTTTGGCGTAAAAAGCATTCTGGGAAACACGCTGGCCTTCGGAGTGCTTGTTGCCTTCATTTCGTACATCGATATGTTCTTCCGACCGCTGCATGACATCGCAGAAAAGTACGACATTGTACAGAATGCGCTTGCCTCGGCCGAGAAGATCTTTAAGCTGATGGACGAGAACGAAGAGACATACAATCCCGATAAGGCTGCCACGAAGGCGCTCGAAGGAAGCGTTGAGTTTGAAAATGTGACCTTCGCGTATGACGGTGAGCACAAAGTGTTGAAGGACATCAGCTTTGGGGTGAAACCGAAGGAGAAGATCGCCTTCGTCGGCGAAACTGGAGCCGGCAAGACCTCGATCATCAGCATTCTCACCGGACTGTATAAGATTCAGGCCGGCCAGATAAGGATAGATGGCAAGAACATCTACGACTACAATCTCCAGAGTTTACGTAAGAAGGTTGGAGTTGTACTACAGGATGTCTTCCTCTTCTCAGGAAGTATTCTCGATAATATTCGTCTCTTCGACGAGACGATTTCGAGGGAGAAGGCTATAGAGGCTGCAAAGTACGTCTATGCTCATCACTTCATTGATCGCCTTCCAGATAAATACGATTCAGTAATCCTTGAAAGAGGGGGCACATTGTCTGCCGGAGAGCGACAGCTGATTGCGCTTGCCAGGGCCGTTGCCTTCAATACCGATATTCTTGTTCTCGACGAGGCGACTGCGAATGTCGACACAGAGACAGAGGCTCTAATTCAGAAGGCTATGGAGAGAATTTCAAAAGAGAAGACAATGATCACGATCGCTCACAGGCTCTCCACCATAAGAAATGCAGACAGAATAATGGTGATTCATAAAGGTATGCTTGTAGAGTCGGGAACTCACGATGAGCTCCTCTCAAAGGGAGGAATATACTCGGATCTCCACAGACTGCAGTACGAGCTTGGAGATATCGCTTAGGAGTCTGATCTCTTTTCCTGGTCAGCGCCGTCTTTGGGTTCTTCGGAAGTGTTCTCTTCGATGTCGCTTGTATCCTCCAGAGAGGCAGGCAGGTCGAGCTTCAAAGGCTCGTCCTCAGGTCTTCTCTTTTTAGGCCTGAGTTGAAGCATGGGGAATTCATACGGTCTCGTAGCCATTCTTCTTCCCACAGTAGACATGACGTTGAAGAAGACCTGAGGTACAGTCTTAATCTTTGTCGTCTGCACTCTCTTGAGAAGAAGAAACGCCATGAACCTGAAGAAGGAGCCCAGCAGGAAGATCACCTGAATGCCGTAGAAGTCTACTCCCAGTATCGTCATACTCTTTCCCTTCAAGTACGAAGCGACAAAACCTCCTAGGAGAGAGCCGGCCAAAGCACCCAGACCATTCAAGAATGCCTGAACGGCCACATAGGATTCCACCGAGTGACCCCTGATCATCCCCATCATCATGGTGAAGACACACAGGTTAATTGCACTCCAAACAACTCCCGTTACTACGGCATCGACAGGTATTAGTATAGCAGCCGTCTGAGGGGTGACAAAAATCCACATAAGAGCGAGAATCGTTGCTCCAAGTACTCCAAACTCCGCAACCGACTGGTGTCCTATCTGGTCGGATATCTTGCCCCAAACAACGTACATCATCATGGAGGCAAGTGAGGCGACTATACTCATAACACTCAGATACGAGTAGCTGATCTCGAGGTTCACAAGCTGGTGGTAGGCGTAGAAAGGTCCGGAGATAGTAATTGCAAAATTCCATACTACAGCGAACTTCAAGTACTGCCTGAATCTGAGATTGGCAAAAACTTCCTTGAATACTCTTCCCTGGCCAAACGTCTTCACTGGAGGAGCATAGTGGCTCTTGAGAAGAACAATCGTTATTACTGCAAATACACTTGCCATAGAAGTTACAATGACAAATCCCAAAGAACCCGTATAACGATCCAGTATAAACGAGTACAATGGAGTGATAAGCATTGTGCCCAGAGAGAGAATCAGATTACGTCTACCAAAATATTTGCCTGTCTTTTCGGGATCGATGACGTCTCCCATTATCGAAGCCCAGAAAGTGCCCACAAGAGAGTTACCAAACGCAACTGAAGAAAGGAGAATCAGCAGCAGCGATTGCGATTTGATCCCCAGGGCAAGTGTAACGGGAATAAAGGCAAGTGGTATCCTCCCGATAAGTGCGCTGAAAAGCATCGCCTTTTTCCTGTCCTTGAAAAACTTCATCACGAATGGCGCAAGCAGCTGAACTAGTTGAGCAAGCGTAGGGAGAACTCCAATTATGGCGATTAGCATCTCAGAAGCGCCGTATTCAAGAGCTAGACCGGTTACTATGAAGCCTTGAGTAACCAGAAAGGCCATGTTGAAGAACGACCCCTCGAAGATCGCACGTCTTCTAGTTCTTCTGTATTCCGGTTTGTTATAACCCAGGTAGTCGTCCATTGACTCTCCCGCCAGATCAAAATCAGCTGATTCACTTGAGAGTTTATCATTGAAAGCACCGCGTATGTGGCACTATCCCAAACTCTTTCGTTTCATTTTCTGTACACAGATAGTAAAGGGATGCAAGGCGCCGAGGAACATCGACGCACACAAGGCTGGCGAAGATCACACCGGGTCGCATTGCTGCCTTCGGCAGGAGGCGAGGCCCGAAAGAACATCCGGGGAAGTGATGCGGCGAAGAACATCGCCGGAAGTGAGGCTCGCTAGCGCGAGGAAGTGATGCCCGGAGAAACGTCCGGGGAAGTGATGACGCTTCGCAGCAGGCCTCTCAGGTCAACCGTCAACGGTCCACCGTCCTCCGAGAAACGCATCAGTTGCAAGTTCCATGATGCAAGTTGAATAAGAAAGGTTATCCGTTATCGGTTCACCGTTCTCCGAGCAGAGCTTCAAGACCTATCAAGCTCTTTGGATGATGATCTTAGGTCCTCCCTTGAGGGAGGAGAACCACGAAGTGGCGGAGGGTGTCTGTTTCAAAGAAGAGCTTGGAGAGCACGAGATGAGGAGAGAGGACGAGAAACAGGAGAGAGTTCTCGTCTTCTCGTGAGCGCAGCGAACGTCTCGACAGTGCTCTTTCCTTAAGAAAAAGGTTCTCGGGTTTGATTTCAACAAAGTCGGCTCTAAACAGCGTTCAGCGGGTCCTTGATCTTAAGCGTATAGCGGCTCTTCACAGCGTTCAGCGGGTTCACCGCTTTTAAGCGTTCAGCGGTCTTGGTCTTCTCGGAGGACGGCGGACCGTTGACGGACAACGTTGTTTTGAACAGCGTTCAGCGGGTCCTTGATCTTAAGCGTATAGCGGCTCTTCACAGCGTTCAGCGGTCTTGGTCTTCTCGGAGGACGGCAGACCGTTGACGGACAACGTTGTTTTTAAGCGTATAGCGGATCTTCAGGGCGAGATCCCGTGCAGGTACCCTGAACAGGTGCACATCAGGGCAGGCTCTACGGGATGACTGTCCTTTCTTGCTTCAGGTCATCCTGGCAATGTTCAGGCCAGGATCTCGATCTTTGAAACAGTTGCAAGTTCCAAGATGCAAGTTGTGAGTTATAAGAACAAGAGCCAATAAACTCTATAAGTCTCTTGAAATGCTCTTCTTGGTCGGAAAACGGCGGACCGTTGACGGACAACGTTGTTTTGAACAGCGTTCAGCGGGTCCTTGATCTTAAGCGTATAGCGGCTCTTCACAGCGTTCAGCGGGTTCACCGTTTTTAAGCGTATAGCGGATCTTCAGGGCGAGATCCCGTGCAGGTGCATCACGGGATGACTGTCCTTTCTTGCTTCAGGTCATCCTGGCAATGTTCAGGCCAGGATCTCGATCTTTGAAACAGTTGCAAGTTCCAAGATGCAAGTTGTGAGTTATAAGAACAAGAGCCAATAAACTCTATAAGTCTCTTGAAATGCTCTTCTTGGTCGGAAAACGGCGGACCGTTGACGGACAACGTTGTTTTGAACAGCGTTCAGCGGGTCCTTGATCTTAAGCGTATAGCGGCTCTTAAAAGCGAAAAGCGGTTCTTCCAGCTCATAAGCTTCTTTGGCGAGCGATCTTACACAGAGGGTTTGGGGATAGGTTGACTCATGCGATGAATTATATGATCATTACCCACGGTCTATGAACCCGGAAGCTTTCGAACCTGACTTTTACCTTCGGGAAGTCTTCTCCGAGTGTTACAAACTCGGCCGTGCCGTCAGGATTAAGAAGTACGGTGTCTTCACTGAACAGACCGCCTATCCTTGGACAAAGGACATAGCTGGCAGGAGATCTCATCTCAATAGATGAGTTCGGAGCAAATGAAAATCTTTTCTGAATGTAACCTATGCTTCCCCCGGGGCTGAAGTGTGTTATCTCATCTACCGCATTAAGAGCAATATATGCGTTTCTAATCTCTTCGTATACTTCGCCCATGCTCTTTGCCCTCATTATCGCAACAGCAGCCTTGGCGGCAACGCCGGAGGCTCTCTCGTGCTTCTCTTCAATTGCGTGAGGCACGGCTCCAAAGTGGAAGTATCTGCTGAGAGAAACGGAAAGTCCTTGCTTCCTTATTGTCGCCCTGAGCATCAAATAGCGGTCTATCTTTTTTGCTGTTGAAACCGGATAAGGAGACTTTGCAATTCTCTCATCGGAAGCTACGCACAGAGTTGGAGCTTCAAGTCCTGACTCGATGAAGATAGCCCTCAATACTTTTTCGATTTCCAGCTCCGCCATACCGGGCTGCAGTTCAGGTGCAAACTCGCACAAGATATTCTCAGTAAGTTTTCCAACTACTCTCAGACGCAATATCTCTCGATCGTCGAGAATCTGCATTTTCTCATAGAAGGATTTGTCCAAAGGAACATAGTTTGAACAGGAGAGGAAAAGTTCGCAATCTACTGCAGTCTTTCTGAACTTTTCACATATTTTGCTTATTGTCTCCCTGTAGTTTTTATATTCGTCGATAGCAAGTATCTCAATCCCCGCCGGAAGAATCTCGTCCTTGATTCTTTCAGTATCGTAACTTGGACTAAGTGCAACTACCATCGATTCCGTGACTAAAAGCCAGAAGGCTCCGAAGTCAGATGAGGTGTCTATTCTCGGATCGACCTCGCCTTTGAAGAACCACTGAATATTCGAGTTTCTTGTCAAGAGGACTGCTTCTACGGAAGCTTCCCCGATGTATTCTCTGACAACTTCGTGTCTAGTCAAACACACCCCTCCAGCTCACTTTAAACCTATTCTATCAGAGGGGACGAAGAATATTCAGCGAATATGCACTGATAGACTTTCATACTTCGATTCCTTGTTCCGACGGAATTTGTAAGCATTCAAAATAGACTTCCGTTCTTAGTGATATGGTATAATTGCTGTGATTTCTATAGTTGTTGTATAGAGCAGTTCTGCAATGATTGCTATCGATTCCTTATATAGATTATCATGCGAGGAGGGGATAAAATGCAAATTGGTGAGTATGTTAAAAGCGCCGACTGGAAAAGCGAAAAACACGTGCCGGTTATTGACATCCCTGAAGCTATTAAGCCGGGTGAAGCCTTCAATGTAGAGATCACGGTGGGCAAAGAGATTTCTCACCCAAACACTATCGAGCATCACATCAAATGGTTCGATCTGTACGCAATCTATGATGATGGCCAGTTTCTGATTCATCTGGGTCACGTCGAGTTCACTCCTGTAACAACACAGCCTAAGGCAGTTTTCAATGTGAAACTGGAGAAGTCAGGTTCTCTAATCGCCACCTCTTACTGCAATATACATGGTCTCTGGGAGAGCAGTAAGAGAGTTGATTTCTGATTAAGGAGGTTGGCACGATGAAGTACAGATGCACTATCTGCGGTTATATTTACGATCCCGAAATTGGAGACCCCGATAACGGCGTAGATCCCGGGACCACTTTTGAGGATGTTCCAGAGGATTGGGTTTGTCCGCTTTGCGGAGCTAGCAAAGACGACTTCGAACCAGTCGACTGAGATGAGGCGGGAGAATCACTCCCGCTTTTCTTTACCTCAACGGGGGTGTTATTGTGAAAGATTATGTGATAGCCCTTTCCGGCGAAGCCGGGCAGGGGTTGAATACAATTGGCGATATGCTTGCACTAAGTCTCTTCAGAAATGGCTACTGCATCTTCACAGACAAAAGTTACCACTCAAGAATAAGGGGCGGAGAGTACGTCTACAGAATTCGGATCTCAGAGTCTCCTCTTCACTCGATGCGGCAGGAGTTCGATCTAGTAGTTTCTCTTAGCAAGAATACTACGCTTTCACAGCTCGAGTACTTCCACGATGGGACAACTCTTGTGTTCGATTCCGACTCAGATCGTGTAACACAGGAGGATGTCGATTTCAGGCTTAATGTGAAAGACTTTCCCTTCAAATCGATCGCCAAAGAGGCCGGGGAACCAAGAGCTCAGAATGTTGTTGCACTGGGTGCTATCCTCAGCCTATTCAAAGTAAAAAAGGAGATCCCTTCTCGACTCATCGAAGAGGTCTTCTCCGGAAAGGAAGAGGTAATCAAACCAAATCTCGAAGCGTTGAAGAAAGGTTACGATCTTCCTCTGTCGATAGAGGTACCCGATTTTGACGTCCAGGAGCACGACTACTTTCTGATGAACGGAACTGAAGGCACAGGTTTGGGAGCGATAGCTGCCGGCTGCAGATTCCTCGCTGCATATCCCATGACACCAGGTACGGGAGTCATGACATTCCTTGCCGCAAACGCTGAGAAGCACGGAATTGTTGTTGAACAGGCCGAAGATGAGATTGCTGCAGTGAATATGGTTATCGGTGGCGCATTCGCGGGGGCTCGTTCTCTTGTCACGACTTCAGGAGGCGGTTTTGCGCTCATGCAAGAAGGTGTCTCACTTGCCGCGATGACTGAGACTCCTCTGGTTATAGTCGATGCTCAGCGTCCAGCTCCGGCAACTGGTCTGCCGACGAGAACGGCTCAAGAAGACCTCCTCTTTGTCGTAAACGCCGGACATGGCGAATTTCCGAAGTACGTTGTCGCACCAAGAACCCCCAAAGACGCCTTCGAGTTAACTGAGAAGGCGTTCTTCATTGCCGACAAATATCAGATTCCTGCGATCATTCTACTAACCGAATCGCTCGTAGACTCCTCGGCAACTGTAGAAGCACCTATACACAAAGACGAGTTGCTCGAGAGGTTCATTGTTGAAGGAGACGAAGGATACCGAAGATTTGAGATTACCGATGACGGCATCTCTCCAAGAGCAGTCCCCGGAGGTAAGGCTTTGGTTAGGGTAGACTCCGATGAACATGATGAATATGGATTCATAACCGAGGACCTCAATATAAGGAAGAAGATGGTCGAGAAGAGAATGAGAAAGATTGATGCTCTGCTCGGTGAACTTGCCGCTCCCGCCAAGTTCAATCTCGATGCCCCCTTGATTCTAATAAGTTGGGGCGACAGCTGGGGAGCTATCGACGAGTTTACTGTTGGCAGAAAGGATATTGGTTACGTCCACTACACTGAAGTCTTTCCAATCGATCCCGAGATTAAGGAAGAACTGGAAGGGAAGAGACTTGTTTCCGTCGAAGGGAACTTCACGGGGCAGTTTGCCAGTTTACTGAGGTCGAAGACTGGTCTTCCTATTGAGCACATAGGTAGATACGACGGCCGTCCGATCAGCGCAAACTGGATAGAGAAGACGCTCAAAGAGGAGGGGATTATATGAGTTTTTTGAGAGAAGTTGACCCGGCATGGTGTCCCGGATGCGGGAACTTCCCCCTCAGAATGAATCTTGCGAGCACTCTCGAGGAGATGGGAGTAGATAAGTCTCATTTTGTGATGGTCACTGGAATAGGGCAAGCCGCCAAGATGCCTCACTATTTGGATATCAGTTTCTTCAACGGACTGCATGGAAGAAGCCTTCCAGTTGCCTTTGCAATAAAGGCAGTGAATCCGGAACTCACAGTTATTGCCGAGTCTGGAGACGGAGACATGTACGGTGAGGGTGGAAATCATTTCATTCATGGAATTCGAAGGAATTTCGACGTTACTGTTCTGATTCATGACAACCAGATTTATGGCCTCACAAAGGGACAGGGATCTCCGACTACCGGTAAAGGCCAGAAGACAAGTTCTCAGCTGCAGGGTGTTATAAACGAGCCGTTGAATCCTCTCGCGCTGGCGATAACGATGGACGCCGCCTTCGTAGGCAGAACTTTCACTGGTGACAAGGAACACTTCTTCAAGGTCGTTTCTGCTGCGATCAATCACAAAGGTTTTTCCGTGGTCGATATAATGCAGCCCTGTGTGACTTTCAACAAAGTGAATACGCTCAAGTTTTACAAGGAAAGGCTTTACGACGTGAGTGAAGAGAACGGCAACTACGATCCGACCGATAAGCCAAACGCCTTAAAGAAGGCCCTAGAATGGGGCGAGAAGATTCCTATGGGAGTTTTGTACTTGAACGAAAAGGAGACGTATCACGAACTCCATCCTGTTCTCAAAAAGAAGATCGTTCTGGCAAATGAGAGAAAGCAGATTGATATTTCTGCTGAGATGGAAGCCTTCAGGTAAAGAGCATAGAGACCCAAGTAAATATCGGTGACAGAATCAGGGCCGGAAGAAAGTTTCCGACCTTGATTTCTTTTATTTCAAGCAGTCTGATTCCCAGCCCGAGAAGCATTAGTCCCCCAACACCGGAGAAATCTCCCATGTATTGAGGGGTCTGTAGAAAGGAAAGAACACCTGCAAGAGATACTAGCCCTCCCTGTACAAGGTATACTGCTGCTGCAGAGAGGAGCACACCCTTCCCGAGAGTCGCGGCAAGCATTACAGATGATATTCCGTCCATAAGGGATTTGATGTAAATAAGCTCATTCTCTCCCGAAAGACCTGCACGTAGCGATCCGATAACCGTAACCGGGCCTGCAACGAAGAGAACCGAAGCAGTTATGAATCCCTTGACGAAGTTTGCATCTTCGCTTCTCTTGCCTACAAGTCTTCCTATTTTCTCCTCAATATCAAAGAATTCTCCTATAGCCCCTCCGACAATAAGACTACCGAGCACGACGAGGACGCTGTTGGTATCGAGAAACATGCTAATTCCCAGACCCATTGTCAGGAGTCCTATTACTTGAAAGAAGACCTTTCTATAGCGCTCCTTCAGAAGTTTTCCACCGAAGAGTCCTAGCAATGATCCGATGATTACAGCGACGGTATTGACAATGACAGAAATATTCAACATCTCTTATCTCTCCTAATGAACAGAATCAACTCTTCTTCGCTTTGAGGGAAGCGGCGGAAAAGTTTGTAGTAGTTTAGCAGATACCGCTCCTTCTCTTCAAGTCGCTCCCGATGAAGATTAAGGTCAACATAGTCAGCAACAGTAACAAAAAAGTCAATTCTTCCATCTTTGAGATTCATAACATGTGTCGCTAAGTCCATAAACTCTGCCGGCCAGTGGGTCGCCACTACGACCGTCTTGTTTTCACTCTTTTCTACGTTCAAAATCTTCCGTACGGTTGCGACCGCCTTTTCATCTAGGCCGGATGTCGGTTCATCCAACAAGATGATCTCTCTATCGAGCGCGATTATCGAGGCGATTGCGACAAGTCTCTGTTCGCCGCCGGAAAGAGATAGAGGTCTCCTCGTTCCGAACTCGGCAAGATCAAATCCTATCGATTCGACTATTTCTTCCAGACGTCTGGAAGCATTTCTTCCCGATCTCCTGATACCGAACTCTATCTCCTCTTTCACCGTGGCGTTGAAAAAACAATCCTCGGGATACTGGAAGATCATCGAGGAGATCGAAGAGAGGTCGCGGGATTCGCAATCAATTGTTCCTTCATCGGGTTCGATGAGACCGCAGAGAAGCTGGAGAAGTGTAGTCTTACCGGCACCGGTCCTTCCAGTAAGTATCACGAAGTCTCCCCGCTTCAAATCAAACGAAATCTTCTCAAGAGCCGGAATCCTCACGTCCTTGCCCGGTCCCCTATAGGCGAATGATGCTTTACGAACCTTCAGCATGACTGGACTATCTCAAAAGGAACCGACATCCCGGCTTCATAGAATACCGAAGGAGTCCTCTTGAGTTCTTCAATACCCCCGTCGAAGAGCTTTCTCCTGTTTCCGATTATCACGAAGCGATCAAAGCCCACTACTTCAGAGAACCTATTAGTTGCGAATAGTACAGAAGTCTCGGAACCGACAATTTCCGAAACCGTTTGTAGTATACTCTCTCTATCTTGCCTATCCATCATAGAAAGAGGTTCATCAAGCAGCAGAATAGATGGTTCCGAAATCAAGGCGGCAGCAATGGATACGAGCTGACGCTGCCCACCCGAAAGCGTAAGAATGTCTCGATCCAAAATCTCCGTTAAGCCGAATTTCCTGGCAGATTGCTGGATTCTTTCGAAAATTCTGTTCCTGTCCAGTTGCAGAGATTGAAGCGGAAAGGCAAGATTCTCTTCCACGGTCGCGCCAAAAAGTGCAGACTCGGGATTCTGAAAGACCATTCCGATTCCGCCATCTAGAGTAATCTCCCCAGAACTGAATCTTTTCAGGCCGGCAATCGTTCTAAGAAGGGTTGTCTTCCCCGAACCATTTCGTCCAAGAAGCGCTACGCTTTCTGCCTTTGAAACATCGAGAGAAAAGCTTTCCAGGATCTTTCTTCCATCGGCATGCACGGTTACAGCTTCAAGAGACAGAAGAATATCACAGCTTTCTCGAGACATAGACTCTTATACCGCCTGATTTCGTCGTAGTAATAACATTTCCGAAAGTCGTTTTCATTATCCCTTCAAGTCTCGACCCGCCCTTATTATGATAGGCGACTATCTGAAGTCTTCCATTTTCGGTTAAGAATTTCGGCGCTTCACAAATCAACTTTTCCCAAACCGCTTTGCCCGCAGCCATGGGTGGATTAGAGAGAATCGAATCGAATCGAAAACCCTCCCATGGATCATAGAGATCGCCTTTGCGGATGTCAGCCAGCAGATTGAAGTCCCTCGCATTGATCTTCGAAAAAGTCACCGCCCTGGTATTAGTGTCACTCATGAAAAGCTTTACGTCGGGGTTTTCAAGTTTTAGGGTTATTCCTATTGGCCCGTAGCCACAGCCCAAATCCAGAAGATTCTCTTGGCCGTCCAAAACGCAGTTTTCAATCAGTATAAGAGAAGCCCTATCGGCTTTTCCGAAGGCAAAGACACCATCCGGACTCTTAAAGGAATACGAATGACCGTTCTTCAGCCTGAAGGTGGCGGTTTTAACTCTTTCCGGAGCTTCCGTCTGGTCCGTATAATAGTGCCGAAAGTCTCCTCTCATCCAAGTCTGCCCAGCTTTCTTCCTCCGAGTATATGGAAGTGGAGATGCTCAACTTCCTGACCGGAATCGCTGCCTTGATTGACTATGAGCCTGTATCCGCTGTTTTTTATTCCTTTTGACTCGACGATCTCATTCACCAGTGAGAACAGACTCTTGACGGCTACTCCGTCACATTCTGCAAGCTCTTCGAGTTTCGCGATATGCCTTCTTGGAACGATTAGAATATGGGCCGGAGCCAAAGGATTGATGTCGTCAAATGCCACGAAAGTTTCGTTCTCTGCAATGTAACTGCTCTTGATTTCTCCGTTGGCGATTTTGCAGAAGATGCAGTCCAATGATCTCACTCCCTATCAATATAGTGATTCTTCATTATCTCTACAAGTAGATCCGCGGACCTTCCCGAAAGATTCGCGAAGTTCATGTCGAAGTCTCTATTGGACTGTTCGTCAGCTCTGTCGAGAATAGTCTTCAGGACGATGAATCCGCAACCGTTCTCGTAAGCAACTTTTGCGAATGGTGCCGAATCCATGTCAAGTGCAAGTCCTCCATATGAGGAGTGTACTTCATCTCTGATAGATGAGTTTGCAACTACTGCATCGCCGGATAGAATCTTCCCAAACTTTCCTGCCTTGAAATATACTCTGAGAAACCTCATAAGAAGACTGTCCGATGCCTTCATAACCATCTTGCCTTCGCTGAGAGGAAAGATTGTGTCGTACTCCTCGAATTCAGTGCCGACTACAACGTCACCTATTTCTACGGACTCATCTATTCCAGCCGCACCCGAAGTAAGGACTGCCAGTCTTGGGCTGAATCGATCTATCATCCTTTGTGTGATCATTGAGGCCTCGACTTTGCCCACAAACCCTCCGCAGGCCACGACTTCGTTATTGCCTATTACTCCTCTGCAGTAGTGCCTTCCAAGAATCTCGCCCGATTCGAGGACAAGCATACTGTCCATCACAGGTCTTACTTCTGGAAGAAAGACGCCGAGAGCAAGAATCATGTCAACACCTCCATAGAGGATTATAACAAAAAGGGGACCTCCGGTCCCCTATTCTTCTTCGTCGTCCTCGGCCGATATCTCTTTCACGAGTTCAGCCCAGGATTTGTTTACCTCTTCGAACTCCTCATCTTCAACGGAATATAGGTAGGGATTCTCATCGTCATCGTATTCAACTCTAAAAACAATGTACCCATCTTCTTCTCCGGCCAGCGAGACATCCTGTCCTTCTTCATAGAACTCCTCGACGACCCAGTAAAGCTTTCCATCGCTCTCAAGCTCGGCAATTACGTCGAAATGATGTTCTACTCCTTCTTCATCTGTGACCGTAAATCTGTCAAACTCAGCATCCTCTCCATGATCTTGATCACAGTCAGGATCTGTACATTCGTCGCAGTCATGCATTTCAAGTTCTTCTCTTTCTTCCATCATAAACCTCCATTATTTCGCGATTCGATTCATACTAACATAGTAACGTTGAAGACGCAACTTGATGACCGATGAATAATCGTATACACTGTATCTGGAGTGTGAAGGCAGTGCTTGAAATCGAGAGAAAGTTCCTCTTTGGAAAAGATTTGCCAGTAGAAATTATCGAAGAGGCAGAAAGACACCAGTTGATTATTCAGTGGTATCTAGAGCATCCCGATAGGCGGAGAATAAGACTCGGAGTTGATGAATATGAGATTTCTCTACTTGAGACCGTGAAATCTGGGAGCGGTCTCATTAGGGAAGAGGAAGAAAAGTATCTAGATCCTGCGAAGATCACCGAGATAGCTGAACAACTCAAGACATCCAGGGCAGTTATTAAATCGAGGCATATTTTTGCTCGCATGCAAGTTGAGGGTGTAATTGACTGGTATCTTCTTCCCCAGATAGGGTATGTTTTTGAAGTTGAAACGTCCAGTCCATTTGTGAGACTTCCCGATCCATGGGAATACTGGATGCAGCCGCAAGAAGGGTTTAGAGAAGTCACCGAAGAACCTTATTACACAGCTAGATCTCTCGCAGTGGTTGTTCACGACATTGAAGACATCTTTCCTATGAGTTTGCCACTGATTAGCAAAAAACAGATAGATAAATTCGAGATGCTCCTGAAACTGATCTACTAGAGCCCTAGCCCTTATCTATTTGAAGTGCAGAAGTAAGCAGTTCCAGATAGCTCTTATCGCTGTTCATTGTACGGAGGGACAGATCCACGACGAAAACTCCATGCACTGAAATCTTCTTTCCCTTTGAATCTTTGTAGCCAGCTCCATCATGAATAGCGAAGAATCCCCCGTTGTCCTGGCCGAGATAGATCAGCGTATGGCCCGGCATATACAGTGGATTTCCGGGTCTTAGGGACCGCAACTGAACCTTTCTTTCTTCCGAATTGCCTTCGAAGAGAATTTTGTTCTTCGATCCCAGCATTTCCTGAGCCCAAGCATCTCTGGGAAGTACGAGGCCAAAACAGGCGAAGATATCCTGAACGAATCTCGAACAGTCCCTCCTGTTGTAGAGGCCTCCCCAGCCGTAACGCTCGCCGAGCATCTTGAAGGCTTGATTTAATATCTCCCTGCCGGTTAGCTTCAAGTTCCCGATTCTTACATCTTCGCTCATTCTCACAAGGCCTTTTCGAAAACCCAGCGAGCCCAACCTCTCTCTTGCAGGAATCTTGACTGTGAAACAACCAAATGGTCCTTGCGCATGGAGATTCTCGCTTTCTTCGGGATCCTCAAGAGGGAGTTTGTCTCCCATTTGCAGAAACAAACCCGAAGAATTTAGTTCAAAGGGGTCAGGCTCGATCTCTACTCTGCTGCCAGTTGCAAGGAGGAAGTTACTCGACTGGTAGAAGTTCTGTACAGAGAGCCTGCTTTCCGTAACGGCCGAATCATTTGCCTTCAGCCAGCCTCTGTAACCTGGGGTTTGAACGAAAAGCCACGAAGTATCCCTGCTGCGCGCAAGAACTACAAATGGTGTCCCAAGGCTTACAGAAGTCAACTGGAGGCGGTCATTGTCGATATACTCGTCGCAGGAAATGAAATCTGTGGGCAGCGCTCTCAGATGAGTCCTCCGAGTCACGATGCCAAACTTCTCAGCAATATCCTGATTAAGGATGGAAGTAGCATTGTCAACGATGTCTCCGCGAATTCCCGAAGGGACATCCTCTCCTTCATTGCTAAAAAGAGGAGTTTGCATGAAGTGCTCGGGAAATGAATCGTTGATCATCGCTCTTACTTCATCGAACTCAAATCTCGAAGGAAAGTTTTCGAGCTTACTGGCAAATGCAGCGCGACCAGAAGCTTCAGCGCGTGAGATAACCGATCCGTTGAAGGCAAGAATCTCATCCTCACTCAGCCACTCTTCATCTGGATCGGTCATCTTCTCGCACCAGAAGTTCGATTGCTGCATCTCTTTTGAAACGTTCTCCGGAAAGACCATGTACCGCTCAGAAGCCTTCTTCATCTTCGAAAACACCCCATCCCGCTGCCTATTTGATTGCTCCGACTGTAATACCTTGCAGGAAGTACCTCTGGAAGGCAAGGAAGACAATGATCATAGGAATTGCCGAGTAAGTAGCACTTGCCATCAGATAGGAGTACTGCATCGGCACCTGTTCCTGAAGAAGCGAGAGCCCTGCCTGAAGAGTTCTCATCTCCGAAGTGTTAGTAACAATCAGCGGCCAGAGGAAACTGTTCCACTGCCCCATGAAAGTGAAAATCCCCAGCACCGCCATTGCAGGCTTTGAAATAGGCACGATTATCTTCGTGAATGTCCTGAATTCGCTTGCACCATCGATTCTCGCCGCCTCGATGATCTCGGTTGGAACAGAGACCATAAACTGTCTCATCAGGAAAACACCAAAAGGAGCTGCAATCGCAGGCAAGATCAGCGCCTGATATGTGTCTACCATACCCATTTTCGAGATTAGGATGTATAGAGGCACAAGGGTTACCTGCGTAGGTATCATCATCGATGCAATGTATATAGAGAAGATCACTTTGCTTCCTGGGAATTTCTTCTTTGCCAGAGCATAACCTGCCATAGCGCAGACGAATATCTGTGCAAGTGTTACCGTACCCGCAACTATGAAGCTGTTCAGAGTCCATCTGAATATTATCTTCCTTTCGAAAAGGTCCTTGAAGTTCTGGAGAGTAGGATTCTTTGGTATGATATCCGGAGGGAACTTCATGGTCAAAGAGGGCTGAGTAAAGGCAGTGGCCACCATCCAGTATAGTGGAATGAAGGCGAGGGAAGCGAGTACTCCGAGAATCACCAAAGAAATCGCCTTTTTTATATTAGTCTTGGTCTTTGCTTTCATAACCGATCACCTCAATACTCCACATTGGATCCCAGCCACTTGAACTGGATTATTCCAAGTACAACCAGGATTGCGAACATCACCATTGACATGGCTGAAGCAAGACCCAGGTTGTAATTCTTGAAGGCAGTCTCATAAATCAAATAGGCAATTGTCGTTGTTGAGAACTCTGGACCACCGCTTGTCATGATGTAGATATTCGAAAAGGTCTGAAAGTTCGCGATCGTTCCCATAACGAGAGCATAGAGGATAGTTGGCTTCAACAATGGCACCGTGATCTTTCTGAAGACCGTCCATGAGCCTGCGCCTTCCAGTGTGGCAGCCTCAAAGTAGTATTCGGGGATCGATGCCATCGCTGCCGAAAGAAGAACTATAGTCGAACCTCCCCCCATTATTACCTGCATCACTATGAGCGATGGCATTGCCGTCAAGGATCTTCCAAGCCATACCACCGGTTCCAGCCCGAGAACGGTCATAAAATAGTTCAGAAGTCCGAAGTTCGGATTGAAAACCCATAGCCAGATCATTGAAATGATGACGGCAGAAGTAACATGCGGCAGATAGAAGGCCGCTTTGAAAAAAGTTCTTATGCCTTTTCTGAACGGGTAGATGAGTACTGTGACAAGCAATGCCTTTCCAAGCCATAGCGGAACTACACCAAAAGTGTAGACAAAAGTGTTTCTAAGAGACTTCAGAAAGAGCCAATCGCTCAGAATGCGTTTATAGTTGTCGAACCAGATAAATGTCTGTGAGAAGACGTTGTAATTGAACATACTGAGGTACATGCCCCAGCCAACCGGTACTAGAAAGAATACTGCAAACAGGGCAAAATGTGGAAGAATGAAGAGATATCCCGATCTACCCTTCCACACGTCGTTCAAGGTAGTTTTCCGTCTTATTGGTTTAACTGGAATCTGCTCCAAATCGATCACCCCATTAAACGGGAACAGCCCCGTGCCCTCAGAGGGGCGGGGGCTGTTCCCTTCAACTCATCTGCTCAAAAATAGTAAGAGAGCGCCCGGTTCGCCTCGGTCACAAAACTATCGAGGGCCTCCTGAGCGGTCTTTGTCTTACCAAAGGCTCCCTCCATGGCGCTTGTGAAGAACTTGGAGACTTCCGACCACGGGAAACTCTGAGACCCAAAGAACTCCATTCCGGTCTCATCCATAATCCTAGCGAATGTCTGGGCCTGCTCATTCAAGTAATCATCGTTCTGGAAAAGGATCTCATTAACCGACTTTCTGGCAGTTAGGTACATAAGGCTTTCCAGAAGCGCTGTGTTCTCTTTGTTTGTAAGGAATTTCGCAAACTCCATTACGGCGTCCCTCTTTGCTTTGTCGTTCTGCTTAAAGACGACAAATCCGCTGGCAGAAGCGTATGACACACCCTTCTTTCCTTCAACATGAGGGAATGGGGCAATTACCGGATAGAATGCCTCTGTGAGCTGACCGGATTTCACGTAGCGCGTGATTCTGCCTATCTCGTAAGGACCGCCAAATCCGATGCTCGTTCTGTGAGAATGGAAGTTACCTATAACATCATATACTCCCATCGCTTCAACGCCACTGGGAGCGACCTTGTGTACTTCAACTAGATCGAGAAGGAACTGAAGACCTGCAACTGCCTCAGGAGTATTGAAAGTAACCTTAGTCTCATCTTCATTGGTCAGTTTCGCTCCATGTGCATAGATGAAATTCAAAAGGTTGTGTGTGTCCTTAGCGCCAAAGCTGATTGCATAATGGTCAATCTTGCCGTCGCCGTCGGAATCCCATGTAAGCTTCTTGGCGATTTCGACAAACTCTTCCATTGTCCAGCCCTCTTCTACTATCTTTCGCCAGTCGACGCCGGCCTTCTCGAAATCGGGAGTGTAGAGGAGCATGCTGGTTCCCATGCCATTCGTCCCGAGATTCCATGGCCAGATGTAGTGCTTACCGTCGACATAACCTGTCTCGAGAGCAAGATCGTAGAAGTCTTCAAGGTCTTCCGGAGAGATGTAATCATCGATCGGCTCGAGCAGTCCCGCTCCTACCCATCTGTTGTCCCAAACGGGGCCTTTGAAGATGTCGGGCTGAGTTCCGGTCGCAATGGCCGCAGCCATTTTCTGTGAATACTCCGTGTTTCCGACAACTACGTACTTGACCTCAACGTCCGGATGAAGTCTCATGAACTCCTCGGCAGCCCACTTCGGGAAGTCCTCTTCCGTCGGAGCCTTATCTGCCGGGAAGCCTGGAGGTGCAATTCTCCACGGGTTGATCCACCAGGTGATTGTGATCTTCCCGAGCGCAGAAATTGGAACAGCGAGCATCAACAATACAAGAAGAATAACGCTAAGCCTTTTCATAAAAACACCCCTTTCGATGTGAAGTTAACTCAAAGGTACTCCTTGAGTCTTTCTCGTAGACTCGATGGATCTGTGAATTGAAAAGCGATAATTCCCATATCTGCCGCCGCTTTCACATTTCTTGCCGTATCATCTGTGAAGAAAACCTCCTCAGGCCCGCAATCCTCTTCATGAAGAATATGACTATAGAATCGTCTATCGGGTTTCGCAAACCCAATAATGTGCGAGGCGTAGACCCTGTCAAAGATGTTGTAATCGCCTCTTGACCTATGTACCTCGTAATGTGGTTCAATTGTGTTTGTTCCGGCGATCACTCTATATCTCTTACGCAACTGCTTAATTATTTCTATGGTCTCTTCAATTGGGGTGGGCTTGAAGAACATCTCCCAGATATTCCCCGGAACCGGTCTGCCCAGCTTTCTGGAGAGGAAAAAAACAAACTCCCCAACAGTTATCCTTCCGGTCTGCAAGGCAGTAAGGTTTTCCGTCTCGGCAATTTCGACGAAATCGTGTTCAGAAATCTCCAAGAAGTTTCTAATAGCTGGAACTACGCTGGTATTATCGGCTATTACTCCTCCCACATCGAAAACAAAAAGCTTCAAGACGACCTCCCGGTAATGTCTTTACAAGAGTACAACGAATGGATATTAACAGTAGAAAATGGCTATAACTCCCATTCGTAACAACCCTAAAAAAGAAGATACCAAAGTGTACTTTAAAAGTGTACTTTAATATAATACTATTTTGAGGGACGAGAAATCAAGTTTTCGCGTCGATGGCGACTGGAGAAGGGCGCAAAAAGCAAAGGGCTTTGGTTATAATCAAGATGAATCAACATTTCATGGAGGTGTTTCTTGAACCCTTTAATCTACAACCTCGGTCGATGCGGTCTCTTTGATGGGATAACGGTGGGACAGCTTGAGAGGATATTTGGTTGTGTGAGACACAGAGTAACCTTCTTCCTTCAAGGGGAGTTGATCGAAGAACAGAATGCTCTCTGCGATGAAATGTTGATACTTCTTCAGGGTAGTACCAAGGCTCAAATGCAAGATTTCTCAGGGAAAGCAATAACCATAGAAACGATGGAAGCACCCTCAATTCTTGCATCTGGCTTTCTCTTCGCCACAAAGAACGTAATACCGGTCGACATAGTCTCAACAGACAAGAGCGCCGTTCTGTACATTGAAAGGGATGGAATAATCTGGCTCTGTAGAGAGTATGAGGTTTTTCTGAGAAACCTGCTGAGAGACATGGGGGACAGACTCACCACACTGGCTGAGAAAATCTGGATGCTGTCTCTCAACACGCTTAACCAACGGCTCGCGAACTTCCTTCTGAGACAAAGCGAAGACCTGGGTAGCGAGTTTGAGCTGAAGAGCACTAAAGAAGAGCTTGCCGATGCCCTGGGAGTTGCCCGTCCATCTCTTTCGAGAGTATTCGCCGGTTTTGTCGGAGAGAATATAATCAGACAGGAAGGCAAACTGATCAAGATATTGGATAGAGAAGCTCTGATGAGAATCACGGGCGCTGTTTGAGGAGCTGTTCGATTTACCAAGCGGTTGAAGCAGAATCAGTTATGCTCTTTCAGCGTTTTTAGAATCGCAGATCTAACTCGTAGCGTTCTGGGCCTGGAGTTTCCTTAAGGTCGATCGATGTTTCTAACATGATTTCATTCTGATAGTATTGATGTGTCAAGAGGAGGCGGTGTTATGGAAATAGGGATTTTTGGTCTGCCATTGAGTGGAAAGACTACACTGTTCACCCTCCTAACCGGTGTTGAACCCCATTCAAGTCACAAAAACGAGGCCCATACAGCTGTTGCTAAAGTCCACGATAGGAGAGTAGACGAGCTTTCGAAGATCTTCAATCCGAAGAAGACTGTATATGCAACCGTTTCATTTACGGACATTCCTGGATACGACCTTTCCTCCAACCAGAAGGAAAAGAATCGAATTCTCCAGTTCATACAGAACTCTGAAGCGGTTCTCGCGGTAGTAAGGGCGTTCAAGGACGCCTCAGTTCCCTGGCCAACCGAAGCCTACACACCTGTCAAGCAGCTGGAGACCATAGAGACAGAGCTTCTGGTTCGTGATATGGAGGTAGTTGAAAACCGGCTCGCAAGGCTTGAAGAAGCGAAAAAGAAACGAAAACTTTCAACAGAAGAGGAAAGAGAGATAGAACTTCTTCACCTGATCGAAAAGGGCTTTGAAGACAACAGCTTTGCCTCCCAAATCGATTTTGCAGAGGAAGACCTGAAGTTGCTCGGTTCGCTCGCCCTCTTCACAGCCAAGCCTATCATCGTTGCAATAAATCTCGATGAAAATCAGTTCTCCTCGGGTGAATATCCAGAGAGAGATTTGCTGCTCTCGAGAATAGACGAGAGTGGATTCGCGCACATAGAACTCTCTGGAAAGATTGAAGCAGAACTTGTGGAACTTTCAGATGAGGACAGGGAGATGTTCATGGAGGAACTCGGAATCACCGAAAGTGGTATAGAAAGGCTTTCGAGAGTCGTGTATCGACACATGGGACTTATTTCCTTCTTGACCGTCGGCGAAGACGAGGTAAGAGCCTGGACCATAAAGAAGAACACCCCTGCAAAAGCTGCGGCTGGAAAGATACACACAGATCTCGAAAGGAGCTTCATAAGGGCGGAAGTGATACCATACGAGGAATTCATGACAGTGAGGAGTATGCAGGAAGCGAAGTCCAGGGGCATGGTTAAGGTTGTTGGAAAAGAGGAGATAGTCAAGGATGGTGACATCTTCCATGTCCTGGCCAATGCCTGATTTCACCTCTCTGAAGCTTGTAGATACTCACGCTCACATTTCCTTTTCTCAGTTCGACCATGACAGAGGAAGGATAATCGGCCAGATAGAAGAGGACACCATCTCTCTTCTCATAGAGGTTGGAACCAATGTCGAGGACTCTCGAAGGGCGTCCGACACCGTGTGCGGTTTAAAGAACGCTTTTTTCTCCGCCGGGGTCCATCCCCACGACAGCAGCGAACTCGATGAGCAGGGAGTGCTTACACTTGAAAAACTCCTCTCTCATCCTAAGGCCGTCGCTCTAGGAGAAATGGGCCTCGACTACTTCAGAAACCTGTCTCCAGTCGATGCGCAGATCAACGCCTTCGAAATACAGCTAGAGCTTGCATCGAAACTGGGAAAGCCCGTAATTATTCACGTGCGCAATGCATACAACGAAGCCTACGAGATAATAAAGTCAACAGGATACTTCAACGGAGTAATTCATGCCTTTTCCGGTGATCTCGAGTTTGCCAGGAAGTTTGTCGATCTAGGCCTGTTCTTGGGAATAGGTGGACCGGTGACGTATAAGAAGAACGATGAACTAAGAAGAGTTGCGAGAGAGATTCCCCTTGAGAGGCTTCTCTGCGAGACAGACTGTCCGTATCTTCCACCGGTTCCCTTAAGAGGAAAGCGGAATGAGCCATACTACGTGGGGTATGTTATCGAAGAGATAGCCGCTCAGAAGAATATTCCGGCCGTAGACTGTTCCGTAAAGCTTTTCGAGAACGCTCTCGAGCTTTTCTCACTAAAATCATAGGGAGGTACTATGGGAAGACTCGAAGAGTTCAGGCGTTTCCGAGAGAAAATGAATAACAGAATTCTAGAAACTGGTAATATTGAGACGAAGCGTTTTTTCTCGCTCGATGGAGCCATTTACAAAGACGGGGCTCTTGATTCGAAGACGAAAGAACTTATGGGATTGGTCGCTTCTGCAGTACTCAGGTGCGATGACTGCATTGCGTATCATATAATCCAGTGTAAAGCTACCGGTTCAAGTCGTGAAGAGATTATGGAGGCGCTCAATGTCGCACTAGTAGTCGGAGGTTCAATTGTCATACCACATTTTCGCAGGGCAGTTGAGCTGCTAGACGAACTGGAGGCAGAGTAATGCCCGGAAGACTTTTCTTATTCGATGGAACCGCGATTTTCTACCGCGGTTATTACGGAATTGATGTCACCCTCACTAATTCGAAGGGAGAGCCGACCAATGCTCTCTTCGGAACGGCCAGGATGCTTTCGAAATTCACGAAAGAGAGAATGGAGGAAGGTGACTACGCAATCTTCGCCTTTGACAGAAAAGAAGAGACGAAGCGTCACAAGGCATACGAGGCCTACAAAGCTACAAGAGAAGCGATGCCCGATGCTCTTGTTGCACAGTTGAGGGATATTCCCGAGCTCGTCGAAGCGTTCGGAATCAAGTTCCTTTCGATTGCCGGGCTTGAAGCCGATGATATAGTTGCAACAGCGGCAAGACGTTATAGAAACGACGTCGACGAAGTGCTGGTCATTACGGGAGACAAGGATCTTCTTCAGCTTGTAGATGATAAGATACGCATTTTGCGTTTCGTTACAGGCCTTACCGATCTCGAGCTTTATGACAAGAAGAGAGTGCTGTCGAAGTTCGAACTCGAGCCAGAGAGGCTTCACGCCCTTCTATCTCTTGCAGGGGATTCATCCGACAACATCCCCGGGGTTCCGGGAATCGGAATAAAGACTGCTCAGAAGCTCCTGAAGGAGTATGGCGATATCGACGGCATTTACGAGAACATAAGACAGTTAAGTCCGGGACTGAGGAAGAAGCTAATTGACGGGCGAAACTCGCTGGAATTGTCGATGGAACTTGTCAGACTCTTAGATGATGAAGACTTGAAGATCACTCTGGATGATATAAAATACGAGGGCTACAGAAAAAGTGATCTTCGTAAGGTTCTGCTCAAGTTGGAGTTCTCCTCGATGATCAATGAGTACAGTCTGATCGATGAAGCAGATGACTCGCTTTCGGATATAGACGGATACAGACTCTTGAAGAGCGAAAAGGAGCTCGAAAAGCTGTTTGCCAGGATGCGCGAAAATCCTCTGTTCGCGATTGACCTTGAGACTTCCTCGCTGGATCCTCATTCAGCCGAGATAGTAGGCATTTCTGTCTCTTTTGAGGAAGGGGCCGGGTACTATATACCAATCGCTCACAAGTCAGATGAATGGCAGGCTGACAAAGATAAGGTTCTCGAGAGACTAAAAGAGCTGCTCGAAGACGAAGCGACGAAAGTGATCGGTCAAAATCTGAAGTTCGACTATTCGGTACTGTCGGTAAACGGCATTCATCCGGTCGACCCTGAGTTTGATACTATGATTGCAGCTTATCTTCTCTCTCCGGATACAAAACGCTTTAATCTTGACGAACTGGCGCTGAAGTTTCTTGGATACAAGACGATCAAATTCGAAGACCTTATGAAGAGGAACCAGTTGGGCACAGATTTTTCAAAAGTGCCGCTGGAAGAGGCGGCACGTTATTCTGTTGAAGATGCAGACATCTCTCTGAGGCTTTCGGGTGTTTTGAGAAAGAAGATATACGAACAGGAGCTCGAGAAGATTCTCAGAGACATAGAGTTGGCTTTGATTCCTGTGCTTGCCGATCTGGAATTGAATGGAGTGTACTTCGACATTCCCTCGCTCAACGGCCTGTCAAAGAAGTACGGAAAGATTCTTGACAAGATTCTTGAAGATCTCTTCACTTTGACCGGGGAGCAGTTCAATCCTAACTCTCCTTCTCAAGTGGGTCGTGTCCTTTTCGACAGACTGGGACTCGCTCCTTCGAAGAAGACCAAGAGCGGCTCTTATTCAACAAGCGCGGACGCTCTTGAAGAGCTCGCAGGGGAACACCCGGCCGTTCAGAAGCTTCTTGACTACAGGAAGTACCAGAAGCTGAAGGGAACATATCTCGATTCGCTTCCTGCTCTTGTGAACAGCGTGACGGGAAGAATACACACAAGTTACCATCAGACGGGAACGGGAACGGGAAGGCTTTCAAGCAGTAATCCAAATATGCAGAATCTCCCAATAAGAGATGAAGAGGGAAAGGAAATAAGAAAGTGCGTTGTTCCCCAGAAGAAAGGCTGGAAAATAGTCAGCGCAGACTATTCTCAGATTGAGCTCAGAATTCTCGCTCATCTTAGCCAGGATGAGCAATTGCTAGATGCCTTCAAGAACGAGAGAGATGTTCACAGCCTCACTGCTTCAAATCTTTATGGAGTCAAGGGAAGCGATGTAACAGAAGAGCAGAGGAGAATAGGAAAAATGGTGAACTTCTCGATAATTTACGGCATCTCTTCTTACGGACTTGCAAATAGGCTGAAGATCCCTTCCAATGTCGCCGAGGAAATGATTTCCAATTACTTCAAAGCCTATCCACAGGTAAGGTCCTTCATTTCCAATACCATCTCTGAGGCCAAAGAGAAGGGCTTTGTCAGAACTATGTTTGGAAGAAGGCGAGAGATACCGCAGTTTAAGACTAGGAATCGAAACGTCATTCAGGAAGGCGAGAGAATTGCCATTAACACTCCTATTCAAGGAACAGCTGCAGATATAATGAAGATGGCTATGATAAAGATCTATAAGCTTCTCAACGAAAACAGTATGGAGAGCTTTGCCATTCTTCAGGTACACGATGAGATGGTTTATGAAGCTCCCGAAAGTGAGCTTGATAGACTCAAAGAGATCTTGAAGGAGGGAATGTCAGAAGTTGTAACTTTGAGTGTTCCTCTGGATATCGAAATCTCTGTAGGTGACTACTGGTGTTGATAAGGAGAGCCAACACAGTTGAAGGATAAGAGAAGTAAGATCGACTGGACGGCTCTCTCATCGCTCTATCAGTTTGCAGTTATTGTAATTGCTAATATAATGGTCTCAGGAGGTATTGGTTACCTCCTTCATAAGTACGTCGGAATGAATAGACTCTGGATTTCATTCTTCATGCTTTTTGGAGCTTTTTCAGGCATATATAATGGGATTAGATATTTGATGAAAGAGGCAGAGAGATATGACAGAGACAAGGACAATGATGATCAAGACATCGATAATACTGGCAGTCCTGGCAATGGTTGAAAGCGCCGTCCTTGCATTAACTCCTCTGGGCGGGTCAGAACTGGGTGTCTTCTACGGAACATTGTTTGCCATGATCGGTTTGCTCCTGCTAAACTACGATGCACACACTCTAATCAGGGAAAAGAAGAGGGTTCCCGCTGGCTTTATTGCAAGATACGTGCTGTACGGTATCTGTTTTGCAACTGCAGCCACCATCTCCCTCGAGTTTTTTCTTGGAAGTTTTCTCGGAGTGATGAATCTGAAAATCGCCGCAATTGCTTTTGGGAGGTGGCTCTGTGAAGCTTAATCTCACTAAATCCGACAAGATCTTCCTCGGGGTTGTTTTTGGCGGATATCTTGCAGTGATTATCTATATAGTTGCCACAGGCTACAAGTTCCAGCTTGAAGGCGTTGGGCAGCGATGGATCTATCAACTGCCGTTTGGAGAAGGGCCGCTCAGCAGGATCAATCCACTAACGATAATCATGACGTGGGTGGTAATGGGGATAGTGATCTTCATGGCAACTAGGGTGAAGGTTTTCAAGCTCGTGCCCGGCAAAAAGCAAAGTCTTCTGGAGGCGTTGCTCGACTATATCTACGATCTCGTGAAGGATTCAGTTTCGAGAAAGGAGTTTGTGAGGCCGATATTTGATATTGCAGCCTCTCTGTTTCTGTTCGTAATTGTCTCAAACTTCATCGGAAGCTTCCCTGGAATAAACGCCATTCCTCTCGAAAGTGGAGGAGTGAAGTTCACAATTCTTTCAGACAGCTGGTACGCTCCTACCTCGGATCTGAACATGAATCTTATGCTCGCCTTCTTCGTTTTTGTCATGAGTCACGTCTACGCGATAAAAGTGAAAGGGTGGAAGAGTTGGGGAAAGAGTTTCTTTGAACCAATATGGTGGATGTTTCCCATTAACATCATCGGAGAAATCGCAAAACCATTATCACATGCTTTGAGGCTTTTCGGAAACATCATGGGCGGATCGATACTGATACTGATTCTTGGCTATCTTGTGAAGTACTTTGTTTTGCCTGCAGCTCTGTGGGGTATTTTCGGGCTCTTCTTCGGGGCGATCCAGGCGCTTATCTTCACAATACTCGCAATTGCATATATTAGCTCATTAATAGAGTAAGGAGGTTTTCACAGTGGATATTGGAGAAGGCTTAATGCTGATGGGAAAGTTCATTGGTGCCGGACTGGCAATGGGAATAGGTGCTATCGGTGCCGGTATCGGTGAAGGTAGAATCGGTGCAAGTGCTATGGAGGCAATGGCAAGACAACCGGAAATGATCGGTACTTTGACCACGAGGATGATTCTCGCAGACGCTATCGCTGAAACAACTGGAATCTATTCGCTTGTTATAGCGTTCATGATTCTTCTCGTAGTCTAAATATCTTCCCCTGAATAGAGGAGGGGTGATACCTTGATTGAACTTAATCTGACGGCCATATTGTCGATACTGAACTTCTTGCTGCTCTTCTTTGTTCTGAAGAAGGTGCTATTTGACAAATTCTTTGACATCCTAAGACAGCGAAAAGAAAAGATCAGCAATGAGATAGCCGAGGCCGAGAAAATGCGGACTGAAGCTAACGAACTCAGAAGAGAATACCAGGCAAAAATGGAAGAGGCGCGTTCTGCTTCAGACGAAATCGTAGCACAGGCTGAAAAGCTAGCGGAAGAGATCGTAAGACAGGCAAGAGAAGATGCACAGGACGAGATACAGAGAATGTATAAGTCCGCCGAGCTTCAGATTCAGCGTGAGCGGGAAGAAGCTGCCGATGAGGTAAAAGGAGCGATAGTAACTGCCGCAGTAGCCATAGTAGGAAGGTTTCTTCAAAAGGAAATGGATGAAAACGCAAGGAACCAATATGCAAAGAGGATTTTGGAGAGCATGGGTGATAAGGAGTGAAGAGAATTCTTTCACTTTCGGCAAAATACGCCAACGCTCTCTTCTTAAGCCTTCCCGAAGAGGCTAGAGAGCAAGGGCTGAAACAGCTCCATGAGCTTTCTAAAAGTGTTTCTAACATCGACCTTTCGAAATTCCTATTCGACCCAACTCTCGATGCAGAGAGAAAGGTAAGGATCTTCCTTAGCTTCGTTGATAAACCTCTGGAGCAGATTGAAAGGTTGATTTCGCTTCTGGTCTCTATGAAGAGGCTTGAATTGCTGGAAGATATCGTGATCTCCTTTGGTGCAAGGCTTTTGCTTGAAAGCAACAGGATTGATGTTGAAGTCGATTCGGCATTAGCTCTCAGTTCTGAAGAGAGAGTTGCCATTCTCAAGAAAGTGAGAGAAAAGACTGGAATGGAGGGGGTTATGAAGGTCAATATTAATCCATCTCTCATTGCAGGATATGTAATTAAGTTCAGAGACGAAGTAATAGACACAAGTCTCAGCGGTCGTTTAAAGAGAGTGAGCCAGGAGCTTGGCTCGGGCCCTCGGGAGGTGATTGAGTGAAAATCAGTCCATCTGAGATTACGAAAGTCATACAGAATCAGCTAGAGAAGACTGACATAGAGTTTGATTATTTCGAAGCGGGAAAGGTAATACAAATAGGTGACGGCATTGCGAGGGTATACGGCCTCAAAGGTGTAATGGCAAATGAGCTCGTGAAATTCGAGAATAACGTCTTCGGTCTTGCATTGAACCTTGAAGAGGATAATGTAGGTATAGTTATTCTAGGGGAATACAAGGAGATAAAAGAAGGCGACCTCGTCAGAAGGACCGGCAGGATCATGGAGGTCCCAACAGGACCTGAGCTCCTGGGAAGAGTCGTAAATCCTCTCGGAATTCCACTAGATGGAAAGGGGCCTGTTCAAACAAAGAAATTCAGACCAGTTGAAGTGAAGGCGACTGGAGTTGTAATGAGAAAACCGGTCGACACTCCTCTACAGACGGGAATAAAGGCAATAGATGCGACGATCCCCATTGGAAGAGGACAGAGAGAGTTGATAATTGGGGACAGGCAGACCGGGAAGACGGCCCTAGCGATCGATGCGATAATAAACCAGAAGGGACAGGGTGTGAAGTGCATCTACGTTGCAATTGGTCAGAAGACGGCCGCCCTTGCCAGGATCATCGATAAGCTGAATCAGTTCGGGGCAATGGAGTATACGACGATTGTCTTTGCTTCGGCTTCAGATACGGCATCTCTCTCCTATCTCGCTCCGTATGCGGGAGCTGCAATGGGCGAGCACTTCATGTTTGAGGGCCAGGACTCTCTTGTCATCTACGATGATCTTTCCAAGCATGCATCCGCTTACAGAGAGCTTTCATTGTTGCTGAGAAGGCCGCCTGGAAGGGAGGCTTATCCCGGAGATGTCTTCTATCTGCATTCCAGATTGCTAGAGCGGGCGGCAAGGCTTAACGAGAGTTTCGGTGGAGGCTCTCTCACCGCCTTACCGATCATCGAGACGCAGGCAAACGATGTATCGGCATTCATACCGACTAACGTAATATCCATAACGGACGGACAGATTTATTTGGATCCCAACCTCTTCTATGCGGGAAATCGACCTGCAATCAATGTTGGCCTCTCGGTTTCGAGGGTTGGAGGGGCTGCGCAGATTAAGGCTATGAAGAAGATTGCAGGAAGTCTGAGAATCGAGCTTGCTCAGTACAGAGATTTGCTCTCTTTTGCTCAGTTTGCGACCGAACTCGACAAGGCCACTCGCGACCAACTCACAAGGGGAGAGAAGCTTACGGAACTTCTCAAGCAGGATCAGTACGTCCCAATGCCGGTTGAAGAACAGGTCGCTGTTCTTTACACCGGAACAAAGGGTTATCTTGACGAAATGGAAACTTCGAAGATTTCGAAATTCGAAGCCTCTCTACTCAAGACGCTTCGCAGCTCTTACAGTGATGTACTAACTTCAATAAGAGAGAAGAAGGTCATAGAGGAAGGTATAGAGACCCGTCTTAAGCAAGCTATAGAAGATACCAAGAAGCAGCTTGAAGAGCGAGGTTGATTGACGGTGAGCAAGGGTAAACTGCGTACGATTAAGAAACGCATCGAGTCAACGAACTCGACGATGCAGATTACCCGCGCCATGGAGATGGTAGCGCGGGCTAAAATCAACAAAGTTCAAAAGGGACTGAAGTTCGTCAGGCTATACGAAAGAGCTATGGAGCGGGCTCTCATCAGAGCTTATTTTGGAGATTCGAACCATCCAGACTCCGGGGGTGAAGGAGAGATTCTTCTCGTAGTCAGCTCAGATATGGGACTTGCGGGAGCCTTCAATGCAGAGATAATGAAGGCAGCCGAGCGCGAAGTTGCAAAGTCAAACGTCATACACATCGTTACGGTGGGAATCAAGGCCGAAAGTCATTTCAAAAAGAGCGGAGTACCTATTACTCCTTTCAGTCATTTCTTCGATACTCCCGATCTTGACGAGGCGGCAATAATCGTTGATGATATTGAAGAAATCATGGATAGCAAGAACGCGTCCAGCTTGAAAATGGTTTTCAGCAGTTTCAAGAATCCGCTCGCTCAGATACCGAAGACTGTCAAGCTTCTTCCCGTTGAAGATTTTGAGAAGCCAGACAACGACTTATTTGATTTCGAACCTGAAATCGAGGTTCTGTACGAAGATGTGCTCAATTCGTGGCTTGTAGCCAAAGTTCTTCAGGGCTTATATGAAACGAAGGTCGGGGAACTCTTCTCCAGGCAAGCTGCAATGAAGAACGCAACCGAGAATGCAAAGAACATGATAGAGCAACTGACTCTGGTTAGGAATAAACTGCGCCAGTCGAATATCACACAGGAAATAATCGAAGTCGTAAACGGCGCTGAAGCGCTTAACGGTTAATTGATTTTGGAGGTGTGAGTGTGCCCGACAAAAAGGAACAAAATATTGGGAAAATAATCGCGATAACCGGTCCGGTCGTAGACGTATCATTCGAAGGAGCGAGGCTTCCCGACATTCTGAATGCGCTGAAAGTAAAGAACGAATTCTTAGATAAAGAGATAGTACTCGAAGTTGCCCAGCTGATTGGAGATAACAGCGTCAGGGCGATTGCCATGGACAGTACAGACGGACTCGTAAGGGGCCAGGAAGTACTTGATACTGAAAAGCAGATCACCGTACCTGTCGGAGAAGAGATTCTCGGAAGAATGTTCAATCTTCTCGGCGAACCGATCGACGAACTTGGAGAGGTAAAGTTTGCCGATCACTGGGAGATACACAGAGCGTCTCCTTCAGTCACCGATCAGCAGACCGAAGTCGAGATACTTGAAACGGGAATAAAGGTCATCGATCTTCTTGCGCCATTCAGCAAGGGCGGAAAGATTGGCTTCTCCGGAGGTGCCGGAGTCGGAAAGACGGTTCTCGTTATGGAACTCATAAGAAACTTCGCAATCGAGCAGAAGGGGCTTTCTGTTTTTGCCGGAGTCGGTGAGAGAACTAGAGAGGGAAATGATCTTTGGCTCGATATGCAGGAGGCCGGTGTCATTGAAAATACCGCTCTCGTTTTTGGGCAGATGAACGAACCTCCTGGAGCAAGATTCAGAATCGGTCTCTCTGCTATAACCATGGCTGAATACTTCAGAGATGTTCAGAAGAAGGACGTTCTCGTATTCATTGACAACATCTTCAGATTCGTTCAGGCCGGTTCAGAGGTTTCGGCTCTCCTTGGAAGAATGCCTTCAGCGGTTGGTTACCAACCGACATTGGGGACTGAAATGGGAAACCTGCAGGAGAGGATCACCTCGACGAGATCTGGTTCTATTACTTCCGTCCAGGCAATATACGTTCCTGCGGACGATTTCACGGATCCGGCGCCTGCTACTACCTTCAGCCATCTCGATGCGACCGTTAACCTTTCGCGTTCAATAGCCGAGCAGGGGCTGTACCCGGCCGTTGATCCGTTGGATTCGACGTCGAAAAATCTTGATCCCGTAGTTGTGGGCCAGGAACACTACCAGGTCGCAAGAAGCGTCCAGGAAGTTCTTCAGAGATACAAGGACCTTCAGGACATCATTGCGATTCTGGGTATGGAAGAGCTGTCTGAAGAGGATCAGTTAGCCGTTCAGAGAGCGAGAAAGATCCAAAGGTTCTTGACGCAGCCGTTCTTTGTCGCTGAGAAATTCAGTAACATGGATGGGAAATACGTCCCCATTTCCGAAACGATACGTGGGTTCAAAGAGATACTCGAGGGCAAACACGACTCTCTTCCAGAACAGTCCTTCATGATGGTTGGCACGATTGATGAAGCCGTTGAGAAGGGCAAGAAGCTTACGAAGGGTGAATGACTTGGCATTGAAGACCACGATAATCACGCCTTATGAGATCGAGTGGGAGGGAGAAGCAGATTACATCTCCTTTCGCTCGACCGAAGGGGAGATAGGCTACCTGCCTGAAAGAGCTCCAGCTCTTATGAAGTTGACCGTTGACGTAATGGAGATAACGTCAGGTTCTAAGACTTTGCGGTTTGCCGTTCACGGAGGATACGTTCTCCAGGAGAGAGACAGCTTGACTATTGTGACCGATGCCGCCGAAACTCCTGAGGAGATTAGCGTAGAAAGAGCAAAGCAACGGCTAAAGAGAGCAGAGGAATTGCTGGAAGTAAGTAAATCCAGGCGCGAAAGGGCTAGAAACGAGGCCAAACTGCAAAGACATATGCTTAGAATCAAAGTGGGATCTGGGGGATAGCTGCTCCGCTTGAAGAGCCGTCTTCCGAGAAGAGCATCAGTTGCAAGTTCCCTGTTGCAAGTTGCAAGACTTTGAAGAAGCCAGTCTGCTTAGGCAGGCCAGTCTTTGCTTTGCAAAGGCAAGTTCCGCTTCGCGGGCAAAAGAGCTGCTGCACGCTGGAAAGAACCGCTGTGCGCTTAAGAGCGGAGAACCCGCTGATCGCTTTGAAGAGCAGTCCTCCGTTATGCGTCCCAGATCATGGACCCGTCCTACGATAAGATCAATCGAGGAACTGCGTTGTCGAGACGTTCGCTGCGCTCATTAGAAGGCTCCAATTGACACGTTAACCGTTGACGGTCCGCCGTCCTCCGAGAAGAGCATCAGTTGCAAGTTCCCTGTTGCAAGTTGCAAGACTTTGAAGAAGCTAGTCTGCTTAGGCAGGCCAGTCTTTGCTTCGCAAAGGCAAGTTCCGCTTCGCGGGCAGAAGAGGCGCTTGACGCTTAAGAATAAGGACCCGTTGATCGCTGTGAAATGCGGTTCTCCGTTGACAGTCCAAGGGCATGGACCCGTCCTGCGATAAGATCAATCGAGGAAGTGCGTTGTCGAGACGTTCGCTGCGCTCACGAGAAGGTGGGAGAAAAGCCAGTCACTGCTGAAATAAGACGCAATGCCGCCTTCGGCGGGACGCAAGGCGCCGAAGAGCATCGGCGGACGCAAGGCCCGCCTCACCGGATCGCTATGCCCGGAAAGGCATCACTTCCTACTTTTGAAGAGGTCTATCGATCTTTCATTTAATTGCGTTTTCTCTTGAATGCTTCTATCAAATCCGTTTTTCTCTCTTCGCCTCTGAGAAGAGCGGCGACATTCTTCCGGTGTCTGAACAGAGACAGCCCGAAGAAGGCGAGCATCCAAAGACCTACGGCGTAGCCTTCAGTCAGGAAGAGGATGCTAGATAAAATCGCCAGAGCAAGAACTGAACCAAGGGAAACGGATTTAGTGAGCAGAACGATCGGTACCCATATTCCAAAGAAGACCGCTTGACTTTATCACTTGAACCCATAAAACAGAGAAGATAGCGTCTGAAACCCGCATGGTTTCGTAAATGGTATTTTTTTGTCTATATTTGGTAGTGGCAACTGATTATAAGATATAGTTGGCTATTAGTTATACTAGTACTTGCTTATAGGAGTATTTGTATGATATAATGTAGTCATGTTTATAAAGCCCACGAAATCTAAGAACTTTACGTATGCTCAGTTAGTTGAATCTTACCGTGACGAAGAAGGAAAGAGTCGTCACAGGGTTATCTTTAACCTTGGAAGAGTAGAGGACAATCCTTCTTTACTCAGAATTGGACAAAGGTTGGTAGAACTTGCTAG